>Ga0256407_10000573_pt1 | contig 86765 bp, 89 predicted proteins | sample RumenRJG_04DNA_FD_193489 | JGI IMG/M metagenome (GOLD analysis project Ga0256407, IMG submission 193489) | Bovine rumen microbial communities from Lethbridge, Alberta, Canada - RJG_04 | ecosystem: Host-associated > Mammals > Digestive system > Stomach > Rumen | place: Canada: Alberta... | reverse complement strand
AAAACAAGGAGAAAAATGCAAGAACCAGCCGAAGTCTACATGCAGACTTACGGGATCAAACTGGATATTCCCTGGTTGAAGAAGTTCTTCCTGGGGTTCCCGATCCTGAATCTCTTCATGCATAGAGTCAAGGTTCGTGTTGATGCGACCGTGTTCACTGCGAAAGGAGAACCGTCACACGGAACATTCCGTGTATTCAACACGTATTACGCAGTCAGTCCTAGGAAAGACTGCGTTAGAGTTCATCTGCCGCTCATCGTAGCGCAGACAGAGCATGGGTTCGGAACACACGTTTACGTGGAGTTCCTCAACAGTGGTTTCCTTCGTACCATCAAGGTGGACGACGAAGGATATGGCAAGAATTTGGGGTTCCTTGTGGACAAGAGAGCTCCTGTAACTGCACACATCTGGGAGAGAATCGATGCGTCATGTACGATCGATATCCCAGCTAAGGAAGGTTCTGACAATGAGCAGACGTCGTAAACGCAGTCGTCGGCAAGGCACGTACTTTATCTACTGTCCTGATCGTAAGGAGTGGGTGCGTTCTGTTAGCGACAATGTTCCTCTAGGATATAGGTATTCACGTGACTTTGGCCGAGCCATGCATTTCCGTAACTTTATGCGAGCGAATCGTTTCCGTAAACCAGGAGAAGAGATTCGTAAGCTGGCGTGGAAGTGGTGGATATTCTCAAGAACCAAGAAAGTAAAAGGAAGCAATGATTGACGATATTGTCGAACTGCCTCGTCCACTTTCCAAACTAAATAACGGTAAACTTCTGGTGTCTTCATATGCGCCATTTGAGAAACCTGTAAGCCAGTTTGGTATAATGTACGGGCATGTTCTTGACGACGATCGATCTCCTGTGTGTTTAGGAAACAGTTCTTGTATCCAAGTTGGAAAGGATGCTTTCTACAGATACAAGATGATAGAACATGATGCAACAACAATAAGAGAGTACGTTGCCATAGCAGATGGACCATTCACAAGTAAAGACACAAAATTCTTCGTTCTGTGGATGGCTGTTATCGACAAGGTTTCTCTTAAAACTGAAAGATTCTATTTCTGGGATGCTATCGCGTATGCGAGAAGGTATTTCGGAATGCAGGATTGCTACCTGCTAAGCAGGAATCTGGAAAAAGAGTTGCAGTGTGAATCTAAACTGTTGCCTTACCCTGGGTTAGAACGTTCGTATCAGTGGGCTCACAAATATTCTTTCCCTCTGAAGAATGAAGACACTGAGATAGAAGGTATGTACATGCTCAAGTCCAATCTTGAATCACTAGAGGTTGCCAAGATGTGTGAGAGCATGTTCAATCCTCTTGACGTCTACAGAGGAGTTGTTACAGGTGAGGACGACAAACCAGAATCGTCTACCACACTTGAGCATCTCCTTAGTAGAAACAAGATAGAACAGCCGTTAGTTAAAAAGCTCATCGGTCCCGATTACGGGTTCCATCGCTTTTGTCTCAAGCCAACATGTGGAATAACCAAAGACATGTTCGTTGATCACATAAGTGCGATCGATGAACCATGGTTCGAGATATTAAAGTACATCGAGCTTATACCTTATAGCGAGTTGTTCGCGGTAATGAAAGGTGATTTAATCGACGTCATGAGGGTCTATGATCCTTATGACCCAGGTAGATATCAGGACATACATCCTGCTTCTATCGATGAGAGAATCACTGACCTTTTCGACAGCATAATGTCTGCTGCTAGGAGCGTGGAGTGCGGAATCCGCGAGCTTAGCATCTACCGCTCGTGGGGAGAAGAGGTATATATTACCATGAAGACAAAGGATCGCAGAGTTCTGAAGTACTATTTCGATATGGTCTGGGCGGCTTTCGGGTCGCATATGTTTGAGACCGTAAACGACGAGATAGTTATTCCAGACTTTGTACAAGCAAGGAGTAACGCAAATGATAGAAGGATCGTATACCCCTACAGGTGAAGTTCCTGTCGGAGGTTGCTTCGAGAATAAGGGAAGGGCTATGCTCTTCCTATATTCTCCGAGGATGTACGGAACGCAAGTGTTGCGGCCGTATACGTACCAGATAGACGGCAATGCTGTCGACAAGCTGGTGTATGGAGGTGACTCCATGCTCAAATCCCTTAGCCGCAAGGATATTGCAACAAGTCCTGAAATCGCCGGAGCAGTGATGCCGGAGGCGAATGGAACTAAGCTCGACATGGTCGCAGTCGGCCAGTTGTGGACTTTCGTTCTTCAGATAGACTTGACAAGTCCTTGGCTCGGAGGTAGCGCTGTTTCCAGAGCGATAGCGAGGAGAAGAGTGGTGTATACGGGACTGTGCCTAGATGAGCCGCTCAATCCGTTGACACTTTGGAACGGACAGCCAACACTCAATGAGAACTGTCCTCTCAGGTTTACCCATGCCACGGAGACTGTGATAGATCCTGGCGTTGGAGCTATGGGAGCCCAGAGTCGTCTCATGGTGAGATCCGATGTGGATATCGTGGATTCTGCATTGGATCAGCAGGCCAATAACGAAGACCTGTATATCGCAACTCCAGACAAGGTTCTCAAGAACACTAAACCTGAGTCTGGAATATCCACTGAAGGCCTATGCGCACTTGCCAACCAGAAGAAAGGTGTAGGCATTGTGACCACATTGAAGTCGCCCCTGGCACATCTGAGACAGCTGTGCATGGGCATCGACCATCAAGTGCATATGTTTGAAGCTGCCACTGGTAACACAGTTGCAAGCCACATGTCCGATCCGCAAGACATCTATGACGTAGACAACTTCAAGTCTGGAGTCACTGGTGAATGGGGTCAGCTGAGTACGAGTGCGAACTCCTCGGTAGGCAACATTGAAGCTGGTGATATCATCCTTATGGGTTTCCTCGTGAGGAACTATCCTGACATTGTTGTCATTCCAAACAAGATCAATACCTGGTCTCCGATAGCAGAGCAGAACGGAGTTGTTGACCAGACCAAGATGAATCCCAAGTCTATCTATTCGTCTATGGTCGCAGCATCTATCGCAACTCTTGCGAACAACTTCGGATTCTCCAGGATCGACTTCAGTTATGATTCCGTGGTAGGTCAGTTCGATTCTGACAGACAAGGATCGTTCGAAGTCAGAGACGCTGAGTTGTTGACTCCTCCAAGTGATCCGGAAGCTGCCAAGCAGTTCCTGGCACATGCTCTGGAGATGTTCAGACATCAGCTGTTGATCGATCTGGTTCCTGCGTTGAAGGCAGCCAAGTGCGGTGACTTCCAGATGCATGTCATGTACATGATCAATGCCGAGACTTACGTGGATCTCAACTTCTACGATTGGCAGAGTTCTGCAAATGACGGCATCTATGAAACCACCAACCGAATTGCCAATGTTAACAATACGTCTATCGCGACTGGTAAGCAGTTCATCCACAATGGAACTGTGCTCAACAGTCTCGTAACAAGTATCTACGGTAGGAACATGGGCGACCAGTTCGGCATCGGAAATCAAGGCGGTCAGGATCCGGGAGGACTGATCGACACGTTTGCCTCGGAAGGTCCGGGGTATGGATTCTAAGGAGAACAACTAAATGAACAAAGCCGTTATCAGTGAAGACGCACACCAGTTCATCAAGATGCTTGTAGAACTCGGTGGCGTTCACTATGTGGACGGTGAGCAGATCATTCATAGCACCGCTACGGATGCGCCTGTTGGAGTCAAAGTGGGAATACCTCCGAAGAGGAGGCCTGTTGCGATCTTCAAGGAAGGCATGTCCGTCGGTGACTATGTGATCCTCAATCCATTCACTGACGTCTGTGCGAACAGCCCTGAGAGGGCATGGTTCGTCAACAAGATGTGCGCGTTCCCAGGTGCGCTGATCAAACGCATCATCATCGGGATGATCGAGATCGGAACCTCCAAGACTAAGGATGCTGGCTATAAGGCCAACAAGTTTGTGTCCAAATGGATCGGAAGCATGGATGCGAAGATGCTTGACGAGGTGAAGAAGATCGACTCTACCGATTGGGCAGTGATCTTTTACGATCGTGGGAAGATGATCGCTCAGTTGCAGTCCAACATTGGCTACGACGAGCTCAAGGATCAGTTCAAGACCAAGATCAGGAAGAGTTCATGGCCGATCTTCGTTGATATGGTCAAGACTCTTTTGCAGCTTGACGATAAGAAAGCCGAGTCTCTGACGTACAAGCGTACGATCGTGGCTATTCCGAAGGTCGATGCGATCCTGCATCTTCTTGCGGATGTTCTCGAGCGTTTGGACACTCCGACTAAGGAGTTCACCGACATCGAGATCCCTGTCAAGGAGATCACTGAGCATCTGAAGAACCTAGAAGTGTATTGCGAAGCTGTGAAGTATTTCGCATCTGCAACTTCGTCTCCGGATGCTGACAAGACAGACGAGTCTTCGTCTCCGTGGTCGATCAAGAGTCCTTCCATTCCGTCCGTAACACCTGAAGTGTCTGCTGTTGTACCGAGTCCGAGTCCTGCAGAGGAGGCTAGCACCATTGCGAACCTCAGACCTGTAGGCGTCGTGTATAACGACAAGTTCGGTACAGGAGTTAGCGGAATTGGAACCATTGTCAACCCACAGTTCGTGTCCCCTTACCAGACTTACGGGGCACCTATGGGTCCGACACCTATCTCGGGGCTTCGGCCTTGGTGATAGGGACCGAGCATCTACCAGAGAAATCTGGTAGATGCTCGTGTTCTTCATTTCAACAGTTATTTTTGGAGGTCCAATGGACGATAAACGCCTAGGATGGAGGATTATGATCGGTGTGTCAGCATCCACCATCACGAACGGTATGACATCCGATACCGGGACTTCAGACATCGAAGTATTTGTGCCAGAGTTGGCTCCAAACGGGCAGGGTAAACCAGTAGAGAACCCTGATCCTGTAGAATTTGAGCTTGAGAACCCGCTTGAGAAAACCAGTTACAAAGGCAAAGTCCCTAAAGCCGACCTGATCAAATGCCAGTACATGGGAGGCAACAACGTCTATGTTCCTTGTGTGTACCCAGGTGAACAGGTGTGGGTTCTTCAGTACGAAGGAGGACAGAACTCGTTCTACTGGTTGCCCATTGGCAGAGACGAAGGTATACGTCTGAGGGAACATCTCAGGTGGTTCGCCATGAATCAACCTGATGCTGTGGAAGACACCAACAAGTTTCACACAGTTAGTGAAGGTAACACCTACTACGTTGACATCAATACCAACAAGGGTGAGAAGGTTATTCGTCTTCACACTTGTATCAACGATGGCGAACCTCACAGTTATGATCTTGAGTTCATCCCTGAACAGAGTCTGTTCCGTGTGTACGACAACGTTGGTAACATCCTGAGTCTTGACTCTGCTAACACAGTCTGGAGAATGTTCAACATCTCCGGATCGTTCGTGGAGCTTAACAAAACAGACATCACGATCTTCGCCCCCAACAACATCACAATACAAGCAGGCAACAACATCCTTGTTCAGGCTGGTTCCAAGATCACTGAAACAGCTCCTCAGTACCTCAACAACTCTGTTCAGCAGACTCAGCAGTCTACTACCTGGAACGTCTCAACATCTACAGGTGCGATCTCCGCTTCGTCGATGTCTATCACTGCAGGGACACTCAACCTCACTGGTGCAATAACCTGTTCCGGTTCCAACTTCACCGTTGCTTCTGCATCTGGTGTTGTTCCTGTGATCATTGTCTTCGGTTCTAACGTGTGGTAACAACTCATGACATTCGAAGAATCCTACAAGTTCGCTCATGAAGTTGCAGGTGTCTTCGTCGATGAAGAAGAAGTCGAGGCTAAATCCCAAGGCACTTCAATCTACGATGCAGACAACCACGTGAACACTCTTCTCAACTACCCCTACTCCAACATGTTCACTGAAACAGCTGAAGAGGAAGTTAGGAAGATCTTCACCAACTCCATCCGTGAGCAGACTCTTAAACGAGTCAGATCCAAGCTCCTAGCTGTAGCATCTCTAACAGGGTACAAGTTCGTTGAGCAACTAACAACTAACCTTATCGATGAGATCTCTGCAATAGGAAAGCACTATACAGCACCGCGAGTCTCCCGTAAGAGACTCACGGCACTGTTCGAGGATATCCCCTGTTTGTGGTTCTGTATAGTTGCTTCCACTATCTACAGCAACCGTCTGGTTGTAGCTAGTAGTGAACGTCTCAAGAAGAAGGCTTCGCCTGGAACTGAGCAGTCGACTCGTACCGCCTCCGCAAGTCTTCTATAGTCTCTGGCTTGACTATCCATAGCTTGGTGAGGGCCTCAGTGAAATCAGTAGGACTCCTGAGGTCATTCACCAGCATGAATATCCATGCCTGGTTGAGATCCCCATCCATAGAGACGAAAAACTCTTCAGGACGGTAGCGATACTTGACAAGATCAAGAAGAGTGAAGCTTTTAACTTCAGATTGTTCTCGCAAGTAAAGCTTGTGGTCAAGGATGTACTGATACCAGTCTGGATCTTCTGGTCCGAACGAGTTCTTAGTTTTCTCCTTGATACGATCTGAAAGCTTGGAAAGTATCATTCTTTACTCCTTCACATCTTTGGGCATATATTACCTTGTAGGTAAGCCCGTAACTTATAGAATTGAACAAGGAGGTCGTTAAAAATGACCGAACAAAAAAGAAAGGAGTTGATGGAGCTTCTAGAGTCAGATCTCTCGGTTAAACGAGAGTTCATAGGCTTGCAAGCCCAAATGGCTCCGTTTCCACAGCACTGTTCGTCTCAACGTCTCATGATGTACGCCAGCCATTGCGCACAGGCGATGGTGCTATCGAATTCAGAACCACCGCGTATCTTCACTGGCATGGAAAATCTGATTGGAAAATACCAATTCACCAAGACCAGGAGAGATCAGGATGTTCATGTTCTTGGGATAGTGCCTAAGTTCTGTCCGACAAACTGGAAGCATGGAGACGACATGCCGTCGTATACCGTAGTCTATCGTGGCAACAAGGATGGTAAGATCAACTATTTTGAGTTGGACAAGTATACATTCCTTCACGATGGATTCGGTTACATCAACGACAGACCGGACATCGACACAGTATCGTTCGAGAGTGATATCCCGAAGGATGCTATTCTGACCAGATCTCCTGCATGGAGAACTGGAGAGTATGGCATGGGTCTGAATGCCAATGTGGTATATCTGACTGACCCTGCTGTTACTGAAGACGCCTTCGTTATAAGCGAGAGCTTTGCGAAGAAGTGCACTAACTTGGCGATCAAGCAGGTCAAGCTTAACCTTAGACTTGACGATGTGTTGCTGAACCTGTATGGTGACAGGGACACTGATGAGTATAAGGTGATGCCTGATATCGGCGAGACTGTCCGTGAGGACGGTGTGCTGGTGGCAATCAGGACGAAGAACGCTGCGTCTTATGTGTCTGACATGACCATGGACGCGTTGCAGAGGATCGAACCTCTCCACGACGAACTGCACAAGGCTCCTCCAGGATCCAAGGTGTTGGACGTCGATGTGTTCATTAACTTTGATCAGCTGAAGAGGCTGAGAGACAACGACACTGTGTACAACCAGCTCCTGAAGATCCACAGGGATCACATGTATTACTACAATGAGATATTGAGGTTGTATAGCGAGTTCGTTGAACGCGGTGAAGTTATCAGCGATGAATTCAACACCCTTGTTCTTAGGTGCATGGAACTATCCAACAACAAGAAGTATGTGAAGCGTAGTTTGAAACTCTGTGATCTGCGTGAGCCGATCGAGTTCATTACGTTCTCCATCACGTATGCCTACGAACGAGAAATCTCTGTCGGGTCCAAGCTGACCGACAGGTGTGGAGTAACGATTGTTTCACTCCCTTTATCGGGTGACCGGTAACGAAATCAGAAGAAAGTTAATTGCTAAGAACTCCTAATAGCCCATTTGCCGTACTAGCCTGTTATGACACGTAGTCATACTCGAATAGCCGGAGCGAAAGCAGAAACAAGGAATGGGATGGGTCAATGGCGAGTGAAGCCTAAAGACTCCGCGTCTTTTGCAAGACGCAAAATGGAGGTTTGGTAGCAGCCAAGCTGCTAGCATGTAAGCCGACGCAAACCATATTGTCGGGACTACTAAACGGAGGTTACGGGGTAAGGCAAATTATGACCATGTACTTTAATACGCGTATAAGGTACATCGTCAATTTGTACGGGTTACTGTACCCTTCAGCTAGCAGAAGGTTCAACGACTAGTGCGCAAGCACGTAGGGCCAAGCGGTTCGAAAAGCTCCAACTGCCAAAGTCGATCTGGAGACGTCCAGGTCGTTCCAACCACCATGCAGTTGATGAAATAGTCTGTACTTCGGAGAAATGCCGAAGCTGAATCTACGAGATTCGGGTTGGGAAGTAGCGAGCCCAGCTAAACACATTAGGAAAAGGTGTTGTTTCAGAGATACGACCGGATGATTTCATGCCGATGGATGCCAACGGATTCCGTGCGGACATCATCATGACTCCTCCGTCGATCATCAACCGAATGAATCCCTCCCAACTGTTCGAACAGTTCTGGAATAGGTGTTCTGATCAGGTTGTTCGCAATGCAAAAGCGGCCAATATGGACTGGAAGACAGCTTACAAGTATTTCATCGGATTCTGCAAGGACTTCCGTGAGAACTATGGCCGTGCTCTCGACGAGTATATCCTCGAGAACGAGAAGATGAAGCGCGAGTGGGTAGAGGAGAACCTCAAACGTGGGTATATCCGACTGCTCGCAGCTTGGACCAAGGGCAAGCCCTATGGCTATCTGGACAAGATGGCTAAGAAGTATGGAGTTGAAGAGACTCCTGTGTCCTATCTGTTCACTGACGAGGAGACTGGAGAAGTTTCCAGAGTTACGACTATCGAGCCGGCACTCATCGGATCTAAGTATTTGATGTATCTCGGCAAGATCCCAGATGAAACCCTGACCACAGTAGAAGCGGCGTATGTCAATCAGTTTGAAACGCCGATCAAACTTGGGTCTAAGAGGATTAAGGATCAATCGTTGGTAGGACTTACTCCTCAGAAGTTCGGTGAGGATGAGATCTGCATGTTGACCATGTCGCTTGGTGATGATGCTGTTGCACGTATGGCTTGTATCCATTCTGCGGCACCTGCGGTATCCAAGGAGTTGTTCACGAAGATGCTTACGGTTAACCACCCAACGCAGTTCATGGCACTAGACATGTCTACTCAGGATGTCATCAATCAGAACAGAAATGTCCTGATCTTCGCTGACATGATGGGAGCTATTGGCTACGATGTTCACAGCCAAACCAATAAGGATCAACAATGACAATTACAGCTGCACAACTATGCGAACCCGGGTATGCGGAACGCATGTCTGAGCAGAAAGGTGATTGCACTGTCCAGTTCGACGACAAGCGTGAGGTAGTGATGCCTATCCGCCTCGCGCTTATGAACGGAATGCTCTGGACTGTGTATAGAGCCTTCGACGTGCCGATTGTCCCTGAAAAGATATTCTGGCTCGATTCGATCTGCGACGAGACACCGATCGACTGCGGTACTGTCATGTATCGTGAGTTGGTACTCAAGTTGAAGCAGCCTCATCTGGAAGTACTGAGCAAGGTCTGGATCATGATGAACCGGATCTTCAGATTCATCCATCGTAAGTGTAGAGCGTATCAGGTGTCCCTGAGTGCTCTTATGCTTGATCGCATGTGTATGCAAGAACCCATGAAGGAAGTGTGCACACGTGAGATGGATGAGTCTCTCGGTACCCGTGTAGGTGAGGCAGTGTTCGCCAAGATAACCAAGGATCTGTATGACGTTCTTCAGACTCCTGGTAAACTGGCGTACAATCCTGTGGCTCCGTTCATGAAGACCAAGCTTCTGAAGAGGAATCAGCTCCCTCAGATGTTCTGTGCCTACGGACCACGATCTGACATCACCGACGAGATGATGAAGCACATCATCAACGCCAACGCGTTCTCAGGACTCGTCGATGTAAGAGACTTTGCAACCGAGTATCTCTCGGCCAAGAAAGCCCAGTTCAACAATACTGGCACGATTAGGAAAGCTCAGTACTTTGCCAGACGGCTTAGGTTGAGCGCATCCAAGATCCCGAAGATCTATCCTGGATGGTGTGGCAGCGATGCCACCCTCAAGTTCTTCATAGATCCCAAGCACAAGATGAATTTCATCGGCAAGTACATCAAGGTAACTCCTGAGGAGTTCAAGAAGTATGACACCGAAGGGATCCATCTGTACAACGACTGCAGTATCGCACTGACCAAACAGAACATCGATCACTTCGCTGGCAAGGTTGTCAACATGTGGTCTCCGTTCTGCTGTAAGCACACGGATGGAATATGTGAACACTGTATTGGGTACATGAATCAGCATGCGATTGCATTCCTGCCGCCTGGTATCCAGCTAGGAGTGTATTGTGCAACCAAGCTAGGTTCTGTAGTAACCCAGAGGATCTTGTCGTCCAAGCATCTGATCAAGACTAATTCTAAGGAGTATATCCTAGGCCAGGATGTGCTGAGGTATTTCAGCAAGAACAACGACACGTTGATCATCCAGGCTAACGCGATCCCTCTGCTGAGGAAGTCTTATCTGAGGATTCTGGTATCAGACATCGGACCAACGTCTGACTTGTCGCATTCTCCTCTGCCATCTGGAGAGGCTTGGTCTACGATCAACCAAGTCCAGGTTGTAACAGGGGACGGAAATGTTATAGACACACTTTGCATGACGGATTGGACAACCTATCCGTACTTTAGCAACTATGCGATGTCTTACATGAAGCAGCACTACAAAGAGCTCAGAATAGGCGGAGAGTTCGTTGACATCCCGATGAAGGATTTCGACTTCCACAAGCCTATGTTCAAGTTCACGGCTGTGAATGACGACATGGTTACGTACGTGACGAACGTCGATCAGTTCCTGTGTGCTAAGATCTGTGACTACAGATCGGTTCCGAAGTGTCTGACTGACTTCAGTAACCTAGTGTATTCCAAGGCTGATATCAGCATCTTCTACATCGAGCTGATGCTTAGGGCGTTCCTAGTGGATCGTTCTGGAGCTAACTTCTCGGTGCCGATCATAACGGACACGGATCAACCTGTTGAGTTCGACAGGATGAGTTCCACCATCTCTGAAGCTTCGGTGTCTACCAAGCTGTCGTTCGAGCGGTTGAAAGAACTGTTCGAGCATGCTGAACCGACTCTGTATTCCAGAGGTAACGGATATGGTCTCAATGACGCACACTTCAACTTCAAGACGAAGAAACGAGCGTAAACTCACAAAGGCTAGACAGGGCAAAGGTCCCTGTCTAGCCTCTACTATTACCTTAGGAGAAATTTTCATGGATGGACCCACGATCACGATGTGCATGGGTTACACCCATGCGGATCTTACCATCATGCCTGGAACTTATGTTGCTAGGCAAGTAGGAGATTTTATCCGTGCCAACCTTACGGAATACCAGACGATGTTCAACAAGAGAACATTTCGTACAGAGTACACGGTTATGGGAAAATACGCCTCCTGGGATGCCTCCAGTGGTATCCTCCACGTACCCATCGGATTTGCCACGCAGATCAAGAATATCATCGAAAATACAGGGGGTAAAGTCATTGAAAAACGATTCGCTGATTATCCTCTTAGAAAGATAGATCTGTCAGTTCTCCCTCAGTGGAGCGATCAGGAGCATCAGGTAGAACTCATCAAGAAATGCTCCAGCACGACTCCAGGTATCAAAGGACTTGCCATGCAGACAGGTAAGGGCAAGACCTATGCTGCCATACGGACGATTTGTAACCTTGGGTATGCAGCTGTTGTTATTGCCCCAGGCCTAGCTGACCAGTGGATTCAGAGTTTCGAGAAGTTCACTGGTGAAAGAGATGAAGTGTACAAGATACAGGAGTTCAAGAGCTTGGCTATGCTGATGTCAAGTGATTGGAAACCTAAGGTCTTTGTATGTAGCATCCAGACCATGCAGCTGTATGCCAAGGGAAGAGACAACTACAAGTTGTTACCCTATTCGTATCCAGAGTTCTTCGAGCATTATGGCATAGGAGTTAAGGTAGTTGACGAATGTCATCTTAACTTCCATGCAACAGTGAAGATGGACTTGCTGACTAATGTCCCGCACAACTTGTACTGTTCCGCCACCTTTGGTCAGACTAACAAGTATGCCGCTAAGATCTTCGATGTAATTTACCCAAAGGAAATAAGGTACGGTGAGGATGCGTACGACAAGTACGTTGAAGTCTACTGGTACAATTTCTCCGGGGAAGTATCTGAAAAGAAGTGTATACGACAGCGGGGTTACATGCATGTCAGGTACGAATACGAGCTTCTCAAGAAGAAGAACAAGTTCGAGAATCATGTAGACACAATCATCTGCCCTATGATCAACATGCACTACATTGCCAACAGAAGTAGCGATGAAGAGAAATGTTTGATCTTTTGCAGTTCGATTGAGTTTGTGCGTGCACTTGTTGCAAGGCTTCGTGAGAAGTATCCTGCGCTTCGTGTGAACGAGTACATCGGGTCCACTGAGATGGATGTTCTTGACAAGACAGACATCATCGTGTCTACTGCTGGTAAAGCTGGTACTGGACTCGATATCAAAGGTCTGATATGCGCGATCAACACGATTTCTATTCGTGCCTCAATCCTCACGGCGCAAATGCTAGGCAGGCTCAGGCGCATCAACGGCAAGCCTCTCATTTACGTTGATAGGTGTGACACGTCGATGGCGTCGCATATGCGACACGCACAACAGAGGAAACTCGAGCTCAGGTCGATGTGCAAATCGTATCATGAGTTCAACGGATTCCATGATCAGCAGGGTGTTCACATCACCAACTAGACGGCGTACTGGCGGTTGTTCCGCCGGTACGTCCGTTTATTTTTTCACTTCTTACATCTATTGTCTGCATTAAAGGAGAATTCGAAAAATGAATCTTCAAACGTTCCAACTGAACCAACTTAATTGGTGTACAAAAATAGGCGTCAAGAGATGCAAGCGCAGCCGTAATCTCAAGTCAGATTACTGCGCACACTGCGTTCTGGATTACCTGGGCGCTATGGCTACCCTGGAGAAGTATGACGCCAAAGAAGCGGTGACTAATCAACCACCTGTATTTCCGTCCGTCAGTGACGATATCCTCCAGGATGGTATCGATGAACTTCTCGGTCTCGTCCGTTCTGGTGTTGCCAATGAAACCTATCCTGTCGGAGCAAGGTTCGTTGTCGGTGACCAGATCTTCGAGGTCATGGACTACGACACAGTCAGGGTTGCTGGTAAAGATCACACACTCACTCTTCGTCTGTTCACGAGAGATTACTCTGAGATTCCGTTCGACAGCGTGAACGGTGGAGTTGAATGGGTGAAGAGTTCTATCCGTACTTGGCTCAATACCAAGTTCTTCGGGCAGATTCGTGCTCCGTTGAGGAATGCAATCCTCGAGGTAGAGAACCACACCGTCGCTAAAGTCAAGATGTGCCCTGAGTGCGGTAGTGAAACCTGCAATTGTGGCTGTCGTGATAATGTCGAGTACACTGATGTCACTCGTGTGTCCTACGAGAGAGTCTGGCTTCCGTCGGTTGGTCAGCTTGGAATAGTTGATGACGATCGGGAGGGAGATGTTCTCAATGCATTCGACAAGGATCTCTGCTTCACTGCTTCTGCCAAGCGTGCTATCTGCGAGTACCACGGTGATGAGGTTGTATCTAAACCATACTGGCTCAGGTCTCAGTATGAGAATCAGGATGGTATCCGAGTACTCATCATCGGAAAGAACGGAGAGCTGTCTCACATGGAAGACACCTATGAGACAACAGCAATGGCTATTCCATACATCACGATAGGGTAAGGAGACTAGCAATGGTTAATTTTGGAGTTATTAAGGAGGACGGCGGTGTCAAAACACCGCCTGCTCCTGAGACGAAGCAGGGAAGCACTTCTATCGTTGACACAATATGCAAATTGACCTTTATTATTGTCACCATTGGGTACGCATTGTCCATAGGAGTATCATGCAGAGTCACCGGTAAACTCTTCGACAAAGTTGAGGACTACTTTTGTGACACAAGCGTCAGAATGAAGCAAACTACAGATAGTCTTGTTGCCATGCATCAGATACTCGATGTTAACGGAATCATTGTCCCTCAGTCTCCCAATGCACCTGTAAGGTTCATTGTGGTTGTTGAGAACGGTAATGTTGTCGGCATGTACGAATCCAAAGGAGGAGTTATATCGACGATACAAACCAACCAGTTCGAAGTTCTGAGGAGGTGACAACATGGACATCGACGTAACTAAGTCACGGACATTTGTCTACATCTGCAAGAAGGGCTGTGTCATCGGCAAGGAAACAGTTGTGTACAAACCTGACATGCGCACTGACATCTATGGTAGCACTAAGGTTGAGACCATCTGCCCTATCAAGCGTACGCTTCCTCATGGCTTTTACCTCAGCATGTATCCTGAACTCAATGAACAGGATCCGTCCAAGAACATCGAGGAAGTTACAACCGCAGTCAACAGACTGTTCATAGAGTCCAACAAGGCTGCTATGCTCCTCATCTGTTCCATCCTTGAGATCAGCAGGGATAAGTTCTCTTGGGATAACTTCAAGATCTTCGACAGCAGTCAGTTCTTCCGTCCTGTTGACGGTGATTACCAGACAGATGCCTGGTACGACAAGAAGGCAGTTCTCACTGAGGATTGCAACATTTGTCGTAAGGGAGACATCGTCTACGTTGGAGATTCTGTTCCTGATGAGACTGAAGATCAAGTCAAGTTCTGGGAGTGCCGTTACAGGTTCATGGACAACAAACCAGGTTTCATGGATGTGTTCCGTAGACTCTGGGACAAGTGTTTCCACAAGAAACGCTATGAATTCCGTCGTAAAGGAATCGGAACCTTTAATCTTCCGCTAACTGGAATCAAGTTCCTGTGTGGCAGTAGTGTCGGTCCAGAGAACAGGCAGTGATCTCTATCGTATAAACGGAGGTAATATGCTAGAGAAACTGAAACGGCTATTCACTGGACGTAAGGAAGATGATTCTATCCCAAAAGGAATAAAGGAGGTAATCTTGGACGACATACATCTCTGCAGCACTTGCACTATGAAGGGAAGATGTGAACTACCTAACGGATGCGTCAGTCTCAACAACCTCCAAGAAAAGCGCAAACAAAAGATCTTGCAGTTGCGCGGTGTTAAACTCACCGAACCTAAGCCTGCAGATCTGCTCTACATCAAAGGACTATCGTGGTCGTCTGAGTACAGACAGATCATCTACCGATACAAGGTAGTGTTTCTTGACGGTGACATAGCCAAGATCAAAGTGACACAATCCAAGCAAGTCCCTGGGAAGAATTCTAGAGGACAGATGCAATGGCAAGTCATCAAGGATGAGATCATCCATGTTCAGGTGCCTCAGGTTACAACAAGGGAAGGTCGGCGTGTTGTCGACATCCAAGCTCTCAAAAGAGCTGCTATTGAGGAACTGGATACTTGGAGACCTGGTTATTGCAAGTGAAAATGAAATGATCTGATACATGGGCGCTTTTGGCGCCCATGTACCAGAGTGTTTCTTTTGTTTCCTTTTTGATTAGCGGGCGTATGGTTGTTTCGCATCCACTATGATCTCGTCATGCCAACAGCGCTCGAGCCATTGACCACCAGACAAGCCTAGTTTTCGTGCTTCTGAATTGATCATTGTATCCAGAAGCTTGAGAAGTTCAATTTTCTTAACTGTCTCAGGATCATGATCGCTGAGAGAGTAATCCAGTATCTCGTCGTAAGTGCCACGGAACCTGGGATCGTTGTTGAGCTCCCTGACTTCCATGCAAACGTCCTTGAAACGAGAGAGATGTTTGTCAAGATCTGTTGTGTCCGTCTTGGTAACGATCAGGTCCCTGGCTATCTGACGGAGTCTGCGTTCCTCAGCGAGTGACTGTGAAGACACAGGCGTGAAGAGATTCTGTTTGGTGCCCATGAAGAACTCCTTGTAGATTTGGTAATTTCTTATACAATAGCCCGTTCCAATAATATGATTTGGAAATACTCCTTATAAGGAAGGCAAACTTCAATGAGAATAATGTTTACCGATATTCCTGGTGTATACACTACCCAGGAACTCATGCCGTACGAGACGGAGACTAACGGCTCCACCAAGTATTGGCGTTACACTAACGGCAAACAAGCCGACCCTCGCGGAAACATCCGCGACGAAAAAGAAATTATCTTCAAGCAGACTACCGAAGGTTCTGTAGTCCGGACTGAGAAGGCTTGGGATTTTTGGAGCAACAGAACTTCGGCAAAGTACATTCCAGTCAACTCCGATTTCGGAGAGGAGCGGAATTACAACACGATTCAGTAGATGTCAGTCGGCGGAAACGTCGACTACGGACCAGCCCAGCTCCTGTACTAGATCGCTCATATACCACACCGTCTTGTTTGGACTGACGATGGTTGGAAGTAGGGACTCACTTCGAGAGACCTGCGCGTGAGCGTGATGGTAAAATGCCTGTAAGGACCGGTTGAATAACCTCTGCGGTTAACTTCCGATGGGTTTGCCCCTGCTGGCCATGCCACTAGGGGCTTAATGGTCACCACACCGTGTAACGCAGATATACGGTTTACACTCGCATGCGATGGATGTCATCGACCCTGCAGGCGACACACAGGTGACATCAGAGTGAGTTACTTCTGTTGTTGGTGGTGAAAGATGCGCCAACATCTGACTAGTTGCGCTAGAAGGTTGTAGCCCAGTCGGAGAAGAGGTTAAACAATTTAGACTACTTGAGTGACGTGAAGCTTGATTCCACAGTGACTCTCTCATGAGGAGCTGGAATTGATGATCATGTCCCCTCGGGGGGAAGCAACATCTCAAACGTTGAACATCTCCAAAAAGTAGTCCATTTATCTACTCTGCCTAGGGAGCGGTTCACGCCGCTTCCTAGGTGGTCGGATATTTTCTGACAATATGCTATTGCTTCTTAGGAGGATTAAACTATGGATAGCATCATTGACTCTGACATCGGATTTGCCGGTATGCTCCCTGCTATTAAGAAGGGAGAGACGATTGTTCGAGACGGAAAAGCATACATCGCTACGAAGGATGTCATGCAGAATGACCTCGTCAAGATCGAGGGTAGCACTGGATCCACTGAGTGGAACTCGTTCTTCAGACAAGCTGATTGAACCAACTTGGTGCCTTAATTGGCTACAGGCACCACAACAGATACCTCTACCGTGCAGCGTGAACCGCTGCACGGTAGATGAGGCGGGAGTTATTAACCCGTCTCTGGCACCACCAAGGTTAGGAGTATGTAGCCGCTTCGTATCCTAGACGATAACAGCCGTTGGTAACAATCGTAGAGTCGAACAGCTAGGTAAGACTATTCGCTGAGGCTTATTTGGACTTAGTAGGCTTTACGGGACCTTCTCTACGACGAGTGCCCCGAGATGGCATACATACTTGACTAGACTTGTGACTTGCTGTTGGTATCGACGGTTTGTCATCATGGAGGTCTTCATTCCCTCATTCTAGAACACATCTCGGTTCCTTATTTTCTTACAGTCAATTTCGCAACCCAACACACAACAACAAACAAAAAAGGATCAAAAATGGGCAGTGATGCTAAAGATGAAGAAGACGAAGACTATGCCTTCGACTTCCAGTTTACCTTCCCCTGGTACGGGTGGGTGCTATTCATGATCGTAGGACTACTCTTTGCAGTCTTCGTCTTCCCGACGATATGGGTCAGAAATCAGTTCATTGGATTAAAGGAGAGATGTCATCTTGCTATGACGTTTCACCGATCTGCAGTCTAATAACACTCTACCCTCTTGCAGGTGTGCTCAGGCACATCTGCAGGGGCAATTTTATGCTTCAGTCAGTAGAATAAGGAGGTTAATGTGACTGCAGACGAAGTTATGTTAAAGAAGAAGGATCCTCCGCCTAACCCTCTGTTCCCCGATATGGGCAGCGCAAAGCCATATCCACTGAAGGAGATTAAGGTGTGGGATTCTTTAAGGAAGATGAATCCAAAACCGTACATCCGAGTAAGAAACATGAATGCTCAATCTGGTACCTATGACTCTGGAGCTAGAGCAAAGCCAGCCTTCGAGATAGGTCTGAGCTGGTCATTCTGATGGAGCAATCATGGATATTGTAAGTGGATTATGGTGGATACTTGGAATCAGCTGGGCTGTATGGATCATATGTACAATCATCAGTGATAAATGGCCAGCGTTCATTATGTCGCCGGTAGGGATAATTGGATATATTGGTTCAGCACTTGTGTTCACAGCTGATTCGATCATTTTGATAGTTGTTGGATTGTTCAAACTACTCAAACTAATAATAGGAGTCTTCTAATGTTCAAAGGTCTCAAGCGCAAGCTCTTAACCATCTTTGGAGACATCAAAATCTTCAAGTGGCCTTTCTGGATCGTCTATGATCCGGACATGTACCTGATGACTGGTGCCAAGATCAGGGAAGTTCTCGATGTCATCAAAATCGGCGACGTGGTCGGAAGACGCTACCGTCATTACGCAGATGGTCTCTTCATCCCTGGAAAATACTCCCACACAGGCATTTATGTTGGAGATGGGAAGATAATCCATGCTGTGGCTGAAGGTGTATGTGAATGCGACATACTTGACTTCTTGGCATGTGACGGTTGTGTTATCATGAGGTCAAAGAATCAAGGAGCCGCAGATTATGCAGTCTCTAAGGCAAAGAGTTATCTTGGTAAGCCGTATGACTTCGATTTCTCAGATGGAGATACGGAGTTGTACTGCCACGAGATGACAGCCAATTGCTACAAAGATTTGGACATCGAAATGTTCATCCCGGAGATACTCTGGGGACTCATTAAAGGCAAACACAAGGTGTACCTTGCGAAGTCCTTCATTGAGAATCCGAACTTCGAAAAAGTCTACGAAACGTAAGTATGAGTCAGAGTGGTCAGGAGCTAGAACTCCTGACCACTCTGCTCTTCTTTTATTAGGCATTTTTGGGATCTATTTTATGAATTTTCGCTTATTAAGATGGAGTATTCGATATGCTCGACCAACAGTTAGTCGTGGGTAAAACCTACAGATTTAAGTTCAAATCTGAGTTTGAACGACACGGTGTCTGCACCTCATCTGGAGTAACATGCCTCCATCAGGGTAATGGTATTTTCAGACTTGAGGAGATTGCCACCATCCGCGACATCCTCTTGCAGGGTGTCAGCATGTACGAGAACTTCTTCAAACCTCTCGGTATGTCCGAGTCTGAGGCTAACGCGTACTACAACGGTAAGCCAGACAACGCCTACACCAAGGAGTACATCACTCAGAAGATCAAGACGGAGAGAACCTTCACTGAGGTGGTTCCGGATGGTAACGACGGCAATGCCAAGGCTATTCTCCGTAAAGCTGAAGGTGAACGTGCTGAGTGGGTTGAGTCTGGAGCTTCTGTTGTTACTCGACAGTTCTTCGAAGAGCTCAGCTACTCTAGGTTCCCTATCTACAAGCTCGTAGACGTCGTTGATCCTGACGATGTTCTGTACGTCCCTGAGAAGGCTATTGAAGGATTCCCTGAAGTTGGTATCCGTGAGTACCAGAACATGACCATGGCTATCGATCTTGGTTACTGGGACAATCCTGGTAAACTGGATGGTATGCTGAAGTCTGTCAGGGAAAGGCTCGCTGTCTACGGGGTACAACCTCTCGACATTAGGTTGTTCAGCGCCGACTCAAGGTGGATGAACCCTGACGAGTTCAAGGAAGTTAGCAAACTTCAGGTTCCTGGAGAACTCATTAAGATCACAGAGGAGAACTACGATCGGTATCTCCACAACTCTGTGGTTATTGATGGAACGCTCAAGTCTATTGTTGTAGATGAACGCAATATCACTGATCCCGATACACAGGTATCTCTTGATGCTATCATCTGCAAGAAAGCGCAGGTTATCGGTCCCAACCTGATGCTCGAGGAAGTTCCTGAGTCGGAATTGGTGTACCAGAGCGGTAATCAGTACTACGTCAAAGACACCAACTCTGAGTTGTTCCTGAAGCTCGAAGAGAGTGTTGACTGGAATCCGGGTGATCCTATTCCTCACTACGAGAAGACCAAGGATGTGTCTCGTGACGGATCCAAGACGTACTTCATCGACAACGGTCCTGTGTATGAAATAATCGGATCTAGCCTTCAGACAATAGAGGAACGAGTAAACGAAGTTCTGGCATATGTAGCAGCAGGTAACGCGCTGAACAAGTGCAACGAATACATTCTCGTCGTTGAAGGTACTACTCTTACGGCTGGAGGATTGTACTTCAAGAAGAACGAAAATGGAATATTCGAGATACTTGCGATAGCATCCGATACGCCGGCACCCAACGGAGTCTACACTCACACAGAGAACTTTTCTGAAGTCACTGAGGAATACGTTAAGGCTAACCCGACTGAAGTGTACTTCACGAAGACTTCCGATCACAGTTTCGTCGAGAGCACAATCTCTACGATGAACAAGTTGTATGAGAAGAACACGTTCTTGTACCTGAACTTTGCAAGCAACAAGATGCTTGCTCTTGTCGGCAAGAACTGCGAGTACACGAATCCATTTGGTATCCGCACGACAACCCAGCTTGATGCTGAAGGCATAGTTGTTCTCGCTACTCACGAAACCCCGATGACGATAGCCAACCAAGTGGTTGCTAGCTTGTACAAGGGAAGGTGGTTCGAGTTCACCGTTACAGAAACCGATCCTGTTACAGGAGAGGTTACCAGTTCCAAGACCTATGCACTTGAAATCACTGCCACTAACTGGCAGGCCATCAGTCAGTACAAAGGCAACATCATCGGAACTGGTGGTATAGACTGCTCTATCTGGAGAGATGTTAACGTCATCACTGACGAACTCTCCCGCAGCTACTACCGCATGTACGTCGATGCGTTCAGGGAAAACGTTCGCCTTCAGGCTAAGGTCCAAGCTCTCGAGGCTGTGATCAACACCATCCAATCTTGATAGGAGACAATAATGACAACAGAATATGATACCACTGGTAAAATCGAGGCGTTCTCGGTTACAGAGGAGTTCGTTGTATTCAAGAGCGAACAGGTCATCCGTCTCAACGATGTCGGTTTCTTTATCGTCAAGAACAGGAACGGCTCGACGGATGAACCTCACTCACTCAAGGTTACAGCGATTATCACTGGCGAGAGTGGTTCAGAGGAGAGGGAACTCTCCAGAGGTAGCGTAGGGTTCCAGAAGTGCGATCGTGACGGCAACATAGAGAACGAGGACCAGGGTGTAACTCAGGCTAAAGCCGAGGCTATGACCAAGTCCTCTGACGCTACGTTTGATCCTGACTTCGCTGCCTACGTCAAAATCAACGCATTCGGATCCAACTCCGGACAGCTTGGCGAATCCAGGTTCAAAGTTCGCATCAAGTACCAGCGTTACAAGAAAAGCGTCCTCGAGGAGCAGACGATCATTGAAGGTGTTGGTCCTAGGTACTCTCCTGGGCTGATGCAGTCTGTTCTCGACCGTATCGATCTCTTGGAGAACAAGAACTCAGACACGAACATGTTCGGAACTGACTTGAATGCCAATGAGATCCTTGAGGAGGATATCACTGGTTCTGCTCCTGAGAACTACGTAAGGTACGAGAGACATGCTGTTAACACTCGTGCTGGCGTTAGCATCATTCAACCTGCTAGGGGATCCTTCTACGCTTCTGGTCTTGAGGTACTTGTGTACAAGCCTACTCTGTTCACACTCACCAACAGTGATGAGGACAAAGCACGTGCCCGTAACAAGTTATTCATCTACACCGACACTACATCGGTTGTCGATTCGTCGAACCATCTGTCCACAGAGTACCACGTGATACTCACAGATGCCGTGATGAACAAGCTCCTCAGCTCCAGTTCATTCAGCGGACAAGTTTCTGGTAAACTGGTTGACATCCTTGACACGAGTACAACCCTTCTTAAGGAAGGTATTGACTACGAGATCGACGCGATCGATATCGCTAGAACCGCTCGTTCATTATCGTCCATAGGTGTCTATCAGAACATCCGTTTTAAGACCTCGTACGTTGGAGAAGTCCTTATTTCTTACCATGCATTTGGCGGATTTGTCTCGACTGGAGATATTCGCCAGATGCACCAAGATATCACAAATACCAGGTCTATCCTCAAGAACACGAACTTGGTGACTTCGGATACTCTAGGAGATCAGTTGGCTATCATCGAGCTCAACCGTCGTCTTAGGACTATGGAAGCATTCCACAACCATTTCCATCAGGTTGAGCACAAGGTCAACATCACGACTCCTGGATTCCACTGGATCAACATCGCAGCTATCTACGATGTCAACTGGGGAACTCCGATCAAGGACATCAACGACATCGGTCAGTTCAAGATCCAGTCTGCTCTCCGCAGGTGGTCTTATGAGTTCATGGTCGATGTTGATATCAATCGTTCTGCTGGAGATATCATCCGCATCAAGACACTTGGTACCAACCAGTACTCTAGCTACGGATCGGAGAGTTTCACCAAGGTGCTTCTCAGGGACAACCTGGCAGTTCGTCTGTGTTGGATAGACAACGGCAATTCATCTGGTGTTGTGCTTCAGATAGGTTGGGACTACAAGTCCTACCTCGAGAACAACCTCACCAAGAACATCGATATTGACACGGTTGTCGTGACAGACAAATCTGGTTTGTCTTCGATGTGGACTCTACTAACGGATGCTGGTTCTCTGAACATTCTGTCCAATGGACTCATCGGAGTGTATAACCATGCCAAGTACTATCCAACTGCTGATAGGACCTATCAGTCCGGGAAGAACTACTACATCTACAAGAACAGCTATCTGTTCGTCAGGTCCTCTGACAGAGCGTTTGTGGCTGGTAAGACCTATTACCTGTTCAATGACAGTGCCTCAGGTACCGACCAGTACTACGTACTCAGCGAAGGTAATGCCAACTACGTCATAGGAGGATCCACCGATCCGTTCCTTGAAGACGACGGTGAAGGCGGACAGGTTCTCGGTCTGTACGAGAGAGTTCTGTACGGGAAGTATCCTGTAGTCGACACATCTGTGATCGTTGGTTCTCGTGTTATCGCTGGAACTTACGAACTTGATGAAGAAGCTTCGTTCACTCAGGACACATCGTTCTCCATGCCGAATGAACAGTTCGTGTGGAGTGAGAACGGCAATGGATGCAACTCTTGTATCAAACTCATCGAACCTGACGACGGAGTCATTGCCTGGATGGGCAACGTCTCTCTTGCTGAGCACGCCTACAAACCAGTAGCGTGTGAAGACTGCGGAGTTGACGTCGAGGTTCCTACTGCCACAAGGACAGAGCCTGATTCGTACACATGTTTCTTGATATTCTGCGACACTCTTCAGAACTACATTGCTCTGAACACGATACGTGGTATCACGCTTGTCTTGTTCGACAGGTATGATGGCAAGTACGTCACTGCAAGGACCGATATCCAGTCTGGAGGTTCTTCTCTGCAAGCTGAGGTTCCGTTCTGCTACGAAGACATGTGCTTCGCTAAAGTTGAACTCAAGAAGGTATCTTCCGTTGGCAAGAACCTCAAGTACGACAGAGTGTACGTTGAGAACAGTCAGGTCAAGTACAGAAAGGACGATCCTGATGGTGAACTGATTCAGATGGGCGTTGTAGCCTATCTCGGATCTATGAGTCTTGACATGGATCGGTATGACCTTCGTCAGGTCAGACTTCACTTCTAAGGAGGACTTATCATGTTTGCTATCATAACGTACAAGTACGTCGGCGGAGGAAGCTCTGGTGAACCTGTGCTGAAGGTGAGATTCTCGGACACTGTTGTGTTCGATATCGAAACCAAGTACGGAACTCCTCCTGTGTCCGGTGAGGTCAGGGAAACCTATCTCCGAGTCACTGAAAACGACTCTACAACCATATCCAAATTGCTCAACGATACTAAGAACGCTCGTGTGGTAAATGGTTCTGGTTGGAGGTATTCTGCCACATCAGTCAACGTCGAGAACTGCGGTTCGGCTGACATAGCTCGCAAGCTTGTCAATCCTGAACCTACAGTTAGGCCTGCTCTCTTTAGGGCAGGTAACGCAAGTCTGTTCAAGAACTTGTAAAAGACAAAGGAACCAACCGTGTTGCTCTTGGAGCAACACGGTTGGTCACCTTGTTCTTTTTGCTTAGGCACAACGCTTAGCGATGTTGCACACGTCCACAACAGCACGAGCAACCGTGCTAGCGGATTCCTTGGATACCTTGCAGATACGCACGAACCAGATGAGAGCATTCTTCTCGTTCGCGGTAGAGCCATTAGTCATGGCCTTGTCGAACGCTCTCTTGAGGTTGGTGAACTGCGTACGGGAAGCTTCCTCGAACTTCAAGAGATCCATAGCCTCATTGCACCGAGTCACAAGATCACCGAAGTTCCAACCTGCTCCACCGACACCAAGGAGACGAACCTGCTTGGTGTACTTAGGATCCTTACGGGACAGAGAGCTGTCCGTCAGGGAGTACCCGAACTCTGCAAAGTTTGTTGCTAGAGTACGGTGGTTGTCAATGAGGTACTTGGCGATGTTTGTGCTAGGAACCTTGTTGATAATATCAGCAATATCCTTGCATGCCTTGTACATGACAAGCCACTCCTTCTCGTAGGAGTACACACTACCCTTGGCGTTCTTGTTGTACGATTCAGCAGAACCGTACGTAGCACGAGAAGCTGTGAGCAGACGATGATGCCTCTGGAGACGGAAGTACATACGACGGTTGGAATCCGTCCAGTCCTTGATCCACCCGATGAAGTTGTTCCAGATCTTCAGGAGCAAGTCCTTGATATCCTGGAGTATTCCCTCCATCGCCAGGTCAACGTACTTGAGCTGTTCAACCTGAAGAGCTTCCATGGAACCTTCAGTAAGAACATCCTTGTTTGGAAGGTGAGCGAATAGTTTCTCAAGACCCTGATGGGCGTCGAGGAACTTGTACAGCTCATCAGTCATCTGACCTGTGGAGATGCGATCCCTTATCAGAGCCAACTCTTCGTAAGCAACAATAAGGTTGTCGGCAGTGTCCAGAAGATCATTAAGGTTACTTGTTGCACAACCTGCAACCTGAGCCAAAGTTTTCTTCTTCATGATTATCCTTGTAAAGTTAGTTATTGTCGCTGATGCCTCTCGTGTACTTAGCAGGAACAACAAGAGCAGCGATATTTCCGAGAGGACTCTCACCGAGTAGAGTTCCATACCAAGCGGAGCTGAACCAAGTCTGTTTAAGCTTGAGCCACCCAGACTTGAATCCACGCTTCCAGTTCTGCATCAGGTAAGCACGCTGTTTAGTACCGATACCACTGAGAGTGGCAAGGTAGTCCAGCAACTTGGAGTTGTTGGAGAACAGTTCCAGTAGTCCACCACTACCTGCAAGAGACAGGAAGAGAATAGGACTAAGATCTGCTATCTGCATGCTGACACTGACAACAGTAGGTTGCTTGGTAATAGACCATCCATACTCAGAGTCGCCTCTGGATATCGACAGAGACTGAACGATGCCTGCAGGAATGTTGAACATACCACGACACCATGCACGGAGAATGAACGGTGATACGTAAGACGCGTTACCACCAGCTCTCGGCATAGCTGCAGCCATCAAGCAGGAAAGAGGAACCATGATCGACGTGAAGATCGACACAGGGTCTCCACCAGTTTTAGCTCTCAAACGGATGTTGATATTGACCGATCTGGAGTAGTTAGATCCTGCCCACATTTGAGGGAGATCGTAGTAACCGTTACCAGCAGCCGTATATGCAACAAACTGTCCAATGCCCGCAGAACTACCAGAAAATAGTGCGGCGACATTGTCCTTGAAAGCCTTAAAGCGGTTGGTCTGCTCAGTTACCCAGGCCAGTGCTCCACCGGACTGAGCTGACAAACTTCTGTCGATAGAACGCTGTGAAGACACTGCTTCATTAAGCCTCTGCTGAAGCTGAGATTCCTGTAGAGTATTGGAGAAAGTTTCAGATGCATTGTCCGAACCTTTCTCGAGACGGAAGGCGATGTACTGGTTAGCGTCAAGCAGCGTTGTGCCGACTGCTTTCCAGAAACCTTCACCCATCGTCTTAACAGTGTGGATGTGCTCGATGGAACCTTCCTGCTGAGTTATGGTAACCTTACCAGGTTCCTTCATCGCTTCCTTCTCAACCCACTTCTCCTTATCGGTAGCTGCTTCAGCTGAAACATCGTACCGACTGGATCTGAACGACAGTATCTTCTTGATATCAGGACCGTTCCGGATAATCAACGGCATAGATTCACGAAGCTGCTCTGTTTCTTTATCCGGCCAGTAAATACCCATATTCACAGCAAGTACTGCGAGGATAGAATTCACGTGGTCGAAGTAAAGACCCATACGAGGATCGAAGTAGAAGTATTCGGTGATCTTTACATCATTAATCATACCAGGATCAGTCAGGAATCTCCAGCCAAATTCCAGAGGCATGAAAGGAAGTTCAAAAGCAAACTTAACCGTGGAGATAAGCCACTTAGAGATCTTCTGGATCATACCAACCGAACCGAGTTCGTTAGCATCAGAGATGGTTGCATCAGATGCACCATAGATGAACGACTGAAGATTACGGTACTTAGGAATACCAAACTGGAAGTAGACAACCTGCTGGCGATGATCAAATTTCTCAGCGTACACGCGACCTAACCCGAATACATCATGCTGAGGCTGACCCTGGCAGTCCGTTTCTTTCTTCTTGTACTGATACATGTCTCTGCAGATGTCATCATCACGACAGAACCCAGCGTAAGGATTCATGACATCATTTCCGAAGAGAGATGCGTCACCGAAAGAAGGAGCCTGATACTGAACCTTGGCACTTGCTCCAGCGACAGAGTCGCTCTTGTTGGAATCAATGAGAGCATCACCGTAGCCACTGTTGACGGCTGCTTCTGCATCCTCCTTGGTATCCAACATGAGAGATACTGCGGCCTTAAGTGCAGCTTCATAATCGCCGAACTGTTTACCTAAGACAACCCCGTAGGGCTGTCGTTCCCAGTACTGGCTGGTATCACTTACAGGACCTGCGGACATAAGTTAAAACTCCTAATTTTTACGGAAAAAGTCTATAAGATAGCCGGATGTTTTGAGTAAAAATAGCTACCTCTAGAGTGCCCTTAATGGAGCACTCTAGAGGCAACTTGTTGAGCATTTTAGTTCTGCTTCTTGCGAAGATCAAGACCGTCATTCTGGTCTTGAACGATCGTGTTGTTAATGATCTGAGTGTTGCCACCAACAGGCTTCGCAGCTGTGATAGCAGTGAGCTCAGGTATGCCAGCAACACGGAGACCATTCTTCTCGTCAATGACAGAACCGAACTGCTTGAAGAACGGATTCATTGTGGTGAACATCTCGTTCATCTGGTCAAGACTCTGCTGTTGTCTAGCAGCAGCTTCTTGCTGTTCCTTGCGGTACTGCTCGAAGATGTTGACTGTGCCAGTCGTCTGTACCTGTTGTTTAGCCATTTCAAGCCTCTGTGCCGAGATTTCTGCTGGCTGTACGACATCGGTCTTGTTCGTCTGACCGAGCATAGTCGGATCGAGAGGTGGAGTGAGTTGCTTGAAGTCCATAGGCTTCATGCCGCTTACATCGAGTATACTCTTTGCACCAGCAGCTTCTTCAGCCTTGCGCTTAGCTTCAGCTTCCTCGTACTCTTCAAGGACAGGTGTATCGGAGATCGGATGAGCCTCTCTGTAAGCATTGGAGTCGAATTCAGGATGAGAAGCCATCCACTTGTGGTAGTCTGGTCTCTGTCCGTACTTGTCAGTAAACGCCTTAACTAGTTTACGTCTCTTCTCCATACTTCCAACATCGAAGTCATCGTCATCAGGATCGTAGTTGTTAGCCTTGCAGAATTCCTTCCACTTAGCTTCATAATCGTCAGAGATCTTCCTCCAGGCACTTCCCCTAGCACTGTCAATCTTGTCGATTTCGGCCTGACGATCCTTCCACTCCTGATCATGTTTCGCCTTAGCGTCCTTGTAAGCCTGAGGCCACTTCGCTTCATCCTCTATAGCGCCCTCCTTAACGGATTGTCCGTTGTGGAAAGCCTTCCACAGTTTGTCAGCAAGAGAACCTTCCTGCGCACGCTTATACTCTCGAACATAGATCTTGTCTAGTTCAGGAGTCCAACTGTCGACACCGAACACAAGGTAAGCTGCGCATGTAAGAGTGGATCCGCGACCCATTCTGTCATGTTTATCACATCCTTCACCGACCCACGATTCAACACTGTTTGCAACCATGGTTGTTGTAGGAAGCGCTTTATCCTTCTTGTTCTGTGCCCACACCAGAGGCATGACTTCAACAGTCCCCTTGTTCAGGTCCTTGACAGACCTGGCCAATCCCTTGGCATCAACATCGTTCACCTTGTTCGCAGCGACGATCTTCTTGACGTTCACAGCCGACAGAGTAGCAAGTAACTCAGGGATGAGTTTCTTGAGTTCAGGAGGCATGTTGTTCATAGCTTCCCTATTACTCTTGTTGATAGCAGCAACCTGAGCTCTCGTCATGGTACGCCTACGACCGCCTTTCATAGCAGCCGGGACAGCAACACCACTACTAGGTTTCTCAGACTTGCCTTCAGCAGGACTGTTAGTGTCAACAGATTTGTCCACTGTTACTTCAGGAGTACTTCCTCCACCAGCAGCTGCACCAGCAACGGCAGCAGCCGCAGCACCAACCTTCTCCTTAACAGGAGTAGACGGTGAAGCAGGAGTCTTAGGAGTTTCTCCAGTAGCAGTTGCAGCAGTAGCCTCAGCGGCAGTTTCACCCTTCTTAGGCTCTTCCACAGCTTCAGACTTACCTTTAGCAGCTTCCTCTAGTGCCTTGTACGCAGTGTCCCAACCAACCACATCACCACGTTGTTTGATGCCGAACATCTTCAGGATGCTGAACTGAACATCATTCCTTCGACCGTTGTAGATCTTCTTGAAGTATTCGAATCTCTCCTTAGGCTTGTCCTTGGTTGGCGGGTAGAACTTCTTGGCCCACTTGATGATATCATTAACAACCGATGCATTGTCCCACCAGCATATCTTGCTGCGCTCAGCACGCGTCATCCCAGGCTTCTTGCCAATCATCGCATCCCAGTCTTTCATGGAGATGTGATTTTCAGCACGGTAGTCCTTAAGGATGTTGGCAGCCGTGGATGGCTCGCTCGTAGGTCCAGGTAGCTCGACGTCGGTGAGTTTGCTGAAGAAAACGTCGTTCAGTGTTGCTGCACGACTAGCATTCTTCTCTCTCATCTCCTTCTGGAACTTCTCGGTTTCCTCTTTCTCCTTCTTTTCAACTTCGTCCTTGTTCCACCACCAGTTGATAGCTTTCGCTCCACCGACAGTGGTACGATAGACTCCTTTCCAAGTAGAGTCAGCGATGTTAGTTGCACCATCGACGACGTCAGTAGCATACGCAAGAGGATTCCACCACTTGTTAGCACTACCCCAGACTTGATCGCTGACGTTCGTGCCGATACTGAACTTGTCGATACCGAGTTCCTTGTCGAGTTCAACTGCTGCTTTCGCAGCAGCATCCTTGTCTCCGTAGATCTTACCGTTGAGCCAGTTGCCTATACCAAGTCCAAGAGTATCCATCGCAGCTTGTCCGGCTAGCGTGTCTTTCTCTTCCTCAGTGGTACGCCTTCCAAGGAACTGGTCGGCGTTCTTCCTAGCATCGTTGGCTGCTCCACCTGAGAAGATGAATTCCAGAGGAGCTGCGACCTTACCGGCAACAGAACCGAACTTACCGAGACCGCTAGACAGTTTACCCAACCATCCAGTACTCTTACCAGCAGCAGCTGCAGCCTCTGCTGCTTTCTCAGCAGCTTTAGCACCAGCGGCGGCACCTTCAGTTGTGCCTTTGCCACCGAACAGTTTGGAGAACCAGCTACCACCTTTAGTAGTAGCCTCTGCAGTTTTAGCCGCAGTACTTGCTCCTCTAGATGCAGTTTCCGCAGCTTTTGCCGCACCTTCCGCTCCTGCGGCGAATCCGCCGCCTGCACCAGATACGGCTGTAGCAGCTGCAGCACCAGTAGCAACAGGCGCTGCCAGTTTAACAGCAAGCGCAAGAGGCTTAGCAAACCTGCCTAGACCAGGAATCTTACTAAGGAACTTAGCGGTCTTTCCTAGTTTTGTTGCCGTCTGAACGGTCTTTGCAGTCTTAGCTCCTCTAGCGGCTAGTTTTGCCGTACGAGCAGCCTTTGCCGCCTCAGCCGCTTTCTTTGCAGCTTTAGCAGATTTAGCTGCAGTGCGCATGCGCTTGTATGACGTAGCAGAAGCCTTGAACGCCCCTTTAACACCTGCGCCGTGCTTGTATGCCTGGCGACCTGCACGTAGAATCTTGGCACCTGCACCGATGCCTCTCTTCGCAGCACCATAAGCAGCTTTAGCAGACTGCCACGGATGTCTGATAATCCCCCATGTCTTCCCTAGGACTTTCTCACCTACGGTCCACATTGCGAGATCAGTCAAACCGAAGCTATCATCGTCTCCTTCTTCAGGACGGCCTTCAACTCCGTCACCGTCAGGATCCATCCAGTTCTTACGAGTGTAGTTGTCGCTTGCTTTAAGACCTACTCTTGCAGCAGCATTAGGAAGCAGTGCAGCGACACCACCAGGGTGATCAGGACCATCCTTCTCGTAGGAGTCACCTTTAGGATCAGGAATGAACTTCCCTTCCTTCCAGTAACCTATACGACCACGACCTCTACCACTTGTTTTACCAGAGAAGTAAGGATCAACAGCTGGTCCGCCACTCGGGCCACCGGGACCTCCAGGTCCTCCTGGACCTCCGCCCCCACCACCTCCGGGTCCACCAGAGGGGCCTCCTCTGCCAACTCGTCCTCCACCACCGCCGTAGCCACGCGTAGCCCTCATGAGTTCGATGATGGTGTCGAGACGGGAGTTAATTCCGTCAAAAGCTTTACGACCGAATCCGCTAGGTGAATCGAATCCGAAGAGACGAGCGCCTATGTTGGCGAAGCCTCTACCTACTGCTTTACCTCCACCGAGGAGTGCATCGAACAAGCCCTTGTAGACATGTCCTACTGCACCTATAGCAGTTCCTGCGATCTTGAGACCTGTCTCACCAAAGATACCCTTGGCGATTGTTCCACCCAAATCGAAAGCTTTACCAAACAGACCTTGACGTGCACTTGTCTGACCTTTACCGAGTTTCCTGCCATTTACATCGACAAGACCATGCTCGATGTCTTCTTGAGACACAAGGACCTGTTTATCGGCATCGTACACGGGCTCGTGTATATCGGAAGACTTCTCAAGTCGTTCGCCGTTGGCGAAGAACACACCCTTCTTCTGCTGACGTCTAGTAAGAAGAGGTTTACCATCGACTTCTCCCTTGCGGTAGACATCAACATACGGTTCCTCTTTACCTCCGCCAACTCCAAAGAGTCCTTCAGCTATCGTTTTACCGATGCTGAACATTCCTCCGACAACTTGTTTCTCTACTCCGAAAAATCCCTTTACTCCGACAACGGCAGCGCGTCCTAATCCGGCCCAAAGACCGCTCTTAGTCCACAGACCAGCTTTGAGCATCTCTTCATCGATGAGGACGTTTCCGTTCTCAGGATCAATGATCGGGACACCGCGTTTAATGATGTCCTTAGTCTGCTTCACACGCTCATTGTTATCGGCATACACTACACCTTTACCGAATGCCTGCTTACGCCAAGTTAGAACAGGTTTCTTCTCTTCCTGTCCGGCAACATAAACGTCTACGTACGGGTTAAGACCAACCGTGTTAGCCATCCACTTACCAGCACCAACGATGGACTTAGCTCCACCAAGTGCCAGAGTACCCATACCAGCATACATCTTGCCGATGCCCTTGCCCATGGTAACACCGATGTTAGTAACACCTTTAAGAGTGTTACCTATCCATCGTCCGCCACGACCAAAGAATCCGTTACGTACACGAGCAATCGTTCCTCCGCCACCCTTGAGTCCTCTAACATTGAGCCCGTTCTTGAGAGTTTCGTCAATGCTGCCAACGAGTTCTCCGAGTGTACGGAGATTTGTCTCGTGACTCTGACTCCAGACAGTGAGCAGATCCATCAGCTCAGAAGAAGTCTTCTCCGGTGCTGCTGTAGGAACAGCAGGAGCTTCTTCAGACTTTGGAGGTTCTGGGATACCTGCACCTGAGCGATACTCAGAAGCAAGTTTAGATCCCATCTCGACAGTAGCCTTGTGAGCTTCACCGAGCTTGTGCGCTGCAGAAGTGGCCGCACTGACTGTAGCAGTCTTAACCTCAGAGAGTTTAGCCTCTAGAGTTTGTTTCGCTTCTTCAGCCTTCTCCTTGATGACCTTAGGGCCATTCTTCTTGATATCCTTGTAGATCTTCTTGCTTGCAGCCTTAACCTTAGCACGAGCTTCCTCATCGCCGTGGTAGGCCCTAGCAAGAGTCTCACGATCAAGTCCGATTTCAAGAAGATGCTCGTCTGAGTATTTCTTGGCCCAGTTGAAGAACTTTGTCCAGTTCTCAGTGACGGTCTTCGTACCGGCTTCTACTTTCTTCCTTCCGAACTGCCACCAGTGAGATCCGGTGACCTTCTTCTGAGTGTAGCTTCCGTAGGCCTTGGCGGCGATGACGATACGAGAATCGCTGGCCTGAGCAAGGAGTGTTTTGGCACGCTGAGCCAGTTCAGGATGATCCTTCTCAAGTTTCTCAACCCAAGCAGTTACCTTCTGCTTAGCTTCCTCAGCGCTCTTAGGACGAGATTCGTAGATGGCGGACAGACTCGTCTGGATCTCTTCAACCTGCTTCTCAACATCCTCCTCGTTCTTGGGGAGCTTGTTAAGTTGGTTGTCAAGAGTCTTCTTAGCCTTGTTCCAGAGGAAGCCTAACCAGCCTCCGACTTTCTTCTTGACACCAGCTTTGAATCTCTCTTCGACAAGTTTCCTCTGCTCTTCAGGAGTGAGAGGCTTGCCATCAGGACCAGTTGGAGGAGTTCCAGGAGGAGTAGGCGGTTTAGGACCACCTGTAGGTTCACCGCCTTCATCGGATTCTGTCCCAGTGAGACCTTCGATAGAAGGAAGTTCTTCCTTGTTACCTTGTCTCCATTCCTCGTACTCAGCCTTCCATTCGCCTAGCTTCTTGCCGACAGCGGATTCGTTGAACTTCCGCTTAGCTTCGGCTACTTCGGATGATACCTTGTCCTTAGCCTCAACCCACTCATCGAGGTTGCGACGCTTCCACGAGGACTCTTCAGTGTTCTCGATCTTGAACCTAGAAAGTTCTCTACCAACGGTATCAAGATTGATTGCGTTATTCTTGTCTACAAGGACACCGTCAAGATAACGACGGGAACCCCAGGACTCGAGAACAGTCGCGAGACGAGTCTTGAACATGTCGGTAGAGTCAAAGACGTTGAGGATAGCATCCTCGAACTTCTTGACGTACCGCTGGTCAAACTTACCATCCTTGCCCTTGAGACCGTCGACTATCGCCTTACAAGTCTTGTGGAACAATTCAGGATCACATCCCTGACTGATGTCCTCAATGTACACAGTGCGCTTGGTGTTAGGCGCAAGCACAAACTCTGCGATTTCCTGAGGGTTGAAGAACTGAACCTTCACCGCATGGTTAGCGATGATGCGAGACAGCGTAGGTTTAAGGTCTTCAGCGAACTTCTCGGCTCCAGGGTTCTTCTTGCTGTTGTTGGCATTGAGAACCATCACAGCATCACGGACGGCTTCGGTCTGAGAGTCCTCAGTTCCGAACATTTCCCTATCGTCAAGGATGTCCTTCTGATACTGCGAAACAGAGGTGAACCCTCTGGAGTACATATTGAACGTCTGCTCTTCAGCGGCTGGATTGCGTAGGAGAGCGATCTCGTGCCAGATCTTACCGAGGTAACCAGGGATGATCTCGACGATCGACTGACGAGTCAGTTTGTCAAATGCAGCAGCAGCATCGCTCTTAGCGAGCAGATCGTTAGATGCTGTGGTTGCAGCAGAGATGTTGGGAATGTAATCACCTAGGAGAGGCTTCCACCACGAATCCGTTTCACTGCGCCACTTGTTACCAAGCTTCGCAAGATTCATGTAGGTACGGCGCTTGAAATTCTCCATGTCTCCGTTAAGAGCCGTCGTAAGCGGAGCGATCTTCTGCAACGCCGTCCTCACAGGACCAGACGCTGCACCTTTACCCAAGAACCCAGCAACTTTACGAAGAATCAGTCCCTTCATACCAGCAGGAAGCCCCATGGCTTCAGCCATCATTGGATCATCGAGAGCCTCAAGCTGATCGGCTCCCATTTCACCCAACTGGGCAATCATGCTGATGTTGCCAAGAAAATCGGACGCACGGTCTTTGATCTTCTTGAAGATCATCTTCCTGGCATTGGTCATGAAGTCTGCCATCATCGTGCCGTATTTCTCGGTACGAGACTTCTTGATGTAGTCGGACGCTTGGGTCTTCATCACATCAGGAAGAGCAGTGTTCTTAACTATTCCCTTGAAGTAGTCTTCGTAGGCTACGAAAGTCCTAGCGAGTAAGTTGTGCGTATCCTGCGCAACGAAAAGATGTTTGTACTGAAGTTCCAGGCTCTTCTTCATGTACGCAGTATGGAGCGTACGGTGGAAGAGCTCTGTCGAACGGAGAGAATCGTAAATCCTGGTAAGTCCGTGCTTCAGATCACGGTGCTGTATCGAGGATACAGCCTTATCCATTAACCGTTCTTTGTTGTGCTCGAGTTCCTTGTGCTTTTCTAGCTCAGTCGTAACTGAACCGAAGACTCCAGCAAGTTCTGAGGAGATCAGGTCTTGACGTTCTTCTTCTTTCGACCTACCCGCCATGCCAATACGGGATTCTGCTCTCTCGTCAAGTACTCCCTTGATCTTGTTGTAGAGTTTCTTAGGCATGAACTTCTCAGCACGAGGGAGAATCTTTCTGGTAGCATTCTCCATGCTGAGCATCATGGGCTGAAGCTGCTTGGCAACTTCATCCTTCAGCTCTTTGAGGTCATCGAAGGTTTCAGAGACTTCAGTCTTGACGGTGTATAGGTTGGGCATGTTACGCTCAACTTCTTCACCAACAGAGGCCATTGCGCCTTCTGCAAGTCCCTTCACCCCTTCAGTGACCATCTTCCTAGTGGGTGTTGACGGAGATCTGCCTCCGCCAGCATCATTCATTCCAGACCCGTCACCCCAAGGATCGTCCATCGAGAGATCATCCATTTCCTCCATGTCGATCTCTGTATCGAGTTCCTTGTCCCTAGACCGGTCATCGCCGAATACTTTGGCCATAGGTAAATTCTCCGTTAACTACCACTCGAAATAACAACCGGGAAATTCATGTAGATAAACTTGAGGACTAGCAGAGACATGACTCCTTCAAAGTTGTCCAGTGCCTCTTGTGTATCCTCGGGAGTATCGAACTCCTTGCTAACCCTAGGACGGGTAACAACTATTTTCCCGATGCTTTCACGATTTTGAAGCTTAGTGCACGACACAGATCCAACAGACATGAAATCCTGCATGTCGTAAACATACAAGATGTCAAGTATGTCGTAGACGTTAGGCGGAATCTCAGTCCAGTTGGAGTAAGTCGTGTTAATAAGTCTGACGTTCTTGCAAATCCTGCTCATTCCAACCTCAAGATTGTTCCAGATAGCAGAGTTCATCTTCTTTCCTCTGGTATTGATGTATATCTTGAGTTCGGAATTCTCCTCACGGTTCTTGTTGTACGTGTTGAGCTGCATTATGAACCTAGGAAGTTCCATGAGGAACTCAGTAGGTGGTGATGCAACCTGCACGTACTTGCCAAGGACAGGATCTCGCTCTAGCAAGTCAAGATCTTCCTCAGTCACATTGAGTTCAGGGAAGTAATCCGTGATCTTGAGTGAAGTACCGTTGATGTACTCATCCAGGTGCTTGAGTATCACCTGATAGTCTTCATCGCAAGTCACTTTAAGAAGCAACTCTCCAAGTCGATAATCATACAGAAAATCAGCGTCGATGTAGACAGCCTTAATAGGCTCTTTGAACGGTTTCAAGATATCCTCGGATACCTGATCAATAACCTGCTTGATTTTGGTTTCCTCTGGGGTCATAACGTCATCTCTTATATAGGTTTTCTATACGAAAAACAGTCATAAAATGTACTCAGGAAGGTGGTCAAAAACCACCTTCCTGAGCATTGATTTTAGCCACAATTTCCGTTGCATCCGCCGTTGCAGTGACAGTGGTGTTCTTCAGGATCATCCGGGTCAGGATCCGGTTCTTCTGGATCTGGTTCAGATGGGTCAGGGTCAGTACCAGGATCATCGGGATCTTCACCAGGATCATCTGTTCCTGAATCATCTCCAGGATATCCAGTTGTATCCTTGTTCTTGAGTTCCTCAAGGAACGCTGCTAGACGTTCCTGCCACTCGATGAGCTGAGTATCTTTGGCCATGTCTTCAAGCTCGTTGATGAGCATTATGGTTTTCGGATGATCATCTGGTAGATCCTTGAGCCATTTGAACTCCTCGCAGATAAGGCACATAAGTTCCCTGCACTTGCATGTACAGAATCCCATCTTGCTTCTCATCTGGATAACACCTTCCTTCGGAGCCATCTTGAATGTGCTCCAGTAGTTGCGAGCTCTTACTGAACGATGGAACCTGTACCATTCCAGTTCCAGGTAGTACCGTTTCAGTATGTTAGCAAGCATCCTGCTGTACAATACACGAATGTACTTCTTTGGGTTGCCACCGAGAAGGTGAGAAGTGTAGACTGTGAGAACATGAGCATACTCTACCATCGGAAGAGAGTTCAGCCAGGATTTGGGATCCTTGCGTATCTTCTTGATGGTTGTCTCGTCGTAGTTCTCCGCGAGATATTCAGGATACGACTTGAACAACCACATCGTATCAAGATAGCGTAGGTAAAGCATCTATTTCCTCCGTTCAACATACAAGTCTATCAGGTAGTTTGTACTTCTCAAACCCACACTTAAGACCCATAAGATCGCAGTATGGAAGCGAGATGCGACCTTCAATTGGTTGAGGAATATCGACGTACTCGAACATCCCAAATCCTGTTGGAGGATGGTTGCTCTTGCTCTTCTCAGTCTCAACTACAACAAGCCTAGATGCGAATTTGCACCAGTCATCTGACTTGGGGATATCTCCATCCAGAACAACCCATCTGTCACCTATCCTGTCGATGAGATAGTTCACTGTGTTGAAGTGGTAAAGTCTCTTCATTGACTTCTCGTATCTCCTGAGAACCTTGCGTCTCAGGTAGAACACGATAAACCCACCAGAATTGGTGTAGACTCTCTTTTTGCCTTTATCCTTAGAATCCACGTGAACAAAGTGAGGAGAGATCCTGCTCGGAAGTACTCCATTGAAGGTGTAATCCGGAAGTATTCGGTTGATCTCCTGGACTTCATTCTGGTCTTTGTGATTCATGATGAAGTCAAGTACTAAAGGGATAGCCAGTGAAAGGGAGCACCTAATGCTGTTATCCGGACTTGGTCTGTTGTGCATGTGTTCCTCCACGTTCGTTTAAGCATACTATTTTATCCCTTTGTTACTGGAGAATATCCTATGATTTATTTAATTCAGGAGATAAACTCATGATTAGATACCAGGTATTCCGTCGTAAGTTTATGACGTGGATGCAGGCTGGTTTCAACAAGATCGGGAACATCAACGATCTTCAGGAACTACCTTACGGATGCATACTCCACGTACTTGACAACTTCCCGATGGATGGTAGAGTGGACTGGGGTCCTAGGATCACCAACTGCTTCATGCACATGAACAACTTTAAGGTGTTCATGCACAATGTAACATCTTGGCCGGAACACAAGTCATCAGATGTTGCTCCTATCTACAAGGACAAGATGATCATGACCAGTGCTGGCGTTATGCAGGGTACGATGAAGTACATGCGTGACATGATGCCTAGGGTCAAGTTCTCTTCCGATATGAAAGGTCTACCTGTTCGTCCTTCCACGATGAGTGTTGTAAACTACAACCCTCTGTTCCGCGCAAGGTGTCTTGGTGTTCGCAAGAAAGTAAGGTTCTTCAACTTCCTTCTTGCCTACATGTGCAACAAGATCATGGAGGACAAGGAGAGACAGCATTTCATCCATATCCCTCTGGAACCGTTCATCTACGAGAAGAAGGATTTCATCCGTGTATTCAGAAAATTCGACAGGATCGCTACGCTCTATCCTGAGCGCAGTTCTTATCTCTTCCTGGCTCACTTCTACGGACTTCTCTCAAAGAACATCTCTCTCCCTAAGAGAGGAACTATCCCAGAAGATGAGAAGGGTGAGGGAGAGACCGCTAGTACAGAATCCCTGGAAGCAATGGCTGCAGGACTTCCAGAAGGGGGAGATCTCGAAAATGCAGATTTCATGGCCGCACTCGCAGAGTTCTCACAAGGGCTCGACGCTGGTCTGGAAGGTCTGAAGGAAGGAGAGAATCCCTATACCAACTCGATGTTCGAGTATCTGCCTCCTGCGATGTTCGAGAAGATCAACTTCGTCTTCACTGCTGGAGAGCACTTCGTCTGCTACAACCTGAGAGACATCAAGGAACTCAACGGTAGGGCTAACGTTGGTATCCTCAGGATCATCAACCAGCTCAACATGCTGGTTCGTGAAGGGTTTGCCAACGCACAACCTGACGAACTCACTAAGGAAGAGACTGTCCCTGAGGAAGTACAGACGATCAGCGAGGATAAGCTCAATAAGGGTAACACCACTACTTTCACAACCCCTCTCACTAAACAGGACAAGGTTGACGCTGCTGAGGTCGACATGCTCGAACTCGACAACGTGGACAGGATCATCGCCGATCTTCCGTCCAAACCAACTCCTAAGCAGGAGGAGAAGATCCGTCATCTGTCCAAAGCCTACAAGACCTTGACTATTGACGGACTGAGGTTCGACAAGCTTCTCGCTGAGCCTACTGAAGACATCATCGCTCCTCCGACTGTTAAAACTCAGTCTACCGAGAACGGCACGATGACTTCTGAGGCTACCAGGTCGACAACTGCTGAACTTGGCAAGGTCTACCTCGACACACAGATGACCAAAGACATCGCTGCTATCTGCACCTCCTTCAACAAACAAGGCATGTTCCTTGTGGATTTCAAGGAGGAAGAAGTTGCAGATGAGCTCAGTGTGTGGAAGAATTACGCTGCGTCGTACGAGGACACGAACCACAAGACTCACAAGATCAAGTTCTCTGTTCCCAAGTTCGACTCGATGGGAAGGTGCAAAGTCAACGGTACGATGAAAGCCATGAAGATCCAGCGTGTGTCACGTCCGATCTGCAAGGTGTCTCCTACTCGTGTCACTATCAACTCCAACTACAACAAAGCGCTGATAGAACGCAACACCAACTCATCGCACAACTTCCTCGACTGGTTCTCTCGTAAAGCCCTGTTCAAGATCAACAACGGAGGGTTCGCACTTGTACCGACACTCGGTGTCTGCAAGTTCCCGATGAAAGCCATTCCGTACGAGTACACTGCTTTAGGTTCGAAGTACCATAAGCTAACCTATGGAGACAAGTCTCTTGCTGGCGGGTTGTTCTTCGATTACGCTCAGAGAGCGATGCAGTACAGCGAACAGGTGTACGATGGATCAATCGCTCCTCTGGAGAACAGTGGACTTGGTGTGTGGTTCGGCTGGAAACAATCCAAACAAGACTACGACAATGGTAAGGTAGGTCAGCATTTCTTCATCGATGTGACTGGTCTCATCACTGTCAAGGACTTCGATACTGACGAAGAACCGTTCTGCGGAGCGTTCGGTGATTTTATCGAGTGGCTCACTGGAATATCTCTGATACCTCCGGTGGAGCATATCGACATCACCTACTTGAGCAAGACTGTTCCGCTCATACATGTTCTAGCTTACCGCTACGGTCTCACCAACATGCTTAAATACTGCAAGTGTGACTACATGGTACGCGATCGGAACGAACGAGTCGAAACCCGTCCGTCCGATATCATCATCAAGTTCAAGGATAAGAAACTCATCATCAATCGTACTCCTAGAGCTAACGCTCTTCTGTTCGGTGGTCTTGCAGTGTTCGACTTGGACGAGGTGTTTCTAGAGGACATGGACAATAAGGATGTCTACTACACTCTACTTGAACAAGTCAGAGTTAGGATGGGATTCATCAAGGGCGTAGACTCGTTCTTCGATCTCTTCATTGATCCTATTACCAGAGACGTACTTAGAGACATGCGTGCTCCAACAGACATGCGTGATCTCTTGCTGTACACAGTTACACTTCTTACGACAAGTGAGCATCTTCCTGCTTCCAGTGAGTCCAACTTCAGGTACCGCAACATCGAGCAGGTCACGGCTATCATCTACAACGAGATGGCACGTGCATTCGCTGGATACAAGAACAAGTCTGTAGGTTCTGGAACAAGGTTCTCTATCAGCGAGTACACGATACGTCAGCGTATCGTTCAAGACCAGAACATGGAGAAGGTTGATACCATCAACCCGATCGCTGATATTAAGACCTATTCCAACATAACCAATGCAGGAACAAATGGACGCACATCCGATACGTTCTTGCTTGCAGACCGTATGTTCACCAAGGATGCTCTTGGTATCGTATCAGAGGCCACTGTTGACAACGGTAAGGTTGGTATGAACGCTATCCTTCCTGCCAATCCGAAACTTGTTGATTCGCGTGGTATGACCGAATCGGTTGACCCTGCGAGTCTTGAACCAGAAAACATCTTAAGTATGAATTCGCTCGTAATGCCCGGCGTCACTCAGGATGACGGTAAAAGAGCGAACTTCAGCTCGATACAAGCTTCTGCGGTAGTTCCGATGAAGGTGTCTGAGACATCTCGTATTAGAACTGGATTCGAGGAACTCGTTGCTCATCGAACTCGTCCTCCTTTTGCATTCTGTGCTGAGGATGACGGAGTTGTCTTGGATATCAACGAGTCTCTTAAGACCATGGTCATCAAGTACAAGAACGGCAAGAAGATGTGTGTTCGTTACGGAGAGGAATACTCCAACAACACGTCCAACGGGTTCTTCGTCAATCAAGACGTTATACTCAACGGGTTCAAGAAAGGTGACAAGTTCGGTAAGAACGATGTTCTCACCTACAACAGGGAGTTCTTCCAAGCAGATCCGTTCTCCAAGAGTACTGTTAGGTACAAACTTGGCGTACAAGCCCATGTGGCTATTCTGGATAACGGAGGAACCATCGAAGACGCTTCCATTCTGACACAGCCTTTGTGTGAGAAGATGGAGTTCTACCCTGTTCATCAGGTAGATGTCGTCATTACTCCTGATACCAACATCAGGTCGTTCGCCAAGATCGGTGATTTCATTAACTCGACTGAGCCGATTGCAGTGTTCGATGAGTCTCCATTCGAAGTGGAAGCTGGTGCAGATGCCGAGTACATCGACATGCTGAGCAAGCTCAACACAACGAACAAGAAGGCAGGTCACACAGGAACGATCGTCAAGATCGAAGCCCTGTACGCGTGTCCTGTCAGTCAGATGACTCCTAGCCTCCAGAAGCTAGTCAAGTATGCTGTTGCTGAACGCGACAAGCAGAGTGACTATGCTAAAGGATGCGAGAACGAATCCGACTTTGTCAAATCAGTACCCCTTCCTTCTAAGATGGGTAAAGAAGCCAAGGTTGGTCTGGTGGAGATCACGTCTGATGTTGTTATGATCAGGTTCTACATCAAGCAGATAAAAGGCATGTCTCCTGGAGACAAGCTGTTCTTCGGACCTTCGTTGAAGTCTGTATGCTCTCAGGTGTACCCTGACTACATCGAGGTCGAAGACGGATCTGTTAAGGTAGAAGCTTGTACGAGTGGGAGGGGTGTTCTTCAAAGAATTATTTCCAGCCCGTTCATTACCGGCATCGGCAATCGAGTACTCGAGAAGACTGAAGCAGACATCCTTGCGATGTGGGACGAAAACTGATCGTCAACTTGGATATACATTACTAGTATGTCTACTCCGGTGTTCCTCCTGGTCCTTAACTGGACCGGGAGGAGCAACTGGATTTCTTAACTGGATTATAGCTATTTATTTAAATAAATGTGCTATGATTTAGTCATCACTAACCGTCCCATGTCGGGACAACAAACACAAGGAAACAAAACAATGCCCGAAACAAACACCGCGGTGGCAGCTCAGCCTGCTGCTGCACCCCAGCCCAAAACCGCAGCCAAGATCCATGTCAATAAGACTACGCAGAAGAAGGGTTTCGATCCTTCTGATGCTGAAGCTCGTAAGGCTTGGATCGCCAAGAAGCGTGCTGAACACCAGAAGGTGCTTACAGAAAGTGGCTACGCTCCTGTTGCTGTGCTGGCAGTCATGAAGTACATGTCTACCCAGCACGGGTACGAGAAGAAAGCCTCCAAGGATAACCTCTGCTTTATGTTCGCTGATTTTGCAGCGTGCCTTAAGTACAGGGTTGGCAAGTTCGATCGTGACATGTCTGCTGCGATAGCGATGTGTATTGTCGATGCCAATGCGAGTATCGCTTCTGAGAACAACATTTTGAATATCGAGGAAGCTGAGGCCTCGAAGAAGGTTCAGGACATAATCAACCATGCCTGGAAGGTGAACTGTGATCTCGGTCCCAAGCGCGATGACATGCAGAGGATCAAGCAGTTCTTCATCCATGCCATCAGACCTGATATCGATGGGTTCGTCCGTCGTGCGAAGTATTTTGTCGAGTGCATTGTCGACTTGATGCTCACCACGATTGATCCTTTCGAGGGCATGTTCCATGACGAGGAGCTGCAGAAACCTGCTGGCTTCAAGCATCGTGGTGTCATGCCTCCTCGCCCTGCCAAGCAGAAGTGCCCTAAGTGCGGAGAGACCATGCTCTATCTCTTCAACATCCAGAAGCACATCTGCACCAACCCTCTGTGCGAGGACTATCGTCCGCCGCGTAAGAAGAGGGAAGATGGTGAGGGTGGTCAGCGTCGTCCGTTCAAGAAAGGCGGCAACAACAAGGGTGAAGGATTCCTTTCCGGTAAGCCGATCAAGACCCAGTCTGGTGCTGACAGGTTCAAGCAGCGTTACGCCAACGTCAAGAAGGCCGAGCCCAAGGTCATCAAGGCAGCTGCTCCTACCGAGGAGAAGATCATCAAGGACATCAATGGTAAGGAAAAGAAGATCACGGTTCAGAAGAAGTTCGAGACCGCCGGCGGTACTTGGGACGCACTCGATGCTCTCAAGATTCCGCCTGAGACTCCCGCTGAACAGCCTGTTGTGTCCGAGGCTCCTGCAGAAGCAGTTGCTCCTGCTGCTGTCGAGGTCACTCCTACGGCTGAACCCGCACCTTCCGCTCCGGTCGAACCTTCGGCTGAGGCTCAGGTCTAACAACGTTCACTCTCCTGTAACCCGGTTACATCTCTGTCCGGGTTACAGGAGTACTTTAAACTTTCCAGAAAGGAGAAACAAGTGCTATGGGTAAGAAAATCTTCTTGCGCCTCATCGTACTGTTCCTGTTCATCATGGCAGTCTATGTCATTTGCAGAGAAACTACTATGTACGAGATCAGTGGTCGTGTCCAGGAATGTACTGCCATCACGTACAAGGACGGCAACGGATACGTTGAAGACAAGTTTGTTGTCATTCAGCGGGACGACGGTGTTAAAGCCCAGTTCCGAAATGACGACGATCTACTCTGTTTGAAGCGCAACTCCGACAAGCTGCAGAAAATCTTCAATGATGTTAAGGGCAAAGCCGACTCTGGAGTTGTCCTGACTGTTGATGGTTTCGGCAATGTCCGCAAAGCAGTCCCTTACTTCAAACGGGTCTCCAAACCAGACCCGATGATGAACAGGGTTGATAGCGATATCGTAGGTGTTGGAGAGACTAAAACCTCCGATACAGATGCGACAAAAGTTTACATTTTGAGCGTCAACTTGGATTTGCACGCTAGCACGTGGACCTACGACATCCATGAAGCTAGTGTACAAACTAACACTCCGCCTAACAAGTGGAGGTGGCGAGAGCTCCCGGAGAACTCTATCCACGGGATACTTCGCATTGTGGAACCTAGCGGATCTAACGTTGTCCGAAGGGTTCGTTGTGCAAACTGGTCCACGGGCATGGATCAGTAACAAGCAAAACACAAACAGCTTACTCACCAGTGGCGTCATGCGACGCCACTGGTGAGTGGAGCTTCCCAAAGCTTATTTGTTTTTGTTGAAGATACGATTAAGGAACCTGACTATCCCATCATGCCAGCGTTTCTTAACTACCAGATCGGGACGAGACTTGGCTCGTGCGATCGCTCTGCGGAACTGACGCTCCGACAGGACAAGCATACTATCCTCCACTTTGCCACCTCTAGAGTAGCGGAACACGTGAAGGAACACACAGTCTGCCGTGTAAGGAAGCTTCACATCCTTGACTTCTATTCTCTTGATGCCGAGATACTTACCAAAAGGAACCCCTTCCTCAATGTGCTTAAGATGCAATTCTCCTCTCTTGAGCGCATCCTCGTAGCAGTTCTCAGTCAGAACAAGATAAAACGTGCTGCTGGAAAACAGCCCCCCTCTCGACCCCTTGAGCATCAGTGAAAAATATGTTGCTGACGCGGTCGTGTCGTTGTACCATCCTTTCTTAGCCTCACCCCTGCGGGCGATGAGTTGTCCGTAAGAGGGTATACGACAATATAGTCTTTTTAGATGGTTAAACATATCGTCTCCCATTTGGTTATAAAATGGGACGAATATACTGCGTCGATTGTCAAAAAATAAGAACTCAACCTGCAGCAGATTGCTCCGCTGCAGGTTGAGGTGTTTGCCACTTGTGTGAGGGTATTACTCGGGCTTAGGAGGTGTCGGTTCCTGACCTGCCTGATCCTTGTTTTCCGCAGCAGCTTTGGCTTTGGCAGCTTCTTCAGCCTGCTTGCGAAGTGCTTCCTGCTGAGCCTGACGTTTCATCTGGATCTCAGCGATCTGCTTCATCATGTTGACTTGCCTCGTCTCCTGGAAAGATATGAGTTCATCGATCTTGTGAACGTCGTAGGTCTCAAGTGCGAAACCGTCGTTCTTGATCTGGTTGAGCCAACCGATAATCATCTTCGGAGGGAAGTTGTCGAAGAACGGATGCTGCTTAGACAGCGCTTCCACAACAACTGTTCCAAGGAGGTAGCGAATCGGATACTGAGCGTGATTGTCCAGTCTCCAGTGCATCAGGTTGACGAAAGTTGTCGTCGTCCATGTCACGCCGATAGTCGTAGCGAAGGAGTTCGGAAGAACTGCCCTTGCAACCTCAGCGTTGATGCTGACATCCTCGACCTTACCAGTCTCAGGATCAACACGGTGGAATCCGGTGTGGAGAAGAGCCTCATAGTGGCTGACGGCAATCTCCATCGCAGCGCGCCAAGTGTTGAACGCAGAGGAATCTGCAGGGATGAACCCACCCTTATCAAGAGGAAGTTCATGAAACTTGGTCTCGCCATTGTCATCAACCTTCTGAGTTGAAGTGAGCGTGCAGTTCTTGTACTTGGCAGGATCGATCTGTGGCCAAACAACATCGTAACCCTTGTTCTCGTAGTTGCAGTAACGCTGAGACTCCTGAGAGTACGCAACGTCACGACGATGACGAACGAGCTGATGCGTCACAGCACGATCAGTACGAAGAATTGCAGAGAGGCTTGCTCTCGGGGTTGCAGGAGCAGCGACGATCTGGAGTTTGTCGACACATGCAACCAGACGATCGAACGTGAGTTCTCCACCGAAGAACTTCACGAATGTATTCTCCTTAGGAAGTTCACCGATCGCATCTCTCGCAGAGGTGTAGAGGTTGTAGAACACATCACCGAATTCCTTGTGGAACAGGTCGATGAGTTTGGCAGAGAATGCAAGCCCAAGGATGTAACCTTCGACGATAGACACAGAGATGAGAGTGTCTAGAACACTGAGCCATGCACGGAAGTTGCCGACCGAAACATTATAGACCTTTGGAGATGTTCCTGGTGCAACCTTGCGGTAGATCTGATCGTCACCGAAAGGCTCGATGTACTTCGACTTGTCCGGAATGGTGTAGTTGTCCCAGAGGAACTTGGCAGAGACAATTGCAGTGTTGTCTTTCATCGTTCCATCAGGATCAGGGAAGTTCATCTCCTTAACAGGAATCCTAGTGTCATCGAAGTACACAGAAATGTAGCTGTGTTCAGCAACAGATGTATGACCCGACTTCACACAGTTCTTGATGAGACGAACATCTGCTTCATGTCCGAGATTCTTCTCTGAACGGTAACAGATGCGTGCCATCTTGGCTACTTTGGCAATCGGATCCATTCCAGGATCGACGATCTCCACGGTAGGCTTGATAACGTTGATTTTACTCATGTTTTCTCCTAATTAGGTTAGGTACTAGCTAGTTATAAGACCTGGTGAAATTGTAAGAATATAAACTGCAACCTTGATATAGTCAACAACTAACCCTGGAGGTTAAGATGCCGTTAGTACAAAAGAAACATAAACGAGTCATCAAGGATGATGCTTACTGGGAGCAGCAGCGCAGACTTGTTGCTGAAGACGGTGGGCATATGGGATGGACTCATGATCACTTCCCTGGGTGTAATGAGAAGTCTGTGGAAGTTGTGGATGAAAACGGGAAGAAAACCAAGATGACTCAGATGAGTCTCTTCTAGTTCTTCTTACTTTTGTGCATTTATTACTAAGATGAAGGCGCGTGCCTTCATTCAGTAACAACTCATAGGTAAATAACACCCATGACTTACGCGGAGAAATTCGTCAGGGACTCCGTAACATTCGTTCCTGACAAGACTGGCAATCCTAGGTGGGCTCACCTTAAACTGCCTAATGCGAGAAAGATCGACTTAGACGATCCTGCTCGCATCTACCAACCCAACGCAAGGGTTAAATGTGTGACTAACAACGTTGATGACTACATCTCCGTTGAGTTACGCGTTCGATACGCTCGTGCTCTTGAAGCATGTGGCGACAATGTTCCTAGACTATGCATCATTCTGCTCCAGGTATTTACGGAAGAAGCTGTGAAGCACTATTTCAACAACATCTGGATACACTGGAACAATGTGGCTCAGCGGAAGCGCAACACTACTGCTGAGTGCATGGCTAACCGTGAGAGGAAACTCCACGGTGTAGACACTATCAAGAAGGAGGTCGAGTTTGTGACTGCCAATCGTAGTGCGGCTAAGCATGCTCGTATCGTCCGTGAGCTTCAGCGCAAATGATCATATGAAAAGGAACTAACATGCGATCACTTAGCAATGGATTTACAATGCGACGTAGAGTAGCTGAGCGCAAGCGCCGGAAACCTACGGAACACTCACTGTCAAAGGAAGAACTCCCTATCTGGTTCTCAATGAACGTCAAGTCTGGAGTTATCTATGCCTGTAATAACTTGGCACACGCATTCGCTGTGTCATGTAAACACTCCAAACGAGAGGGATACGGAACTTGGGTTCCGTGCCACAGAAACAAAGACGGGTTCTTCATGCCCGACATCATCGCAAATTACGGAAAACACCAAGGACTAAAATTCAATGGCCAACCAACAGAAACAAATGCCCAAGCCTACCAAGACTCAACAGGGAGCTCTCAAGAAGCAGCAGGAACTCGCTACTCTGATCGAGCGTAGCGTCAAGGAGTTCAAGGAATTCATCCTTGTGATTGATCTCCCTCAGAGGTTCATCACTACAGGATTCCTCATGCTTGATGGCGAGCACAACTACATGGTTGTGAACACCATTCCCTGGAGCAGCCTCTCCGACAGCAAGTTCATGATGCGGATACACAACTTCCTCCACGGTATGAAACCAGAGGAGAATGACGGGTTCACTCCACCGAGCAACTTCAAGATCTTCGAGCTTCCGAGTTCAATTCCTCCTGTGTTCCTCACTGCATCTGACAATGCAGGTGTGTACGCTGGAGCTTTCCTCGCAGAGGTTCTCTTCAATGATCTCAATGAGGAGAACAAGAAACTGTGCAACAAGCTGTTCGATGTTGTCCCGAGTCTCACGACTCTCGCATCGAAGACGAAGATCTACTTCGGCTCCGGTTCGACGTTCACCAACAACCTCGGGTTCACGGCTTACGCTGTCAACGGAGATGTTAACAAACCAGACATCACTGTTGCTGACATCGTATTCGAGGGATACATCATCCGGAGTAACGGTGAGAAACTCACTGTTCCGTTCAAGGAGTTCCTTCTCTGGGATGCCGAGAGCAAACGTAAAGTTCGCATCGCGATAGAACTCGACTACGCTATGCGTGAGACCGCCAGGGTCTCCGCTAAGTACAAATCTGCTGTTGGTCTTCTCAGCAAGATGTCTATTGGGCTTGGCAACCCCAAACTCTGCGGTTCCATGTCCATGAAGAAGTTCAGCAAGTCCATCACCGATGGCAAGTTGAAGTATGCTAACTACGGAACAGTGATCAAGCTCACTGGAGACAAGTACCCGAAGTACAAACTCAAATTACTTGACAAGACATGGGTAGATCTCCCGTTCGAACAGTAACTTCAAGTTGGTCCTCAGTGCTCGGAACAACTCCGAGCACTGAGGATCTAGCTTGTTATTTTACATTTCATCTATTGCATTATGATGAGAAAGGACACGACACATGTCGAATAGCGTAAGCGGCTTTCCGTATGACGTGATCTACTCGTCATCTGAGAACATCCGCAACTCCCTTGTTAAAGCAGCCAACAGCAAATCCAAGTTTGCCAAGGCAGTCAAGGGACTTATAACAAGACTAGATGATCTTGTTAGACGAGTAGCTGCTCTTCGTAGAGAAGAGGACATGCTTGTAACTGACATGAAACATCAGTCTGATCTGGAAGTCATGAAGACTCTAGATGAAAGGATTAAAGCTTTCAACGACGGACTAGCTTCCGTCGAAAAGGATTTCAGAACACTGCATCGAGACGTGTCAATCGTTCTCGAGTGCATACAAGAAGAAAACGGAGAAACATCATGAGCGACAATGAGTTCGAAGAAACCGACACACCGACTTACCCACCTACTGTTGTTGACACTCCTAAGGAAGTGACAACACACAACGCGTTCCTTGGCAGTCATCGACAGGAAGTTGCGAAACTCATCGAGACTCAGCTGAGTGACACGATCCAGAAGCTCGTTGGTCAGCGTAAGTATGACACCAAGGTCACTTGCACACAAGGTACTGAACCAATGCAGCTTAACGTCAGCATCACAACCAACGATCCAAGGGTCATTGCGATCCTTGCATCATCGGGGAGCAACCTAGCATGAGTGAATTCTACGATCAACCAGTGGTGTGCGTGTCACACACTGATCTTGACGGCTACGCGTCTTCCGCTGTTGTCAAGAAGCGGTATCCGGAGTGCAAGATCTATTACAGCAACTACGGGAGAACTTTGCCGAGCGCTGCATTCATTCCTGGATGCAAGATGATCGTCACAGACTACTCTCTGTTGGAACACGAGTTCCAAAAATGCAAGCATCTAAACATAGACTGTATCTGGATAGACCATCACAAAGATAATTACCTTCTGCTCGAGCAGAAGGGAATTTGCTTGCCTGGTCTACGTGATGCTAGTTTCTGTGGAGCAGCTCTTGCATGGAAGTTCCTCTTCCCAGGAAGAGAGATGCCGATGGTTGTTCAGCACGTTAACGACTACGATCTCTGGAAATTCAAACTCCCTAAAACAATGGAGTTTGCTTCTGGGATACAGTTGTTCGAGCAGAGACCGGCTTACAAGTCCTGTTTCATCTGGGACAAGCTGTTGAGCGACAATCCTGACATAGCCAAAGCTGCTCTGGATAAAGTCATTGCTCTCGGCGAACAGATCCAGACGTTCGGAAAGACAAGAGATGCTATATTCTGCAAAGACCTTACTTACAAGGCAACTTTGCAGTCAGGACAAAGGTGTCTTGTTGCTGCTATCAAGGGAGGCAATAGCACATTCTTCGATTCTGCAGATAAGACAGGCATAGATGCACTGTGCATGTCTCAATACGCGACGGACATCAAGAAGTATCGCTGCAGTGTCTACTCTCCTGATGACATCAAGGAAGTCCTTCCTATCGCTAAAGCTCTTGGTGGAGGAGGACATCCTGGTGCAGCAGGGTTCCAAGCATGCGACTACCCGTTCCCTATGCCTGAGCGTAAGGAACCTAGACCGATGTCTGAAGTCATATCTGAAATGAGATGGATCTTGGAAGCTCGCAAGAATTCTCCTCTGGTTAACCAGAGTGCTTGTAGGAGTGACAGGATCAGTCTCGGATCTAAGACTTATACGACGCGTTTCCAGAATGTGAACAAACTCTGTCTAGCGATCAATCATCCGTACTTGTCTGAATTGATCAGAATACTGCCTAGCGCAGTGGACCTAATCGGTCAAGATATCGATGAAATTGCTACCTCAATAGTGGGGTACACCCTCACCAATTCTGGATGGTATCGATGCGGGTTCTACTCACTCGATCAGTCAAAGATCAGTCTTGAAACCTTTAAGAACTCGCTGCCTAAACTCGACCCTAACGGAAGAGTCGACAGTGTGTACGAGGAGGATCTCGGTTCACTTGGCAAGGTGATATGGTGGTACAGCACTGACATTCCTGTCATAGTTCCGATCGATCGGATAACAAGGAAGTAACATGAACAAATTCAAACAATACTTAAACGAGCAAATATGGCCAAGGTTCGTTGAGGTTGTAGCAGTAGTGTCGCACTGGTTGTTCTTCATCCTGCTCGCTAACCCTGTGATATACATCCTCTACGCCATCATTGCCATAGGCTGGATAGTTGCCATCAACACACGGTACCAGACCGTTCAACTGAACGCTACTGGAACTGTTGTTAACTTCGTACTCAGATCCAACGATCTCGGTAACGCCGATGTCTTGGTCAAGGATGATGATGGCAATCTCCGGATGTACGCTCTGGAAGACCTGTTCAGGTGGCATTTCAAAGATGACTACCGCAGGATGCTTCTGCTCAAGATTGAGAAAGGTGCAAGGTACAAGTTGTTGTATGTAACAGACGACGACAGTATCAGGTACATCCTCAGTCTTGAAAAACTGGAAGATTAACTTTCGGTTAAGGTGGTAACGGTGGATGTAATGCCCATCCACCGTTACCTACCTCATTACTCTTTACTGTCGAATGAACGAATCAATAGGAATAAACCGCCTATGAAACAAAATGGCTTCAACCAACTAAGGGGATGACAAGGTGCAATACATAAAGTTCGCCGACAGCGTGTCGGATTCAACCAAGTTTCAGATCAAAGAAGGGTCTGAACTTGATAACGTAATCAAGGAGTGCTCCGAAGAAGTGTCTCCTTTCCGCGTAGGTGTCTGCTGTCTAACGGACCCTTTTCATTTGGGCAACACGAATAGAACTCTTCTGACGGACAGATTCGTTGTGAGATACTTCAGTAAGAACAACCATGACACGATGTGTGACTACATCCGTGAGATGGCAATGGGAACTATGACTACCAAGTTTGGTACAGATGGAACCATCTGGATAGACAAGGGTAAGAAACATAGATTCGACTGTATCCCTTCATCCGATGTCGAAGACATGCTCAAAGAAGCAAATCCTGATATGTTCTACATGTTCATCATGGACAATGAAGATAACAGGCGTGACATTTATGGGCTCTTCCTCTTCGATGAAAAGAACTCAGTCAAGGTGCACCGCGTCTCTTATCACGTCGAGTCGTACACTCGCGAAGGGAAGCCTCTTCCACAGATAGATCTTGCTAGCGTACCGTTCATAGGTCCAGCTGCTTTCTATGCGCTCAAGGAACTGAAGTACCTTACGTAAGCAAACCGGATCATACCACCGGAGGTGTAACCATCCGGTGGTTCGATTCTTTTTTGTCGAGTCTTACGATTCTATCGTAACTAATACCTCAACAACAAGGACTTAATCATGGCAATCCAGCAACAACAGCGTAGAGGATGGACCGGACAGAAAGTCATCTTCTCAGGAGAGGAGTATCCCTCGATGCTCGCTCTCTACAACCAGGAGAAACTGGATATCCGCAGGGTGTCACACAGAGCACCTGCTATCGACTACGGAACGTTTGTCGATATCCTGAAGAGAACAACACCAGAGATGGCTGTGTGGAACATGCGCCAGTGGCGTCTCCATCGCAGGAACAGGAAGAGAGGTCTTCAATCCGCCTCTCGTAAACTAGGCGGTGCAGACAACCTGGTGTGCCAGCGCATGACTAAACTCGGTTGGTCTGAAGAGCGTGCAAGGAACACCCCTGTTATTCTCAAGAGCGCCCCTAAACCAGTCCGCTACAAAGGCAGAGTCTATCGCTCAATAACAGCCTGCTTCAAAGCAGCCAAACCTAAGTGCTCTATAACTCGCTTCGCCAAGTTCCTTAGCGAGACGGGCTGCATGATCTAACTCCAACTACCGACTCCTAGGATGCCTTCACCGGTGTCCTAGGAGTTGAATGTAGATGATCTCCTGTCAAGCATTAATTACAGCAGTAGTAATCAACCACAAACACCTAACAAGGAGTAAAACGATGAACATTGTTGACAAGCTCAGGAACAAGATTGGTTGCGAACTGTACGCTCTCATCATGGAGTATGGGGACAACGTTGCTGGCCATCTCGGAGATGGTCGGTACGAGTTCTTTGCATCTCATGACGGATTCGATGACAAGTACGTCATCGAGTACGGCTTCAAGCGTGCACACAGTGGTGAGGTGATCATCAGTGTGCGCAAGAAGTACAACCGTCACGAGGATGTACTGAATAGCGACTCTGCCGAGGAGCTGTTCGACCTGCTCGGTTACATCCCTGTAGTTAAAGCCTACTGTGAGAAGACCGCGTGGGAGCGCTACGATAGCAAACATTCGGATGATTAGGAAGCTCCCCACCTGCAGGACGATCTCTCGTCCTGCAGGTGGATCGCAGATTACCAGATTTATTTTTTCTTCATATCCGGAAGATCTCTCGTCATGGCGTACATTGACATCTTGACAAGGTCGTCACAAATGTCTGCAATAGCATCTCCTGAAGGCAATATGAGATTACCCGGAGTACGCAAGTATGCCGCGCATTCCTTATTGGCTTCTTCAGAGAAGATCGGTGTCCAGGAGCATGTATCGCCATCAAAGTCAGCACACAAGCTCTTCAGTCTCGTAGGATGTAACATCAAAGCATCCAGGAACTTACCATTGAGATCCGGATACTCAGGAAGTATCACGTCATCCGGACTAGGTTTGACATATCTCGCAAACCTTACAACTCTCGCAGGAGATGTTGTCACAACATGCGTTTCCGCAGGGTACATTGACTGTTCATCGGTGATTGGGTACCGAGTTACAAGACCGTGTCCGCCATGGAACGCAGAGAACGCGCAGATATACAGCATCTCAGCATGTGTGATGGGACGAAGATAAGCTTCATCAAATGTTTCACCTGCTTCCTGTAGAGCTTGTTTGAACTCAGCTAGGTTACGGATGATGTTGATGACATTATCTTTGTCATACACCAAGAACATGTAGTAGGGTTTGTTGTTTGAGTTGATTGTAACAGGTTTGAACCGGTTGAACGGATCACGGAACCTGTCTATCGTACGCTCTATTCCCTCTGCTGTAGTTAGACGATCCTTATCCTTAGGATCGATCGGAACATACTCAAGGTTGTAAGTCTTGGGGTTAATGAGAGGTACGTTCTCTGATGTTATCGAAACAACCTGGTCGTAGAACAGTGTCTTGTACCAGTAGACCAAGAAGTTAGCCCCACCCTTAGCAGCCTGAAAGAGAGGTACTTTGACTTCGTTGGTCTTGTGATACTGAGGATCGTCTGGAGACTCTGCGTCCAGATTGGTTGCAGTAACTACGTTACGAGTACCACGGGCTACATGACGATGATAATACTTACCTTCGAGAAACCCTCTCTTACCACGAACCATTTCCGCTATCTTCTCATACGCTTCAATGACTCGTTTCTGGATGGTGTAGTGGACGGAATCGTAGAGAGGGTTCATGTCTGCACCCTTGACCATGCACCTGGCGTTACGAAGGATCGAGGCATAGATCGAGTTGATCGATCCTTTTTCATCTCTACCACCTTCCTCCTTGATGTCACGAGGACCAGCAGGAATAACGATAAGTTTATCCATCATCTTGAGTTTAGAAAACTTAGTGATGACGTCGATCTTGTCGTTGCGGCGGAGAGAGTTGTTCTTCTTGAGATCGATCTTGTCGAAGTACTTAAGGAAGAACGAGAACCCGGTTTGAGCGTTCTCTTCTGCCTCAGAAGCACGAGCGAAGTCGTTAGCTTCAGGATCCCAGACTGCGTAAGACACACCAGACAGGATCTCGATATAGAACCTCTTGATGGCTTTAAGGTCCTGGTAGATCACAGGGTGGAACACCTTGCAGTTAAGGTTGATGTAGCCACACCTGGAGAACCTTGCCTGAGAAGCTACTTCTCCGAAGATTTGCTCAGAGAACAGTCCTTCAGGATGGAACTTGTTGGAAGACGACTCCCGGATGAACTCCGAGGTAACTTCCTTGAGCATCTCGTCCTTGACGATCTTGTCTACGTCAAGTATAGTGATGTTAAAAGGCTGAAGTTGAGCCATAACTCATCCCTTATTTTAAGGTAATAAAATGAACATAGGATGGAAGGTTCCAGTAACCATTTTACGTATCAGAATAGGAGGTAGCTATGACAGAGGAGAATGCTATCGCCGAGAGGGTAACTATGCTTGTTGCAGACCTTCTAGGCGTTAAACCATCCGATGTTGACAAATCTTCTACTCTCAAGAACCTAGGGGCAGATGAGTTGGACTATGTAGAGCTCATCGCGTATCTAGAAGAGGAGTACAACATCGCCATCACCGAGGAGGAAGCGGAGAATCTCAACACTGTTGGAGATCACGTTGACATTGTCTTCAGAAAACTCCTTGGCTCGCAGAAGAAGTAGTGCGAAACATGACTGACCACTGTGGAGGGCTTAGTCCTTCCACAGTGGTTGGTATTTCAGTTTGTGTAGGTCTAGAAATGTTGGGTATTAATTACAGAAGTAGTCTTTAGCCACAAATCACAAGAAAGGATAAAACAATGAACAAATCACAGGTTACGACACATGCTGGTGAGATCGAGGAATACGTCCATGGTAAGCTGCTCTCCCTCGGAGAGAAGATCGTCGGGTCGTACTCCAAAACGTTCACCATCGCCATGAGGGATTATCCCAACAACGATCTCGAGCTCACTGTCTCTGTCTCCAAATACTGCAGCGGTAAGGTCGAGATCCACACGACGTACACTGACGAGGATGATGGTCCCAACGACCAGTGCGAGAAGGTTGGTGATACCAGTCTGGAGTTCAAGGTGGAACTTCTCAAGGCTTGGAAGCATGTCAAGCACGACCTTCTCACCTGGATCGATGAGGTCAAGGAGGATTCGGCCGACCGCCTGGCGAAGCGCGAGAAGTACGAGCTCGAGCTCTGCTCGTCGGTGCCGACTGACTTCGAGGTCTAACAAGACCTTGAGGTCAGAAGGAAGGTTCCCGCAAGGGGATCTTCTTTTTGTCCTTAACGCACTTAGCAATTTTATGAAATTGTTGAATTAAGGAGTTCATAAATGGCTATTAGTTTCAATGCATCGGCTTCTACGGAGTCGCTGCGAGACATGGGACTCATCGAAGAGGACCTTGTCAAACTGCGGCAGTCGTTGCCTGCGATGCACACATCGCTCAGGAATGACTGTACCGCAATGGTCAATTGCAAACTTGCACAGAAGAGAATTGACAGGCTTGCCACTGTTGGTTGTTTATCGCTGGAGCAGATAGCATCTAGTTCTGCTGAGGTTCGAAGCGTCGTCAACTCGGTCATCGCAAGTAACAAGGACTACTCTCTTCACGACATTCACTCAGGGCTCGAAGGAGCAGTCGATGATTACGCCAAGAAAATCACGACGTTCGTTCAGACCATGACGAGCACTGTCAAACAGTACTCGACTGGACTATTCGACTTCTTTATCAAAAAACTCAGAGTGAACAAGAGTATAGACACTAGCAAGTTCGTAGAGATCGATACCTCCATGCGCATGGTTGTCATGACTTATGGAGACTACTGCGAGATCGGCAACCCTATAGTGGATGGTAGCAGGAACCAGGTAAAGGCGTTACAGGCTTGGCTTCAGGTTCTAGGTAGGATGAGGAGGAACTTCTCGAAGTCAAATGACGATGGGATCAAAGCCGAACTCAAGAACCTCACTGAAATGCTCCACGAAGGTGAGATGATGAAGTATCTCAAGGCCAGGAACTTGGTAGAGTTGACTTTCGGGGAACCGGATGTTAACGGTATCGAGGGTCTGGTTAAGGTTGTGCCTAGCGAAAGGTTCAACAAACTTGAGATGAGTCAGACTCTACTTGAGGCAGGATGGACTGATGTCGATCAGGTGAAGGAATCTCTCGTTCTCAAGAACGCTGAGGGAATAAGCAGAGACTTCAGGGCTCTGTACCAGATCACGGTCGACATCATGGATGAGGTTCGTCGTATTTCGACGGACTACTGCACCAAGGATCCGTACGTGTGTGCGGCACTTGTCAAGTATGCCTCTCTTGTTGCCCAGATGGTCAACATCTACACGAAAGCTTTCGACATGTCTTGGACTACCGCTATGCGTGTATGTCAGGCGTGTTTGATAGAACAACAGTAAGTGCTTGAAGCACAGACAGTCTATCCTCCTCAATTCTCGGGGTAGTCTGTGTCAATTATTTTCACGAGAAGATTACGGAATGCCAACCTATGGTTAAACTAAATTCCCTTGATCTGGAGAAAAAGTATCCCACACGCAGGGAGTTTGTTTCTCCTGGTCAGGAAGGTCTGATATCTTGGTTGAAGGATGTCAAAGACAGGATGAAATCCAACGCCTCTGACTTATTGAAAGCAGCAGACTGCAAGAAGATAGTAGCTGCGTTGGGCAATGCTGATATGGAAGCCTTCGCCGATATGAGTGATCGCGAAGCTGGCTATCCGATGTACAGCAAGCAAGAGTTTGCTAATTTCCTCACTGCTATTCCTGGAGCTACTTCATTCTTGAACTCACAGGTTATTCCTATGTTCAAGAAGATGATGTCGATCTCAGATAAGGATGTGGCAGAGTTCCTCCGTGGAAAGGAAGTCGGTAAACTTGCCGAGTTCAACAAGAAGTGTCTCGATATGGCCAAGACCATCAAGTCTCAGAAGACTAATCCTGTCCATGTGGTTGCAATGTACTCTGACAACACGTACTTTGCCAAGTGCGGCGCAACAGATCACACTGTAGACATTTGGAACAACGATTCCAAGGGCAAGACATACAAACAACTTGGCTACACAAATCCAAATGACTTCGCGCCTATCTTTGACAGTTGGAGAGAGTTCGTTGAAGATTCAGGAAAGATCGGTCAGTTCACCAAGGCAATGTACGCAGCGAACAACACTCTCTGCGACTTTGCTTCGGACAAATTACGTGTAGATCACACTGGCAAGCTTCCGTTGGGTATGAAGGAGTTGTGGCACATTTTCATGTACGGCTGCTGCTCCATCTACGACTACGATGGAGGCTGGTTCTTCACGATTGGTGCTCTGGAAAATAACTTCCTAGCCGCCAAGCGTGCGCTCTACCGTCTCGCTCGTGTTTGCAAAGTCGAAGTTGGTGACTAAGAACAAACATTCTTGCTAAGCTAGCTAGAGGTGCGTACAAACCGCACCTCTAGCTAGTCTCGACAATTTTATGCTGTTAATTTTTTCCAGAAAGGTAACTTAGCATGGCCAGTAAGCTAGGCAGCATGACTGCTGCGTCGACAGAAGTGTATTCGACACAAGAGGTTGATGAACTTCTTGGTAGTAAAATACCCTATTTTGAAGGTACGCGGAAGCAGGATGAAACGGATTCTGCAGTTCTGGCACGTATCACCGCCGGTAAGACTGTTAAAGTTGGCAGCCTTGCAGTGATAAAGACTGTTGATGTCGCTAACACTACATACACGGCTTACAGGTATGTCAGTGATAACGGAGAAGCTCCTTCATGGAAAGCCATGAACGGTAATTACTCAGCAGACGTTGAAGCTCTCAAGACTAGATGCACTGAACTCGAAGCTAAGGTCGGAGCAGCGTCATCTGTGCTTCTACCTGACAAGGACAATCTCACCGTCACAGACCTATGGGATGTACTGTTCGCTATGAAGAGTGCTCTCAACGGAACTCAGGTTGATACCCCAGAACCCTAACATGCAACACCTACGCACAGCAACCAATCGCGGTTGCTGTGCGTAGAGTTCGTTCTTTTTTCATTTTACATTTATACATAAATTACTTGAGAGACTTATCAACAACCCATTAACAAGGAATAGTTCCATGGGCAAACGACCATACAAGATCCACAAGCTACAGATGAGCTGGTGCGACACTATCCTCAAATCCAAAACAGGAGACGGACTACTTGAGAAATTCAAGTATCTGTGTGATTCCAGACTGGGATCGGACTTCGGTTTTATCCAAGAAGATGTGTGCAAGCTGTACCGAAAGGTATCCGGTGCGGTTAACTATCTCAAGGCATTGCACCTTGATGATTACTATCCGATTCTGCCTCTTGAATGGAGGCACAACCCAAGTTGCGATTCCATCGTTGTTTTCAGCAACGGTAAGGGCAAGTTACACGAGAACCTCTCTGCAACTAGGTTCCTTGTCTACAGAACACCTTACTACTTCATCATCCGTGCTGAAGGGGTAACAACCAAAAGAAAGGAAACCTAGGAAGGATTAAATGATGTCAATACTCAAACCAAAAAGAGATTGGAGAGCTGAACAAGAGGAGTACGAGAAGTGGAGGAAGTTCTTCACTTGTCCTGTATGTGGAAAGCACTGCCATGGATTCATGCTGGGAGCACTTCCTACACATGGATTCGTTGGCAGTGGTCAGTGGTACTGTGGTAAGACTCACTGGAAACAAGACAAAAACTCGTCCTACTGGACAAAAGGGATCTACAAAAAGGATCCTGACTACAAAGGAGAAACAGATGAAAGAACAACAGTTCAATGCCGAAGACAAGGTTGACCATCGCACAGTAGCTCTGCTCGCAACTCACGAGAAGAAGTGGCTCTTGAGCATCAACCTAAAGCACCACATGCTTACTCTTCCTATAGGTAAAGTCCACAAGGATGAATTCCTCTTCAATGCGTTATGCCGTGAGATGTGGGAGGAGTTAGGTGTCAAGCTACAGGACACTATGATCAACGAAGCTCATGTCAACCTCAGGACACAGTTCAAGAAGACCTACGACTTCGATGGTACACTAGTCAACGTCGAGACATTTGTCTTCCATGTTGACAGCCAGGAGTGCTATCCAGATAGCATCTGGTATCAAGCTCGGAATGAAGAGCCTGAAAAGTGCGGTGGACTCATGTGGGTCAACCGTGACGATATCCGCAGAGTAGCCGAATCTACAGGACTGCTTCTGGCAGACTGTGTTGAGGCTTCTCTGCAAGCCGATATGGTCAACGTAGAACACATTGTCTAGTGATAGATGAGGGCAGCAATGCCAATTGAATTCATAGGGGTAGGGCCTGACAAGTTCTACATCTCATTCGGATGCGACATACGAAAGTATGTCGCGTTCGGATCGAGACCAATCTTCACAGACTCTATGACGTTTTGGTAGCAACAAGGAAAGGATGATCCACAATGATTCAGTGGATACGCAAGCTGATCTGCAAGATCAGAAAACATCACAACTGGCAGCGATATTGCTACGGTGGGCTAGGTGGCAGCTACTTCGTCACCAAATGTTCTTGCTGTGGCGTAGAGAAGCCTGATTCATTTGAGCCGGAGATTACGCTATAACGGCGTCATATCTGGTTCTTGGAGAACTACTATGTTCAACTTCCTCAAGAGAAAGCCTAAGGCGAGCGACGACACCAAACTGTTCTTCGCTTGCTACCAGGCGGAACAACGTCCGCCTATTAAACTGCGCCAAGGTAACGGTAAGACTCAATCTGAAAAGTTCCGTGAGCGTTACCAAGGAGTAGATCCGTTCAATAGGACAACTACTCCATCACAATCACCCAAACAAACGAAAGGAAAACTCAACTCGACCAAGAAGCGTCGTACTGAAACGACTCTTCGCTCATTTGCAGACCTTGATGTGTTCTGCTGCTAAATGTCAACAAGAAGGAGATTATTGACTATGATTCACATTTTCGATCTCGCACCAGAAGAAGATACCAAAGACCTACCGCCTAACAAAGACGTAATTCGCTTCCTTCCAGGATGTGATTCCGGAGGGAGGTACGGTGTGTGCAACTGGTTCAAGTATCCGTTAGGAGTTACCTGGAACTTGGACACAGACGACACTCACAACCGCAAACAGAACGTGGAAATCTGGAGAAGGATAGTCAAAGGCATTAGCAAGCGCGTCGAAGACGACACTGATGCCGATGATTCCATCGATGTGTTCTGCATTGTCAGACATAAAGCTCCTGGTACGCTAGCTACAATTGTCGCTGCTCGCAACGAGTACTTAAGAGGTCTCCTGGATGACAAAGTCTCCCAGGAAGAGTTCGACATTGCGTACAAGTATACCAAGATCTGGGTTCCAGTGTTCGAGAAGATCTTCCTCACGGAAGAGGAACTTGATCGTGACCGTAGAGGTCGTAGGTTAAGATGGAACTTCATCTGCTGGACTCAGATCTAGCAGACTGAAAAGATGGCGCCACTAGTGGGTGTCATCTTTTTTGATTATTTTTAGAAACTATATGAGTTCAAACGAACTCAGAAGGGTTATAACCATATGGCAACCAAAAAGAACAACAATCAATGCAATCAGCAGAACAAGAAGCTGGATCTGGCTAATCCGGTGACTCTTGCTGCTAACCGCATCAAAGCGATGATCGACCGGATCCCTGGTCTGTCAGCAGCTTACGACTACGAAGAGAAGACACTCACCGTGTATGTCTCCGACTTCGATAAGGGAATTCCTGTCAAGATGCTTCTCAGAAGGAAGCACGACGTTGGTGGCAGTCTCGTTCTCAACGTCAAGGCTTACGACGTCAGTGGCATTGAGCCTGAGGAACTCACGCCTCCGACTTGGACTATCACCGATGAGGGTATGTTCAACGACGCGAAAACTATTCTTAGGGGATTCAGTTACGCAGGGTTCGAGCCTGAGTTCACCGAAATCAAGATGCCCAAGTCCAAGGACGTCTTCAGGTTCATCGAGCTCGCTCCTCTGGCTATGTTCTACGATGCCGATACTCTTCAGAACCCGTATGGAGTTTCAGCTGAGTTCCCGGCGGACTTGTTTAAGTTCGCATTCGACTGCGACAGGTTCATGGTGTCGACTATTGCACCTCGCAAGAACAAAGATTAAAGTGTGTTGGATAATAACCTACCCTGATGCGGATTGTCCGCATCAGGGTAGGGAATTCTTTTTTGTAGTTGAATGCTGTCTGGATATAAATTACAGATGTAGTCTTTAACCACAAAAAGGAAACAACAATGACAACGACAATACTCAATGACACCACGGTCTCCGAAAAGGTTGCCGCCCACGCGGCTGAGTTGGAATCACTCCAGAAGAAGTGCTCGCTTGAGGAAGCTCAAGCTTTCCTCAGCGAAATGGGTGACGACTTCTACTACATCTCCAAGATGCTTCCTAAAGGAGCTGTGGCCGGCAAGGTACTTCGCGCCAAGAAACAGGGCGTTGAGCAGGCCTACGGATTCGTGGCCACCAGTTATGGAGACATCTTTGTTCCTCCTTCCATGATGGCTGATTTCCAGAACAATGCCAAGGTTGCAGTCTTGGTATTCGACGGACCGAGAGGCAAGGTCGCAGATCGCATCGCCGCGCTCGACGAGTACATTTCTTGGCACAAAGATGAAGTGCTCGAGAATGTGTGCAGGGCGGTCGATGCTTCGTGCGAGCAGAAGCTTAGATGGTACAGAAATCAGGATCCGACTTCAGGATGGGATGAGATGAAAGCCAAGTGCAAGGCGCTGGGTCTTGACCTGATTGAGATCAGGAAAGAGACCAAGTCTTCCAACTACGGTGGAAGGGGCAGCGATCATTATCGCTTCGCTTCCTCTATCACTGAGGAGAAGGCCGCTGAGGTGCTCAATGTGCTTGGCGCTCACCACGCTGAGGCAGAGCCTAAGGGACCTTATGATCCTGGGCACGATCACATCGTGCTCACGGAGAATGGGTTCCGCAACGACTGGTGCGGTCCGTGGACGGACTGACACCGGTTACTCCACCTGCAAGGGTGGAGGAAGAGCCGCACATTCCAGTGCGGTTTCTTTTTGTAGTTGAAGTAAAGTTGTGTATTAATTACATCTGTAGTCTATAACCACAAAAAGGAAAACAACAATGAAAGACAATTCTGAAATCTTCCCGACCCTCAAGGTCGGCAACCGCGTAAAGCGGAATTTCGCCTTTGACGGGAAACCGCCGTTGTGCGGGACCGTTATTGGTTTCAAAGACGTCGTGGACGTCGACTTTATGGACGACGGGGCCTCTGAAGAGGAAGCGACAATACCAGGAGGTGCGTTCGTCGTACGACTGGATAAAGATTGTCGTCCTCGCCACAGGCATGACGACGGCACGGTTACCGAAATTGAGGAATGGGATGTCGACGCTGAGGCGTCGGAGGACTGGGATGTAATCTAATCCCAGTACCAACACTCGTCCTCAGCACCAACACTCGGGCGCATGCGCCCGAGTGTTGGTGCATTTCATATTTTTTTAAATATGTATTATTAATGTAGTCTATACATCCGATTGGCGGAAATGGGTCCGTCGATCAAAGCCAAATGGCAGAAAGGAGGAAGTATGGACAAGAAGGCATGGGACGCGCTGAGCGTCCCCGAGAAGCTCGCACTCGCGGGCGTGAATGCACGTCTGCTGCACCTCAAAGGGCCCGACGGTCCGTCGTACTTGACGACCATGAACCGTCAGAGGACGGAGGGACACCCTGACCAGGCGGGAAGCTTCTTTACGAAGGAATTCCTAACGCGCAAGAGCGACGGCGTGATCGAGTCGCCGGCACACCGGCTCTTCGCAGACAACATTGAAGGCTGGAAAGCCTATCCCGACTGCCCCAATCTTCTTGAAGGTTGCGAAGCTTTCAAGATTGATTTGACGTCGTGGGCACAGTCCCACAGCGGTGGGTACGGGATTCCGTGCGTTGTCGGTGTCCTAGATCTGGATGCAGATCGTGGCCGCTTCGACGACACGATCGATCTTGTCGCGGCAGACCCTAAGCAAACCGGGCACATTGAGCTTCACTACAAGTGGGACTCGAGCGGTCTTAATGCTCTCCGCCGGCCAGGTGTTCCGGTCGACTTCGCGGTCGCGATAGTCGAGCTCGCTGAGCGCGACTCCAACGGCAACATGGTGGAGCACAAGCCGATCCTGGCTACGTTCCACCCCGGAGACCCTGTCATGCCGAGTCGCGTCGAGAAGTTGATCCCTGGAATCAAGCCTGGAGATCTTGTTTCGGTAAGTGCCGCGCGATCGGCAGGTGTCCGCTACGTGAAGATTGTCTAGCAAACATCTTCACAACAAAAGAGCCCCGCTTCCAGCGGGGATTTCTTTTTTGTGTTTAGGACAATTTCATAAGGAGGATCATCAATGAAAGTCAATTTTGGTAAAGATTCTGTTCCTAGGCTTTATCACATTAGTGAGCAGAACCTAAATGGTAAGATTCTTACACCTAGAGTTCCAAACAACGAATTTATCAAGTGGGGAGTTGAAGACGGTGAGACCAAGAGAGTGTCGTTTGCCAGGTCTATTGGAAAATGTTTGACTGGTCTTGGTAGAAACATACTAGGAAAAGTCTTTTATGTATTTGAACCTGATATATCTCCTGACAAACTTAAGAGCAACATAGTCTATCCTACAAAAGACATGGTGCCGGATGTACACATAACGCATGAAGTGTGGGTGACGTGTCCGGTAAAGCTCAAATACAAAATGATGATTAAAGTAGTGTCTGCCGGTAAAGAACATACTCTTATTGTTCATCGTAAAGATACCGACACTGATTATGTAGGCAAGCCATGCGACTGGGAATATGAAAGGGTCTTCACTCCTATAGAAGAAATCAAGAATATCTTCAGTAAGATTCATTACGGTTGGCGAAATCCTAATACTGGCGAAGCTGTACATAACGAAGAAGAATTTCAAAAGTTGGGAGGAAATGTAGAATCTATATGGAGACTTGGTACTCCAGAACAAACTATTAAGGCCGAAGTTGGAAATTGTTATGATACAGTCGCTATAAGTAGAGAGTACCTAAAGAGAGCCAAGAACATTCAGTTCAGGACATTCTTCATGGTTGATAAGGACGGAGTGTTCATGGATTGCCCAACTCACACGTTCCTTATCTACTGGGACACTGACGATGAATGGAAGTGGCTAGAAGGATCTTGGGGCCCGTTCAAGAACAATGACTGGCACGCCAAGAATCCCAAAGATCTTATCAAGTGGATAGGAACAGCCATGGCTAACATGGATAGAAAAGAAATACAAATCCATGAATTATCAGGCTATCCTAAATACGGATGCGATATGACAGAATTCGAAACGTTCTGCAGAAAAGGATCCAAAGTAATGACTTGTAAACCAGAAAAAGAGTATACGAAATGAAAGGGTTACAAAAATGGCTGTTAAATTTAGTCTAAAAAACGAGTCAACTGATAAGTTTTACGTTGAGTACGTTTTCAGAATTACAGACGGGAACAACCCTCTTAAATCTGGTTCATGGTCTAAGGATGACCCTTTAGAAAACGCAACTGACGAGATCTACATATCCCCAGTCATCTACTCTTGGATCGGTCATTATTTCAAAAATGAAACTGATAGAATATACGCCATCAAACGTCCAAAGAATCTCGCCGGTACGACGATGTGTTGTGGATTGAATTCACACTATCATTTCATCCACACTAAACATCCGGAGCTTCTTAAGAAGATGCGAGATGCTGTCATTAATGGCGACTATAGCGACAAACAGTTGCAAAAAGCGTTTAAGGAACATGAACAACGTGTACTAAAGAGGTTTGGTAAAAAATTGAGCGAAATGAAGGGTGGTTTGTATCTAGGTACTCTGGAATATTTTGACAAGCATCATCCGAAAGACGCTTATCCTGAAATAATCATCGCATCCAAACTTCTTAAGGGGTGCGAGTGGGAAGAACTAGAACATCTCGGAAACGGTGTATTCAAAGGAAAGAAATCTAAGAAAACTTTCAAACTTGAACAGTCAATACCTAATCCTGGAGAAAGATACACTAAACCGGACAGCGAGGTATTCAAATGAAAGTGAAATTCGAATTGGCTCTAGAATCTAAGGATACAAAACCAGGAGACCCTGAAGATCCAGAGATCAAGAAAGCCAAGAAATTCCTCAAGGAACTTAGCAAGTTCAATGTCTCCAACAATTGTCAGAAGTTTGCTGCTGCTCTGGAACTCAAGTACAGAGGCGTAAGTAAGGAGGTAACTCCGACTAACTCTCCGTTCGACAGGGTATTCGACGTTCCTAATGGAAGTAAGTCACCACATGCCATGTGGCACCTATTCAAGAAGATTGATCCTGTTGCTATTCCTGGGAAGGACTGCGTCAGCAAGATCGAATCTACTATGAAGAAGTGGGGAAATGGTGCAAGAGCCATTATCTCAACTACATGGGAGTCTGGTAGCGGACATGTCTTCAACCTTATCAACATTAAGGATGAGATCTATCTCATGGATGCTACTGCCGAGAGGATCAAGTTAGTATCTAAGTCAGACTACCTCAAGAACAAGACCAAACAAGCTATTCTTGTTCGTTCTGACACCGGAACTCCTGACAAAGACCTAATCGAAGCAACATTCGAGAAGTGCACGAGTAAGTTTCATCTTGATTTCGAAAAAGGTGGAACTATCAGGAGCCCGGCTACACATTCCATAATCGGATTCCTTAGGCTAATAGCTCATGAGGAGGATCAAGCCTTCGTGGTAAACTGGTATGATCCTGCTAGAGGTGACACCTATGAACAAATAGGTAAAATCCGTACTCTTGGTATCAACAGAACCTATTCCGTCGGTGAATTTAAGTATGTAGCATGGGATTATGAGTGGTTGTAAACTTAAATACTTCATGTCTACTATGTTATGCGTGCTAAGAACAATTAAACAAGAAAGTGTAGCATATGGCACTTAAGTTCGATACGAATGCATCCCTGCAGCGTGTCAAGAGTGTTGTCGCTAGTGAGGAGTCGCTCATCGAGTCGATCGAAGAGCTTTCCGCCGCTACCGAAGCGCTCATGGAAGCTCAGGCTGATGGCGCCGAAATCTGCCAGGTGTTCGACAATCTGTCGATTGCCTGCGAGTCGCTCAAGAACGGCGGTCTCACGGCCAATGTGCTTGGCGTGTTCAACTCCGAAGGCGAACTCTCGGCTTGCATCGGTCAGGAGAATCTGACGGTTGCTGGTCTCGAAGCGCTCGGTGAGGATCAGGTCAAGGCTCTCTCGGCCAAGTATGTCGAGGGCGTCGAGGGCAAGATGGCTGAGTACTGGGCGAAGTTCGTTCAGTACCTCAAGAACCTCTGGGCGAAGATCGTCAACTGGTTCAAGTCGCTCTTCACCGCGCGTGCGAAGTACATCAAGGCCGTCGAGGTCATCAAGACCTGGAAGGCTGAGAGCTTCAACGGCGATGCTATGGTCGCTTGCGCTGGTCAGCAGGAGCTCAAGCAGATCGAGTCCACGCACGCTGCTCTCGTCACCATGATCGAGACCGCCGTCAAGACGGCCAAGGTCGGTGGCAACGGTATGCGCGAACTCAAGGGATGGGAGGGCAACAAGAAGTCGATCGACGATTTCTGCAGCAAGAGCCGGCAGGAAGCCAAACTCTCGTCTCTCTTCTCCTTCCAGACGCTCGTGGAGCATGTCTCCTGGTACATCAACGCGGCTCGCAGCGTGCAGCTCCAGAACGCGTCCAAGTACCTCACGGCTGGTATGGATGCTCTCGTCAAGGAAGCCGGCGCCGCTGCCAACATCGAAGGTTCTACTGGAGATGCCAAGCGTCAGGCTATCAAGGACAAGTACGAGGCTTATCGCCAGGCTCTCGAGATGGTCCGTTATGAGAACAAGCTCGTTCTCAAGATCGGTGCCCAGCTCGCGAAGGCGGTCAAGGTCGGTTACAAGGCTCCCAAGGCCAAGTAATCTGTACACTCGATACAGCAATGAGGAAGGTAGTTGGAGGAGACGAATCTCCTCCAACTACCCCTTATTTTTTTATTAGGACTATTTTATAGATTTAACCCTAAAACAGAGGTCTTACTATGATCAAATTCGGTACGCAGGATCAGTCTTCCACGGTGGAGATGACTGATCTGTTCGATCAGGCGGAAGAAGTTTATTCCGCTTACGAATCAGTTCTTGCTCTCGGTATTGAAGTTAACGAACTAGGTACTGTGATCGACAACATGAAGTTCGCTCAGGATTGCATCGCGAAGAACGGCGTTCAGTGGTACATCGACAACTGCGATCCTGAAGGAACTCTTGCCAAGTCTCTTGGGTGTGCATGCGAAGCACTCAGCACTGTTAAAGTACAGGCTGGTATGGAAGGTCTTCTCAAGGATGCGTGGAACACGGTATCTGAATGGGTAAAACGTTTCATTGACTGGATCAAAGGTCTTTTCAAGAACGATGCTTCTGCCAAGGCGGTTACGGATGCTGATCAGCAGACACAGCAAAACATGCGCGATGCCAAGAAGAAAGAAACTGAAGCTCCCAAGGAGAAAGTCGAGAAGGCTAAGGAGAAGGTCAAGACTGAACCGGTCCCGAAGTCTGTTGCTTCAACAAAGGCAGCTTACGACGGGTTCAAGAAGTTCTGCGGAGCTGATGAGAAGAAGACCAAGAAAGGTATATTCAGTTTCTTGTCGCTTGCTAACCTCAAGAAGTGGCTCAGCACTCTCTTCGAGAAGATACGCAGCTTGATGGGTCTGTGCGATGGTATCCTGAATAAGTTTAAGTCTGCTAAGAGCAAAGAAGAATATGCTCTTGCTATTCGTGAGGCGAAGGATTGGTGCACCAAATCCAAAGCTGAGCTTCTCCAGATCACGGACAAGAACGACGTTGAGAACAACATCATCGAGGCAGAGTGGTCTGAGGTCACCTGCGAGAAAGCAGGTATCAAGTCACTCGAAGATTGCAACAAGGTTGCTGGTCTTCTTACCAACAACGGTGTGATCTACCTCGGATGCCAGAATCTCGGCAAGTCTTGCGACACCGCTGTTACTGAGATCAAAAACAAACTCGGTAACAGCTCCGGTGACGACGAAGAGATTCAGAGGCTCAAGTTCCAGGCTATGCAGGCTGTTATGTACATGATGCAGATTCGTGCACAGATGCTTGCTCACGCCAAGAAGATGCCTGCAGCACTGTCTATTGCTGCCAGGGACGTGTCGGCGCTTCCTCTCAAGGAACTCTCTGCATAACTCAATGACTACACTACCTCCGGGTTCCTTCATGGAGCCTGGAGGTAGTTAGTTCTTTTCTTTCCTAGATCGTTTTGACTTCAAGTATATATCACCTTGGTAGACTGAATGGTAATTACGCCTTCAGTAAAAAGGAACAAACCATGAGCCTGTCTGTTATGCTTGAGCGTCTTGAGCACGCCGGAATCAAAGCCGAAGTCGTAGGCGATGACCGCAGTGCGAAGCTTGTCGTCGACGGTACCATCGTCGGCGATATCATTGGAGACACGGTGTACATGAAGTGAACCTTCATGTGCTCCGTGGGAAGAGCACCTCCCACGGGGGTGTTCTTTTTCGTATTACTTTAAGAAATATATAACTTCTATGTCCTAATCATCAAAACGAAAGGAAACTCACATGAAACTGAACATCGAAGTTGAAGCGTCGTCCTTCGAGAAGGTCATCAACGACGGACTAGAAAGTCTCACCAAGGAAGAACTCGCGGACATCCTCAAGCAGGTCATTCTTGAGTCGTTCAACAAGAACCCGAATCTTCACGGTGCCTTAATCAAAGAAACAGGTGATTACTACAACAAGAAGATCGTTCTCGGACCTCTCGCAGAAGCAGCTGTCAAGGAGATCAAGTTCGGTCCAGAGATCGAGGAGATCAAGAAGGCTATGCTCGACGATCTCAAGAACAACTACAGAGAGATCTTGGCTGCAGCCATCATGCAGAACCTCCTCGACAACTTCATAACAGCCACGGCTTTCAGTGGAATGTTGGAAAGTCGCATGAAGCAAACAGTCGAAGAAATCATTCACAGAGGACAGTGACAATGCTAAGCAAATTTCTATCGTGGATAAACTATTTGAGGATGTCTCCAGTGGACAAACTCATATCTATCCTCGGAGAAGGCACTGTGCGCATCTGGAATGGGGTCAACTACAGCGCAGAGTACAAACTGTCTCCTGAAGGAAAGAACGCGTATAGCTGTATACCTCAAGAAGTTGAACTCATCAGGATCGACATAGGCAATTACTACTCTGGTTATGGCGACTGGGGAAGAGGGTTCGACTACACGTCGTGTCCTGTTGTAGAACTAACTATCGATAAGTATGGTAAAGTCCGTAGAATCGATCGTAACACACCATTCTACAACGGAAAGCCTAAATCTCAGAAGATAGAAAAGAAGATTGATAAGCTTGTCAGCAAGATCAATCTAAATGAAAATCTTCGCACCTGTAGACCAAGGCTTAAAACATGGATCGATGCTATCTTCGGGGTAGACTCTTCCATCAGATACTCCACTGTCTACTCAGTTGAAAGTATACTAACTACTAACTGGGACAGAGTCAACAAGATCAGAAAACAAATTGAATTTGTTGCAACTGGAGGACACTGATGAAAGACATTGCTATCAAGCTTGCGCACCCAGTTCTTCACAGGTTCAAGGAACTGATGTCGAACTACATACCATCAAAGTTCAACGTTTGCATGAGAGGGTTATCGACGAAAAACGATTATCCCTTCCAGGGCAACGATGCTGAGATGGTGCTTAACCAGACACCGCAGTACAATCCGTGCAACAACACACTTGTACTGAAGTTCACTGCTAAGGTGAAATTCAAGTATAATTGTGACAGCGTAACTCTATTCATGCATCCTGTAGAGTTGTATGGGTCGAAAGTTACTGCCAGTGAGTTCGATTCCGATTTCAAGATCGTTCCAGAAAAAGAAGTCAGTTACTACAAGGCCGGACAGTGGTACATCTTCGGAATCGAATACACACTCAAGAACGATAACAACCTATGTAAGGAACCATCCGATGGCTAAACACTCCAGACATGCTGAGTACTACATGATGTACGGATGTATGAAGTGCAGAAAAGGATGTAGGATGTATATCGACACTGGTCTTGGATTAGGCACCAAGACTATGCCTGAACATTACAAGCCTGTTCCGATGACAATAACCTGCCCGTTCTGCGGATCACACGATTTCGTGGATGTTTCAGGTCCATGCAAACTCAAGCATTCAGTACGTCTGAACAAACGCATGCCGTCGTTCTGGGATGTTCCAGGAGATGACTGCGGTAAGCCAATGAACATGGATCAAGCCAAGGTTGAGTGCACCGGTGCTACCCTTCCGGTGGCTGACAACAGTTACCTAACCTATTGGGATTCCCAATAGGTTAGGGGACTTTCTTTTTGTTTATCATTCCATCTAGAATATAAATTACATCTGTAGTCTATAACCACAAAGGAGAAATTATGATCGTACGTTTTGACTACAGAAACAAGACTGCGACGATTATGTCGTTCACAGGGAACAAGTGGATCGTTCCACTCGGTTACAACAAAGTCCAGGTGAAAGGCAAGTCGTGCCTCTTCGACTTCGGTACTCTTCTGTTGTACAGGAAGGTTAATCCTTCCATGCTCACGGAAGACGTTATCGCCGCCAGAGAGGTGGTTAACGGTTGGGAGGACTTCGAGGAGAAGCCTGCGCTTCTTGCGGTGCTTGATGAGTTCATCAACAAGCGCAATGAAGACAGGTCGATTGTCTTCGAGGCTTCACTCAGGGAGGCCTACGGGATTGTAGATGGATCGCTGATTTCCAGGGCAGTAGCATCCGGTAAGCTTGTAGCTCACAAGGATGTTATCACTCACAGGAAAGTAGTCGACCTCATCAATTACCTGATGGATTGCATGCCAGGATTGGCTATGATCACCTTCCCTTCACCCAAATCCGCAGTTGCTGCTGCACGCTCTGCACAGAGGCACAACTTCAAGGTTGCTAAACTCAACGAGATGACTAAGGGTATGGAATCCTTCCATATCTTCACTGCATTTCGTGTGGCTTCCTTCCTAGAAAAAGCTGCTGATCGCAGGGTCGCTGCAAGACTCCACAAACACCAGTTCGGACCTAGAATCGGTGATATCTGTGGGGTTACCCTGCCCAGGCCTAACTAAGTCCGGGAGAGACCTTTCCTCGCTGTAGGATCGGTCTCTTTTTTGACGATTTTATAGTTATAAACATTACTACAAGGAAGTAGTTATGATCAAATTTGCCACTAGGGAAGACCAAGACAAACCTAAAGCTCAGGGATGGATAGGAGTGGATCTGGATGGTACTCTCGCCAAGTACGATCACTTCAAAAGTTGGGATTACATAGGTGATCCTGTACCGAAGATGGTCGACAGGATCAAAGCCTGGAGGAAGAGAGGAATTATAGTCAAGATCTTCACTGCTAGACTGTCTCACGCTTCTAGGTCATTGAACAAGGTCTCCTATGAAGACATGGCCAATGTCATCAGGGCGTGGGCGAAGAAGCACATAGGGGAAGAACTCCCTGTCACTTCTGAAAAGGACTGGGAAATGATGTTCTTCTGTGATGACTCTGCAGTCCAGATCGACAAGAATACTGGTATGCCTAGAGCACAGAACGGATTCGACGTGTTCGATGAAGTCATAGAGAAGTACTATCCGTCTAAACAAAAGTAGGTATAAAAAGAGTTTTCTCTTATGTATTTATGTACCTACTTTAGTCAACCAAGCAAAAAGATTCGAAAGGAACGACAATGAAAAAATTAATTGTTGCAGGATTGATTGCAGCATCGACACTCATGTCGCATATGTCATATGCCGACAAAGAGGTAGTGCACAATGGCGTTACCAGCACGTACCAGTACACCAAAAGTACTGCTCCTTCTAAAACTGAGTATGTGATGCACAGCAACGTGGTAGAAATTGCCACTGAGATTGCAGGTGAAAAAGAAGATGCTCTGTATGCGAAGATAGGTCCGTTCTCGAATGTATCTACAAATATTTCTGGAGTCGAGAAAGGAAATGTTGCCATAGGTGGAGGTGCAAATGCTGCAACTAATGCTTATGGACAACCTTTGGGCATTGTTGCTATAAATCCGTACGGAGCGTATCCTTCATACGCTTATGGATCGTTCAATACTGTCATCGGAATAGACAGTATGGTAGGTTATGGTGACGATTGGGTTGGAGGTGTACTTAAAGGAGGAGTTCTTAAACCGAATGAAGCAAGATATTCTATTTCAGTTGGTGTGAGCAACAAGGCTAAGTACATGCATTCTTACGCATTCGGAAGTCAGCTGAATTCTCTTTCTCCTAATTCCACGACACTTGGTTACGGGTTGACAGCGCTACACAATAGATCTGTTGTCATAGGTCACGGCGTTAGACCTAGTGCAGATTTTTACTTCGATAGAGTGATATCAGAATCTGATGCGTCATCTCAAGCTGCAATTTCAGCTAATGCTGCAGGTGTAGTTATTGAGTTTGAAGAATGGTGTCGCACTCCGTCAACAACGGCTGCTAATGCTGATAAGAGAGTAGTTGACAACATCATCAGTATAAGAGTTGTATATACTCCTAGTGGTGGAACCAAGAAAGCGTTAACTGAGACACTTGTAGGCATAACTGCTGTGCTGGATTCTCCAGATTCAAACGGTAGATATGTACAATACGAGTTAGATCCTCCAGACTGGAAACGTGGCAGACATAACGCCGATTACGGTGTATCGCACGGAGATGGAACTGTTAATTTTGTTGTTCCTAGTTTCTTAGATAATCCTTTATGTGGAGTTTACGTAAACGATCGGAACCTGTCAGATCTTACAGGAAATCATTTAGGAGAAACCCGAGTAGTTACAAATTTCGTCAATGGTACTGCAGTAGTTAAGACCCAACTAGATTACAGTGTATCCATTGGACAAAATTCCAGTGCGAATGGATCTTCTGGGACGCATTTGCAGAACGTGGCTATTGGTCGCGATTCTGATGCTCCAGGACAGGCAGCAGTTGCGTTAGGACCTAACTCATTTGCTTATGGAAAGTACGGTATTGCATTAGGTTGGCGCGCCAACGCTGTAGGAGATAACTCAATCGCAATAGGTGCCGCTCAAAAGTCAGGACAGAATTACTTCTTAACTAATACAATGAACGGTACAGTGAATCCAAACTCTGATCTGGCACTTGCGTCTGGAGCGAATGCTATTGCAGTTGGATTCAATGCAAAAGCAACAGATGAGAGTACAGGAGCAATTGGATATCGAGCCAAAGCTGATGCCGCCGGAGCATTCCAGATAGGAACAGGAACCAACTCAACTCCAAATTCTCTTCAGTTCATGGGAGTCAAGATTGTGGAGAACGGGAGACTTGTCGGAGGTTCTGCAGATCCAAAAGAAGCTGTCATTTCTTCTGATGTGATCTCCTCAGGTGGAGAGATAGCAATTAATCTAGAACCTGGGTCCATATCTACCATACTTCCTGAATTCAACTGCGGTCCTTCGACTGAAATATATTTAGACCCTCCTGTGGGAGGTCTTCGTAACTACGAAATATATCTTCCAAATGAACCGGAGATGTGTTCAGGAATGCCAGTAGGTTTCAACTTTGATGAGTTACCAAAAGGAATAAAGACAGTAATTGTAAATGAAAAATGGCAAGCTCATAAGCTTCCAGCTAAGGTTAAGATTACTCAGCCTTATAGCAGACTTGTCATTGGTGAGCTCACAGAGATGGATGACGGAACCGACTGGTCTCCAATCATCACGGCCTCACATGTTAAGTGGGATGGTACAAAGTTCACTGCAGATGGAAGTAAGCTATTAGAGGGAACTAATCTACACTCTGGAGTCTCTCTAAAGATTAAATATCCGATATCTGGAGGAACTATAATAACTCGTGATGTCTCAGTATCTTCCGATCTTAACGATCAGGGAATACTTGATGGAACATTTTACAGTTACATAGTCAAGTTCGAGTATACCCCGGCGTCTGGTGAGACCCCGGTTGCAACATCCGGCACTGTTATTCCTATTACACTGATCTACGAGACAAAGTGCGGAAAGACAGCGGCGGAGTTTACTGTAAACTACGACACCCTTCCCTAAGGAGATGTTAAATGAACACACTAACAACTGAGTTGTACCGTGTGATAGACGGAGGTGCCAATGTTGAATTGGCACCTGCCGTTCCTGAACACAACGGTATAAAATACGAAAATGCACCGATTGAGGTTTTCCACAAACTGGGTTACTGGCCTCTTGAGCAGTGGGAACGCCCGCAGGAAGAAGAAGGATACACAATCCTCGATGATGGGTACAAGTACGCCGAGCTTGAGAACGGCGATAAATACGTGTATCGTCACATACGCAAGCTTCAGAATGCAGACAATCCGCCGGAGTTAGCAGATAACCAGGTTATTGAAAATGACCACTGGGAAGAACAGGGTGATAAGTACGTACATGTGTATCCGGTATGGACTGTCATTGACGGCGGAATGCCTGAGGTCGACGAATCCACTCATCACTATAACGGAGACGAGTGGGTCTATGACAATGAGAACATGACCAAGACTCACGTCTATCATGTACTCGAACGCGTCGATAATCCTCCAGAACTCTCTGATGGCATGGAGATCGTGTCTGATCGTTGGGAAGTGGTCGACGATAAGTACGTTCATCGTTATGAGGTGCGCATCATCGTAGATCACCCACCAGTCCTTGAGGAGGGTCAGCAAGTCCTCGACTTCCATTGGGAAGACGATGGTACTTACAAGACCAAGGTCTATGACCGAATTCGCTTCGTAGTTGACAATCCTCCTGTTCTTGAAGAAGGTCAGCAGATCATCAATCGTTATGAAGAATCTGACGATGGTGAAACCGTAACCTTTGCATACGAGGTCAGGTTTATTGTAGACAATCCTCCCACTCTCGAAGAAGGACAGGAGATAGTCGATGAACACTGGGACGACGATGGTACTACAAAGACTCACGTCTATGAAGTAAGGTTCATTGTAGACAATCCTCCAGAATTACAGGAGAATCAGTACATCTACGAGGATCGCTGGGAAGATGATGGTACCACACGCACACACGTGTATGTCGTTATAACCAGAGTCGATAATCCTCCTGAAGTTGGTGAGAACCAGGAACTAGAAGATCTCGGATGGGATCTAGATCTGGATGCTGGCACTAACACTCACAACTACAGAGTGTGGAACATCGTGGACAATCCTCCGGAATTGGCCGAAGACGAAGAAGCTGAGGACCACTGGGAATCTGATGAAGAGAACCTCACCAAAACTCATGTCTACAAGGTGTGGAAGATCATCGATGAAGGTCCTAAGCCTCCGTCTGGTTACCTCTATGAAGGAGGTGCTCCTGAGAGAGTCAAGGATGAAGCGGCCGGAACCATAACTCTAGTGTATCCTTATGTCCCATACCCAGTGATTCGTGTGTCCAAGCTAGCTCTTGAGTACACGCTCGGAACACTAGGAAAACTAGACGTTTTTGAAACATTCTTGGGTTCACTTCCTGACATTGACTTCGGTAATGGAGAGACTAAGCCCGTTAAGCACTTCTATGATACGGCTAATGAGCTGAATACCAACAATCAGCTTTGTGTACCGTATATCGAAGCAGCAGCCAGCGCACTTGGAATGTCCATCAATCAGGTATTTGATATACTTCAGAGATGTGCAGTTCAGCATCAACAAGTCTAATTTCTCCAGTGCCCTCCAGTGGTCCTTAAGGACCACTGGAGGGTGTTTTATTTTGCAACTATTGATTAGTCAATTAAAACTAGAAAGGATATCGCACAGGTAGATGGCAATTTTATGATTTTCAAAATTAAGGAGGTTACTTATGGCAGCCCCTACAATGCAGCCTGTTAAAAATCTGGCCTTCATTAAGTGTGGAAGTTTTATGGAATACGACTGTCTTCCTGCTTATCTCAAGGGACCAGACCAATTTGTATTTGCAGACATACCATCCTCTAGACCGTCCTACGATGGAACAGGTCTAATGTGGTGTGATTCAACAGATCCTGATTTCCCAGCAGCCAACGGATGGACAATGATCGTGGATTTCGAGAACGATCACGATGTAGTTCCTGGAGAGTGGACTTATGGGACGATGTACATTGGTTACTGGAATACCAACACCAATGAGCATTCTTCCAAGAAAATCAAAGGTGCAATGTACAGTTCGTTCTTTGGAACAACTTACAATAACACTTCTGCACAGACAAGAAACATATCCATACCGTACAGTGGAGCTAGTAAGATCTATCTGACTGATACAAACATAGATGTATACCCTGGAGGAGCTTATGTCTTCGGTGGAACTTACTCAGGATCTGATGGTTATCGTCTGACAGCAGCATCTACTACAGTAGGCAACACATTTGTTTGTGGTGTAGCTAGCAATAACCCAGCATTCGTCACAGTTAAAACGTATACAGAAGAATCTGAAGATAGTGTGTTCCAGGTATCAATCTACAAGGCTGAGGGGAGTTTCACACTATTTGCATCTGATCCGGATACATCTGAAAATATTGGTTCTATAACTGATACCGGATCTATATCAGCTCTTCCTACACTTGTTGCTGAGGACTACGGATTTGATTCAAGTGACGGTTGGGTCAAAGTACCGTTCTCTGGTATGGAAGAAATCCTTACCTATGACTCTAGGACGATAACACAGAGTGAATCGGATGGCTACGAATATGAGTTTGGAGCAGTTATAACTTCGAACGCGTCAATCACAGGGTTCTACCACATCCTCGGATCTCAATGGGATGAAGATAAAACAACCACTGGAAGCACAAGATCTGTCGCCTCTATATCGGAGAATAGAGAAGCTCATTGTAAGATCTACAAGTTCAATACTTGGGAGTTCATTGATGTTCTCTATTCAACAGTCACATCTCTGTCGTTTGGTTATGACAGAAACAATTGTAGGACAAGAGGTTCTGCTCTGTTCTACAGGAAGAGAGCGACAGAAACTGGAAAGATGCTCAAGAACATCGTCGCGATAGATCCGTTCTACTGGAAAGCATCTAGGACAAATCCCACTAGAGCAAATCGTGCTGAAATCACAGCTCCTACCAATCGTCCTCTACGTCTTGTAGCTGCACGAGTCACCAAGGACTACGACTCTAGTGCGACATCTGCGCCTGCAACTACGTATACAGAAATGCGGTTCGGTAACATCATCGATGGTTCAGATAGCAAGTACAAAACTATCAACAACCTCATATCTGGAACTACCTCTTACTGGCAGAAGTACGGTGCACTTGATAACGGAGTTAAACTCCTAGGTAGTCACGAGACTCCTAACATCTGGATGACCCAATCGTTCAAGATCGTTGAAGGATCTCAGACTTTCTACAACTACTTCAATGCTTGGAAGACTAGCAATGTAACTATCAATAGTTCGAACGCCACCTACTCAACGTTTAGTTCTGATAATGTTTACACCTACGGTATCATGTACACGTTGAGGCAGTTCGTTCGTAACTCCAGGCGTAAGACTATCAAGTTCATACATAGTAGGCACAACTCAACCCAGGTTTCTGCTGGTCTGTTCGAGACAGGTGTTAAAGTACCTGAATCTAAGTACATCATTGTCGATTGGTATAGCTCTAGTGATCCGACAGGATTTATCGAGTTGTACTATTCCACTGTAGAGTCTCCGTCGCTCATTGCAGCTGACTTCGAAGCGTATGCTCACATCTGTGAAGACAAGATGACGTTGCTGAAATCGTACAACACAGGATCTGGAGTCGTCAAGGAAAGAAAGATCACGTATTTTGTGGATAGCGAAGATCCTACCCACAAGTACTGTGTATTCATTGTTCCTAACCACAGTGTTCCAACTGGAGGAACCGACAAGCTCTTGCTCGTCACATCAGATGCGTCTCTTACAGAGGCTTGCATATCTGTTGCAGATAATCAGCTCGCAGACGAACGGGCTGCGGCTGGAGTTAAACTCCACGACAACGAAACGGTCTACGAAGTCTCGTACGACCTCCTCATGTAACCATCCAAACTGATTATCCTATGCTGGCATCTACCAGCAGAAAGGATTATGGTTATGGGAGAAGCGAGCGAAACCGCAACTAAAGAGGTTCAGTCTGATATTGAACTCAACGAGGCGATTGAAGCCGCTAAGCTTAGAGCTCAGGCTACCATCGACAGAGAGGTAGAGGAGGAGAACAAGAAAACTCCTTGGTACAAGAAGATGTTCGGTTGGGCAAAGGCGTTATTCGTCTCTGTCGTCAAGGTCGTATTCTTCGGTGTTAAAGAGACTGTTGTCTTCATCATCAACAATGAGAAGAACCAGACTCTTGCCAAACTGGCAGTTCTCACTGCTATTGAGGCTGGTCTCAAGGGCAAGGATGCTTGGAAGGTTGCGTACGAGATCCTCTCTAAGGGGGATATCTATATATCCGAAAACATCAAGGTCAATGCCTCCGAGATCGACACAAATATCAAGGAGACTCTCCTTCAGCTGGTCTACACCTGCATCAAGAACAAGCTCAAAGTCTAACGTTCTTAAGCACCTAGTTGGGAGCCTAAAACTCCCAACTAGGTTGCCATTTTATGCTTTAAAAATAATAAGGAGTTTCTTATGGAAAGCTTTTATTCGTCTGTCTGTCTTGAGATAGACGCCCTGTATGCAGAACAAGGAGTGATGTATGGATCCGTCGAGGGTCTTAACTCTAACATCATTGGAAGACTCTTCGTTGGTGTTGTCGATACCTTCGGACAACTTCTGAATACATTTGGTTCCAACCTGGTAAACATAACCAAGTCCATCAAGAGGTCTGAACTTAATGAGTTCGTATCCTCAAACATGCTCAAGACAAGGGTGGTTGATGGTATAGCCTACGACAAGGCGATGAACATCGAAGTCGATGTTCCTGAGAACCTCAAGGGAACCTACAAGTCTGCTGTTGATGCTATCGGTGCTGTGTACCAGCGCCTTAATGCTATCAACAACGGCAAACTTGTTGCTACTTCCTTCAAGGAAATACTCGGTTCTATCAACGCCAGCAACAAGAACCTCTCCCAGCAAATAGATGCTACAGCCCTAATAATGCACAGGGTTCTGTCAGGAAGTAAGGCCGCTGTAGATGTGTGCTTAGGAGAGTTTTCTGGGAAGTTTGCAGTCAAGGTTCCTTTCTCCAAAGTCTTCCTCTCCACCAAGGAATGGGTCGATGTCCGTATGGATCTCATCTCCATGGAGAGCAGACTCCAGGATGTACGTCGCATGGGTGAAACCATAACAGACATCGAGGGAACTCTCAAGGCTATTGTCTCTTCTGTCAACGACAATGCCTCTGAAGTATCCGGTAAGGACCTCAAGAACATGTCTGAGATAGTTAAAGGTATCGCGCTTGTGTTCGACTCTTATGGCATGGCTACTACACGCCAGATGCAGCTTGAGCACAACTACATTCTCTGTCTGAACAGACTGTACGACAACGCTAGGTGAGGAGGCTGTGCATGGATGGTATTGAACATGCCAAATCAGATGAACAGCTTACACTAGAGTCGTTATCGGAAAGAATATCCCACGTTAAAGAAGATGTCGATGAGAAGTGCCAGGCACTTCAGAAGCAGATAGTTGAGTTGGAAGATCGTCTTGGGGAAGATGAGAGCAAGTACACTGAACAGATAGGCAGAATAACCATGCGTATCGGCAGTGCGATGAACCATCTCCAAGTCCTCATTAGGACGATCTCTGATATCAGCACACTGCTCAAGGCTCACGATGTCAAGCTCGATAAGTTCGGTGAGAGCGTGGCTATCAACAAACGCAATCTTGGAGAGGTCAACAAGTATGTCAAGAAAGTTGACCAGGAATGGAAAGCGGCTGTTAAGGAGATCAATCGACTCAGTGCTGCTGAGGAGGATAACTCCAAGTTCAGATGGAAGATGACCGCCGTGTGTCTGGTAGGTCTGTCCATACTGTTCATGATCTTCAAGGGTGGTAGTATCTGGGATATGATCTCTCAACTCTTGGGAATGTTCTGAAACAAAAGATGATAACTAGGTTAGGGCGTCCCTTGTGGGATCGCCCTAACCTAGCTTCATTTTGCTTACGCGTTAGCAGGAGCAGCAGCTTCCTTCTTCTTGGCATCGAGCAGTGCAAGAACAGTCTTGCACACACGAACCATGAGTGTGTTCTCAAGGGTGATTGCCTTGTTCACCACGCGGATCAACTGACCACGCGTACGAACTTTCTCGACTACCTCCTTCTCACCAGAGCCATCCGCATCCTTGATGGAGTTGATCGCAGTCGTGATTCCATCATAGGTATTCTTGATGAACGATTCGACGTTACCAGCGCACTTCTTGAAGTCCGCCTTGGACTCAATGCTCTTAACCTGATTGGCAATTCCGGTAACGATAGCGCTGCTAGAATAACCAAGCTCAGAAGCCTTCTTCTCAGCCACAGGATAGAGCTCATCTATCGTGCGCCCAGCGGAAGACATGTCAACATCCTTATCCTTCATCGAGAGAGTGATGCCACAAGCATCGAACGCATCGACTAGATCATCAGGGTTGGCAAAGAACGGAATCGACCCACCATATACATCAGGGACACGAGCATTGGCACTTGTCTTGAAGATGTTGTGGAACGCATCGATTACCTTGATACAGGATTCCGCATCATCCTTCTTCATCGCTTTCACACTGGCCTCAGAGTCGAAGCCATCGAACTTCTCAAGCTTGTCCTTGATGCGGTTGAGATAGATCCCTCGCATCGTGAACGTGGTCTTGATCCACTGAACCAGCTTGGCCCAGAGGGTCTTAATGGCTTCAAGGAAACGCGTCCACATCTCCTTAACGCCTTCCTGAGAAGCCTCGACATACTTGGCTTCAAGAAGCTTGACGGATGCATTATCCATACCAGCCGTGTAGCTCTCAAGAGCGAAGCTGTCTGCAAAAGACTGGACGCTCTTGGTCATATGGTAGCTGGACTTAAGACCGTTCTGCTTGATGAGGTCACTGATGAGAGTGATGTTGGCAATCACATCCATGAGTTCCTTTGCTTCAGCGGAAGCAGCCACGAGATCCTGCCCGATAACGAGGGCCTCAGTGGCCGCAGTTACAGCGTCTTCAGCTGCAGCACGTACTGCACGCTCAGCGCTCTGTGTACCGAATTTCATTTTTTGAATTCTCCTTAGTTGAGTTTCAAATTGTTAAGACAGTTGGTAAGGACAGCAGCATACAGGAACTGTTTCCTGAGTGCTTCCCAGGTAATGAGGGCATAACCATAAGCACCCCATTCCTCACCCCAAGAGTTATGGATAATAACACCGTCACGATTATAACCGCAGCAGAGTATAGCATACCACCTACAGACCGATTGTTGTTCTTCCCAGTTATAGCGGTCTTCTTTGGACCGCAGAGATACCATTCTTCAGTGATATCGCACGCAAGGAGTAAGCACCCGAACTTGTGGATGGCGTATTTGATAGACTGTTCAAATCCAATGGTATCATAAATAACCTGGATCTTGCAGAGATTAGGGTCGAAGTACTTCTTTTCGAGAAGAACATCGAGAACAGCGGTAAGAGAGGTTCCCTCTCCAGGATCTCCATCTATTTCTTTTGCACGCTTGTAGATAGCAACAGGATCAATCTGAGTGATGTAGTCGTCTCTACGCCACATCACGTTCTCAGCGAATCCTACTGCTGTGTATGCCGCACAATAAGGAAGATTACCCTGATTCTCTGTCTGAGTACAGTAGTCACGAAGGTCTACAGTTTTAGGTGCAGTAAACCTAGGACTGGCCGCCAACGCAGCGAGACTTTTGGTCTTGACCCTCTCAGGAACCTTGACGCAATTCAGTTTATACTTCTTGCGCCCATCAACGATAAGACTGTAGGCCTCTTCGTTGGTTAGCGGTTCATCTTTGTTGAGGTCATCTTTCTCACCCCAACTAAAGAGATCTTTCAACCACTTAAACATGGCATTAGTCCTTCCAGTGAGGTTTCATAGGAGGTAGCTGAGGATCACCTGTCTCAGAACCACCGTCAATGTAGGTATCAGGTGCTACCGGTTTATGGTCAGAAGATACACAACCTGCTGTGCTGCAACCGCAGCACAGCAGGGCAGTTCCGACCAGAAAAGCGTAAAGAATCTTCATTCTGAACTCCTTCTGGTTAAGTGTCTAACTCCTATCACTCCTTCTCAGGAACAACAGGAGACTTGACAGTGTTGTCCTTGCAGTCAGAGCAGCACGTGATCAGATGTTCAACAACGAAGTTGCTGACCATCCGTGCAACAACACCCATCTCGGCGACCTGCAGGTCGAAGTCGGTAACCTTACCGTCCTCGGCCGTCTGGATACGAGCCAGATATGCTGCACCAAGTTCATTGTACATGCTCTCGACGAAGGTTCCATGATAATCGGCTTCAACGATCAGCATGAGAGCCGCGTCAACAAAGGCGATGTCGTGATGAAGGATGCGATTGGCAATCTTCTTCACAAGGGCCTTCATGATATTCTCGACTTCCGTGGTCTTAGCACCATCGGCCATGTCGGGATTGTCGTGATTGACTTTGTTGACAATGTATCGATGTGCCACAGTGTTGAATGCCTCAACACGGGCGCTGGTTGTAGCGATCGCTATGCGATTGGCGACGTTGCTGATATCCGCCTTAACAACTTTCTCGTTATGTGCGGCCGATTCAATTATCACCTTGCTAGAGATACCACGCGCAGGAATCTTCGAGACATCGTCTTTGTACATGTAGCGAATGTAGTGGGCGATCATAAGCGTCGTTCCACCAGCACTCTCGTACGCGGTTTTCTCATCCGAGTTGATGAGTCCTCCCTGGAGGAGAACTGCCTTGTTGAACACTGATTCGCGTTCCATCAATTCGAAGTAGGCCATGAACTCGCAGAGGAGCTTGACACACTCCGCGTTGCTCTTGATAGTGTCTCTACCCTCAATCTCCGGGAGCGGGATCTTCTCGTCGATGATGGCGGCAGCGACCGAGTAGTACTTGTGAATGAACGCATCGTACTCCTTGATCCTGTCGAACAGATCGGCGGGATCCATGTTCTGCAGCCTAGAAAGATCCGCCACAATCCCGTTGATACTCTTGGTGCCAACTAGCACGTCAACGACGTCGGTGATGTCTTCCTTGGTGTTATCGACCAGGATGTCGATAGCGGAGTCAACGATCGTCGTACGATGCTCTTCACTGAGCTCAACCTGTTGGAAATTGACCTTGCGTGAGATGTTGGATACACCAAGGATGAACAGCCTGTAGTCGTACTCGGTAGGAACCGAAGCATCCTTGGCCACAAGCATAGCGCCGACGCGCTCCTTGATGTAGGTAGGCGTACCAACGATCGCCGGACCAGACCAATCCCAGGTCGGATAGTCGACCGAGAGTTTGGTGAAGTTGGCGTGCGTAGACACGAACGGATCGCGAGCAAGTGCGTCGTTCTTGTACGTCTCCATGTAGCCAGCCAGTTGGTTGGCCGCAGTCTTGATGTCTCCAAGAGCAGATGTGGCTGCGGAGATCTTCTCCTTGAAAGCTGCAATGACAGCATTGATGTGCTTCACCACATCTTCATTCTCCGGCTTAGCCAGTTCTGCACATATCTCATCGAGGTAACGGGCAGCAACCTGCCCATCCGTCTCGTCCTCCGACCGGCTGTCAACAGTGATCAGACGAGCGAGAGCCAAATCCAAGTCAGTCGTGCACTTCAGGCACACTTTGGGGAGACCCTTATCGGCCTCAGCCCTATCGGCAAGCATCTGCCGAAATCCAGTAAGATCTGCCATAGCTTAACCTTTACTTTCCTTCGCAGTTTGTCTTAGCTTCGATTGCGCCCATAGTGGCGTCGAACGCGGTTTTGTCGAAGGTGGACGATTCTGTCGTCCCGTCATCGACAGGCTTGATTTCATCTATCACGCCTCTGGTGATAGCATAGACGGCAAGGAAAGCCAGAACCTGCCGCTTCGTTATACAACCTGGCATAGGGTAAACTCCTATTTATTTTTGTATGGTTTTGAACACATAAAATAGCACAAAACTAAGGAGTAATCCATGGAAAATCGTCCTAAAAACTATCCTGTTTTCATCGGTCTTGTCGGGTACGCAAAGTCCGGAAAAGACACTGCTGCACGTGGCATTCAGACATGTGTTTGGGATCTATTCAAGATACCTGTTAGCAATCTTGCATTTGCAGACACTATTAGAAAGATAGGTTTACTGTTCGGCTACACGAAAGAGCAGATGTCGGATCAGTCTCTCAAGGAGACATTTTGCAATCCAATGTTCCCGATGGTTACACCTCGAAAGTTCATGCAGCTTGTCGGTTCCGAGATGTTCCGCAACCACCTTGACAAGGATTGTTGGGTCAAGATCGTGGAGAAGGTTCTCCTTGACGATATCGAAGAGGCGAAGAACGAGATCGAACCTAATGGAAATCCAACTCATGTCAGGATCATTACCGATGTCCGGTTCCCTAATGAAGCTGAGATGATCAAGAAGCACGGAGGATTCCTCGTCAGAGTCAAGCGTGAAGGACTCGAGACTGCAGACTGGCAGAAGCATGAGTCTGAAGCCTACATCGACAAGATTGAAGTAGATTACACTCTTGTCAATGACTCACCTACTGCTAAGGAATTCGGGTCCAGGGTTGGTCTTGCTATCACAGGAGAGTTCCTACAGTCCAAAGGAATCTTCCTCCACGCTTAAGATCTCGACTAGAGGTCAAGTATTTATTATCTAAATGTGTACACACAACAACCCTCAACAAGGAACAAACACAATGCACATACCTGAAGGAATAACGACCTTCCCCGAAATGGTGGAAGCCGTCACTGAAGAGCAGAGGCTAAGGGAACGGATCCGTGACCTTCAGCCTGCCTTCTGCTACAAGCCGAAAGACGTCGCTAATCACGACAGCAATGTGAAAGCCAAGAGCGATAAGGCTCGTAAGGTTGCCAAGGCGGCTCGCAAGAAGAACCGTCCGACCAGGAAGAAAGCCAAGAAGGGCAAGAAGAAATGAACGTGTATCTGATCGTCTCCAAGAAGGGCGATGAGTACCGTGTCGTTGCGAACGCTGGAAGTACAGTTGACATCAACTCGGACACTATGGTGTTTGTAACTCCAGCGTTTGCTCAGTCCACTATCGAGGAACTCAAGAAACGTTGGGATGACCGTGAGTTCTGCGTCTACCATCTTGCAGAGCGTCCTGAAGCTGGTGGAGATGCTATTCTCTGGAAAGTTGCTGATCATGACACCACTGCCGTATGCTACGTGATTGCCGGTGTCAAGAACGGTAAGAAACTCTACCACACTAACTCCACTAGTGTTCTAGTAGATCGTCTCGTGGACGCCTACAGGTTCCATAGCTTTAACGCTGCGAATAGCACTATGTGGGGAATCGACAAAACTGCCAAGGAGAACCCCGCTTCCATTTGGCATGAAATCGAAGACCTTCACATCGAACACGTTCTCGAGGACATTGTCTCGGTGGATATCCGTCAGGAACCACTGAAAATCAAATGCAGCATAAAGGACTGATCATGAAGAAACTCATCTGTCTTATCTTGCTTGCTGCTACATGTGGCTGCATGAATCTGTATACCAGGTGTCCTGGAACAGATAAAGAGATCGTTGACACTTATCAGTGCACTCAGGAAATGATTGCGTGGACTTACATTGTCGCTTGGCCACAGGTCATGTCCCCTGGCGCCAGTGACAAGTTCTATCCGATCAACATCATCACCATCCCGTTGGCACTTGTACCAGCTGTCGACACTTGTCTTGAAGCTGTCGTCGACACGGTCTGTTGGCCGTACGACGTACTAGCAATTAAAGGCAAGAACAATAAATCGAAACTGCAACTGTCTCATCCAAGCAGTGTACTGGAGCAGTGACCAAAAATAAAAGACTTACCACCTCGGTGCGGTTAGCCCGCACCGAGGTGGTGTCTTCTTTTTTGTTACCTTCACACGGTAGGAAGTGTTACACGTCGGCTATGACGAACTCGAGTGATAATCCACGAGTCAGGTCAATAGTCGCATTGTCGTCCAGCAGTCTGAGTTCATGCTTTAGGTGAGGTCTGACTTCAGGATCAACACAACGCATCGTCTGGAGAGATTCGTCGCCATTGATGCCAAGGACGTCAACGTACCTGACAGAGTCAGAGTTGTTGTCTTTGATGAGCTGCGCAATAACAGCCATGTTGGTAGAGCCTTCAGCCATGTGGTCATCGATCAACCTAATAACCGATTCCCTGAGCGACTCGAGCATCGTTGAATCATCGGCGATATCAGGGCTGACGTGCAGCCTGAATGCCATCGAGATATCCAACGGGTAAGTCGCAACTGTCTCACCGTCAGTGTAGAACCTTCCGAACCCAAGTGAACGCATCGGCTCGAAGTAGAGCTTGGTGC
>Ga0256407_10000571_pt1 | contig 86998 bp, 72 predicted proteins | sample RumenRJG_04DNA_FD_193489 | JGI IMG/M metagenome (GOLD analysis project Ga0256407, IMG submission 193489) | Bovine rumen microbial communities from Lethbridge, Alberta, Canada - RJG_04 | ecosystem: Host-associated > Mammals > Digestive system > Stomach > Rumen | place: Canada: Alberta... | reverse complement strand
TTGCTTGTTTTCTTTTTGCAACACTAAGATAAGTGAAAATTCTGACATGGCAAAATCCTGGGCAACTTTTTGTTGCTCAGGAACTTATAAATAAAGTTAAATTATAGTGTTGCGGAATTAAGGTATTCCAAATATAATGGCTACCTTTGCAGACTGCAGCGAAAATGCAGCCTGACTGGATGGATATGACGCCAAAGAAGCAAATGACCCTTTCGGGAGAATATTCTTTCGAAGGGAAGGGACTGCATACCGGGAAGGTTTCCCGGATGATCCTCAAACCGGCACCTGCCGGGACCGGAATCGTTTTCCGGAGGACGGACATCGGCCCCGGTGCGGTCGTGGAAGCTGTTGCGGAGAATATCTCTTCCACCGAAAGGAGCACCACCATCTCGAAGGGAGAGGCTTCCGTCTCGACCATCGAGCATGTGATGTCCGCGCTCACAGGGATGGGTGTCGACAACGCCATCGTCGATATCGACAACGTGGAGGTCCCGATCCTTGACGGCAGCGCCCGTTTCTACGCCGAGGCTCTGTCCAGGGACGGATTGACGGAACAGGATGCCGAGCGCAGGTACATCACCCTCGAAAAGGAGATTGAAGTCAAGGACGAGGCGACGGGAGCCTGGGTCAAGGTGACACCAGCTCCGGCCCCTTCGTTTGACATTACCGTAGATTTCGGTTCCAGGATCCTCGGGGTCCAGTCTGCCAGGTGGGACATGGGCGTCGATTATGCAGAACAGCTTGCGCCGTGCCGCACCTTCGTCTTCTTCCACGAGATAGCCATGCTTTTCCGTCACAACCTGGTAAAGGGCGGCGATGTGGACAATGCGATAGTGATAGTGGAGCATCCGGTTTCAGAGGCTGACCTGTCCGAACTGTCCCGGCTGTTCAATCTCCCTAAACTCGAAGTCAGGGAAGGCTACCTGAACAACCTTACGCTCCATTTCCCGGATGAATGCGGACGGCACAAGTTGCTGGACCTTATCGGTGACATGAGGCTTGCCGGTGGTTACATGAATGCTGCCGTCACTGCCTTCAAGCCGGGACACACCATCAATTCAAGGCTTACCAAGGCTGTCAGGTGCCATATTTCGAACAAAGGTTTCTAACACAAGGATACGTAATGAACAAGATTTCTCCCCAGGCTTATGTGAGTCCCAAGGCCAAACTCGGGGACAACGTTGAGGTCTGCCCTTTCGCTTTCATCGATGACGATGTAGAGATCGGTGATGGCTGCAAGATCCATCCCCATGCCGTGGTGTACCAATATGTCAAGATGGGAAAGAACTGCCAGGTCTTCCCCGGCGCAGTGGTGGGAGCCATCCCGCAGGACCTGAAATATGAAGGCGAGGTCACTTATGTCGAACTCGGGGACAATGTAACAGTACGCGAATGTGCTACCATCAACCGCGGCACCAAGGCCAGCGGAAAGTACGTCACGAAGATCGGTAGCGATACCCTGATCATGTCCTATGTCCATGTGGCGCATGACTGCGAGATTGGAAACCACTGCATCCTGGTGAGCTACGTCGGCATTGCCGGAGAGACAGTCATCGAGGACTGGGCGATCATCGGAGGCGGCGCAAAGGCCCATCAGTTCTCCAAGGTCGGCTGCCACGCGATGGTGGGCGGAATGTCCAAGATCAACAAGGACATCCCTCCGTACGCCCTTTGCGGCAGGGAACCTATCAGCTATGCCGGGGTCAACATCGTAGGGCTTCGCAGAAGGGGATTCTCCCCGGAGGTGATCCGCAACATCAAGGACATCTACGACACGATCTACTATTCCGGCTACAATATTTCCGACGGCTGCGCCAAGGTTGAAGCCGGCTTCCCCCAGAGCGAGGAAAGGGACACCATCCTCAATTTCATCAAGAACTCCAAGAGAGGGATCATCAGGGCCTACGACGGCAAGCTCAAGGGCGAGATCGACTGAGCATGCTTCTGAGCATCGCCTATTTCCCACCTATCAGCTATTTCGTCATGATGGCGAAAGGCATGAAGTTTACGGCAGACGGCATAATACCGTCTGCCGTCACTTTGGAAGCATGCGAGACTTACCGCAAGCAGACTTGGCGCAACCGTTGCCGGATCTGTTCCGCTTCAGGCCCGGAGTACCTCAATTTCCCCATCGTCCATGAGAACGGCCACGAGCTTCCCATAAGGGAGATCAAGGTGGATTATTCCACTCCGTGGGTCGTACGCACCCAGAGGACGATCTCTTCAGCCTACGATTCCTCCGCCTATTTCGCCTATTACAAGGATGAACTTTTCTCCATCCTGGAGTCCAGGCCGGAGACCCTGTTCGAACTGGACCTTGAAATCATCCGCTTCTTCCTCCGCAAGACGGGTGTCGCCGCGGACATCTCGTTCACTACAAGCTACCGTTTCCCACAGGAGGCCGTTCCTGAAGACTACAGGGAAGCGATCCATCCCAAGAAGCCTGACCTCATACTGGAACAGGAGGGACTTTTAAAACCGTACTTCCAGGTCTTTGCCGGGAAGTACGGTTTCATTGCGAATCTGTCAATCATGGACCTTCTTTTCAGCGAAGGTCCGGAGAGCATCCTCTACCTTCGGAAGGCCTGACCGGAGACTGTTGTATCCGTCAGGTCCTTCCAACGTGCCCGAGTGCGGACACGCCTACCTTGAGGCGGCCTCCGCCTGCCGGGATGCATGGCCACCCGATGGAGGGCTTCAGTCCTTCGCCGCGTCGGCGATGAGGGCCTCCAGCTGCTCGCGGGGCATGGTGCCGTCCAGGCATATGAAGCTGGTCTCGGAGGCGTCGTGGGAGAGCATGATGAAGCTGTTCACTATTTTGTCGTCGCCTGCCGTGTACATCCGCATCACTTCGCCATTGTCCTTGGCCTCCATCAGGAGTTCGTAGTGGCCTTTCGTAACGAAACGGTTCACTTCGTCGGCCAGCTGGGCCGCAGCCTCGGATTTCGGAATGTTCAGGATGTAAAGGCCGCTGAGACTCTTGATGATGGGGCCGAAGTTCACGGAACCGTCCTGCAGTTCCACATCGGGAATCTTGCCTATGAGGCGGAACATGGCAGGTGAGATGTACACGGCCTCGACGTCCGGGAGGTCGGAGTATTTGTTGTACAAGGAGCGCCCGTTCTGGGCGAGGGCGGAGACGCTTGCGAGGAGCATCAGCGCAAGGATATAGAACTTTTTCATTTCCAATAGCTTATTTTATCAATTCGAGTTTCTGCATCTTCGATTTTCCCGGCCCCATAGGCGACGGTGCCGGAGATTTTGGCAAACACGGCTTCCACCTGTGCGTAAGCCTTGTACGGATCGTCGAAAGTATCCTCCGGTTCCGGGTTCCGGTTCAGTCCGATGGCAGCAACGACGGCGAGCGCGGCGGCGATGCTGACGGCGGGGAGGATCCGGCGGGTGAAACGGCTTCCGGCCGATCCGGGCCTGGAGCCGGTTTCCTTCGATTCTTCAAGGCCGTGCAGGGCATCTTGCACCCTCCCGGAGAGTTCTTCCGGAACTGGAATCTTTTCGTCCAGCGAAATGCGCTCAAGGTCGGAGGCCCCGAGCCGGGATATTTCTTCAAACTTCTTCATTTCGTTTCAATTTTTTGCGGGCCAGGCTCACCTGGACACGGATGTTAAGGGGTGCAAGGCCGGTTGCGGCCGCGATCTCATCGTAGGACATGCCCTTCAGCAGGTGCATTTTAAATAGTTTCCTCTGGCTTTCGGGGAGTTTCTCTATCTCTTGCAACAGAGTTCCCAGGGTTTCGCGTAGCATGAGCGTCTCGTCAGGCGGACGGTCCCCGGGGATGGTGTCCGTAAGGTCCTCGGTCGGTGTCAGCCGCCGGATCCGGTCGATGCACAGGTTCCGCATCAGCAGGGCTCCGTAGGCACCGGGATTCCGCACCAGATCCAGCGAATCGCGCATCTTCCAGAGCTTTACGTACAGGTCCTGTACGGCGTCCAGGGCATCGGCCCGGTCTTCCAGCAGATAGAAGGCGACGCGGTAAAAACGCTCCTGCAGAGGAATCCAGACGGTATGGAACCGAGCGTCGGTCATTTCGAAGCCTTTTTCATGAGGGAGCCGACCTGGTCGGCCCGGATGGATCCACGGACGCTGATGAGGGCGTCATCGGCCTGGATGATTATGTCTTCGATCCGGCTGCCGTCTTTGGAGGAGCGGCCGTAGATGGCGACTTTCTCGCCGCCGTCCTTGGCTTCCATCAGGATCTCCTCCCCGGCGAGGATCCGGTCCAGCCTGCGCAGGAATTCTTCCCGTTTTTCGGGCGTCGCTTCGGAGAAATCAACCACGGTGAGGCGCTTGAGTCTCCGGAACAAGTCAAGGGCGGCGCGGTCTTCGGGGTCATCGGCCTCGGCGCGGGCGGCGGCTTTCAGCAGGAGCATTGCGGGACCGCCCAGGTCCACGACGTCGAACCCTTCCGTCCTCTTGAAGGACGATACCAGCGAACGGAGTTTTCCGCCCGGGTTTCCGGCCCAGGCCTCGCCCACGAGGCAAAGGGCCATGCAAAGTGTAATCAGTATCCTTTTCATAAACAAAACTCAGCCGGCTGCATACATAAGACGCAGCCGGCTGGGAAAAGTTAAAATGATTTCCTGATTTGGCACCTATGGATAAACCAGGCTAGAACCTCCAGCCGAAAGTTGCAGTGATGTCGTAGCGCTCCCTCTTGTTGAGGATGAGCGGTGAAGCGACGTCGCTGAGGTAGTCTATGTAAGGTGATATGTACTCGTCGGACATCATCGTCAACCTGGCGGCCAGGTCTGCGAAGAAGGAGCCCTTCGAATAGTATCCGATACCGACGGAGAAGGAGTCCATCCTGTCTTTCAGGGTGGTCTTTATGGTTCCGTTGTATTCATATTCAGGGATGGTGGTGAAGTTGTACCCTGCGCGGACCGCGAACTCCGGGATGGGCTTGAACTCGGCACCGAGCCTGACCATGTGGGACTTGCCCATGCAGTCGCGGATTTCGCTGTTGAGATTGTCGAAGTTGGTGTTCCAGTCGACATCGTTGCGGAATTTCATCGCGCTGTAGTCAGTCATCTCGTAGTCTGCGCTCAGCATACCCATTCCCATGAAGGTGAATGCGACTCCGGCGTTGACCCTGTAAGGAGTGATCAGCCTGTAGGCGAATTCCCCTTCGGGAGAACTTGCATTGGCGTTGTACTTGACGTCGGTGTAGTTCACATCGACCGCGTGGCGCCAGATCTCGTTGACGTTCATTACGGTAGGAGTCTGGATGGCAGCACCGATCCTCACACCGTCGGCGGGGATGGCTATGAATCCGAACTTGCCGTAGACTCCCGAACCTTCGGCTGAATAGGAGTAGCGGGAACGGTAGTCGCTCCAGTAGGTCGAAGCGTCTGAATATTCAATGAGGAAGTCGGCAGGGTCCTGTGCGGCCTCCTTGAAATACTCGTCATAGTCGTAGCTGATGTTCGCGAGCCCGAGGTTGGCTCCCAGGTAGAGGCGGTTGTTGATGTTGAAGCCGACGTTGAACAAGGCGTCGTACTTGCCTCCGGTGACTTTCCGGCCGTAGGCCTGGTTTACGGGTCCTGCGAGGTAGATGTCATAGATATGGTTGCCGTCGGCATCCACTCCTTCGGTCTGCTGGAAACCTTCCGTGGCCGCGATGTAGCGCCAGTAGTAGCTGGGGTCGTTGACGTCGCCGTAGTTGGCGATGGAACCGGCCTGGGCGTTGACTATCGAGTTCCAGGGGATGTCGGTGTTGTAGTAGGCATAGTCCCATTGGTCTATGTCCTTCCCGGAAAGATCCATGTAGCCGTTCATCACGTCGATGTCGAAGCCGTCTGCGCCGACTGCCATCGCGCTGAGGTAGCTGGTCTTGTCGTTCGCCCCTCCGGCCATCATCTGGCCTGTGAAATTATTGGTCCCGTTGACGAGGAATCCGAAAGTCACGCTGAGAAGGCCGCTCCTGTTGCCCGTGGGCATGTTCAGGGTGGCTCCTACGTTAGGCATGGTGAAACGGGTGAGGTTCCTGGCCTGGGAGTTGATGAAGTGGTCCTGGCCGCCTGTGGGGTAGGCGCTGTACGAAGAGTTCATCGAACTGATGGTCAGGTTGGGAGTTATGGTGAACTGCGAGAAGTTGTACACGGCTGACCCGGCAGGATTGATCCCGATGGAACCAAGGTCTCCTCCGACGGCTGTCATGGCATTGCCCATTCCTATGGACCTTGCGGTACCATAGTAATTGTTCTGGCTGAAAGTCAGCCCGTCGTACATCGTCTGTGCTCCGGCGCCTGTTGCGGCAAGAGTGCAGAATATTGCGATAATAGTCCTTTTCATTGCAAGTTGTATTTTATAGTTGAAGCCAGGTTTCGTTAACGAATATGATTGGCAGGAAGGTGCCCGGAGGCACCCTTGGGCTTACCTGCGGCCACCTCCGCCGCCACCTCTGGAACCACCGCCGGAAGATCCGCCGCTGGAATGGCTGCCACCGCTGGACGAACCGCCGCCGGAGTAGCCGCCTGAACTCCTGGAAGAACTGCCGGAGGAGTAGCTGCCGGAGCTGGATGACCTGGAGTAGCTGCCGGAACTTGAAGACCTGTAGCTACCGCCGTTGGACCTGGAGGAGGAACTGACCGACGAACTGCTGCCGCCGTTGGACCTGGAAGATGTCGAGGGCCTGCTGTAAGTGGTTCCCGCAGCAGTCGAACGGCTGGATGAACCGGTGCTCCTTGCGGAGGAACTCCTTACTGTGGAGGATGTTCCGGCGGTAACTCCCGAATTGGAGCGGGATGCCGTCTGGCCCTGCCTCCGGGCTACGCTGGATGCAGATGTCCTGTTGGAGGAAGAGACTGCGCTGGACCTTGAAGCCCTTGCGGTCGATGACGACCTGGTGGCAGATGTCCGTGAGGCGGCTCCTGCCCTGTCGCGTACGGTGGAAGAACTCCTTGTGCCGGCAGACCTTGAGACGGCGCCGATGCCGCTCCTGCGTGCCGAACCTGTAGTGGTGTTGCGGGCTACATGCACCCTGTCGTTCCCGAAGCCGAACGCTCCGTGCCCGAAGTGGTGGTGTGCTCCGCCGTACCAGCCGCCGTACCATCCGCTATGCCACGGGCTGTACCATCCGCCGTAGTACCAAGGGTCGTAGAACCAAGGGTCATACCAACCTCCGTAATACCAGGGATCGTAGTACCAGTGGCTGTACCAACCACCGTACCATCCGCCGTAGTACCAGGGGTCGTAGTACCACGGGCTGTGCCAGCCGTAGTAGCCGTAGCGCCACGGGCTGTACCATCCGCCGTAGTACCAGGGATTGTAGCCCCAGGAATAGAAAGGAGAGCCCCAGCCGTACCACGAAGCCGAGTACCATGGCTGATAGGCCGCCCAGGTGTTCCATCCGTCGTTGTCGTAGAGGAACACTGAAGTCAGGCTGTCCTTCTTGTTGAAATCTATTCTGGCTACCTTGTCCTGAGGGATGAACAGGGTGTCGACTTTCTCTCCGCTCTTCATGAAGATGGGTGAGTTTTTCGTCTTGGCCACAAGATAATCGGTCTCTTCCATGTCGCTGGAAGCTACGACCGCTTCGCCGTTTGAAGTTTTAGGGGTATAGTAGATCCCGTCTTGAAACCTCTGGTCGGAGGAGTCAATAGCGTACTGCGCTGCTGAACCGCACGAAGTCAGTGCCAGAAGCGCCGAGATAAAGATTGTTGTGCGTGTTTTCATTACTGAATCTCCTATAAATTGACAATAAATTCGTAACTTCGCACCATAAAAAGAGGTGCAGGGTCTTTTGTTTCTTCGGTAAACAAAATCCATACCGAATGAAATCTTGCACAATTATAAGAATAATCGGGTTAAAAAAGAAATTTGAAAGCTATATGGCAAAAGAAGTGACAAAAAGGTCGGAGAATTATTCTCAGTGGTATAATGATTTGGTAATCAAGGCGGATCTCGCCGAGCAGTCTCCGGTAAGGGGATGCATGGTGATCAAGCCCTACGGCTATGCGATCTGGGAGAAGATGCAGTCTGCCCTTGACAGGATGTTCAAGGAAACCGGTGCGGTCAATGCCTATTTCCCCCTGTTTATCCCCAAATCGTTCTTCAGCAGGGAGGCGGAGCATGTCGCAGGGTTCGCGAAGGAATGCGCGGTAGTCACCCATCACAGGCTCATGAACGATCCTGCCGGCAAGGGCGTCGTCGTGGACCCTGAAGCCAGGCTGGAGGAAGAGCTCATCGTCAGGCCGACCTCCGAAACCATCATCTGGAGCACCTACAAGAACTGGATCACTTCATGGAGGGACCTGCCCATCATGTGCAACCAGTGGTGCAACGTCGTGCGCTGGGAGATGCGTACCAGGCTGTTCCTCCGTACCGCAGAGTTCCTCTGGCAGGAGGGTCACACCGCCCATGCCACGGCCGAGGAGGCCATCGAGGAGGCCAGGAGAATGGTCGGAGTCTACGCCAAGTTCGCCCGTGAATACATGGCTTTGCCTGTCATCGTAGGCCACAAGAGCCCCAACGAAAGGTTCGCCGGTGCCCTTGACACCCTTACCATCGAGGCCATGATGCAGGACGGGAAGGCCTTGCAGGCAGGGACGTCCCATTTCCTCGGCCAGAACTTCGCAAAGTCCTTCGATGTTCAGTTTACCGACAAGGAAGGCGCCCAGCAGTACGTGTGGGCTACCTCGTGGGGTGTGTCCACCAGGCTCATGGGGGCCTTGATAATGGCCCATGGCGACGACAACGGACTTGTCCTTCCTCCCGCACTGGCCCCTATCCAGGTCGTGATGGTCCCCATCTACAAGACCGGGGAAGAGCATGACATGATACTTGACAGGATGCATGCCCTCAAGCAGGCCCTTGAAGCCGAAGGACACACCGTGAAGATCGACGACCGGGATACGCTCCGCCCCGGATTCAAGTTCGCGGAGTGGGAACTCAAGGGAGTGCCCGTGCGCCTGGCGATGGGACCCCGGGACATCCAGAACGGCACCGTCGAGGTCCACAGGAGGGATACCCTCGAGAAGCAGACCGTGCCGATGGAGGGCCTCGAGAAGTCCATTGCAGCCCTGCTCGACGACATCCAGCGGAACATCTATGACAAGGCTTTGAGCTTCAGGGCCTCCAATGTGGAGAAGTGCGACAGCTGGGACGAGTTCAAGGAGAAGATCGGCACAGGCAAGTTCCTTCTCTGCCACTGGGACGGAACGCAGGAGACCGAGCAGAAGATCAAGGACGAGACCAAGGCTACCATCAGGTGCATCCCGGTGGACAGTTTCGTCTGCGAGGAAGAAGGGAAGGACATCTATTCTGGCAAGCCTTCGAAGCAGAGGGTTGTCTTCGCGATATCGTATTAACAATTAAAAGACAGAACCATGACCGGAAGAATATTCAAGGCAGTCCTGGCCTGCGCGCTGGTTTTTTCATCAGCAGCACTGAACGCCCAGGACGACAAGACCAGGAAAGACGCGCAGACAGCGGCCGCTGAGGCTGCCAAGGCACTTTCCGAGACTCCCGAGGCCAAGGCCGCTCCTCCCAAACCGGTGTATTGGACCAAGAACCTCAAGACCGACCTCAAGTTCAGCCAGCAGAATTTCACCAACTGGGCGACCGGAGGTATCAACAACGTCACCCTCGCTTCCTATATTGTAGCCAATGCCAACTATGCGAAGGGGAAGAGATTCTGGAACAACAACATACAGCTTGACTACGGTTTCATCTACCAGGACAGCGACAAGTCCGCTCCTCCCTTCATCCAGAAGAGTACCGACCGTATGTATCTTGAGAGCAAGTACGGCAAGAAGATTTCCGACAAGGTGAACCTTTCGGCCAAGTTCGACCTGCTTTCCCAGTTCACCGACACCTACACCTACGCCGTGCCGAGGAACTATTCCGGGGACAGCCCTTCGAAACAGGACTGGCTTGATTCCAGGTCCTTGAAATCCGGGCTCTTCTCTCCGGCGTACGTCCATGTCGGAATCGGTATCGACTGGATCCCCAACACAGCCAACAGATGGCTGACCGTCAACTTCCAGCCGCTCACCGGAGGTTTCACGATCGTCCGTGACCGGTCCCTGAGGAGGGGCTACGGGATGCACCGCAAGAAGGCTTTCAAGGATGAGACGCTTTACCCTTACGCCGACCCTTCCACCGACGGGCGCTATTTCAGGCCTGCAAGGTTCGAGCTCGGTGCCCAGCTTACTGCCGACCTGGCGGCGAAGGTCAACGACAATCTCTCCTACACGTCGCAGCTCATCCTCTTCTCCAACTACCTGGACAAGCCCCAGAATGTGAGGGTCAACTGGGTCAACCGTATCAACTGGGCCCTTTCCAAGCATTTCTCCCTCTCCCTGACCACTTTCACCGTCTACGACGACAAGGTCATGATCAGGCAGGACAGCGACATCGAAAAGTACCCCAACGGCAAGCAGAGGGTGCAGTTCCAGGAACTCTTCGGACTCGGATTCACGTATTCCTTCCCCCTCCCCAAGAAGTAGGGCGGCCGTAAAGGATGCAGTCGCGTTTCGATGAAATACTCGCCTCCATCTTGCCTGAACGGCCTGTCCTGCTGGCCGTAAGCGGGGGAGTGGACTCAATGGTCATGGCGGACTTGTTCCTGGGCAGCCCGCTGTCCGGCCGTTTCGAAGTGGCACACTGCAATTTCCATCTCAGGGGGGAGGAGAGCGACTCGGATGAGGCTTTCGTCAGGGACTGGTGTGGAGCAAACGGTGTCGGCTTCATCAAAAAAGACTTCCGCACCCGTGAATATTCACTTTCCAGGGGAGTAAGCCTGGAGATGGCGGCCCGTGAACTGAGGTACTCCTGGTTCGAGGAAGTCTGCCGGAAGCGCGGTTTCGGGGCGGTCGCCGTCGCCCACAATTCCCTCGACAACGCAGAGACCCTGATGCTCAATCTCCTGCGCGGGACTGGATTGAAGGGGGCCTGTGGAATGAAACAGGTCTCCAGCCTCAATGGAAGCGACGATCTCTTCCTGCTCCGCCCCCTGCTTGGTTTCTCCAGGGACGAGATCCGGGAATATGCCGTCTCGCGCGGCTTGAAGTGGCATGAGGACAGCACCAACAAGGATACTGCCTTCAAGCGCAATCTCCTGAGAAACAATGTATTCCCTTTGTTTGCCCGGATCAATCCATCCTTCGTCCGCACCCTGGCCCAGGATATGGAGCGTTTCTCCCAGGTACAGTCGCTTGCTGACGATTTCGTGGCTGAGGAAACTCCTCGGGTGCTGAAGGGGAAGTATCGCCTGGATTTAGGGGCATTGCTTGGCAACAGGCATTGGAAATACCTGCTGTTCAGGATTATGGAATCTTATGGCTTCGCCCCGCAGACGATACGTGAGCTGACTTCGTGCCTGGAGGCGGGCGACTCCGCCGGAGGGAAGCGGTTCATTTCCGGAGACCTGGTGGCCGTGACTTCCGCTTCGGAGATAGTGATCGCCCGGCTTGCCGCAAGTCACGGGAGCCTCACCGTGGACGGCCCTGGTGAATATTCCCTGGACGGAACGGTTTTTTCGGTCAGGGAAGTCACGGCTTCGGCCCTCAAGCAGAAGACCGGGACAACTTTGATGGCCATCGGCTTTCCCTTTACCGTCAGGCACTGGCAGGACGGCGACTGGATGCAGCCGCTCGGGATGCGGGGGTGCAGGAAGAAACTGAGCGACATGTTCACTGACCTGAAGTTCAGTCTTCCCGACAAGGAAAGAGCCCTCGTCGTCGCAGACGAAGGCTCCCATGTGCTTTCACTCCTGGGCTACAGGATTGACGAGTCCGTCAAGGCCGAACAGGGCCGGAAGTGCATTCTTGTGGATATTACCGGATAGAGATTTCGTACGGCATCCTTGCGAACACGAATTCGCCCTTGCCGTTCCTGGCCCATGTCTTCTTCCAGGCCAGGAGCGACCTTGCCACGTCTTCGAACGGCGTGCCGTCGAACACCGTAGCCGCCACTTCTTCAGTATCTGATGACTTGCCGAACTGCCTGAGCAACTGCTCCATGGTGCTGAGGGGCTTGGGGTAGCCGGCAATTTCCCAGTTCCCGACCTCGGGGTCGCCGGCGACGGATGCTGCGTAGGCAAGGGCATCCTCGAGGGTCCCGATTTCGTCAACGAGGCCGATCTTCAAGGCATCAGTCCCCGTCCAGACGCGGCCCTGTGCGATTCCGTCCACATATTCAGGGGTCTTGTCCCTGCCCTCGGCGACCATCCCGACGAACCTTTCGTAGATGTCGTCGACGTAGGTCTGCATCCATGCTGTTTCCTCACTGTCGAAAGGCCTTGTCAGGGAAAGCATGTCCGAATGCCTGTGTGATTTGACCGGGGTAAGGTTGACGTGGGCGATGTTTTTCAGGGTGCCGCTGAACTCGGGAATCGCGGAGAACACTCCGATGGAGCCGGTGAGGGTGGTTGCATCCGAGATGATGTGGTCGCAGCTGTTCGAAATCCAGTATCCGCCGGAAGCGGCATAGTCTCCGTACGAAGCGATCACCGGCTTGACGGCCCTGGTGAGGTCGACTTCTTCCTTTATCTTGCTGGCCGCAAGTACTGTCCCTCCCGGCGAGTTGACGCGGAGGACTACCGCCTTGACGGTAGAGTCCGCGCGGACTTTTGCCAGGATCCTGGCGAAGGTCTCGCCGCAGATGTTGGACGGATCCTCCTCTTCGACTATGTTGCCGTCGGCATAGACGACAGCGATCTTCTTCCTTGAGAAGGTCTTCTTGGCAGCCTTGGCTGCCGCATAATCCGCGAACGGGATGAACTTGACGTCTTCGGCTTTCTCCTTCCCGGCGAGGACGGCTAGTTTTTCGCCAAGACCTTCGACGGTGAGTATCTCGTCTGCGAGGCCGTGGCTGAGCATGTCTTCAGGAAGGCCGATTGAAAGGTTCTCGATGAAATAGTTGAGGGAGTCGACGCTGATCCCGCGGCTCTGGGCCGTCTCCTGTGCGATGGTCTCCCACATCGAGTCGATCATGGCCTGGTTCTGCTCCATGTTCTCGGGGCTGGGTGCATTCTTTATGTAGGTCTCCCCGGCGCTCTTGTATTTGCCGTGGCGGATCAACTGGTAGTTGACCCCGAGCCTGTCAAGCAAGTCCTTGAGGAACATCATCCTTCCGCTGATGCCCAGCATGAAGTTGTTCCCGCCATGGTGGGCGGTGGTGTAGATCTTGTCGGAGACGGACGCGATGTAGTATGAACCTGAAGTGAAGGCTTCTCCGTAGCTGATGACCGCCTTCCCGCTCTTGCGGAAGTCGGTGATGGCCTTTCGGAGCTCTTCGAGTTTGGTCAGTCCGGTGGCAGGATTGTCCGTCTTGATGTACAGGTATTTGATTCCGGGATCCTCCGCCGCCTTGTGCAGGGCGTTGACGGCATCCAGGAGGCCGACCTGTACGACGCTTTCACCTCCCTGGATCGTGGAAAGCAGGGAAGGCATGCTTTCCTTGGTCTGTTCCGAGATGGCGATGGTTCCGAGATCCATTTTCAGGACTCCCTCCTTGGGGAGAACCGGAGCGGAACCGTTCCCTGAGAAGGATGCAGCCATCGACCCCATCATGATGAAGAACATGACGAGCTTGACGATCCCCCAGATCAGGAGGCCGACTATGACGGCCAGTACCCATTTGAAAAACTGTCTCATATCCGATTGTTCTTTAGTTCGGGGCAAAGGTAATCATTTTGCCTGACAAGTCCCTCATCGTGCCGCTGATTACAACTATTTGATTTAATCACTATATTTGCATTCCACTTGACATACCAGTTTTACGAAACACGAACAAGACGATGATCCAGAAACCATCCATACCCAAGGGGACACGCGATTTCGGGCCTCAGGAAATGGCCGAAAGGAATTATATCTTCGATACCATAAGGAGCGTTTTCCGCGCTTTCGGATATTCCCAGATCGAGACTCCTGCGATGGAGAACCTCTCTACCCTCCTTGGCAAGTACGGCGACGAGGGAGACAAGCTTCTCTTCAGGGTGCTCAATTCGGGAGATTGCTTCTCCAAAGTCAGGCTCGGGGATTTCTGCTCCGATGAAGGGGTCGACAGCCAGGCCCTTTCCCGGGAAGTCTGCGAGAAAGGCCTCCGCTACGACCTGACAGTTCCGTTCGCGCGTTTCGTGGTCCAGCACAGGAACGACATCACATTTCCTTTCAAGAGGTTCCAGATCCAGCCGGTCTGGCGTGCCGACCGTCCGCAGAAAGGCCGCTACCGCGAGTTCTGCCAGTGCGACGTCGACGTGATCGGAAGCCGTTCCCAGGTAAACGAGCTGGAACTTGTCCAGATAGTGGACCGGGTTTTCTCCCTGCTCGGCATAGATGTGGTAGTCAAGGTCAACAACCGTAAGGTCTTGACCGGATTCGCGCAGATCTGCGGCTTCCCCGACAAGGTGGTGGACATCACCGTCGCAATCGACAAGCTCGACAAGATAGGTCTTGAGAATGTCGAGGCGGAGATGCGCGACAGGGGCCTTTCGGAAGAGGCGGTAGCTGTCATCAGGCAGATACTCAGCCTTTCCGGGACCACGGCGGAGAAGATCTCCGCGATGCGTGCCATGATGGGCGGCGGCTCGGCTTCCGGCATCGTCTCCGAGACCGGACTCAAGGGCCTGGACGAACTCGAGGAACTGTTCGGCCTCATCGAGGCAGCGGGAGTAGGGTGCAGCGTCGAGACGGATCTCTCCCTGGCCCGTGGGCTGAACTACTACACAGGCGCCATATTCGAGGTGAAGGCAAAGGATTTCCAGATAGGAAGCATCTGCGGCGGAGGACGTTACGACAATCTTACGGGAATATTCGGCCTCCCGGACACTTCAGGGGTGGGGATCAGCTTCGGAGCTGACCGTATCCATGACGTGCTGAAGGGCTTGGACAAGTTCCCCGGCGACCTGCGCTCTTCCACGACCCTCCTCTTCGCCAACATGGGCGCGCAGGAGCTGAAGTACATCCTGCCCGTAGCGGCCGCTCTCCGGAACATCGGCATCCCCGTCGAGGTGTTCCCTGACGCGGGCAAGCTGAAGAAGCAGTTTGAATATGCGGACCGCAAGTGCATCCCGTTCATCTCGATTACCGGCGGGGACGAGATGGCGGAAGGCAAGGTCAACGTAAAGGACCTTTCCTCCGGAGAGCAGAGGCTCTTCTCCAGGGAAGACATAGCCGGCATGGCCGGATTCATGGGCTTCGACTGCAGGTGACGTGCGGATTCCCCGGCAAGTTTTTTTTGCATATTCCGAAAAAAGCAGTACATTTGCAGTCCAACATCGCGGGGTAGAGCAGTCGGTAGCTCGTCGGGCTCATAACCCGGAGGTCGCAGGTTCGAGTCCTGCCCCCGCTACTAAAAACGATGGTTGCCTTTTGGCAGCCATCGTTTTTATTGGCAGGACGAGAACCGAAGGTTCGAACCGACGCAGCAGCCGAGTGCAAGGGGAGCTTGCTCACATTGCCGAGGCGCCAGGAGGAAAAGCCGCCGCAGGCGGGTTAGTCCTGCCCCCGCTACTAAATAGGACATTTCTTCGGAAGTGTCCTTTTTTCGTGTCTACACTATCATAGAGGCCTCCATTTGAGTTCGAAATCTATAATCAAACTGACATCTTTTCGGATTTTTACTATATTTGCTCAATGTAATAGGGCATGACTATGAAACAGTTTTTATCATCTATTCTTATCGTACTATTGGGGCTCTCTATGGATTTGAATGCTCAGAGCAGGTTGTTTCCATCAAGAAATAGCATGTCGAACTCTATATCTATTTACCATACAAAAGTTGATAGCCTTCTTTTGAATGGGGGTGTTTTCAATGTATTTGCATTCGAAATCAGGCCGTCATTTTCAGGGGAGACGGGGTGCTATTATGATGTGAAAGATTCTGTTTTGGTACTGAGGACTGCAAATCAGAACATATGGTATTACAAGGGTAACAATAGGTCAAAAAAGCAACGGAAACATCAAAAAGAACTTGTGGTTTCGGAATACCGTTGCCCAATATCTCAGGAGGCAAGACAGAGCTTTAACCGATTGTTCACCGCGGCTGTTTTTTCTTCTTCTTTTTTGGCAACGCCCTTTGGCGCCGATGGTGTCACATATGAAATTAGAGTCCGAGGAGGTAGCTATTCTGCCGAGTGCTGGTCTCCTAAAAAGGATAGCAATTGTGGTCAATTGGTTGAATTCCTCGCACATCTTTCAGAAGCAATCAAAGGAAATGACCCGCAAATGATTGAGAGTCTTATACCATTGGCAGATGCATTATCCCTCTTATTTGAAGCATTGTACCCTGAAGATGTTAAAGAGAATAGTACACTGTTGATATGGGAGTAAGTATATGAATGTCATTTATTTTGGCGAAGAAGCCTAAAACCCGCCACAGCTTTGAATCCTTCAATAAATCCGTTCGAAATTTCTAACACCTGTTCTACTAAACAGGACATTTCTTCGGAAGTGTCCTTTTTTCGTGCCTCAACTATCGCGAAGACTCGGTTTTGAGTTCGAAATCTCTATTGTCAGGTCCTGATTGGGTATATTATTTGCTGCAAATTACTTATCATGCGTCACGTTCGTTTTCAATACTTTATCTTTTTTTCGCTACTCTGTTCCCACCTGCCAGCGTATGCGCAAATAGACGCTAGTTCTAATACTGTGAGCATAAGTGGGAATGAGAAGTATTCCGTGGAGTCTGCAAAGAAAGACTTAGAGAAGGGCACTGCGCGACTTGCTGTCGTTTGTGGAACTTCGTTTGTGCACAGAGAACACCAAGATAGATTGTTCAAAGAAAAGTATGGGATAGGATTTAGTGTTATGGGCGATGTGGTTGATGGCTCTTTGAAGGAAATGAAGAGATACAATTACACCATCTTCAAGTGGCTTGATGATAAATATGGAAAAGAATGGATTAATGAGATAAGAACAGATGTGGTGGGTTTTGATAAATGGGTGTTGTATCAAGATGGCATACCTTATGTGCTTTGTGAGACCAAGCCAACATTCAATGGGGGCACGTTTTCAGACTTCACCGTTTGGGTTATAAACCATATGGAAGTCGAAGAGCAATACAAAATATCGGGGAGTGTTTTGTTAAGGGCCTTATTATCTGAAGATGGCGACATCATTGATGTTGACGACATAGGAAGACTTTCATATTCCCCGCTAACCGATGCCTTTATTCATGCAATGATGAATGCTCCCAAATGGACTCCTGCATACAATAAAGGAGTCCCCTGCAAGGTTATTTTGAACATTCATGTAAATATTGATTATCAATAAAGTTATTATTCTCCTTTTTGCGAGACCTTTCTAAACTGAATTACCGCTTTAAAGCCTTCGATGAATTCGTTCGAAATATCTAACACCTGTTCTACTACTTAAAAAACTCTAACTGATTAATTATAAATCGGTTAGCATTTTCTTTTATCTTTGAATCTGGCTTCTCATTGCTGATTGTACAAGGTGTGTTTTTAGGCAGCAGGCCTTGCACACGATATCGCAAATAGAAGGAATTCCAGACTGGTTTTAGCGTTCAAGGTGTATCATTTACAATCACACCTTGAACATCGAAAGGGGGAATGATTTTTGCAAAGCCAAACAATCAGATCCAGCCGGGGCATCTATGAAACAAACCATCATGACTAAACGTTTCTTTACACTTGTGTTTTTCTTGCTCGTTCCGTTGTCTCTGGTTTTAGCACAAGACCTTCCAGACCTTCCCTCCGTACCAGACAAGAATAACACCTACTTTCTGACAAATAACGATGGTTGGGGGCACATTCCTGCTGGTTGGAAAAAGCAAAAGCAGATACTGAAAAAGGCTTCTGACTCCGACCTCGAGTCTATGGCCCTCAGCGCCGATATTCCAGCACAACGAGCGATGGCCTTTCACGCATTGGCTTCCAAACGAAGCGAGAAGTGTTACGATATTCTGCTGGCAAAGTTGAATGACAAGGACAAATTCTGGCTCGCATCCTATGATGTTTGGTTCACCTCGGATGTCGCCTCCTTTATGCTGGAGGTCGCAGAATCAGACTCGTTGCTCTTTACCAAGGAGCAAATGCACCGTGTGGACAGTGTGATTGTGTTTAGTTCTGGGTTACATCATCTTGACAAGTCTGGTTCTGCTTACAGGTTACGTGACACAGAGGGCGTTCGCGAGGTAATACGTAATCTATATCTTGACGGTGACTCCAACTTGCTGCCGTTGCTGTTTTATTACAAGAACCCCGATGACATCCCTTTGGCGATCGATGCTCTTCGTGAATATAAGGTGGGGCTGGATGAACAGGGGGCTAATAGTAAAGGCCGAAAAGGCAATACCAACTATGCTTTAAATGCATTAATGATGTGGAGAGACGAGGCGTTCAAGCCCGTGCTGGAAGAACTACGCAATTATGAGCTATCCCGACGGTACATTGATTACTACAGGGTAAAAATGTTATTCAAGGTTGTTATGTCCTATGATGATGACTGGGCATACAACTTTATAGAAGACACATTCGAAAGCATGGGCGCCCTAAACAAGTTCTCGTATCCCGAAAACCTGTTTAGGGCCTACTATGAGGAAAAGGAGAATCCACGCTTCTTGCCTTTAATTGAAAAGTATGCGAAAAAACCATTTGACTGGGATATTCAATATGGGGTTGAGTAGTACCAAGGGGATTTATTCCCTGAATCTAACCTAAAACTTGCATGCAGCATTGTTTAGCGCACAAATAGCATCCAAAAGGTTCGATAATTTATCATAATAGTCTACTACAGAGGATAAATCGAAAGATTTGTCCTCTTTTTGTTTATGTCGGAATAAATAGTATCTTTGTGTCGGAATAAATGTCGGGATAACTGACGGAACAAGATGACAGAATAAACCATGTACAAACCACCCTTCACCGTATCGGCCAAGGCTATCAATCTGATTGCGAAGATTTCCAGTCAGTTGGAAAGATATGCCATCAGGATGGAACAGGAAGACACCTTGCGGCTCAGGAGAGCCAACCGGATCAAAACCATCCATTCCTCTCTGGCTATCGAGGGTAACACCCTGTCTGAAGGTGAAGTTCTGGCCGTTTTGGAAGGCAAGAAGGTTGTTGCGCCGTTGAAAGAGATCCAGGAAGTCAAGAACGCTATCAAGACCTACGAACTCTATCCCAAACTCAATCCCTTCTCCATCCAAGACCTCCTTCTGGCCCATGGGACGATGATGTCCGGCCTTGTCGATGAAGCCGGGATGTTCAGAAAAGGGGGCGTCGGGGTTTTTGACGGAGACAAGCCCATCCATATCGCTCCCCCGGCGGACAGGGTCAGGAACCTGATGAGCGATCTTTTCGGATGGCTGGAGAATGCCGATGACCATCTGCTCATCCGGAGTTGTGTCTTCCATTATGAGTTTGAATTCACCCACCCCTTCGCCGACGGGAATGGAAGAATCGGCCGACTCTGGCAATCCCTCATCCTCGGCCGGCTGAATCCGATTTTCGAGCATCTGCCTGTTGAGAACATGGTCTATTCCAACCAAAAGGCCTATTACCAAGCCATTAACCGGAGTTCCGACCTCGGCGACAGCGGTCCCTTCATCGACTTCATGCTGGAAGAAATCCTGAACGCACTTGTTGGTCACCAAGGGAAATCCAATGCCGACATTGCCGATGAGAAAGGTCTCAACTACCAACAGCAAAGAGTCTTGGGATATTTGCGTGCAGACAGACATACCACAGCAGCCAAGATCGCCGCAGATCTGGACATGAGCGCCCGCCAGATAGAACGGATGCTTGCCGATATGAAAGCCAAAGGCATCATCTGTCGGATCGGCGCCAACAGGAACGGCTATTGGGAAATCGTGGATGAGTGAGCGTCGATGCTTTTGATGAACTCTTCCACCTTACGAAAGTCCTCCAGAAGGTTCGAGATTTTACCTGTGTCGTCTACTAAACAGGACAAGTCGCAGGATTTGTCCTGATTTTTTTATTTCGGCGGCTTCGTAATCAACTGATACAGGACCAAGTCCAATCTTTGATACCTTTAACAATAGCTAATATATAGCTATTCTTTAATATATGCAAGCTTTAAGTGGCTAATTTTGATTATTCGCCATCTTTCTCTATCTTTGATATCTATGGAAGCTAAAAAGAAGCAGGAGCGCGCCATCGTCCATCTCGAAAAGGACGGAAAACACTACTACTATGGCAACCTGAAAGCCCTCTGTGACCATTGGGGCAAGGATGCCATTGGGGTATCGTACTCGTATTTGAAAAACCTCAACATCTCCGGGGAGATGCCATTCAAAAATCATCTCTGCGTCATCAGGCGTGGGATTATCATAACATCGCCCAAGAAGTAATTTGATTATGACAAGGAAAGCAACTGCCTGTATCATCGTGACACTTCTTCTATGCGTTACATCATCGGCACAGAATAAGGTCACTTATCAGCGTGACTACCGCTTCTACTCCGAACGAATCGCGGGGACATACATCCCAAAAGATATTGATGAAGCCATTGATTCCCTTGACACCATTTTGAGTGAGAAAGACAAGCGTTTTATTGCCGATTCTCTCTCGATGGAGGAATTTTGCGCCGCTGCCCACTTAGGAGTGGGTATGTGGATGAGAAATGAGTGGGGGTTATGGAGTGGCTCCCGTCTCCAAAAGTTTTTTACCGAGAAGAAGGTTTATCATCCTGACGAGATGTCGCATGAGATTCTGAAAGCGTACTATAAGAAGAAAATCAAGGGGATGGATTATTCCGCCGATAGGGATATTGCCGATAGGGATATTGAATCACATGGGTCCCGTACCATTCTTATCATCAAGAGCAAAATTTCCGACTTATTCAACGGCAATACGAGGCGTAAAAGGAAAGAAGCAGCCGAGACGCGGAGGTTATTATTTGATGAGAATGGTTGCAGGAAGGGGACAACCGTGTATTATCAATACCCGTATGGCTACTCGACGGCTGAAGAACAAAACAACTTATTTTCCTACAATCACCAGTTCACCGTTGGGCGAATTACAGACATTGACTATGGATTGAAACGAATTAAAATCAAGTTGCTTTCCGCATTATCTCCGTTGGGCATCATTGTCTTTGACGGTGACCTATTCCCAAATGACGAAGATAACTATGAAAGGGATTTCAACAACTTCACTCCTATTAGTCCAAACAGGTTTTATATGCAGATAGGTGACGAATTATGGTTTGACTTGGAGTCCGATTTCTGGGACTTTGAGTAATGATGACTGATTTAATACAAAATGAAAAAACTATTATTTGCCTTTATCTGTCTCTGTGGATTATGTGGTTGTCTAAATATGAATGATGACTCAACCATTGATGAGAGGTCTATTGTCATTACTCGTGGAAAAATCAGAGATATTTATGTTGAAGCGTATGTAGATGTAGAAGCGAAAGGGCTGAAGGGAATAGATGTGGTGCTTCCTGATAAAGAAACGGGGTACAATCGCATTCACGAGATGGGATACACGATGATTTATGAAGTTTATGACTCTCAAGGGAAGTTGGTTGAAAAAAGGACTCAAGACCTTGGGAAATACGACAGCGATTCCTCTTTTGCGAGACAAGAATTGACCATCCCACACCCACAATGGTGGAGCGAAGATAATCCCGTCTACTACACACTTCTCCTACGTTTGAAAATAATCAATCAGCCACTCTCGACCGCATCGAAGGTATTTCGATTAGTAAAGGATAGTACGGTTACGACACCCTAGACACATTAACATATAATGATAAGATGGAACGCTTCTCCTACCCCGGGGACGCGTTTTTCAATGTTAAAATGACACATTTGGGAATTGACACATTTCTGCGTCCGCTGCTACTTCTTCCAGAGGAAGCGGAAGTTGAAGCGCCGGTTCGGCGCCGTGTCACCGTGCAGGCAGAGGGAGATCGGATCTTTCAACTCGTACGGGTTGTCCGCCCACTTGAAGTCGAAGGCAGCCTGGTCACCGCTGACGCGCAGCAGTTCGGCGGGGACGGAGAGTTCCATCTCGTTCCCGACGACGCAGAACGTCGCCTTCCCTGTCGGAACCCATGCGCCCGCCACATATTTCGAGACCTCGGAAGTCCGGCCGTCTAAGACCTTCCGGTTGACGAGTATGTCGTAGCCGTACCAGCCGGTGTCGCTGTCCTGGTCGACGTCGACCAGCAGGAGCATCCAGTTCGGGTCGGAGCTGGGCGTGATGTCCGCCCCCGTCTTCACGTAGAAGCAGACCTGGCCCTCCTTGTTCACGGTGACCTTGGCATCCTGAATGTCGTTGCGGCCGGAAGAGTCGCGGTAATGCAGGCCGGCATAACCCTTGGCGTCGCGGCGCGTGACATCGCCCCGCGTATCGCGGTAGACGACATCCACGGCGCTCCAGTCGGAGAAATCGCCGTCGACGGTGACCTTTCCGAATCCCTTGTTCTCCGGAATCGGCCGCACACCCTTGTAGCGGCGGATGTTCTGCGCCATCTGCATATAATAATTATCGGTATAGCCGTCCTTCATCGGCTGGATGGTCCGGTTGAACTCGGCATTGTACTGGTCGATGAAGACGAAGGGATTCTCCGGGCGGCGCAGGAATTCCGACTTCCCGCCGCGGCCCCACATGCCGGCCGTCCACTCGTTCCAGTCGTTCAGGTAGATGAAGGGCGGATCGACGGCCAGGGCATCCTCCCAGCGTTCCTGGAAGTAGATGCCGTAGCCTTCCGGATGCGCCACTTTCCTGCCGAGCCAGGGCACATAGGCTTCGACGGGCATATCGTGCTCGTCCAACTCCGGTTCGCCGCCTTCACGCGACCAGGACTTGCCCACGCCGATCGGGGTGGTGTTGTCGTTCAGGCGCACCGGATGCTGTGCCGGCGTGACGGCCGCCTCCTCGGGTTTGCCGTCGTGCTTGGAAACCAGTTCTTCCGGGGTCATGTGGATGATGTTCGGGTCGCCCATCGAATAGCCGAAGCTCCAGTAGTCTTCGGTGCCGATGTAGCGGACACCGTGCTCCTTGTAGAAGCCCCACCACATGTTGCGCAGCGTGAAGAAATCGAAGATCTCGCGCGGGTAGTCGTCGATGCTTACCTTGTACTGGCCGTTGGCGTCCTTGCCGGGATTGGCGTTGAAGAGCAGGAGGGGCTTGCCGTCCCAGTAGAACCACAGGTCGGAGAACTTGTTCTCCTTGTAGTAGCGCTCGTACAGCTGCTTGACGACATTCACCGGCTTGTTGTTGTACGACCAGAAGACGAACCGGGGCGTCCGGTTGCCTTCCTGGCGCATCTTCATCATCGTGGAAAAGAGGACTTCCCATTCGTCCCAGTAGCAGACGCCGTTGGTGACGTCCATCACCAGCACGTCCACCCCGGCATCCTGCAGCATCGAGATGTCCTTGCGGATCACCCACTCGTCCTGGCTGAGGAAATAGCCCATCTCGGGCTCGCCCCAATGATACTCGCCGTATTTCCAAAGCGGATTGTCGTTCTGGAAGCGGGCGGAAGGGTCTTCCTGAAGGATCTGCGTGACATCGGTGTAAGGCCCCGGCCTGTTGAACTTGTTCTGGCTGTGCCAGGTAATGTAGAAGATGCCGACCACACGCTCGTGGTCAGTCTTGACAGGGCCGACCGAGTCGATCAGGGGCATCCTGCGGCCAAGGGCGTCCGTCGCCACCCAGGTGTCGCTCATAAGGTCGTCCGCCGCCACGGAGGTTTCGCTCATTGGCTCGTCGGCTTCCACCTCGGCATGACGCGGCGCCGAGCAGGAGAACAGGGTTGCAAGGGCAATGGCTGATGCAAGGAGAAGAAGTCTGCGCATATCTTAGTTTTTTTAAAGGTAGGAATAATCCGCGGAAAAACAAAACCAGGGTCCCGAAGCCGTGACGAGTCAAAAGTTTACAAAAAAGACTTATCTTTGCGCTGGCTGGCAGGCAGGGGAAGCGGGAGATTCCGCCGGGATGCAGTTCCCGGATTCCGCCAAGTACCGGACCCGGGCCGGCCGTGAACCCGGATACACATAATCACAGATCCATGAAACCTATCAAGACAGACAAGGCCCCTGCGGCCATCGGGCCTTACAGCCAGGCAATCGATTCTGGCTGCGGACTTGTGTTCGTTTCAGGCCAGCTTCCGATAGATCCTTCGACCGGAGCCTTCCCTGAAGGAGGAGTGAAAGAACAGACCAGGCAGAGCCTTCTCAACGCTTCTGCTATACTCCAGGCAGCCGGCCTCGGCCTTTCGGACGTGGTCAAGACGACGGTCTTCCTCGCAGACATGGGGGATTTCGCCGCCATGAATGAGGTATATGCTTCATTCTTTACGGAGCCTTTCCCCGCCCGGAGCGCAGTCGCGGTCAAGACGCTTCCAAAAGGAGCGCTCGTCGAGGTCGAGTGCATTGCAGCCAGAGGATAAGTCCTGACGGCGGGTGACCGCGGAAGCAGGGGAGCCCGACGGGGATTCCGGCCAGAGGGCCCGGCTTCCTTCCCCGTACAGCTGCTGTCCCTGCGCTGAAGAAGGCAGGTGGAACAAGACATGGAACCTATCCCTTACCGGAGGCCCTGGCTCTCCGTCATCAGCTTGCTCTCTGCGGCCGCTTTCGCGTTCGCGGTGTGCTCCGCCGTCTCCTGCAGCAGGGGAGGGCGTACCGCTCCCATGGCGCCAGATACCGGCGAATTCGCAGGGGATGTCCCGGATGGAGGCTTAGGCTTGGAAGCGGCCCCAGCCCCTGGCGGAAGCCGGGATGAGGCCGGAGTCGCTCCCGTGGATGGGGAGACGGGGATAGCCGGGGACCTTCCGTCGGAAGAGGCGGAAGCCATGTTCGTCTCAATGGATATTCCCGCCGAGGTCAGGGCAAGGATGATGGGCGTCAGCTATCCTGAGGGCGCAGCCGTTCCGTTGGAGGACCTCCGGTACCTCAGACTCCCGTACATAGGTTTCGACGGGAGGACCAGGGTGGGCGAGATGGTCTGCAACAAGAGTATAGCGGAAGACCTCCTCTCGATATTCAAGTCATTGTACGAGGCACGCTATCCGGTCAGGAGCATCCGGCTGGTAGATGATTTCGGCGGGTCGGACGAGGAGTCGATGGCGGCGGACAACACTTCCTGTTTCAATTACCGCGCAGTTTCCGGAGGAAGGAAACTCTCCAAGCATGCCTACGGCCTCGCCGTGGATGTCAACCCTCTTGAGAATCCCTATGTCCGCGGTACTTCGGTAAAACCGGCCGCCGGCGCGCCCTTCGCCGACCGCAGCAGGGCCTTCCCGCACAAGATAGACAGTTCCGACCTCTGCTGCAGGCTCTTCCGGGAGCACGGCTTTTCCTGGGGAGGGAACTGGCGTTCCCTGAAGGATTACCAGCACTTTGAAAAATGACGGCGCCCCGCTTTGAGCTGTCCGGCATTTTTATTATATTTGTAAGAGCATCAAGGACAGACATGTCTGCAGGCAAGGCCTTCTCCCGTCATGGCGGCAGGCCATGTGCCTGCATGATAGCAACCACATCGTCAATAGCATAAGATGGGCAAGGAAACTCTGCGCTTTATTAAATTCGTCCTGTTCTCGGCGAGTGCGGGACTTGTCGAGTTGGGCTCTTTCACCCTTCTCAACGAACTGGCAGGCTGGCGTTACTGGCCGTGCTACCTGATCGCACTCGTCCTTTCCGTCCTGTGGAACTTCACGCTGAACAGGAGATTCACGTTCCGGAGTGCGGCCAACGTCCCGGTCGCGATGCTCAAGGTCGCGGCGTATTATGCGGTCTTCACTCCCGTGACCACATGGCTGGGAGACTATCTTGCAGAGACTCTCATGTGGAACGAGTACCTGGTGACCGGCTTGAACATGCTCCTGAACCTGGTAACCGAGTTCCTTTTCCAGAAATACGTGGTTTACAAAGATCAGATCGACAACCGATGAAAAGACTTCTTGTACTGCTCTCCGCCCTTTCGTTCGCCCTTCCGTGCCTGGGAGACGGTGACGGGCAGATAGTCAAGGACGGCTGGAACGTGGGTCCTCTTCCCTGCGTGAGCTACAATTCCGACCTAGGTTTCCAGTACGGGCTCTGCGCGGACATCTTCAACTACAAGGGAGTGTTCCCTGACTACCGCCAGCGCTACTACCTTGAGGCTTCCCGCTACACCAAGGGGCAGACGCTGCTTCACGCGCAGTTTGATTCCAAGTATCTCATCCCCGGCATCCGCACCACTTTCTCGGCGAGCTACCAGTACGACCCGATGTTCCTTTTTTACGGCCTCGACGGGCTGGAGGCATATGACCCGTCGATGGACGCCAACAAGGAGACGCGCACAGCCCGCTATGCCTACAGGCGGTCGATGCTCCGGATTCTCGCCGACTTCCAGGCTCCACTGGGGGACAACCTGTGGGCCGTGGCCGGTGCTTCGTTCTGGAAATACCGTCTCGGCGACATAGCCATGGAAGCATACGACGCCCAGAACACTCTCTTCCACCAGATGAGGGAAGCCGGCGTCTTCAAGGGCGGGGAGGCCGATGGAGGGTCCCGCCTGGAGGTCAAGGGAGGACTGGTCCTGGATACCCGTGAAAACGAGTCGGCGCCGAGTCGGGGAATATGGGCGGAAGCCTATCTCAACGCGTCACCGGACCTGTTCAGCGACGGTTTCGGCTACGTCCGCCTTGCCGCCCACTGGAGGCAGTACATCCCGTTGTCCGGTGACCGCCTCGTGCTTGCATATCACCTGGCCTGGCAGGGAACCCTCCTTGGAGAAGCGCCTTTCTACACCCAGCAGAACATCAGTACCCTCTTCCTGAGGCAGACCTGTACCGACGGCCTCGGCGGCATCAACACGGTGCGCGGCCTCCTGGCCCAGAGGCTCGTCGGGCGCGACTATGCATGGATGAACACGGAACTCCGTCTCAAGCTGTTCTCCTTCAATCTCCTGGACCAGAGCTGGTACGTCGCCATAAACCCATTCATCGACGGCGGGATGGTGACAAGCCTCTACAAGGGAGAAGAACTTGCTTCCTTCTACGGCAGGACCGTGGACGAACTGAAGGAGGATGCGGTCAAACCGCATTTCAGCGCAGGTTCCGGGCTCAAGCTGGCGATGAACCGGAATTTCATCGTCTCTGTCGAACTGGCCAGGCCTTTCAAGGCTACGGACGGGGGCGTGGCTACCTACATCGCCCTTAACTACATTTTCTAGCAACCAAATACAGACATACTGAATATGGACAGAAGAGATTTCATCAAACTTACAGGGACGGCGGCTGCAGGGCTTGCCGTGACCGGACTGGCCCCCCAGGCGGCTGCATGGGACCGCAAGGACAAGGAACTTTTCGGCAAGAAGCCGAAAGGCCATTTCACGATGAAGCAGATTTCCTCCGTCACCGACACCATCGGGAACTCCTACCTGTTCCGGACCAAGGGCGGCAAGGTCATAATCGTGGACGGAGGCTTCGAGACGGAGGCCGACAACCTGAGGGCCAATATCGCCGAAGCAGGCAACCACGTCGACTACTGGTTCATCACCCATCCGCACCAGGACCACATGGGCGCCTTCGACGTCATCTTGAAGGACCGTCAGGGAATCCAGATCGACAAGCTCGTCTATTCGCGTGTCCCCGATGCTTTCCTTGACTGCGAGCCTTCCAACGCGACTGACGCCCGCCGTTACTACCGTACGATCGACGACACGACTTCCGGCATCGATTTCATCGACCTCCACACGGACGGACATCGTTTCGACATCGACGGGATAGGTATCATGGTCCTGTGCGTGGCCAATCCGGAGATGAGGGTCAAGCACTACAACAACATGTCCATGATAATACGTTTCTGGGACGACAGGAAGAGCGTCGTCATGCTCGGCGACGCCGGAGTCGAGTGCGGCGACCAGGTACTTGCGAAGTATCCCAGGGAACTCTGCTGCGACTACATGCAGATGGCCCATCATGGCCAGTCCGGCTGCTCGGAAGCTTTCTACAAGGCCATCGATTTCAGGGCCTGCCTCTGGCCCACTCCGTCATGGGTTTGGGAACCGGCTCCGCAGCACACCCACCTGAAGACTCGCGACACCCGCCGCTGGATGGATGAGAAAGGAATAACGGAGCATCACGCCAGCTGCGTGGAAAAGGACTGGGTCCTCCTCTAATCCGACGTGACCATGGAAAGAAGGGACTTCATCAAGGCGGCCGGCACTGCCGCCGCCGGACTCGCCATTGCCGGAGCTGCGCCCCAGGCGGCTGCTTGGGGCCGCAAGGACAAGGAACTCTTCGGCAAGAAGCCGAAAGGGCATTTCACGATGATGCAGATTTCGTCGATCGTCGACACCCATGGGAACGCCTACCTGATCCGTACCGGGGGAGGGAAGGTTGTGATGGTGGATGGAGGATTCGCCCAGGAGACTCCCTGCGTGAGGGAAAAGCTCCGCGAGGCAGGGAACCATGTCGACATGTGGTTCCTTTCGCATCCTCACCGTGACCACATGGGCGCCTTCGACGAGATAATACGGGACCCTCAGGGGGTGACCGTCGACAAGGTGATATATTCCCGGGTGCCGGATGCCTACCTCGACCTGGAGCCGGGCTCGGCCGAGTTCGCACGCGGCTTCTACCGTACCCTCGACTCCCTGGTCCATGGTACCTGCGATGTCCTGAACCTGCACACCGACGGCCAGCGCTTCGACATCGACGGGGTCGGAATAATGGTCCTCGGGGTTTCGAATCCTGAGATCCGGGTCAACCCTTACAACAACCAGTCGGTGGTGCTCCGCATCTGGGATGACAGCAAGAGCGTGGTCCTTCTCGGCGATTCAGGGGTCGAGAGCGGCAACAAGGTCCTCGCCAGGTATCCCCGTGAACTCGACTGCGACTACATGCAGATGGCCCATCACGGCCAGAACGGTTGCGACGAGCATTTCTACAAGACCGTCTCCTTCAGGGCGTGTCTCTGGCCTACGCCTACCTGGGTCTGGGACCCGGCTCCGCAGCATTCCCATCTCAAGACCAGGGAGACGCGCCGCTGGATGGATGAGAAAGGCATCACCGAGCACCATGTGGCCTGCCTGGAGAAAGACTGGGTCCTGAAATAGGCCGCAGCATATTCCTCCATAAAGGCAGCAATACTATGAAGAGGGGCTAGGGTTCCACCCATGGAATCCCGGCCCCTTCGTTCAGTCTTGTAATCCCGAGTTCGTTGCAGTCGTGGTTGAAGGCCTTCTCGAGGCTCTCGTGGGCCGAGGTATCTGCCCATTCGCCCCTTCCTGACATCTTCTTGTAGAAACGCCAGCTCATCTGCGCGGCACGGACGTGGCGCTGCTCGAGGCTGCCGGGTTCGCAGGCTGTTACGGCGCTGTCCCAAAGGGCGTCGATCCGGGAAAGTTCCCCGTCGCTTATCAAGTCCTTGAACAGGTCGGCGCAGTTGATGATGAGGTTGAAATGGCGCCCGTCCTTCTCCACGATGTCATGGATGTAGTCAAAGTATTCGCGGACCTGCGGGTGCGCCGGTCCGTAGAATGCCTTCATGAAGCCTGATATGAGTCCTTCCATGTCCTCTTCCGGATTCCAGAGGAGCTTTGCCAGCACGTAGGCCCGCAGTTCGCCGAATTCCCCGCTGTTGCCTCCCTGGTACATCCCCTGCTCGAAGACTCCCTTGACTCCGTTGTCGCGGAAGAAGCGGATGTTGTCCTGGAGGGTCCTGAAATTGGGGAAGGGACAGAGGTACTGGGCGAAGTTCGTCGTGTAGTCCCAGATGTAGATCCGGGAGCAGATCCTTCCCCAGTTCTCGATGTTTTCCTTGGCGTGGGCGTTGGAAGGGCATTCGGCTATGGAGTGGCCGTTGCAGCCTCCTGTGCAGTAGCGCACTATGACGTTGTCCCTCGGCCTTGTGATCCGGGGAGGGGTGATCGAGTACTGGTAGGCCAGCAGGTCCACCGCCACCTCGGGATGGTCCACCTTTATCGAGTCGGCTATCCTGTTGACGAACCTGAGCATCGGCCCCATCGGGGACCCTTCCTCTTCGATGACCGCCCTGCATTCAGGGCAGGTGCAGTAGCTGTCGATGACGAAGGAGTCGTTCTGCGACACCGAGACTATCCTGGCCTCCGGCTGCTCTTCCAGCCAGAGGCGTACCTGGCTGAGAGCGATGTCGAATACGTCCTCGTTGGTCATGCAAAGCTGGCTGTAGAGATGCTTGCAGGTGCGTTCACCGTTGATTTCGGAGAAATATTCTGGGTGCGAGGCGAAATACTTGTCCGGGGGGACCAGCTGGTCGAAGGAGTGGACGAAGTGGGGGCCGGCATAGAAGACTCCTCCGCCCCAGTCGAGCGGGAGCTGGCCTGCCAGATTTCCGTTGCGGTGCAGCTTCGTGCTGATTCCCTTGTCCCAGACGGCCGACCAGTAGACATCGCGGTACTCGAAGACCGGTTTTTCCACCCGGTCCCTGCGTTCCACCGTAAGGGACGGTTCGTCAGGAACGGTCTCGGTGTCGGCGGCGTAGAACTCGCAGCCGAAATCGCGGAGCAGTTCGAAGGCGCCGTACAGGGTGCCTCTTCCGTTGTTCTGCCCGGACCCGGTCACATACACCCTGGGCCCGTCCCAGATAATTGCGAAGCCTTCACCTCCAAGGGTGTCCCTGCAGGCCTCGACCCTGGGAATGTCCCTGCCGGTCTTCCCTACGACTATCTCGCGCTGGTTTGCAGGAGGCGTCTCGTCGGTGACCGCCTGCGGGGTCTCTCCCGTGATGCGGCCGATGTATTCCGAGAGCTGCCGGACGGCCGTGAGTTCGGCAGGGGCGGCCGATTGGGAATATACTATCGTGTAGAGGCAAGTGCCGTCCTTTGAAATGACGGCTTGCCGGGTGCAGGAAGAAAGCAGTGCCAGGAAGCACAGGACAGTTCCCGCCAATGTCCGGTCGATCGTTTTCATATCCATTGATGATTATAGTCCTTCAAGATTATTCTTCTATGAGGCGGTAGCCCTTGGGAAGCTTGACCTTGCGGTCGATTTTCCCGTCCTTCATCGTCCATTCAAGGCTGATGTCTCCTTCGGGGACAGGAAGTACTGCCGAGCAGCTTTCCAGTCCGGTGTCGCGGAGCCGCAGGGTGACAGTCTTTCCGACGCGGTCCACGTCATGGATTCCTGCCACGTCGCGGTAGATCACGTGTGCGAGGTGGGAGGCGAAGCCGTGGTTGCAGCTTGCCGTGGCTCCCATGTTCTCCCACAGGGTCCCGGTCAGCTCGACCATGGGGAGGAAGTAGTCGAAGGTCTCTTCAAGCAACTGACGGGTCAGGCCTTCCCTTGAAAGCAGTTCCGGACGCAGGTAGTTGCCTATGAATGCGTTTGCGAACGGGACGTCGGGGTAGGGGTTGACCTTGTTCCTCTTCGGCCCGAATTCGTTGACCAGCCGGTCCCAGAGTTCGGGATACTCCTCCTTTGAGGCGGTGTGGAAGAAGAAGGCATAGTACTGGCAGACCTCGGTGTGGTTGTCTGTGCGCTGGAGAGTTCCGTCGGGCTGGCGCACTGCGTTGTCGCAGAAGAACCGGCCGTCGTAGGACTGCTGCCGTATGGTCTCCCTGATCCGGGAAGCCTTCTCGCGGAGGGAAGCGTCCGAGTAGAGCCTGCCCATGGCGTCCAGCATCTCGGCGTAGAGCATGTTGGTCGGATAGTTGACATCCTGGGTGAAGCTGTTGGCGGCCGACCACTCGATGAACACCCATTTGTCCAGTTTCTCCAGCAGGCCGTCGGCGTTGAGGTATTTTTCGAAGAAGGCGGCCAGGGCGTACATCCTGTCGCGGGCCTTGTCCACCAGCTCGCGGTCGCCGCTGCGGGCAAGGTATTCCTCGAGCTCGAGGACGTACCACATCGCCCAGTTGGGTATGTAGTTGTAGTCCCAGTGGTCCGATGGATAGCACATCGGAAGCATCCCCTCAGGGACCCATGGAAGCTTTTCGGGAAGGATGAAGTTCTCGAGGAAGTTCTTTTCCAGCAGGGTGTTGCCGGAAAGGTCACAGGTGACCCGGGAGGAGAAGAAACTGTCGCACAGCCAGCCGGCCCTCTCGCGTGAGGGTGTGTCCATGAAGACGTCCAGGGAGCTCTGCCGGATCGTTTCCCTGGCGGCTTCGAAGATGCGTACGAGATCGGGATTGCTGCAGGTGAACCTGCCCCTGTGGACGTCCGAGTTGCAGTAGTCGCGCATGAACATCCTTTCGACTGAGGCGTCTCCCTCGACCGCCACCTGTGCATATTGCATGGTGTAGGGCTCGAAACTCTCAAGGGTGTAGCGGCCGGGCTCGAGTTCGTAGACGATGTAGCCCCTGAAAGACATGCGGTGCCTGACCTCTCCGTCGGTGAGCAGTTCGTCGAAGTCCACGGTGACGCGGCTCCTGGACTTGACGGAGACTTCCATCCCGAGGAAGCCGCTGCAGTCTTTCCCGAAAGAGAAGATGACGGCCTTGTCGGAATCGACCCGGGAGGCTTCGCGCAAGGTATAGTCCGGATAAGGCACTCTTCTGGAAATAAGGGTTTTGGGTTCTTGCTGCTTCAATGGAACCTCCTTTGCGGAGGAGAACGAAAGGGAAGTCTCCCAGTCCCCGTACGACGGTTCCAGGATCCAGTATTCCATCTGTGGCCGCTGGAAACTGAACTTCGGAACGTCCTGTTTGCGCCAGCCAAGGTCGTAGGCCTTGAAGTCCCTGCCGGTCCAGGCGATGCATTCCCGGCCGGAATGTATTTCAGCCATAAGGAATGAGGGCTGTGAGATAAGATAGAACGAGGGCTCGTTGTACCCGGCTACCTCGATGCTCACCACGTTGTCCCCCTTGCCAAGGAACGGTCCGATGTCATAGCAGTCGACCCGATAGAAACCGTGGGCCGCGACGCAGGGCCCGTGACCGACGAAATTTCCGTTGACCTTGAGGCGGTAGTCGGTAGATGCGGCGATGCGGATGTCCGCTTTCCGCTTCCCTTTGATGACTTCGCGGAAAGAGAGGGTGAGGTTCTTTTCAAGTTCCCTTCCTTCCGCCCAGACCGGGACGGCTTTCTCGAAACTGTCCACTTCGGAGAGGGAAACTTCCTTTCCCGGACTGCAGGACGCCAGCATCAGGATGGCGAGCGCCCCGTACAACATGGCTTTTGCTTTCATTAGATTGATGTGGTTGGATAGTTCTCCGTCAAAGATAGTAAATCTCGTCCAATCATGGAAGCCCGTGCGCAGGTGGATGGCCCGTTTTTGCCGTTCCAAATAATAGTTGTACCTTTGCAAGGATACCCTGAAGGGTAGACCCATACTTAAATCGAACGAATATGAGTTTGAAAATCGTTGTTCTGGCCAAACAAGTGCCGGACACCCGCAATGTGGGCAAGGATGCGATGACTGCGGAAGGTACCGTCAACCGCGCAGCCCTTCCCGCAATCTTCAACCCGGACGACCTGGCCGCTCTCGAGCAGGCGCTCCGGCTCAAGGAACAGAATCCAGGATCGACAGTCGGAGTCCTCACCATGGGACCGCCCCGTGCAGGGGAGATCATCCGCCAGGGACTCTTCAGGGGAGCCGATACGGGCTGGCTGCTGACAGACAGGCTTTTCGCCGGCGCCGATACCCTTGCCACATCCTACGCCCTTGCCACGGCGATCCGTAAGATAGGCGACGTGGACCTTGTGATCGGAGGCCGTCAGGCCATAGACGGCGACACCGCCCAGGTAGGTCCCCAGGTAGCCCAGAAACTCGGGCTGAACCAGGTCACCTATGTGGAGGAGATCCTTTCGGTCGAGGACGGCGCTGCTACTGTGAGGCGCCTCATCGACGGTGGAGTGGAGACTGTCAAGGTCCCTCTCCCGGCTGTGCTTACCATCAACGGAAGCGCTGCTCCCTGCCGTCCCCAGAACGCCCGCCTTGTGATGAAATACAAATATGCCACCTGCCCGGCGGAGCGGCCTGCCGACGACCCCAGGGCATCCCTCTACGAGGAGCGTCCCTATCTGACGCTGAACCAGTGGAGCGTGGCCGATGTTGACGGAGACCCTTCCCAGTGCGGCCTTTCCGGTTCTCCTACCAAGGTCAAGGGGGTCGTGAACATTGTCTTCCAGGCCAAGGAGAGCAAGACTCTCACGGCTTCCGACAGCGATGTCGAATCCCTCGTGAAGGAATTGTTGAACGAAAAAATCATCGGCTGAGCATATGGACAACGTATTCGTATATTGTGAAATTGAAGGGACGACCGTAGCGGAGGTCTCCCAGGAGCTGCTTACCAAAGGAAGGAAACTCGCTTCGCAGCTCGGAGTCGAGCTCCACGCCGTTGTGGCCGGTACGGGCATCAGGGGCAAGGTTGAAGACCAGATCCTTCCCTACGGAGTCGACAAGCTTTTCGTGTTCGACGGCAAGGGGCTGTTCCCTTACACGTCGGCCCCCCATACCGACATCCTCGTCCATCTGTTCCAGGAGGAGAAACCACAGATATGCCTCATGGGAGCGACCGTCATAGGCCGTGACCTCGGCCCGAGGGTCTCCTCTTCCCTGACCAGCGGCCTCACTGCTGACTGCACCCAGCTGGAGATAGGGTCCTACACCGATGCCAGGACAAAGCAGACCTACGACAACCTCCTCTACCAGATCCGTCCCGCCTTCGGCGGCAACATCGTGGCTACGATCGTCAATCCTGAACATCGTCCCCAGATGGCGACGGTTCGTTCAGGCGTCATGCAGAAGGCCCTCTACGAAGGAAAGGCAAGGGGAGAGGTCGTCTATCCTGACGTGGACTCCTACGTCGGCCCCGAGGCCTATGTGGTCCAGGTCCTCGACCATCACGTGCAGGCTGCCCGTCACAATCTCAAGGGAGCGTCCATCGTGGTCTCCGGAGGCTACGGAATGGGTTCCAAGGAAGGCTTCGACATGCTTTTCGACCTTGCAAAGGTTCTCCACGCAGAGGTCGGCGCAAGCCGCGCGGCCGTGGATGCAGGCTTCTGCGACAACGACAGGCAGATCGGCCAGACCGGAATCACCGTCCATCCGAAGGTCTACATCGCCTGTGGGATTTCAGGCCAGATCCAGCACATCGCCGGGATGCAGGACAGCAGCATCATAATCAGCATCAATTCTGATCCTGACGCACCTATCAACAAGATCGCCGACTATGTGATCACAGGTACCGTCGAGGAAGTGATTCCCAAACTCATCAAGTATTACAAGCAGAACAGCAAATAAGCGGAGGAAACTATCATGGCAAACTACTATACAGACCGTCCCGAAATCGCCTTTTACCTGAACCATCCTCTGATGCGCCGCATCGTGGAACTCAAGGAGCGCGGTTTCTCCGACAAGGACACCTACGAGGATGCTCCCGTTGACTACGAGGACGCCATCGAGAACTACCGCCGCCTGCTTGAGATCGTAGGCGATGTCGCCGGCAACATAATCGAGCCGAATTCCGAGTCAGTGGACCTCGAGGGCCCGCACCTCGAGAACGGCAGGATGAAATATGCCTCCAAGACCGTCGAGAACATGGAGGCTGCCACGAAGGCCGGCCTCTGGGGAATGACCATGCCTCGCCGTTACGGCGGACTGAACGTCCCCGAAACCATATTCAGCATGGCAAGCGAGATCATCTCGGCCGCCGATGCCGGCTTCCAGAATATCTGGAGCCTGCAGAGTTGCTGCGAGACCCTCTACGAGTTCGGCAACGAGGACCAGAGGAAGAGGTTCATCCCCCGCGTCTGCAGCGGGGAGACCATGTCCATGGACCTTACCGAGCCGGATGCCGGTTCCGACCTGCAGAGGGTTATGCTCAAGGCTACGTGGAGCGAGCAGGACGGCTGCTGGCTGCTCAATGGAGTCAAGCGTTTCATCACCAACGGAGATTCGGACATCCACCTCGTCCTCGCCCGTTCCGAGGAAGGGACGACCGACGGGCGCGGACTGTCCATGTTCATCTATGACAAGAGGCAGGGCGGTGTCAACGTCCGCCACATAGAGCACAAGCTCGGAATCCACGGTTCACCTACCTGCGAGCTCACGTTCAAGAATGCCAGGGCGGAGCTCTGCGGCGAACGCCGCCTGGGCCTGATCAAGTATGTGATGGCCTTGATGAACGGAGCCCGCCTGGGCATCGCCGCGCAAAGCGTCGGAGTGTGCCAGGAGGCCCTCGTGGAAGCTACGAAATATGCAGCCGAGCGTGCCCAGTTCGGGCAGACCATCAACCATTTCCCCGGAGTCTACGACATGCTCAGCCGCATGAAGGCGAAGCTCGACGCCGGAAGGTCGCTGCTCTACCATACCTCGGCGCATGTGGACATCTACAAGGCGCTTGAGGACATCCAGCGCGAACGTCCCCTTACCGCTGAAGAGCGCGCAGAGATGAAGAAATTCTCCCGCCTCGCCGACGCCTTCACCCCGCTTGCGAAGGGCTCCAATTCCGAATATGCGAACCAGAACGCCTATGACAGCATTTCCGTCCACGGAGGTTCCGGTTTCATCATGGAGTACAAGAGCCAGCGCCTGATGCGTGACGCCAGGATATTCTCCATCTATGAGGGAACCACGCAGCTGCAGGTCGTCGCTGCAATCCGCTACATAACGAACGGGACCTATCTGGGCATCATCCGCGAGCTTCTCGGCGAGGCTGTTTCCGCCGAACTGGAGCCTCTCCGCCAGAGAGTCGCCGCCCTTGCTGACATCTACGAGAAGAGCATCCAGACCGTCAAGGACGCCGCCGACCAGGAGGTCCTGGATTTCCTGGCACGCCGCCTCTACGACATGACCGGAGTAATCGTGATGTCATTGCTGCTGCTCCGCGACGCTTCCGTCGCTCCGGAGATGTTCCTCCGCAGCGCCCAGGTCTACACCCGCATGGCAGAGGAAGAGGTCATGGGCAAGTCCGCCTACATAGCTTCTTTCAAGCCGGAAGACCTGAAGGCCTTCCGTGCCGTCCAGCCCGGGGAGTAACGACTCAGTCAAAGGCCAGGGATCCGAAACGGCGGATGTAGAACTGGTCGATGGTTGAACTTCCCTTCCTTGTCAAGATAAACCGGACGATTTCTGCGATTTCGTCCGGTTGTATCAATTCATCCGGGTCGATGTCCGGGCGCATCCTGGTTACCATCTCCGTAGCTACCGCTCCGGGCGAGATGAGGTGCACCCTGATCCCCAGCGGCTGGACTTCCTTTGCAAGCACCTTCGTGAAGCCGGTGAGTGCATGCTTTGAGGATGAATATACGCTCTGGTTGGGGTATCCCTTGAATCCTACGACGGAGGCGATGTTGATGATCACCGGCTTCCGGGAAAGCTTCAGGAAGGGCAGGGCTTCCTGACAGAGGAAGAATGGAGCCTTGGCATTGACGGCGAATATCCTGTCCCACTGCTCGGGAGTGGCTTCGGTGAAGGGGCCGGCGAGCGAAAGGCCGGCGCAGTTGACAAGCACGTCGATGCCGCCGAACCGTTCCGCGGCAACTGAGATGACCCTCTTGTAGGATGACGGGTCGGCAAGGTCCTCGCATATCGTTCCAACCTTCCTGCCGAGACCTTCCATCTCCGACTTTACCGCTTCCAGTTTCTTCATGTCCCTGCCTACAATGGCCATGTCATAGCCCAGGCTGGCGATTTCAAGGGCGATTCTCCGCCCGATCCCACGGGTGGCTCCCGTTACGAGTGCAATCATTTCCGTTCAAATTTGGCCGGCCGGACAGTTCCGCCCGGAATCGGACGCTAATTTAACCCTTACTTCCGTAAGTTGTAACGTTAAAAAGGATATATTTGTGGAAAATTAACATTCTTGCCAATGAAAAGGATCGTCGCAATCATTGCAGGGCTGCTCTGCCTGGCGGCTCTTCAAGCACAGGAAGTACCCAGCCACGACTGGGCGAATTTCGGTCGTTATGAGAAGGCCGACGCCGCTGTCACGGCCAGGCCGAAGGCTGTCCTGATGGGGGACTCCATCACGGACGGGTGGTATGCCCATGACCAGGAGTTCTTCTCTGCCAACGGTTTCGTGGGAAGGGGCATAAGCGGGCAGGTGACAGCCCAGATGCTGGTCCGTTTCCGCCGCGATGTGATCGACCTGAAACCCAAGTATGTCGTGATACTCGCCGGGATCAACGACATAGCCCGGAATGACGGCTACATCTCCATCGAGAACACTTTCGGCAACATAGTCTCCATGTGCGAACTGGCCAGGGCCAACAAGATAAAGCCTGTCCTGTGCACCTTGCTGCCTTCTTACCGTTTCCCCTGGAGGCCTGCCATAAAGGACGTAAGGGAACAGGTCGAGAGCCTCAATTCGATGATCCGGGAATATGCGCGCAGGAACCGCATTAAACTCGTCGACTATGCTCCTTTGCTCGCCGACGGGGAAGGCAACACCCGGAAGGACCTATCCGGAGATTCCGTGCATCCCAACCTGGACGGTTACAAGATCATGGAGGAAGCCCTCCTGAAGGTTCTGAAGTAGGCCTCCTTCACCGTTTTCCAGGCCGCCGTCCAGGAGCCTTCCGCCGCTACGGAGCCCGGTCCACAAAATAAAATAGGCCGACCCTTTTGGGTCGACCTCTTTCACTCATGCAAAGGGAACGGCCTACACCTCGTCTTCGTCCATCCCCAGCAGGAGGGAGACGTCGTCCGGGATGTCTTCCTGGAAGGAGTTGTAGTCCAGGCTGTCCCAAGCCTCCTCCATCGCCCTCCGGTCTTTCTTGGTGGGCCTTCCTGTGCCCCTGTCGCGTTTGAGGAAGAATGTCTCCACCGGCATCCTGAGCTTGTCCAGTTCGGATTGCGGAGTGAGGTTCTCTGCATAATCCGGAACCAGTTTCGCTCCTAGCCTGTGCGATGGGATCTGCTTTATCCTGTAGGTGTACAGGACTGTGCCTTTACGGATCTGCAGCACTTCTCCGGGCTTGACGGGGCGCGAAGGCTTCACGTTCGCCCCTCCGGCCTTGACTTTTCCGCCCTTGCAGGCTTCGGTTGCCTCCGTGCGGGTCTTGAACACCCTTATCGACCAGAGTAGTTTGTCTGTCCTTTCAGATTCTGCCATGGCTTGTTGGGATCAGTTCCAGGTGCGTACATGTGAATGGGGAGTCGTCTCGGCTTCCGGAGCCTGTCCCTGGCTTCCTTCCGACCCGGTGTAGGAGTCCACTACGGTCCTCTTTTCAACCATTGCTTCCAGGAGGACCGTGCCGGGGGCGGCCGGTGCCAGGATGAAATCATGGTTCTCGGAGGGGACCAGCACGGTCTGGCCTTCGTCCAGGTGACAGGGTTCGGCGTCAGGGACCTGCACCGAGGCGCTTCCCTTGAGGCAGTGGTAAGCAGCAAAACTGCCCGGCTGGTCGCTGTAGATCCTGAGCGGGTCCTTCAAGTCCAGTTCGGTGACGGTGAACTCGGGATACCTTGCGAGCAGTCTCTGCGGCCCTTCCCCCTCGCGGGAAGGCGGAGGGACGGGTACATATGCATGGAAGTCTATGATGTCGAATGCCTCCTCCAGCAGCAGGTCTTCCGAAGGACCGGCCTCCTGGTCCAGGTCGCAGAGATTGAAACTCAGTTCGGAGCACTCGGCTATCTCCAGGACCTTCAGGCCGGGTCCGGCGGCATACACCGTGCCGGGCTGGATGACGAAAACGTCCCCTTTCGAAGGATGGATGTAGTTGAGGACCTCTCCCGGACGGCCTTCAACGCATCTTTCGTAGAATGAGGCGGCCTCCACTTCCCGGTTGAATCCGAGGCACAGGGTGGAGTCTTCGCCGGATTCGAGGATGTACCAGAGGGCCGTCTTCCCGAACGAGTCGTAGCGTTCTTCCGCCGTCCTGTCCCCGGCATTGACCTGGAGGGGCTGCCAGCGCGAGACGTCCATCACTTTCACCAGCAGCGGAAACTGGAGCCCGTAGTATTCGAAGGCATCGTCACCGGTGACCCTCTCCATGTAGGTGCCCATGAGCTCGCTAAGGGTGTTCCCGGAGAACCAGCCGTTCACAATCATCGAGTCCTTGAAACCCAGGTCCGCAATATGGTAGCAGACGTGTCCCCATGACACGTCTGCACCTTCATCGACGAACCTGAGCGGGTATAGCTTGCGGTTCCCGTCTTCCATCGGCTATTTCCCGAAATAGCGTTTGAGCAGTCCGTAGAAGCCCGCTCCGTGGCGTGCTTCGTCCTTAGCCATCTCGTGGACGGTGTCATGGACGGCGTCGTAGCCCAGGGCCTTTGCCTTCTTCGCGATGTCCAGCTTGCCTTCGCATGCTCCGGCTTCAGCCTGGTAGCGCTTTTCGAGATTGGTCTTGGTGTCCCAGACGATGTCGCCGAGGAGTTCTGCGAACTTGGAGGCGTGCTCAGCCTCCTCGAATGCGTAGCGCTTGAAAGCATCTGCGATCTCGGGGTAGCCCTCGCGCTCCGCCTGGCGGGACATGGCAAGGTACATGCCCACCTCCGAGCACTCGCCGTTGAAGTTGTCACGGAGTCCTTTCACGATCTCCTGGTCCTCGACCTGGCCATCGCCCAGGTGATGCTCGCAGGCCCACTGGGGCTCTTCGGCGTCATCCTTTATTTCGACGAACTTGCTGGCAGGAGCCTTGCACTGGGGGCAGCGCTCGGGGGGATTCTCTCCTTCGTAGACGTAGCCGCACACCATGCATCTGAATTTCTTTTTCATGATTCTTTCTTTTTATTGATTTAAGAGGGTGGTAATCCAACAGGATTGGATTTTACAAAGATAATCAATTTTTTTCTCGAAAGTGCTTCGGTTTGGCACTTTCAACGATTAACTTTGCGTCATGATCCCTTTCTTGAAACAGGTGGCGCGGCATTACCATTCGCTCGGAGACATCGGGCGCAGATGCTTCATCTTCCCCAACCGCAGGAGCCAGGTCTTCTTCATGAAGTACCTGGGAGAGTCGGTAAAGGAAGCCGGAGTCCCCGTGCAGGCGCCTGAAATGATGTCCATCGACGATTTCTTCTACAAGGCGTCAGGTGCCGGGAAGCCGGACAGGGTGGACCTGCTGCTGACTCTCTACGAATGCTACTGCCGCCTCAATCCGGAGCCTGAGCAATTGGACGATTTCATATTCTGGGGAGATGTCATCCTCGGTGATTTCGACGATGTGGACAAGTACCTTGCCGATCCCGGGATGCTTTTCCGGAACGTCGCCGAGTTCAAGGACATACAGGACTCGTATTCCTACCTTACCGAAACCCAGCGCAAGGCGCTGGAGAGGTTCGTGGGCAATTTCAGCCGGGACGGACGCCTGACGGTGGACCCGGTGGCGGAGAATCCCGGGGTGAAGGAGAAGTTCCTCCGGATCTGGAATCTGCTGCTTCCCCTGTACAACGATTTCAGGGCTGTCCTTTCCCGGGAGGGGAAAGCGACTCCCGGCATGGTCTACCGGGGACTTGCCGACAAGATGCGCACTGAAAGTGCAGCCGACGTGCTCGGGCCTGTCTTCGGGGACCGCGAATATGTGTTCGTGGGCCTCAATGCCCTGAATGAATGCGAGAAGACAGTGATGCGCAGGATGCACCTCGCCGGCCTGGCGGGATTCTGCTGGGACTATTCGTCGTCCATGGTCAGGCATCCGCTCAACAAGTCTTCGTTCTTCATGTCCCGTAATGTCGAAGAGTTCCCCCAGGCCTTCAGGCCGGATCCCGACGGGCTTGGAGTCCCGGAGGTGGAGGTGGTCAGCGTCTCATCCTCGGTCGGTCAGGCGAAACTCCTTGACAGCCTCGTGGACGACGAGGAGACTGCGGTGGTCCTGCCCGATGAGACCCTTCTGGTTCCGGTCCTCAATTCCATCCCTCCCCGCATCCGTGACATCAACGTGACCATGGGCTATCCCATGGCCCAGAGCGCCATATATGACTTCCTGAAGCTGGTCACCGCCATGCAGATGCATCTGAGGTCCAAGGACGGGAAGTGGTTCTTCTACCATGCCCAGGTCTGGGCTATCATGTCTTCGAACATATTCAGGAAACTCACCGAAGGAGACGAGGAGGCAAGGCAGAAGGTCTCTGCCGTGCGCCAGGCCAGGAAATACTACATACCCCAGGAGGACCTCTGCGGCCATCCCCTGTTCGACCTGGTGTTCCGACCTGTGGTGGAGGACCCGGGATCAGGCGATCCAGCCCTCATCGCCCGTTTGGCCGCCTACCAGAAGGACATCCTCAAAGGGATTGCGACCTACCTTGGCGGCGACCCGGACCTGGCTGTGGAACTCGAATTCGCAAGGGCGGCCTACAATGCAGTCTCCAAACTCGCCCTCAAGCACCTCGGAGTCAGGCCGCAGACGTATGCAAGGCTGCTGGACCGCCTTCTTGGAACCGTGTCGGTCCCCTTCAACGGCGAGCCCCTGAAGGGTCTCCAGGTCATGGGACCCCTCGAGACGCGCTGCCTGGACTTCCCCCACGTCGTGATACTGTCCTGCAACGAGGGTATGTTCCCCCGGAGGAACGTCAGTTCGTCTTTCATCCCTCCGGAACTCCGCAAGGGTTTCGGGCTCCCGACATACGAGTACCAGGATGCGGTCTGGGCATATTACTTCTACAGGCTGATACAGCGCGCGCGGAAGGTCTCCCTGGTCTATGACTCGAGGACGGAGGGCATCAAGTCCGGGGAGGAAAGCCGCTACATAAAGCAGCTGCATTACCACTTCAACCTGCCGCTCAGGAGGCGCTTCGCCTCTTCGGTCGCCGTGGCGGCGCCCCCTCCGCCGGACATCCCGAAGACCGGCGAGGACATCGAAACGATACGCAGCCGCACCCTCTCCGCCTCCGCGTTGAAGAATTACCTCGACTGTCCGGCGAAGTTCTATTATGCTACGGTGAAGGGGCTGAAGAAGAAGGACGAGGTGGCAGAGGACCTGGATTCCGGGATGCTCGGAGACGTGTTCCACAAGACCATGCAGGCCCTTTACTCCCGTCCGGAGGGCTTTGTCTCGAAAGAAAGCCTTTCCCGCCTCGCCAAGGACCGGGGGGGAATAAAGGAGATGGTCCGCCGCAACATCCTTGCTGAACTCAATTCAGTGGAAGTGACGGGGCGGGACCTTGTGGTGGAGGACGTCATCGTCGAATATGTCCTGGGCACGCTGAGGCGCGACATTGAATTGCTGGAGTCTTCGGGGTACCCCGGTTTCGAGATTCTCGGCCTGGAGCTTCCGCTCAAGACGAAGATAGGTTCCTTGGATTTCGTAGGGTACATTGACAGGCTGGACAGCCTCCGCCCAGGAGAAGTGAGGGTCGTCGATTACAAGACCGGCAAGGTCGAGGACAAGGACATCGATATCAGTGACGCCAAGGCAGCATCCGTGGTCGCGGCCATGTTCGGGGAGAAGAACAAGGGCCGCCCCAAGATTGCTTTCCAGCTGTATCTTTACGATGTCCTCTGCCGCAGGCTCCCGAAGGTGGGGGATTGTAGGATCGTCAACTCGGTGTATGCTCCGGCAAGCTTCTTCACAGAAGGTGTACGGGAGATCCCATGCAGCGAGGTGTTCATGCAGCTGGCCGGAGAAAGCCTGGACAGACTGCTCGCCGGATTGCTCTCTCCGGAGGTCCCCTTTGCCAGGACCTCCGATCCCGACACATGCAAGTGGTGTGATTTCAAGATGATCTGCGGGCGATGATAAAGATAATGAAAGCTTCCGCCGGGTCGGGCAAGACATTCAACCTGGCAAAGACGTACATCAGGCTCCTGCTCGAGGGCGGGGAACGGTATTCCTACCGGCATATCCTGGCCGTGACCTTCACCAACAAGGCCACGGACGAGATGAAAAGCAGGATACTCAAGGAGCTCCATGTCCTCTCCGAGGATCCCCAGGCTTCTCCTTACCACGAAGACTTCCTGCCGCTGTTCAATGACGAGTCCCTCCTCAGGGCCAAGGCTGCCGAGGCGCTTTCAGACATCCTGCACGACTACGGCGCCTTCTCCGTGAGCACGATAGACCGGTTCTTCCAGCAGACCTTGAAGGCATTCTCGAGGGAGATCGGCCAGTTCGCCTCCTATCAGGTGGAACTTGACAAGGACTCACTTGTGGCCGAGAGCGTGGACCGCCTGCTGGACTCGCTTTCGGAGGAGGACAAGCCTCTTCTGGACTGGTTGAAGAACAGCGTGCTGGAGGACCTGAGGGAAGGGCGGCGCTACAACCTCGAGAAAAAGCTCAAGGAGGTCGCCATGACCCTCAAGTCGGACGAGCACCGCGCGGCCGTGGAGGAATATTCAGTAGACGACAGGAAGGCCTGCTCGAAGGAGAACATCCTCAGGACCAAGCGCGGCATCAAGGAGGTGTTGGATAAGTTCCGTGGCGGAGTCAAGGCCGCTGCGGCAGGCTTCGTCGAAGGCTGTGCCGCCGCCGGGATAGGGGAGCGGGACTTCTCCGGTTCTACCTTCAGCCAGGTTTTCGCCGCCGCCGTCTCCAAGGGACGCGAGCTCCCGAAGCCGCCTTCAGAAGCGCTGTTGAAACGGGTGGACGATTTTAGCCTGTGGTTCCGGAAGGCTGACAGGGAACGTTTCGCGGGCCTGGAGGGCGTCCTGATGCCCCTGCTCCGCGACTATGTGGCGATGTTCGGCGACCCCCTCAGGGTGGCTCTCACTGCTAAGAAGGTTTCCGAGAACCTCAACGAGATGGGGATAGCCAGGGAACTGTACAAGGAATTCGACGGCCTTCTCAAGGAGAAGAACGTACTGAGCCTCGACGACTCCAACACCCTTCTGCGGGACATCATCGACGGGTCCGACGCTCCTTTCATCTACGAAAAGACAGGTGTCCGCTACGAGCATTTCCTCCTTGACGAATTCCAGGATACGTCCCGGATCCAATGGGATAATTTCCGTCCCCTGCTCCGCGAAAGCAACGACAACGGCAGGGAGAACCTGCTTGTCGGTGACGTGAAGCAGAGCATCTACCGATGGAGGGGCTCGGACTGGAACATGATGGACTCTGAAGTGCAGCAGGAGTTTCCCGGCAGCGAGGTGGAGCCTCTTCGCGGCAACTATCGGAGCCTGGGGAACCTCGTGGAATTCAACAATGGTTTCTTCCCCTTTGCCGCGGCTTTCCTGGACAGTATCCCGGGAGGGGAAGGGAAAGTGTCCGGAATCTATTCCGATGTAGGACAGACGGTGGAATCGAAGGATTCCCGGGAGGGAATCGTCGAGGCGCTTTTCTGCGGTCAGGATGAAGAGCTCCAGGCAGTCCTTGACACGGTCAGGAAGGTCCACGCCCAAGGTGCGCGGTACGGAGACGTGACAGTGCTGGTCCGCAAGAACGAACAAGGGTCACAGGTGGCGGAATTCCTCATGGACAACGGCATCAAGGTGGTCTCCGACGATTCCCTGAGGCTCAAGTCCTCCGTGGTCGTGCGGCAGCTGGTGTCCCTCCTCTCCTCTGCCGGAAGCGAAGAGGACCCGGTTGGTTCATACCTTGCGCAGGAACTTGGGATAGACACGGCCAGGATAACCAGCATGTCCCTTTTCGGCCTGTGCGAGGGGATCCTGAGGATGCTGAGGGAAAAGGACAGGGAAGTCTTCGATTCGGAGACACGCTACATACAGTCTTTCATGGACCTGGTCAGCGACCACGTCTCACTCGACGGCAATGAACTCGGAAGTTTCCTCCGGTCCTGGGGCGAAAGCGATCCGAAGATAAGCTCTCCTTCAGATCCGGATTCGGTGCGGGTCATGACGATCCACAAGGCGAAAGGACTGGAGTTCCAGTATGTGGTTTTCCCGTTTGCCGAACAAACGGGACTCTTCCATCCGGAAAAGCGCTGGGTGCGTCCGGATACCATGGGGACCGAGCTGGAAGGCTTGCTGGACGGGGTCTATCATGTATCCCTCCAGGAACCTTCCAAGGACAACTCCTTGTTCAAGGATGCCGGGATGAAAGAGCAGAAGCTCCAGTTCATCGACAATATCAACACATTCTACGTAGCCTTGACAAGGGCTGTCGCCGGGATGACGGTCATCAGTGAGATGCCGCCCCAGGAGTGCATCTGTGCGGCGAAGGAAGGCCTTCCGTTCGCCTACAAGGATTTCTCACAGGTCCTTTACGGCTATCTTTGCTCCCGCGAAGGAGGTAAAGGTTTCGAAGTTGAAGAGACTGACGCGTCAGTCCGGTTCTCGAAAGGGACTGTCCCGGACTTCAACGGCGGGAGCGGAGGTGCGGAGACCGCCGAGGAAGCCATACTGGCCTCGTATCGGTCATGGCCCCTGAACCCGGGGGATGGCGATCCCGGGACGGATGTCCGTGAGCGCGGACGGCTCAAGTTCAGGGCCGACTCGGTGGATTTCTTCTCCGACGAGGCCAGGGCGGACCGGTCTCTCCGCGAAAGGGGGACCGTCCTGCACGGCATCCTGTCGAAGGTGACTGTGCCTTCTGACCTGCCTTCGGCGGTCAGGGAAGCTTTCGAAGCCGGCGAGATATCAGGCGAGAAGGAATGCCTGGACCTTCTTGCCCCGGCAGTCTCCTCCCACCCCGAGTGGTTCCCGCAGGACGGGTCCTGCGTGCTGGCCGAGACATCCCTGGTCGATGACGACGGGCAGGTCTACAGGCCTGACAGGGTGATAATCCGTGACGGGGAGGTGACCGTCGTCGACTACAAGTTCGGGGAGAAGAACCCCCGGTACCGCCGCCAGGTTGACCGCTATGCCTCCATTTACCGTAAAATGGGCTATGGAAAAGTTTCTGCTGCAATCTGGTATGTTATTTCCGGCGAGGTAGAATAAAATTTCGTATATTTGTACGATTATGGTTTATTATGATCGTTTATGGAAACTGACACAAACACGATAAAACTGTACTACAACACGGAACGTGAGAAACTCCAGATGCCCGAATACGGACGCATCGTCCTGTCCATGGTCGAACAGCTGAAAGAGATTCCCGACAGGGAAAAGCGTAGCTCCCAGGCGAAAGCCGTCGTGAAGGTGATGGAGACTCTCAATCCGCAGGTCCACACTCAGGACAACTATGCCCATAAACTCTGGGACCACCTCTACATGATGGCCGGCTATGACCTTGACATCGACGCTCCTTTCCCTGCACCAGCACCCGAAGAACGCTCGGCCAGGCCGATGGTCATTCCCATCGAGAAGAATCCTATCAGGTACAACCATTACGGAAGGAACATCGAGAGCATCATAGACCTGATCGCATCGGAACCTGAAGGAGAAGTGAAACAGGCTCTGCTCCGGTCCCTGGCGACATACATGCGCCAGCAGTACCTCATCTGGAACAAGGACAGCGTGGCGGACGAGACGATTTTCGCCGACATCGAAAAGATTTCCGGTTACAGGATAAAGGTCCCGTCGGACCTTGAGCTCTCCAAGATTTCATCCGATTCCAATTTCTCCCGTCCGGGCTTTACCCTCAATCCCGGCGGAGGAAGGAAGAACCAAAGGAAAGGCAATCGCAAGAACAAGAGGTAAGCAGCAATGGCCAAGGTGTTTGCATTCCTTAGGAACATGGACGGGGAAGACAAGGCCAAAGTCCTGAAGGTTACAGGAATAGTGGTCGCCCTGTTCACCTTGTTCACCCTCATGTCCACCGTTTCGTATCTGTTCACCTGGAAGGCCGACCAGAGCATCCTGGCCACTTCGGTGGGGGATACTTCGGTGAAGGCTGCCAATTATGGCAGCAACATGGGATTCAGGCTGGCCGATTTCCTGGTCAGGAAGTGTTTCGGCCTGGGTAGCCTGGCGCTCTGCGTGTTCCTTTTCGCCGTTTCGGCGCGGCTCCTGGCCGGGAGATGGCGCCGTTCGCTTTCGAAGACTCTTTTCCTCTCCCTTTTCGGAGCCCTCCTGGCATCCTTCATATTCGCTTATGTCTCCAGGCTGGGTTCATGGGAGAACGTGTTCGGCGGCGGGCTTGGCGGAGAGTGCGGCAGGACGGCCGTCCATTGGCTGGTGACCATGTTCGGAGACATCATCACGGCTCTTCTGCTCCTTGCCTTGGCGGCTCTCTTCCTGTACATGACCAGCACCAAGTTCGCCCGCTGGTTCGATTCTTTGTCCGGAAGGGCGATACCCGGCGAAGCCGGTGACGGGAAGCCATCCGGAGAGGAAGCCGGTGCAACAGTTGGTGGCACAGCGGCCGAACCGGTACCCGAGCCGGTACCCGAACCCACTCCCGCCAGGAAGCCTGCTGCCCCGGCAAGCCCGGACAAGGTTCCTTCCGGGCGCAGGTCTCCGCTCCCTTCGGATGGTGGCCAGGCCGTCCCAGCGGCTGCCAAGGATGGCGGAGGTATCGAAAGGCTGGCCGGCAAGGATCTCAGTACGGATGTCAAACGGGAGCTCAAGAGGATAGACGTACGCATCGACACGAACGAGGGCGGGCTTCCGAAGTACCAGTTCCCTTCGCTTGAGCTTTTGGAAAAACACGACATGGGGCGCTATGAGGTCTCGGACGAGGAACTGGCGCGGAACAACAAGAAGATCCGGGAAACGCTCGAGAACTACCGTATCCAGATCACCGACGTGAAGGCGGTGGTCGGTCCGACGGTGACCCTCTATAAAGTCTATCCGGCTCCGGGAGTGAAGATCTCCGAGATCAAGAAGCTCCAGGAAGACATAGGGATGTATCTCCACGCAAAGGGTGTACGTGTCGTCACCCTCACCGACTCGGTCGGTATCGAAGTGGCGAATGACAGGCCTTCCATAGTCCCGATGAGGGCGGTCCTCAATGACGAGGCGTTCCGTTCCAGCAAGGCTGAACTGCCCATCGCCATAGGCTGCACGATCCAGAAGACGGTAAAGGTCTTCGACCTCGCGGATGCTCCGCACCTGCTCGTCGCCGGTGCTACCAAGCAGGGCAAGTCGGTGGGCCTGAACGCCATAGTCGCTTCTCTCCTGTACTCCAAACACCCGGCGGAACTGAAGCTGGTCTTCATCGATCCGAAGATGGTTGAGTTCTCGGCCTACGAACGCCTGATCAAGCATTATCTTGCCGTGGTTCCCGCCAATGACGAGAAGGAAGTCATGGACAACGCCATCGTCAAGAAGGCCGACAAGGCCGACAAGGTGCTCAAGTCCCTGGTCGCCGAAATGGAGGAGAGATACGAGCTGCTCAGCAAAGCTTATGTCCAGAACATCAAGCAGTATAACGAAAAATACAAGAACCGCAACCTGCTCCCGTCGGACGGACACAAGTTCCTTCCGTACATAGTCACCATCATCGATGAATATGCCGACCTCACCATGTCGGTAGGCAGCGGCGGGGATGCGAAGGCCATAGCGCGCAGCATCACGACGTCCATAATCCGCCTGGCCCAGAAGGGAAGGGCGGCGGGTATCCATGTGGTGCTGGCAACCCAGAGGCCTTCAGTGGATGTGATAACCGGTCTCATCAAGGCCAACTTCCCGACGAGGATAGCGTTCAGGGTGATTTCCAGGATAGATTCTTCAACGATCCTGGACGCTCCCGGTGCCGAGAAGCTCATCGGTAAGGGAGACATGCTTTATTATGCCGGTGTCGAGACCGAGCGCGTCCAGTGCGCCCTCATCGACGGTGACGAAATCAATCGCCTGACCGAATTCATCGGCGACCAGCAGGGTTACCAGAAGAGTTACAACATGCCGTACATGCTGCCTGCGGTAGAAGAGCAGGTGGAAGAAGGTTCCGGCGGTATGGTCGACATGAAGAATCTCGATGAAAGGTTCGAGGAGGCTGCGAAGATGGTGGTAATCAACCAGCGTGGTTCGACTTCCGACCTTCAGAGGCGTCTCGGAATGGGGTATGCCAAGGCCGGCAGGGTCATGGACCAGTTGGAGGCTGCCGGGGTCGTCGGCCCCCAGGAAGGCTCCAAGCCAAGGCAGGTCCTCATCTCCAGCCTTGATGAATTGGAGAAGGTCCTGGAAGCTTTTAAGAACCAGTAGCGGTTCTGGCATAACTTGTGTTGTCTTCCATACCATCATGAGAACGACTTCAAGATTCATCCCTTGCGCCATCGCGCTGCTCCTGGCCGTGCTTCCGGTGTACTCCAAGAGCAAGACTCTCGACGACTTCATCCGCAAGGCGAATTCGTCACTGGTCACTTTCAAGTATTCATTCTCTACGGTTTCCGACGGGCCTTCGATGACCGGGGAAGGTGACGTGAAACTCTCCGGCAGTTCTTTCCTTGTCAACGGCAACGGCCTTGAGGTCTGGTGCGACGGAAAGACTCGCTGGACCATCGACAGGAGCGCCAGGGAGGCCATGGTCGAGAGCGTAGATGAAGCGGAGGACGGCATCTCCGCCAACCCCGCCCTTCTCATCACATCGGTGGACAACGCCTTCAACGAGGTTTCGTTCGGCGCTTCCAAGTTCTCGGGGAAGACGGCCGACGCTTCAGTCCTTGTCCCGCTGTCGAAAGGCAGCTCTTCCATGGACATCGCCCGGGTGACTCTCTTCTTCAAGACAGGGACTTCCGACCTCATCGGGGCGGAGGTCACCCTCAACGACGGCACCCTGACCCGCTTCAGCATCAGCGGTCTCAAGTTCTCGGACAAGTCCAAGTCGCCATCCTTCGCCTTCGACAGGAAATCCCTCGGCAAGGACTATGTAGTTACGGACCTCAGATGAGCCGGATATGGGCAGGTTGACCGCGAAGACTCTTTCCATGCTGCTGTGCGCCGTCTTTTCGGCGGCAGCGGTTTCCTGCATGAAGGATCCTGGATATGCAGTCGTCAGCGGTACTGCACAAGGAGGGCTCTACTCGGTCAAGTTCAGCCTTGACGGAGTCAGCCGCACGGTCCCCGAAATCCGCGGGGCGGTCGATTCCATCCTGCACCTCGTGGACACTACCCTTTCGGGCTACAACAGGAAATCCCAACTGAGCCGGTTCAATGCCGGGGAGCAGGTCGTCCCGAACGACTTGTTCAGGGACATATTCGCCCTTTCGCGCAACCTTTATTACGAGACCGGCGGCGCGTTCGACGTCGCTGCAGGCCCTCTTTTCGATGCATGGGGATTCGGCTTCACCCAAGATTCACTGCCTGACGGCCATACCGTCGACAGCCTTCTGGCTTGCTGCGGGATGGACGCAGTAGGCGAGGACATGTCCTCCCTTGTGCCCGGGCAGCGGCCGGTCCTTAATTTCAATGCCGTCGCCCAGGGCTATACCTGCGACATGGTCAGGGATTACCTCCATTCCATAGGAGTGAGGAACATGCTGGTCGACATCGGGGAGATCTACTGCGAGGGGGTCAATCCGAAAGGAGAACCATGGCGCATCGGGGTAGACAGGCCGGTGGACGGCAACAATCAGCCCGGGGCCGACCTTGACGGTATCTGGCAGGGAGACGGGTCCGGGTGCGGAGTGGTGACTTCCGGCAATTACCGCAAGTTCTACATAAAGGACGGGAAGAAGTATTCCCACACGATAGATCCGCGTACGGGTTATCCTGTGCGCCATTCGCTCCTGAGCGCCACGGTGATCGCTCCTGACGCAGCCCTTGCCGACGCCTATGCAACCTATTGCATGGTGGTCGGTCTCGAGGAGGCCCGTTCGTTCATTGAACTCAGGGACGACCTCGAAGGATATCTGATCTATGATGACGGCGGCAGGATGGCCGAATGGGCTTCCGCCGGTTTCAATCTGACAGAAAGACAAGAACGGCAATGATGACAAGACATTTTTCATTATTCGCTTCCATTGCAGCGGCCGTGTTCGTCGCGGCAGCCTGCAGTACGCCAAGCCGGACGGAGAGGCAGCTTGAAAAGGTTGACGCCCTGGCTGAACTGGACATCCCTTCCGAAGGGGCCGTACCTCCGGTCAAGCCGGCCTCCGTGGAGGAGTTTTTCCCCGGGACGCTTGTCATAAGCTACGATCCCACGGTCGGCAAGTCGGACCTCCTCAAGGCGGTCAAGAAGTTCGGTGCCGAGGTGGTCTATGAATATGAGTTCATCAACGCCATCGCCGTGAAACTTCCGGAAGGGAGTTCCGTCGATGCCACGATAAGCCGGTTCGAGAAGGTCAATGGGGTCATACATGTCTCCAAGGACAGGTTTCTTGGCCCCGACGGGGGACCGGTCCCCCGATGAATTCCTTGCGGGACCGTTTTTTGATCCGGATCCGACGGTTTTTTCCGTTTTTTTATACGATATTTGCAGATTATGAACTTCAAGGCTATTATCTACATGGGAGCCGTCCTGGCGGTTGCATTGCTTCCTTCCTGCAAGAAGGATGACGACAAAACGTCGACAAAGGACTACCTGAGCGGCACCTTCACCTTCGATATCCCTGTATATCTCGCCGCCGGCCAGACTGTGACCCTGGTGCCTTCCGGCGTAACGATTCCCGGAAACTCTACGGACGCCGGCCTCGGCTACTATTGGTATTCTTCATGGGATTCCACACGCGACACGACCAGGGTGATCGGTGGGGCAGGAGACGGATCGTGGACCATCAAGACTCCGCTCGAGGTCGGTTGCTACAAGGTCACCGGTGTCGCCTTCGGACCCTCGGAGTATTACACTTCCTCCGGAAGCGTGGAGTTCTACGTGGTGGATCCCTCGCTCGGAACCACCGTCTCGGGCCTTGGGATTGAAAAGGGCGATCCCCATTACCTTGACCTGCGCGACATAAAAACCTACTACACCACAGAAGCAGGCGACCTGACATGGATGAAAAACAACCTTGGGTGGAACGGTGCAGGCAAATCCTACAGGGACAGCGAAATCATGGATGACATATTCGGCCGCTTCTACTCATGGGAAGAGGCCCGTCAGGCTTGCCCCGAGGGCTGGCGGCTTCCTTCGGACGCCGAATTCGCAGGATTGGCATCTTCTGTCTCGGAGGGATCGGTTTTCGAGGCATTCACCGATTTCAAGGGCGTTGCGGGAGACCTGATGGTAAACGCCTCCTTCCTCGGAGACAGGATGTGGGAATTCTGGCCCCAGGTCCCAATCACCAACAAGGCCGGTTTCTGCGCCATCCCCGTCGGCTATGCAGTCTCGCAGGGCGACGATGTCACCAAATTCACCGGCGCGGAAAACTATGCCGCCTTCTGGACCTCGGATGAGGAAGGGGACAACGGTTTCTACAGGTATTTCTACGTAAAGCAGAACGACGTGCTCTCCGGCAAGGGCAACAAGGCCTCTTTCAGGGCTTCGGTGCGCTGCGTCAAAGAGCGCTGAGCAGCGTCGCGGCTTCTTCGACTTTCAAGGCGGTTTCCACTGTGAAGCCGCCTGATTTCGTCCTTCGCAGGGAGTCCAGGTGCGCCCCGCTGCCGAGTGCTTCTCCAAGGTCCCTTGCCAGAGCCCGCAGGTATGTTCCCTTGCTGCAGGCGACCCTGATTTCCGCATGTGGAAGGTTCAGGGAAGAAGTGTCCTCGACGTTGATCCTGGAATTGAATGAGTTCTCCTCGTAAACCATCGGCTCGTGGCCGCTGGGGTTGAATGAGAGCAGCTCGATTACACTGATTGTGATAATCTGCCTGTTCAGGATTCCGGCCGCTCCGTGGTCGAAATCCTCGAAGACGTCCGTCTTGCCTTTCCCTGCCTGGCGGTACTGCTTCCTGGCGAGTTCGTACGCCCTGACGCCGTCCACCGACTTGGCGCTGAACAGCGGGGCGACCTGCTCCTGTTCCCCAAGGAAGCTCGGCAGTATGTCCAGGATGCTTTCCGGTGAGACGTTCGTCGTAGGATAGAGCCTGTCCACAGGCTTTTCCAGGTCATACGACGGTGTCGTGGCCCCGAAAGAGATCCCGGCCACATATTCCTTTCCTTCTTTCTGGAGCGATTCCGCGAGCTTGGTGGCCTTGCCGATGCAGACCAGCAGGACTCCGGTGGCGAGCGGGTCCAGCGTCCCGGCGTGTCCGACTTTTAGGTTTTTCTTATGGAAATGCCTGATTGCCAGCCATTTGATTTTTCTTATCACATCGGCGGAGGTCCACCTGAGGGGTTTGTCAACCGGCAGGATGATTCCCTCAGGGTAGTCTTCGATGCAATCCGACAGTCTGCCCTTCCCTTCCAGGAAGCGCTTGCCGGCTATCAGTGCCTTGGTGTCCAATTATCTGCTTACTGGTATCTTTTCGATCCTTCTGAGGTGGCGTCCGCCCTCGAACTCGGTTTCAAGCCAGGTGCGGAGGATACGGGTGGCCATCGCATATGAAATGAAACGTGCGGGCATGCTGAGGACGTTGGCGTTGTTGTGGGCCTTTGCCAGGCGAGCGATCTCGCTCTTCCAGCAGAGGGCGGCGCGTACCCCCTGATGCTTGTTGAGGGTCATCGTGATCCCGTTCCCGGAACCGCAGAGGGCTACTCCGAGGTCGACCTCCTTGTTGTCGATGGCGTTCCCCAGGGCATGTGCGAAGTCGGGATAGTCGCACGAGGCTTCTGAATATGTCCCGAAATCCACTGTTTCAAAGCCTTTCTTCTTCATCAGTGCGATCAGCTTGTCCTTGTATTCAAATCCGGCATGGTCGCTTGCAAATCCTATTTTCATCCTTTTATCCGTTTATGGTTATAATTTCCTTTGTCTGGGAGTCTTCTGTCAGAACAGTTTCTTCTTGCTTGTCGTGGTCAGGAATTCCTTGAGGTAGAAGGGTTCGAAGTAGGCGGTGTCTTCGAACGATCCGCTTTCCAGGGCCTGCATAGCCGGCCTCAGCATCGAGGAGGCCTTGGGGTGGCACTCTTCGAAGTGCGCCCCTTCCCCCGTGATGACGCCCTTGCATTTCATCGCTCCGTCGCCGGTAAAGAGTACCGGACCTTCCGCAAGAAGATGTGAGAACGAGTCGGGTGTTACGATGCTTGAAACGGTCGGGCCGACCTGCCTGCCGTCAGGAGTGAAGACGCCGGTGTAGACTTCCATCCTCCTTGCGTCGATCATGGGAACTATGTACCTGCATCCCTCGGGGACCGATCCTTCGGTTATCGCCTGCCACACAAGCGTGTCGAGCGTCCCGACGGAGATCAGCGGGATTCCCGCCCCGAAGCAGAGCCCCTTGGCGGTTGACACCCCGACCCTCAGTCCGGTGTATGAACCGGGGCCCTTGCTCACGGCGACGGCGCTGCAGTCGGCGACTGAAATTCCTCTTCCGTCAAGGAGTTCCTTGACGAAAACGGCAGTCTTGGATGCGTGCGAACGCGGCTCGTCGCTGATCCTTTCTCCGACCACGGCCCCATCCTCCGCGAGTGCGGCCGAGCAGAGCGACGTGGAAGTCTCTATGAGGATTATCCTTTCCATCATTTCTTGAATATCAATTCCTTCAGGTAGGGGTAGACAACATTCGCGATGTCCTTTACCGGAGCGTACAGGATCGATTCCTTGATGGTGCTTTCCGGTATGAGGTCCAGTACGGTGTTGGCTGCGTCCACCAGCATGATGGCCAGTCCTATCGCCAGGACGGCCTTCAGGAGTCCGAAAACGGTGCCCAGCAGTTTGTCCATCCATCCGAGCATGACGAAGGAAACGAACTTCCTGGCCAGGTTGGACGCTATCATCAATGCCAGGCAGACTGCGGCGAAGACCAGCACGAACGAAAGGATGCCGAGCAAGGTTCCGTTCATCTTGACGAAAGGCCCTGCCCATACGGCGACCTTTGAGCTGAAAGTGAAGGACAGCCATGCTCCCAGCACGATCGCCGCTATCGAGAAAGCCTGCTTTATGAATCCTTTCCTGAACCCCTGCACGAGGGCGGGAATGAGACAGACCAGGATTATGACATCGAGTATGTTCACCGTCAACCTATTGATAAAAAGCGTAGGAATGACTATCTTTGCACATTTCAAAAGCAGAGTGTGCCGAAGCGGCATTCCAACTGCAAAATTAGGAAGAAAATTATGACATTCAAAGAGTACAAAGGTCTGGACCTGGTTTCTGTCGGCAATGACATACTGGCAAGGTGGAAGAAGAATCATGCGTTCGAGAAGTCTCTCGAACTGCGCGAAGGCGCTCCTGAGTTCATATTCTTCGAAGGTCCGCCCTCGGCCAACGGGAAACCCGGCATACATCATGTGATGGCCCGTTCCATCAAGGACTCGATCTGCCGCTACAAGACCCAGACAGGCTACAGGGTGGCCCGCCGCGCAGGATGGGATACCCACGGCCTCCCGGTCGAGATCGGAGTTGAGAAGAAGCTCGGCATCCGCAAGGAGGACATAGGCGTCTCCATCTCTGTTGAAGAGTACAACAGGACCTGCCGTACCGAAGTCATGAAATACACCCGGGAGTGGGAGGAGATGACCCAGAGGGTAGGTTACTGGGTCGACATGGACGACCCGTACATCACCTATGACAACCGCTACATCGAGACGTTGTGGTACCTTCTCCGCAAGATCTACGACAAGGGGCTGTTGTACAAGGGGTTCAGCATACAGCCTTACTCTCCGTCCGACGGTACCGGCCTCAGTTCCCACGAACTGAACCAGCCCGGCTGCTACAAGGACGTGACGGACACCACCGCGACTGTCCAGTTCGAGGTCATAAAGGACGGGAAGTCGCAGCCTCTGTTCGAGGCCGAACCCCTCCCTGTCTGCATCCTTGCATGGACCACCACTCCGTGGACCCTCGCCTCCAACACGGCCCTGTGCGTCGGCCCGAAGATCGAATATGTCCGGGTCCTTTCGTTCAACCCCTACACCGGCCAGCAGGCGATCTACGTTGTCGCCAGGGACCTGGTCGGCGCCTGGTTCAACCCCAAAGGCGCGAACATGCCCCTTGGCGAGTACAAGCCCGGTGACAAGGTAATCCCGTACAAGGTGCTCGACGGCACTTTCAAGGGCTCGGACCTGGTCGGCATCAGGTACAAGCAGCTCATTCCGTGGTTCAAGCCCGCGGAGGAGGGGGATGCCTTCAGGGTTATTTCCGGCGACTACGTCTCGACCGAGGAAGGAACCGGCATAGTCCACATCGCACCCACCTTCGGAGCTGACGACAAGAGGGTGGCGGCTGCCTTCGGCGTCCCCGGGATGATGGTAAGGGACAAGGACGGCAAGCTCCAGGCCCAGGTGGACCATGAAGGACGGTTCTGCCGCCTGGAGGACCTGGACCCGGATTTCGTAAGGACGAATGTCGACCCTTCATATTCCGAATATGCCGGACGCTACGTGAAGAACGCTTTCGACGACAGCCTTCCCGCAGACGCCCCCACCCTGGACGTGGACCTCTGCATGATGATGAAGCAGGACGGCCGTTGCTTCAGGATCCAGAAGCATGTCCACAGCTATCCGCATTCGTGGCGTACCGACAAGCCTGTCTTGTATTACCCCCTGGATGCCTGGTTCATCAAGACCACTGCCGTCAAGGACGAGATGGTCGCGCTCAACAAGCAGATCACCTGGAAGCCGGAGTCGACCGGTACCGGACGTTTCGGCCAGTGGCTGGAGAACATCCAGGACTGGAACCTCAGCCGCAGCCGTTTCTGGGGCACTCCTCTGCCTATCTGGAGGACCGAGGACGGAAAGGAGGAGAAGTGCATAGGGACCGTCCGTGAGCTCTGGGATGAGATAGAGAAGGCGGTCGCCGCCGGGATCATGGAATCCAACCCCCTCAAGGAAAAGGGATTCGACTCCATGGACATGAGCAAGGAGAACTATGACAGGATCGACCTTCACAGGCCTTATGTCGACAACATATTCCTTGTGAGCCCGACCGGCAGGAAGATGGTCCGCGAGACCGACCTTATCGACGTCTGGTTCGACTCCGGGGCAATGCCTTACGCGCAGGAGGGTCTCAGGAACCTTGGCGGCAAAGGTTTCGGCAGCACTGCGGACTTCATCGCCGAAGGAGTCGACCAGACCAGGGGATGGTTCTACACCCTTCATGCCATCCACACCATGGTCAGCGGCACTCCGGCCTTCAAGACCGTGATTTCCAACGGCCTTGTCCTTGACCGGAACGGCAACAAGATGTCCAAGCGCCTGGGCAACGCCGTCAATCCTTTCGAAGCCCTTGACAAGTTCGGAGCGGATGCCCTGAGGTGGTACATGCTGACCAATGCTCAGCCCTGGGACAATCTCAAGTTTGACGAGGCCGGTGTGGATGAAGTCAGGAGGAAGTTCTTCGGGACGCTCTACAACACATATTCATTCTTCGCCCTCTATGCCAATGTCGACGGGTTCGACCCCAAGACGAAGAAGATTCCTGTCTCCGCCCGTCCCGAGATCGACAGGTGGCTGGTCTCCTTGCTGAATTCCCTCAGGAAGAACGTCCGCGCCGCTTACGAGGACTACGATGTCACGGCAGCGGGCAGGCTGATCCAGGATTTCGTCTGCGACAGCCTTTCCAACTGGTATGTCCGCCTCAACAGGAAGCGTTTCTGGGGAGGCAGCATGGACGAAGACAAACTGTCTGCCTACCAGACCCTTTACGAAGCATTGGTGGACGTGGCCGTCCTTTCGGCCCCGATAGCGCCGTTCTACATGGACCGTCTCTATCTCGACCTTGTACCTGACGGTGAAGAGTCCGTCCACTACGTGATGATGCCCCAGTGCGACGAGTCCGCGATGGACGTGGACCTGGAAGAGAGGATGGCCCTTGCCCAGAAGGCGGCCTCAATGGTGCTTGCCCTCCGCCGCAAGGTTTCCATCAAGGTCCGCCAGCCTCTGCAGAAGATAGTCATCCCTGTTATCTCCGACAAGGTCCGTCGCCAGCTCGAGCAGGTCGAAGGCCTTATCCTCGGGGAGGTCAACGTCAAGGAGGCTGAATTCATCTCCGACACGACCGGGATCATAACCAAGAAGATCAAGCCCAACTTCAAGACCCTCGGGAAGGTCTACGGAAAGCAGATGAAGGAAATCGCGGCTGCGTTCGCTTCCTTCGGGCAGGACGCCGTGACCGCGATCCAGAAGGCGGAGGTGGCGGGGGCCCCGTACGTGCTCGACCTTCCTTCCGGCCAGGTTACCCTCAAACCCGGGGACTACGAGATATCCTCCGAGGACATGCCCGGATGGCTCGTCGCTACCGAAGGCCAGCTGACCCTGGCCCTCGACGTCCAGATTTCCGACGACCTCCGCAAGGAGGGTGTCGCGAGGGAACTCGTGAACCGTATACAAAATCTTAGAAAAGATAGTGGCCTGGAGGTTACGGATAAGATAGAAGTTGTTATATTTGCAGATGGAAACGTGCGTGGGGAAATTGAAGCAACTTTGAAGGATTATAAAGACCACATAGCTGCGCAGACGTTGTCTCTTGCATTGACAGTCAAGGATTTGAGTGAGGTTTCCGAAGGGTCGGTGGATATTGGCTGGGAAGAAGGAAAAGTCTGCATGGCATTGAAGAAGATTCAGACCTACGTTTAAACATTCGAACTATGTCAGAGGAAAAGAAAGGAAACGCAACCGCTCCCTCGATGGAGAAGGTACGTTACAGTGATGATGAACTTGCGGAATTCAAGGTCATCATCAACGAGATGCTCGACAAAGCGCGGAAGGAGTATGATACGCTTCGCAAGGTGATCATGCACAATGGCAGCAATGACATTGAAGACACGACACCTTCCTTCAAGACCGTTGAGGACGACGGCGCCTATCAGCTTTCAAAAGAAGAGGCCAGCCAGCTCGCCCAGCGGCAGTACAAGTTCATCCAGAACCTCGAGGCCGCCCTCGTCAGGATTGAAAACAAGACGTACGGCATCTGCCGCGTAACCGGCAAGCTCATCCCGAAGGAGAGGCTCCGCCTTGTCCCTCATGCCACCCTGACAGTGGAGGCCAAGGAAATGCTTGCGAAAAAAGGCCGGAACTAGTGAAGATATCCCAAGGCAGGAAACTGCTCCTTCTCGGAGCCGCGCTGGTGATTGTTGACCAGGTCATCAAGGTCCTGGTCAAGACCAACATGCAGCCAGGCGAAAGCTTCAATGTGATCGGGAACTGGTTCAGGATCCTGTTCATCGAGAACGAAGGTATGGCCTTCGGCATGAAGTTCGGCGGGCAAGTTGGCAAATTCCTCCTGTCCCTTTTCCGGATCGGCCTTTTCGGCGTCCTGTGCTGGTGGATATCGTCCCTCTCCAGGAAGATGTACGCCGAGGATGGTTCAAGGGCGATGTTTTCCGACGGGAAGTCTCCGCTTATCCCCTCGGGTGTCCTCGTAGGGCTAACCCTCATCACGGCCGGTGCCCTCGGGAATATAATCGACAGCCTTTTCTACGGAATCGTGTTCGACTATGCGCCCTTCATGTTCGGCAAGGTGGTGGACATGTTCTATTTCCCGATCATCGACTCGCACTGGCCGCAGTGGATGCCTGTGGTCGGCGGGGAGCATTTCATCTTCTTCTCTCCGGTCTTCAACTTTGCCGACAGCTGCGTCACCGTGGGAGCCTTCTACCTGATCCTTTTCCAGAACAGGTTCTTCACCCGTTCCGAGGCAGCCTCCAAGCCCTCCGGGGAAGGGAAATGAGCCACCCTTTCCCGCAGGAAGCCCCTATCACCTTCGGTCGATCCTCTGGTAAGCCAGCCTTTCGTCTCCCGACCGGAGATAGATTATCCCGCAGTAGGTAAATCCGTGCTTGATGATGTTGTGACGCATTATCATGTTGTCGCGGTGTGTGTCTATGCGGATGTTCGGATCCACGCCGAAACAGTATTCCATTATGTCCGCGAACACCCCGTGCTCCTCGGGCAGGCTCGCGATCCTGTGTATGACGTGGTAGGGCCTGTCTTCTTCCAGCCAGGAGCCGTCTATCCTTGAATATGTCGGTTCGGGGGATGGAAGCAGAGCGAAGTAGGCGACCGCCCGCCGGCGGTTCTCCAGGATGAAACCGCCTCCCACTGCGATGTCGGAGGCGATCGTCTCGGGCGACGGGTATCCGTCAGCCCACTGGTCCATGTTCCCTGACGAGCGCATGATGCCTTTTGCAGCATCGATCAAGGGCATGATCCTGTCGATGTCGGCAACCGTAGCGGGGCGGATGATCCTGCCCGGAGTCATGGATGGATTATTTCAGGCTTTCGTGGATCTTGTAGAAGGTTTCCCGTATCTCCTTCAGGCTGCCTATGGTGACATAGACGTCGTAGGAGCACTTGAATCCGGGATTGATGACCATGTAGTCGTGGGGAGAGAAGTAGGAGCAGGAAGGTCCGGTGGGACCGGCGTTTTGGACCTGGACAAGGTAGGCCGACATCCTCGTGGTGGCGGGGGTGTAGACTCCTATTCCCCAGGATCCCTTTGCATCGGTGTAGGCTGCCCATTCTTCGGTCCTCTCGAAAGAGTCTATGGGGATGGTGTTGCCGTTGTTGTCCTTCTCGTTGAGGTAGTGCGGCCTGACGGTGGTGAGCTCGCCCCCTGTCCAGGGCTTGTCCCCGTCGTAGAATGAAAGGTAATTGTAGTTGTAGTCGCAGAAGATGGCGGGAAGTTCCTGGTCGCGTCTCTCGTTGTGACGCTTGGCTTTGGGACCGTCGTTCGAGAACGAATACGTGATCTTCGCGTAGTTGTCTATGAGCCAGATCTCCTCGGTCATCAGGCATTCGTCCTTGAGGGACTCGCAGGAAGCCCAGTGGACCGGATATGACGAGACCTTGAGGTATTCATCCTGAATATCCTTTTCCTTGACCTGGGCTCCGGGGCCCTGCCAGCCGCCTCCCTGGACGGGATTCCATCTCCAGGCCCTTCCGTCCCAGGTGGTTCCGTCCATCTCGCCATAGTAGGACTGCTGGATGAGACGTCCGTTGTCGAAGTGGTTCAGAAGGTTCTTCTTCGTCTTCTTGTTGGAGAAGTGGAAGACTCCGCCGCCCCTGTCAAGGTCGATTCCAAGCTGGACTATGCCGTTGTTGATGTAGGTCTTTTCGCCCATTCCGGTCTCTGCCCAGCGTGTGTCCTTCTGTATGATGGGGGAGGGTTCTTCCTTGTTCTCCTTTTCTCCGCATGAGGGGATTGCCAGGACTGCCGCCATGAGCGAGCAAGCCAGCGCCGACAGGGTCCGGCCGTGCATGCGGATTCCGTCTGTCTTTTTTTGTGAAGCAATGTTTTTCATTTCGTTTTCATCTATGTTCCGTTTCCTTATGTCCTTCTTACCTGATACCCGCCTCCGCCTCATCTCCTTCGATGTCGTTCAGGAAGGGGAAGGCCTCTCCTTTCACAAGCCAGGCAAAGCCGAAGAGGTGGAGGAGAATGATCTCAATTATCATCACCGAGTAGCCTGGAGCCCCGAGCAGCTTGGCCACGGCAAAGGCGCCCATCATGACCAGCATGCCGTAGCCGCAGATTCTGTAGATCCTGTTCCTGAGCATCTTGCGGCGTGTCATGCTGGGACCGTGCTTCGTGAACTGGCAGATGCTGTTCAGCGCGATCGAAAGGAAGAACAGGCAGGCACAGACGGTGTGGATGATGTTGGACGTCTCCATGGGGAGCTGGAAGAATCCCACCGGGGTTCCTTTTTCCAGCCAGCTGACCGAGCACGGGAACAGCACGATCCCGAGCCCGAATATTCCAGACAGCGAGGTTATCAGGTTGTCGGTCCAGTCGTAGCCGATGTATGAGATCAGGACTATGCATGCCGGGACCAGCACGCCGACCAGGGCAGGACTCTGGTAATATGTGGCAGAGATGCTCCACCACCACTCGCTGCTTGGCTTGTCGGCTATCCCGGCGGAAAACAAAGCCAACCAGGGCAATATGATTCCCAGCAGTCCGCACAGGTTGCGGATCCGCAGGTACATCTTCTCTTCTTTAGTCGATCTTGTCGCCATGGCTTCCAGGCATAATTGTCAATTCGTCCTCAAATCTAAGAATAATTTAAGATAAATGCTAATCCCGGGCGCCCCGGAACCAGCACGGACAATGTCAGTCAAAAAGGGAAAGGGGAAGCTTTGCAAGGAATATCGCCGCCTTCCCGCCGGAGCCTTCGGAAGAGTAGTAGCTGACCCACAAGCGGTCTCCTTCGACAATCATTCCCGGATAACTTGTGTCCCCTCCGGAAGGCAGGAGCACGTACCTTTCGTCCAGGTCCCCGTCGACGGTTCCTTTGTAGAGGACTGTCTTCACATGCCCTGGATGAGCGAAAGAGCGTCCGCCGATGATCAGGCTCCCGTCGTCCCGGACCAGGAAATCAGGACCTCCTATGTGGAGGGGTTCTTCCTTCCAGTCCCATTCCCGGAAAGGCGGGGCGGCGAGCCCCAGCAGGGCCTTCCCGGGATCACGCCGCAGCAGCACCGCCATGCGGCCGTCGGGAAGGAAGCGGATGGTCGCTTCGTTTGGGAAGCCTTCCTTTTCGTCGGAGGGGGGCGAGAGGCGGCACACTCCTTCGTAACCGATCCCGTCCAGGGTCTTCAGCAGGATGGCTTCGCCGTTGCGGTAACTTATCCCGTAGCCGGTCCCCTCATGCCATGTGACACGCCAGATCCAGTCATGGGCCCGCGTACGGCGGAGTCTATCCGGACCGGGACGGGGGCGGAAAAGTTCTTTCCGTCGGAGCTGAAGCAGACCTGCGGTTCGGTGCGGACCAGGCTGCGGTTCCTGTAGACGGAACCTCCGATGGTGACCATAAGCCTGCCGTCAGGTGTGACTGTCAGCTTGGGGTCACGCAGGTCGGTGCTGTCCAGTCCTATGTCTGCGACGACCTTCCATCGATTCCCGTCTTTCGAGCAGAGGATCTTCACCCTTCCTTCGGCGTTGCCCTCTTCATCGAACACATGGCTCCAGCCTTCCCTGAAAGAGCAGTAGTACTTCCCTTTGTACCGGGCGAGCGAGGTGAAGGCGGCATGTGTGCCTTCATCGTAGATTTTCTGTACAGTGACGGTGGTGACCGTCTCCCCGGCCGGCCTGCTGCAGCAGGCTGCGAGCGCCGCGAAGAGGATTGCGATGGCAAGATGTGGTTTCCGCATGGCTTTGTCTTTTTCCCGAAATTTAGGAAAAAAACGCTCCTTAACATACACTGCGGGGCCTTATTTTCAGATGCTTCTTAGTATATTTGCAGAAATGGACCGTCAGGAATACATACTTTCCGGGAAGCGCACCATCCTGTTCTCCGATCCCGGGGCTGAAATCCTCCTTGTCGAGCCGATGGACGAGAGGGACCTGGATTTCCTCGACCGGGAGACCGGTTTCCTCCGCAGGTCCTGCTCCAGGCCGTTCGCCCTTTCCTGCCTGATCATAGAAGACTGGAACGTCGAGCTTACTCCATGGAAGGCGGCACCCGTCTTCGGAAAGGAGGCCTTCGGCGACGGAGCCTCCCGGACCCTCTCCTTCATCGAGGACGAGCTGATTCCCGACATATTCGCAAGACAGGCCGGGCTCTCCGGGAAGGAAGTGGTCATCGGGGGATATTCACTGGCAGCCCTTTTCGCCCTCTGGGCCGGTTACCGGAGCAGTTCGTTCTCCGGTGTCGCAGCCGCCTCTCCCTCAGTGTGGTACCCGGGGTGGATGGAATATGCGCGTACCCACTCCCCGAAGGCCTCGCGTATCTACATGAGCCTCGGGGACACCGAGGAAAAGACCCGCAACAAGGTCATGGCAACGGCGGGGGACTGCATCCGCGAAATGGACAGGCTCCTCTCCGGCGTCCGCCACACGCTGGAATGGAATCCGGGCAACCATTTCACTGACACCGACCTCAGGACGGCAAAGGCTTTCCTCTGGAACATGGAACAGGGCGGGGACGGGATATCTCCTTCCCTCAGGCAGTATGTCCGTGAGTGCATCATTCCTGAATATGACAACTTCGACAAGGCTCACCGCAGGGACCATGTGCAGATGGTCATCTCCCAGAGTCTCGAACTGGCCGCGCGCCATGGGGCCGACCCTCAGATGGCCTATGCCGTCGCGGCTTACCATGACACAGGCCTTTGTGAGGGCAGGGAACTTCACCACCAGGCCTCGGCCCGAATCGTCCGCCAGGATGCCAGGCTCCGGGAGTGGTTCTCGGAAGATCAGGTGGAGACGATCGCCCAGGCTGTCGAGGACCACAGGGCGTCCGCGACGCATGAGCCGCGCAGCCTCTACGGGAGGATCGTCGCCGAGGCCGACCGTTTCATCGATCCCGAGACGGTGATACGCAGGACTGTCCAGTACGGGTTCGACCACTACCCGGAAATGGACAGGGAGGCTCATTACAGGAGGATGCTCGACCATCTCCATGAGAAATACGGCAGGGGAGGCTATCTTCACCTGTGGTTCGAAGATTCTCCCAACGCGGCCCGTCTCGAGAGGCTTCGGTGCATGATTGACGACGAAGCCCTCCTCCGGAGGCTCTTCGACCGGTTCTACGATGCCGGGGATTGACCTTCCCGGATGGACAACCTTTACCCTGAACGACAGCAAGACCAAACATCCAACCATGAAGCATTCATTCCATACACTTTTCCTTTCCGCCGTGGCTCTTTCCCTCTGCCTGATGGCGGCCTCCGGGTGCAAGGATACTTCATCCGCCGGTTCCACCCTCTATCCGGATTCCAGGCCTTACACCAGATGGTGGTGGTTCTCTTCTGAAATCGACCCCGCGGACGTGCGAGACCAGCTGGTCTGGCTGAAAGACCATGGATTCGGGGGAGTGGAGATAGCATGGGTCTATCCGATGTTCCTGAAGGACGACACCCCGCATCCGGATTTCCTGTCTCCCGGGTGGAGCAGCTCCGTCTCTTATGCCAAGAGAGTGGCCGACTCATTGTCCCTGGGCTGTGATTTCACCTTCGGGACGCTTTGGCCTTTCAGCGACGTCGACCTCCCGGAGGGGGACGGTACGAGGTCTTACCATGATTCGGTCGAAGTCGCAAGGCGGGCCTATACCTGGGACCATCCCAAGGTAGCGAGGATCCTGAACCATCTCGACAGGGAAGCTTTCGGAAGATACGCCGGCAAGATGGACGCGGCCCTGGCCGAGGCATGCAAGGGAAGGCGTTCCGGCTTCTTCGTGGATTCCTGGGAAGTCGAGACCGAGTATCTGTGGACTCCGGGATTCGACAAGGCTTTCTTCGAGGAGCATGGCTACGACATAACTCCCTACATGGAAGGAAAGACTCTCTATGACGAGGCCAACATCGATGTTAAATACGATTACATGAAGACCTTGTCCGGTTACGTGATGAGGGAGTTCTACATTCCCTTCGCCCGGAACGCTACGTCTGCCGGTGCCTTCTCCAGGGCCCAGTGCGGCGGTGCGCCCACCGACCTGCTCACGGCGTTCACCCTTGTGGATATTCCGGAAACGGAGGCGATTCTCTACGAGCCTTCCTTCAGCAAGATAGCCGCCTCGGCCGCGACCCTGTCCAGGAAGGATGCCGTCACGGCGGAGTCTTTCACCTGCATGTACGGATGGACGGGACTCAGATACAAGGACGGCCACGGACAGAGCCCCCACCAGGGACACGAACTGATAGGTGACCTCAAGCTTGTCTGCGACGCCCTTTTCGCAAACGGTACCAACCAGATCATATGGCATGGCTTCCCGTTCAACAAGGTGGGCCGTACTGACAACTGGTTCTATACTACCTGCCAGGTCAGTACCTGCGACACCTGTTCCCTCACCGGAGACGCCCTCACGGGGTTCAACGGCTACATGACCACTGTGTCTTCCTACATGAAGAAGGGATGCAACTACAGCGACCTTGCCGTCTACATCCCGACCGAAGACGCTTGGATGGGCGGGGCCTATCCTGAATCGGTCACCTCGCTGATGCCGTGGGCCCTCGGGGAATACGAGATGCGCTACATCAGGACTCCCGAAGAGTTCAAGGGGCGCCAGCCTTTGTGGGTGAACGGGCGTTTCCTTGCCGATGCTTCCTACCATGACGGCATCCTCGAGTGCGGAGATGCTTCATTCCGCTCCCTGTACGTCGATGTCGACCATCTTTCCTTCGAATCCCTTGAAAGCATCCTGCGGCTCGCGAAGGAGGGGCTTCCGGTGCTTATGTCGCGGATCCCTATCGAACCCGGGGTCAGGAAAGACAAGCGGTACGATGAGATGCTGATGGAACTCAATTCGTTGCCAAATGTTTCCAACCAGGCAAGGATAATCCCCGGAGAGCCTTTGCTTGAGGGTGATTCCCTGCCGGATTTCTGGTGCAGGGTGGACGGGGAGACGCTCTACATCTTCCTTGCCAATCCTCACTCCGGCAAGGTGTCCTATCCGATGGAGTACGGCTATTACCTCAAGGACGCGGGATGTTCCCGCGAGATCACCGTCCGTCATCATGGCAAGTCGGAGATATGCTCCCTGGATTTCAAGCCGGGAGAGTCGAAGCTGCTGAAGGTGACGAGGGATGGGATAACCTCCGTGGACCTGGGTTATGACCCAAAGTGGAGCGGCACTCCGAGGGATTGACGGCAGGCTTTCGCGGGAGTTATTCATGAATATTTGAAAGTTTTTTGAAAAGGATTTTTCCGAAACAGAAAGTTTTTATATATTTGCAGCCCGAAACGCGAATCTGGATGTGGCGCAGTTGGTAGCGCACCTGGTTAGGGACCAGGAGGTCGCTGGTTCAAGTCCAGTCATCCAGACAAAGTAAAGCACCTGGTTTCCAGGTGCTTTACTGTTTTTTGGCTGGCGCCCTCGCGTCCCTTGCGGCGGCATCGGCCAGGCCTTACCTTCCGGGATTTCGTCGGGCTGGCGCCCTCGCATCCCTTGTGAAGGGATTTCGTCGGGCAAAGCCCTCCGACATCCCTTACGGTGGCATCGGCCAGGCCTCACCTTCCGGGATTTCGTCGGGCTGACGCCCTCCGACATCCCTCTCCGCCTGCGGCGGGGCTGTGCAAAACGGAATACAGCTGCTGTCCATGCTGGCCAGCTGGCCGTTTTTGTCTTCCAGCCCTTACGAAAGCAGGCTTTCGACGGGCTGGAAAACAAAACAGCCGGTCGCAACGCGACCAGCTGTATTCCGTTTTGCGGAAGGTGAGGGATTCGAACCCCCGGAGCGTTGCCGCTCAACAGTTTTCAAGACTGCCGCCATCGACCACTCGGCCAACCTTCCATTGATGATGCTTCTTGCAGCGGGTTGCAAAAATAGGAAAAAAATAATAATCGTCAAAATAATCGGATGGGCTGCAATGCGCATCCATCTGCCTGCAGGGCCGGCCGTCAGAACCGATAGCCGAATTTGACAGAGGCCTGCAGCCTTGTGATGTCTGTCTGGAAACTGTTGTAGTCTCCGAGGAATGTCCCATGGTTCACAAGGTGCACCCCAAGGTAATAGTGGTCGGCGTTATAGATGGCTGCCATGGTTGCGGTCCCGCAGAAATCCAGAGGCTTCAGGGGATTGTTCACCTCGACATTGCTTTCTCCTGTCTGCTTGCTCAAGTCCAGAAGTATGATCGACGGGGTGACCGAAGAATGGATGAGCCAATGCTTCCTGACCACGAAGTTGTAGCCGTATCCGCATCCCAGGGAGACGTACGATGTCATGTAATTTGTCAGCTGCCCCGGGTCCTGGTCGGTCGCCTGGACAGTGAGGTTGCCTGACATCGTGAGGATGATGCTTCCGGCCGAGCGCTTCTGGATGTAGCCCTGGGAGATCGCCGCCGGCATCGAGAACTTCTTGTTGTTGAAGACATAGTAGGTGTCCAGGTTCATCGACTGGTTTTCGAACAGGGTTCCGTCCAGGAGCACCTTGACCCCGTTGATCAACGATGTCCCACGGAAACTACCGGAATGCAGGTAGTACCAGTCGAACCCCCAGGAATTCCCGAAGCATGAGTACGATAGGGACAGGTCTTCGAAAGGCTTGCCGACCCAAAGTTTTGCAAGAGAGATGCTGAGGCTTATCCCACGGTAACCAACCCTTACATTCTGCGAGAAAAAGTGCCCCTGGTCGAACCTCTGGGAATACCTTATGCCGTCTTCTTTCCAGTAGGCGTGGACGGCGTTGTGGGATAAGTTCGTGGCGGTGCCGACCAGCCATTTCTCCTGCGGCTTCAGGATGTAGGCCGTGTCGAAAGGCTGTTCCTGCTGCCGTCGGATGAGGTAGCCGTCGATGAGACGCAACAGTCCCCCCGGCTGGGAATATGAGATCCCGGCAGGAAGAAGGAGCATCAGTGCCAGCAGCAACTTTTTCATCCACTGCAAATTTACAAAATAAATGCTTCCTCGGCAACTTGAAAGGGGGGGGCGGTTGGGGCCTGCAACGCCGCAGGACGCTCAGCGTCCAGCTGCCGGTCCATGTGGTCTCCTGTCGCCTGGATTGTCTGCCGGGAGGTCCGGGACCCCGGATGGTTGAAGGAGTCCGGCCTCTGGGAATATTCCTGCCGGGGGCTGTTTGCGATAATGCCGGAATTCAGTATATTTGTATGATTGACGCTGAACAAAACCATAATCCGTTCCCTGCCATGTATCTCCTTGGTTACGACATCGGAAGTTCTTCCGTAAAAGCCAGCCTGGTCGATTCCGAGACCGGAAAATCTGTTGCCTCTGCATTCTGCCCGAAGCATGAGATGCCGATCGTCTCGAAGCATGCAGGATGGGCCGAGCAGGATCCTCTGCTGTGGTGGGAGAACCTCAGGCAGGCCACGGCGGAGGTTCTATCATCCTGCCCCGCTCCTGCGGAGATAGCCGCGATCGGAATCTCCTACCAGATGCACGGCCTTGTGTGCGTGGACGGGAATATGCAGCCGCTCAGGCCTTCCATCATCTGGTGCGATTCGAGGGCGGTCCCATATGGGGAAAAAGCCTTCAGGGACATCGGGGAGGGCAAGTGCCTCGGGGCTCTCCTGAACTCCCCGGGCAACTTCACGGCATCCAAGCTTGCCTGGGTCAAGGAAAACGAGCCGGAAACGTTCGGCCGTGTGCACAAGGTGATGCTGCCGGGGGATTTCATAGCCTTGAAACTGACCGGCGAGGCGGCGACTACGGTCGGCGGCCTGTCGGAGGGGATGCTGTGGGATTTCTCACGTAACGAGCCCGCAGGCTTCCTCATGGATTATTTCGGTTTCGACAGGAGCATCCTGCCCCCGGTCCTGCCCACATTCTCCGAGCAGGGAAGGCTCTCCCGTTCCTCTGCTGCCGAGCTTGGCCTGAAGCCGGGAATACCGGTTACCTACAGGGCCGGCGACCAGCCGAACAACGCCCTCTCCCTGAACGTGTTCAATCCAGGTGAAATCGCAGCGGCGGCCGGCACTTCAGGAGTCGTCTACGGAGTCAGCGGGGAGGTTTCCTGCGACCCGCTGTCAAGGGTCAACACCTTCGCGCATGTCAACCATACCGCAGCGGAGCCCCGCCTTGGAATACTCCTGTGCATCAACGGTACCGGCATACTCAACTCCTGGGTGCGGCGGAACGTCGCGCCTGCCGGAATGTCGTACGCCGCCATGAACGATGCGGCTGCAAGCGTGCCGCCCGGCTGCGAAGGCCTTGGCATACTGCCTTTCGGGAACGGAGCCGAGAGGATGCTGGGCAACAGGGAAACAGGCTGCAGGATATTCGGGATGAACTTCAACATCCATGGCTGGAAGCATCTTGCACGCGCCGTCCAGGAAGGGATAGCGTTCTCTTTCCGGTACGGAACCGACATCCTTGAAGGGATGGGCATGAAGGTAGGTACCATCCATGCAGGCCACGCCAACATGTTCCTCAGCCCGCTTTTCAGGCAGACACTCGCGGACATTACCGGTGCTTCCATAGAACTTCTGGATACGGACGGAGCCCTGGGCGCGGCAAAGGCCGCCGGCATCGGGGCCGGCATCTACAGGGACCACGGCGAGGCTTTCGCTTCGCTGGAACGCATTGCAGTCGTGGAACCGTCGGCGTCACCTGTCCTGGACGAGGCCTACCTCCGTTGGAAGGACGAACTCCTGAAGGTTCTTCGGCAGTAGCCGGACAGCATTGACGGAGGGGGTGCTACCTGCTTTATCCCCAAGCCGAAGAAAAGATAATCGATCAATAAAAACAATAGCTATTATGTCAAAGGAGTTTTTTCCCCAGATAGGGAAGATACCGTTCGAAGGGACGGACAGCATGAACCCGCTCGCTTTCCATTATTATGAACCCGAACGCGTCGTACTAGGTCGCCGGATGAAGGACTGGCTGAAGTTCGCGATGGCCTGGTGGCACACCCTCGGCCAGGCTTCAGGCGACCAGTTCGGAGGCCAGACCCGCCACTACGCATGGGACGAAGGCGAATGCCCTGTCTGCAGGGCCAAGGCGAAGGCCGACGCCGGATTCGAGATCATGACGAAGCTGGGAATAGAGTATTTCTGCTTCCACGACGTGGACCTTATCGAAGAGGCTCCGACCATCGAGGAATATGAGTCCCGCATGCGGACCATCACCGACTACCTGAAGGAAAAGATGGAACAGACCGGCATCAAACTGCTGTGGGGCACGGCCAACGTGTTCGGCCACGAGCGGTACATGAACGGCGCTGCCACCAATCCTGACTTCGATGTAGTGGCAAGGGCCGCCGTCCAGATAAAGAACGCCATCGACGCCACCATCAAGCTGGGCGGTACGAACTATGTGTTCTGGGGAGGACGCGAGGGCTACATGAGCCTGCTGAACACCCAGATGCAACGCGAGAAGGACCATCTGGCCGCCATGCTCAAGGCCGCCCGCGACTATGCCCGCGCTAAAGGGTTCACCGGCACCTTCCTTATCGAGCCAAAGCCAATGGAGCCGACCAAGCACCAGTACGATGTCGACACCGAGACGGTGATCGGATTCCTGCGCGCCAACGGCCTGGACAAGGACTTCAAGGTGAACATCGAGGTGAACCACGCCACCCTGGCTGGCCATACTTTCGAGCATGAGCTGGCCGTGGCCGTCGACAATGGACTGCTGGGAAGCATCGACGCCAACCGCGGCGATGCCCAGAACGGCTGGGACACCGACCAGTTCCCGATCGACAACTTCGAACTGACGCAGGCGATGCTCCAGATTATCCGCAACGGCGGGTTCGGCAACGGTGGGACCAATTTCGACGCGAAGCTCCGCCGCAACTCCACCGACCCCGAAGACATATTCATCGCGCACATAAGCGGGATGGACGCCCTGGCGCGTGCCCTGCTGAACGCGGCGGCCATCATCGAGGAATCCCCGATACCTGCCATGGTCAGGGAGCGCTACGCATCCTTCGACAGCGGGAAGGGCAAGGAATTCGAAGAGGGGAAACTCTCCCTGGAAGACCTTGTGGCCTATGCCAAGGAACACGGAGAACCGGCGAAGACCTCCGGCAAGCAGGAACTTTACGAGACCATAGTCTCCCTTTATTGCAAGTAGCCTATGGAAACCCTCCGCCAGAAAGGACATCCGCTCTACCTGGCCGGCATCGTGCTGGTTGCCGTCCTGGGCGGGCTGCTGTTCGGTTATGACACCGCCGTCATCTCCGGGGCAGAGAAGGGCCTCCAGGAATTCTTCCGGGGGGCTGCGGACTTCAGCTACACTGATGCCATCCATGGTTTCACCACTTCCAGCGCGCTCATCGGCTGCGTCATCGGCGCTTTCCTTTCCGGTCTCCTGGCTTCCCGCCTCGGCCGGAAAAAGGCTCTCTTCGTCGCCGGAATCCTCTTCCTGCTCAGCGCCCTGGGCTCGTATTCCCCCGAGTTCCTGTTCTTCAGGAAGGGAGTCCCGACCCTTGGACTGCTCTTCGCGTTCAACGGTTACCGCATCCTCGGCGGCATCGGCGTGGGAGTCGCTTCCGCCCTGTGCCCGATGTACATCGCAGAGGTCTCGCCTGCCGGAGAACGCGGACGGCTTGTCTCATGGAACCAGTTTGCGATCATATTCGGCCAGCTGCTCGTCTATTTCGTCAATTTCCTGATCATCCGCTCCCATGCCTCGGATCCGCAGCTTGCGGCCTGGACCCAGGCGACCGGATGGCGGGTGATGTTCGTCTCCGAAGCCGTTCCCGCTGCGCTATTCGCCATGTTGATCCTCCTGGTGCCGGAGACTCCGCGCTACCTTGCCCTCTCCGGGCATGACGACAAGGCGCTCGAGGTACTGAGCCGCATAAACGGCGAAGACCGCGCCCGCGAAATCCTTGCCGAGATCAAGGGCACGCTGACCGAAAAGACGGAGAAGATCTTCGCCTACGGCTGGATGGTCATCTTCATCGGCTGCATGCTCAGCGTCTTCCAGCAGATTATCGGCATCAATGCCGTGCTGTACTTCGCACCCCGCATATTCGAGTCGATGGGAGTGAGCGACAATATGTTGTTCACCGTCATCATGGGCGTGATCAACATAACCTTCACCCTCGTGGCCGTGTTTACCGTCGAGAAGGTCGGCCGCAAGCCCCTCCTCATCACCGGCTCCGTCGGCATGGCCGTCGGCGCCCTGGGCGTGGCGCTCTCCAATGTCGTGAGCCTGCCCGCCATCGTGCCGGTACTCAGCATCATGGTCTACAGCGCCTGCTTCATGTTCAGCTGGGGCCCTATCTGCTGGGTCTATATCTCCGAACTTTTCCCGAATACGATCAGGAGTTCAGCCACGGCCGTAGCCGTCGCTTTCCAGTGGATATTCAATTTCCTGGTGTCCTCCACTTTCGTTCCGATGTACAACATGCGCCTCGGGGCGATGGGCGACCGTTTCGGCCACTTCTTCGCCTATGCCCTTTATGGTGTCATCTGCCTGGTGGCCGCGGTCTTCGTGTGGCGTCTTGTCCCGGAGACCAAGGGCAAGACCCTCGAACAGATGACTGCCCTGTGGCGGGAGAGAAGCACAAAGAACCATGCCGATGCATAGACTGCTTCCCTTTTTCCTGGCCGCCGGCCTGCTGGCGGCGTCCTGCGGACGGGACATCGATCCTTCCCGCGTGGTGACCAACCCGATCGACGTCGACTATGCGTTCACGCACCACCATCCCGAGGGCGGGCGCGAGGCTGCCGATCCGGTCGTGGCCGTCTTCGGGGACCGCTATTACCTCTTCCCTTCGATGTCGTACGGCTACTGGAGCTCGGACGACATGCAGCATTGGAAGTTCATCACCAACGATTTCATGCCATTCGGCGACTATGCTCCTGCGGTGATGGTCTACAAGGGAGAACTCTACTGGGCCGTCTCGTTCCACAACCAGCTCTACAAGACGGCTACGCCGGAGGACGGAGACTCCTGGACGCTGGCCTCGGACACGCTCAACGCCTACATAGACCAGCCGGAGCGGACCATCGTGGATCCCTATCTGTTCCCGGACGACGACGGGCGCGTCTACTATTACTGGGGCTGCTCCATGGTCGACCCGATCCGGGGCGTGGAACTGGATCCGGAGAACGGATTCCGCCCCAAGACGCAGCCGTTCGACCTCATCCCGCACAACGAGAAAGTGTACGGATGGGAGTGCCGCGGCGCCAACAACGACACCTCCGACCCGAGTTCCAACGAAGGGTCGGCAATGTGCAAGCACGACGGAAAGTACTACCTGCAGTATGCAGGCCCGGGTACGGAATGGGACATCTACGGCGACGGAGTCTACGTGAGTGACTCCCCGCTGGGGCCCTTCACGCATTGTGACGACTCTCCTTTCAGCATCAAGCCCGGCGGCTGGATGCCCGGTGCAGGGCACGGCGACACGTTCCAGGACAAGTACGGGAACTGGTGGCACGTGGCTTCCACCGTCATCAGCCGGCGTTTCCTGTTCGAGCGCCGGATCGGCTTCTTCCCGGTCTTCTTCACGCCTGAAGGCGACATGCACGCGATGACCGACTTCTCGGACCTCCCGTACGTCCTGCCCGACCGTAAGGTCGATTGGACGAAGGAATCGCCATGGACAGGCTGGATGGACCTTTCGCTCGGGAAGACGGCATCCGCCTCCTCCGAGAAGGAAGGACATCCCTCCGCATATGCCGCAGACGGCGACATAAAGACCTGGTGGAGCGCCGCGACGGGCGGAGCCGGCGAGTGGCTGTGCATCGACCTTGGCCGGAAATGCCGCGTGAACGCCGTGCAGCCCAATTTCGCAGACGAGGATTTCGGCATGTTCGAGGCCGGGAAGGAAAAATCGCCCTACCGGTATGTCGTGGAGGTCTCCGCCGACGGAGAGTCCTGGAAGCAGGTCTTCGACCGTTCGGAAAGCACAGACGCCCGACCGCACGAGCTGCTGGTGCTCGACAGTCCCGTGAAGGCGCGCTACGTGCGCCTTACGTCCACCTCCGCCCTCACGGGAAAACTCTCCCTGCACGACCTTCGGGTGTTCGGCCTTGCACGGGGCGCCAAACCTGCCGAGGCGACCGGCCTGAAGGTTGTCCGGGAAGAGGACAGGCGCCGCATGGAACTCTCCTGGCAGCCTGCCTTCGGCGCGACGGCGTACGTCGTCCGCTGGGGACTGCGTCCCGATGCGCTCTTCAGCGCCTGCCAGACGTCGGAGACGAAGCTCGAGAAGGGCCTCTTCTCCATCGACCAGTCATATTGTTTCCGGGTGGACGCGATCGGCGACACCGGTATAACGCCCGGTAAGGAAATCGTCCGGGTCGAGTGATCCGGCGTTATCCTTCTTCCTTGACAGATTCCGATCCGGTGGCCTGGATGAGCCTTCGGATCGGTTTCACTTTCATGAAGAACCGTGCTGCGATAACCCTGACCACGGTGTAGGCGGGGATTGCCACGAGCATCCCCAGGATTCCGCCCGCCGAGCCTGCCACCAGGAGGACGATGAAGATCTCCAGGGGACTGGACTTGATGCTCTTTGAATATATCATCGGCTGGAACAGGAAGTTGTCCACCATCTGGGTGAACAGGAATATGGCTATCAATGTGGCCAGCACCACCCAGAAGTTCAGGCCGGCACCGGTTGCGGCGGCGGAACTGTACTTCAGGACGAGACCCAGGACCGTGCCTATGGCTGCGCCGATCCACGGACCGACGTAGGGAATCACGTTGAGTATGCCCGTTATGAAGGCGATACCGAGGGCCGGATAGAAGCCCAGTTTCGCTATGAGGCTAAGTCCCAGGAAGTTGAGGGTGGCCACACCCATGACTTCAATCAAAAGGCCGACGAAATACCTGGTCAGGAGATGCTCTATGTCCCCGATAGCCTGGATGGCCTCGTCCTCCACCTTGTCAGGGACGATCGACCCTATGATCCTGCTGAACAGCTTGTCGTCCTTGACGAAGAAGAAAGAGATGAAGACCACGCAGAAGACTCCGATAGCCAGGGAACCAAGGATGGAGGCGACGGAGCCTACCACCGATGTCACCGAAGACACGTCGAACTCGTTGGTTATCCAGCTACCGAACGCCTGCTGCACCTTGAAATCCCTTCCCAGGGCGGGGAAGCGGTCGATAAGCCAGATGTTGGCCTTCTCGAGCCAGCGGGTTATCTCGGAAGCATTGATTGAAGAGGCCTGAAGGTTGCCAGACACAGTCTGGATGATGCTGGATACTACCGGTATTATCTGGGTGATGATGCCAAGGAACAATCCCAGGATCAGAAGGATCGTCAGGATGGACATCAGCCATTCCGGCAAACCCTTGCCTTTCAGCCTTGCCTTGCGGAGCAGTTTCATGATGGGCCTGCCGAGCAGTGAGACCACCGCCGCCACGATTATGTACACGAGTATGCTTCTGAAATACCAGCAGGCGGCTACTGCGGCCGCCGCGGCCACGGCCCACATGGTGTACCGTGCCAGTCTGTCAATGCTTCTTTCTTCTTTGGGCTGCATCATGTCATGGGGTTGGTTTCCTTCTATCCGCAAATGTAGCAATTTTCACAGAATATCAGCATGATGGGACCGGCGGGACCTCTCCTGGATCTCTTTCCTCTTTTCCAGTGCATGACAGGGTGTGACAGATCCTTCTTTACGGCCTTATTCTTGCATTTGCGGCCTTATTTCGTTATTATTGTAGGATGCTAGAAAACTACTGACATGGAAATCAAGATATCTGACGAACTGAACAGCATTATCCGCTACGCTAGGGAAGAAGCCATGAGGACCGGGAGCTATGGCATCGGTCCTGACCACCTTTTCCTCGGAATGATGCGCCACGCAGACAACGACGCCTGCAAGGTGCTCGCAGGCCTGGGAGTTGACATGGATGCCTTCAAGCGCTTCATCGACAGCCACATATTCACCAACGAATCGATCCCGTACTCGGAGTCGGACAAGATCTCGTTCTCCCGTTATGCCCAGAACGTCCTGAGCATCACCGTGATGGAGGCTTCCAAGATGAATGCGCCGGAGGCCCTCTCGCTTCATCTCCTGCTCGCGTTGTGCAGGACCACCGAGAATTACGGCCAGGCCTACCTCCGCCAGCACGGGGTCGATTACGGACGGCTCCTCGCTTACATGCGCGACGAAGGCCTGCTACGATTCGGTGAGACTCCCGGCGCCGACGGGTCCGGATCGGAACAGGATTCAGGGGAAGATGAAGGAGGTGAGGAAGGACAGGCTTCCGGGAAGAAGACGAAGATCGAAGACTTCGGCTTCGACCTCACGAAGGCGGCTGCCGAAGGGAAGCTCGACCCCGTAGTCGGCCGCGACACGGAGATTGCCCGCGTCATCGAGATCCTCGGGCGCAGGAAGAAGAACAACCCCATGCTGATCGGCGAACCCGGAGTCGGCAAGTCGGCGATCGTGGAAGGCATCGCCCAGAGAATCGCCGGAGGAAGCATCTCTCCCGCCCTGGCGAAGAAGCGCCTCATCTCACTGGACATTGCATCCGTGGTGGCGGGAACCAAGTACAGGGGCGATTTCGAAAAGAGGTTGAAATCCATCATCAAGGAGGCCAGCACCAATCCTGACATAATCCTGTTCATCGACGAGTTCCACACCATCGTCGGGGCTGGAGGGGCGCAGGGCAGCCTCGACGCAGCCAACATGCTCAAGCCCGCCCTGGCCAGGGGAGAGCTGCAGTGCATCGGTGCGACCACGATGGACGAGTTCGCCAAGATAGTCGAGAAGGATGGCGCCCTCGACCGCAGGTTCCAGAAAATCGTCGTCGAACCCACGGACATCCCTCAGTCGATCTCGATCCTGAACAACATAAAGGCCAACTACGAAGACTTCCATAAAGTCACCTACAGCGATGAGGCCATCGATGCCTGTGTGCGCCTGACCGACCGTTATGTCACGGACAAGTTCCTCCCGGACAAGGCGATCGATGCGATGGACGAAGCCGGTTCGATGGTCCGCCTGAGCCTCACCAAGGACAAGAAGACCGGCAACGTGGTCGATGCCGAGGACATAGCGACCGTAGTGTCCAAGATGACCGGGATCCCGGTGAACAAGGTCGCTGAAACCGAGGGCAACAGGATAATCAAGATGAAGGCGCGCCTCCAGGGGAGGATCATCGGCCAGGACGAAGCCATAGACAAGGTGGTGCGTGCCATCCAGAGGAACAGGGCCGGGCTCAAGGACCCCGGCCGGCCTATCGGGACCTTCCTTTTCTTCGGCCCTACCGGAGTGGGGAAGACCCAGCTGGCGAAATGCCTTGCCGAATACCTGTTCGACTCGGAGGAGAACATGGTCCGGATCGACATGAGTGAATACATGGAGAAGTTCACGGTCTCGAGACTCATCGGCGCTCCTCCCGGCTATGTGGGTTACGAGGAAGGTGGCCAGCTGAGCGAGCGCGTCCGCCGCAAGCCCTATTGCGTGGTGCTGCTCGACGAGATCGAGAAGGCGCATCCGGACATATTCAACATCCTCCTGCAGGTCCTTGACGACGGTCATCTGACCGACAGCAACGGGCGGGTGGTGAATTTCAAGAACACTATCGTCATCATGACTTCCAACGTGGGCAGCCGCGAGCTGGACGAATATGGCAAGGGGGTTGGTTTTGCGACCTCAGGGAAGAACATTGCCCAGAACCGGCAGAGCGTCCTGGAGAAGGCGATAAAGAAGTCGTTCCCGCCCGAGTTCATAAACAGGGTGGACGAACAGGTGTTCTTCAATTCGCTTTCGCGAGAAGACATCGAGCAGATCATCGAGATCGAGCTGAAAGACCTCAGGGCCCGTGCGGAGGAGGCCGGCTACAAACTGACCATCACCCCTACCGCCAAGAGGTTCATCGCGGAGGCCGGTTTCGACCCGGCGTACGGGGCGCGTCCGCTGAAGCGCGCAGTGATGCGGTTCGTGGAAGACCCTGTGTCGGAGTTCATCATCTCCGACCGCATACTGCAGGGCAAGAAGAAGAAGGACCGCCAGGAGCTCCGCGTCCTCAAGGTCGGACTGACCCCTGACAAGGAGGGTACGCAGGTCACCCTGAAGGAGGACTGAGCGCGTCCTAGCACTGCTTCTCGATGCCGGTGATTTCGAGTCCCATGTCGCCCATCATTTCCACCAGGGCGTTGAATGAGGAATCGGAGGAGATCATCGCCGCGAGTTTCTGGATGTCGTATTCGGTGCTTTTCATGATGTTGTTTTTTTAAGTCTGCCTTTGTTTTCAGTTGCAAAGGTACATGCTCATTGTGCCATTCCGCGGCACAATGTGAAATAAAAGTGTCTTTTTTTTACCATAATTATTTATTATCTTTGCATGTTTTAGAAAACAGGTAAATTCAGACAAGTTTTATGGATATCGACCAGAACACATTAGAAGAGCCGGCAGGCATCATAGAACCGGTGGAAATAGACCAGGAGATGCGCTCGGCGTACATCGATTACTCGATGTCCGTCATCGTCTCCCGCGCCTTGCCCGACGTCAGGGATGGCTTGAAGCCGGTTCAGCGGAGGGTGCTCTTCGGCATGGACGGCCTGGGCCTTCCGTACTCCGGGCCGACAAGGAAATGCGCTAAGATCGTAGGAGAGGTGCTGGGAAAGTACCATCCGCACGGAGACTCGAGCGTCTATGACGCGCTGGCGCGTCTGGCCCAGCCTTGGAACCAGCGTTATCCCACCGTTTTCGGACAGGGCAACTTCGGATCCATGGACGGGGACCCGGTGGCTGCGATGAGGTACACCGAGGCCAAGCTCCAGAAGATTACGGAAGACATCATCTCCGACATAGACAAGGACACCGTCGACATGGTGAACAATTTCGACGACACCGAGCAGGAACCTACGGTGCTGCCCACAAGGGCGCCTCTCCTCCTGCTTAACGGCTCGTCCGGAATCGCTGTCGGTATGGCCACCAACATGGCTCCCCACAATCTCTCCGAGGTCTGCGATGCCATCTGCGCCTACATCGACAATCCCGACATCGACACCGACGGCCTGATGGAGCACATCAAGGGACCTGATTTCCCTACCGGAGGCATCATCATGGGCAAGAGCGGCATCAAGGAAGCCTACGAAACCGGCCGGGGCAGGGTCGTGGTCAGGGCCAAGACGGAGATCGAAGTCGCCGACAACGGCCGTGAGACCATCGTCGTCACGGAGATCCCCTACATGGTCAACAAGAAGGAGATGATCGAGAAGATCGGCCAGATGGTCGAGGACAAGAAAATCGAAGGGATCACCTACATCAATGACGAGACCTCGCGCGAAGGTGTCAGGGTCGTCATCCGCGTCAAGCAGGGCAGCAACTCGAATGTGGTGCTCAATACCCTGTTCAAGTACACCCAGCTCCAGTCCAGCTTCGCCTTCAACAATGTCGCCCTGGTGGGCGGGCGTCCCCGTACCCTGTCCCTCAAGGAACTGATCGCCAATTTCGTGGATTTCCGCCACGATGTGATCGTCCGCAGGACCCGCTTCGAACTCGACAAGGCCCAGAAGAGGGCGCATATCCTCGAAGGCCTGCTCAAGGCGATCGACGTGATCGACGAGATCATACGGATCATCCGCCACTCTTCAAGCGTGGATGAGGCGAAGGCCGAGCTCATGAAGCAGTTCGACTTCACGGAGCCCCAGGCCACCGCAATCGTCGAGATGAGGCTCCGCCAGCTGACCGGACTCGAGAGGGACAAGCTCCAGGCCGAATATGACGAACTTGAGAAGTTCATCGCTCGCTGCAACGAGATCCTCGGCAGCACGGAGGAGCAGATGAAGATCATCAAGGCCGAGACCGTCCAGCTCAAGGAGAAGTACGGAGACCCGAGGCGTACGGAGATCCGTCCTTCGGAGGAAGAGTTCAACCCGGAGGACTTCTATGCGGACGAGGACGTCGTCATCACCATATCCCATCTCGGCTACATCAAGAGGACGCCACTGACCGAGTACCGTACCCAGGGACGCGGCGGAGTCGGGATGAAGGGCAGTTCTACCCGCGACGAAGACTTCATCGACCACATCTACATCGCGAACATGCATTCGACGATGCTGCTCTTCACCCAGTCCGGACGTTGCTACTGGCTCAAGGTATACGAGATCCCGGAAGGCTCCAGGGCTTCCAAGGGAAGGGCCATCCAGAACGTGCTCAGCATTCCCGACGACAAGATCCTCGCCTACATCAACGTGAAGACCCTCAAGGACGAGGAATATGTCAACAGCCACAGCATAGCGCTCGTCACGAAGCGCGGTGTGATCAAGAAGACCGCCCTGTCCGCATATTCGCATCCCAGGGCTGCGGGCGTCAATGCCGTCAACCTCCGGGAAGGGGACGCACTGGTGGAGGCGCTGCTCACTTCGGGGAACGACGAGATCCTCATCGCGGCCCGCGAAGGACGCTGCTGCCGGTTCAATGAGGCGGATGCCCGCGAGATGGGCAGGGCATCGACCGGCGTCCGTGGCATCAATATTGATGAGACGGATGAAGTGATTGGCGCGATCAACTATGATCCCCAGGCGGAAGATGCTGCAGACCACACGGTACTGGTAGTGAGCGAACATGGTTTCGGGAAGCGTACCGACTTCGACGAGTACAGGATTACGAAGAGGGGAGGAAAGGGAGTCAAGACCATCAACATAACCGAGAAGACCGGAAAGTTGATAGCCATAAAGAACGTCACCGAGAATGATGACCTGATGATCATCGAGAAGTCCGGGCTTACGATCAGGCTGTCCGTCTCCGAGATCAGGATTGCCGGAAGGGCTACACAGGGCGTCAAGCTTATAAACATCAAGGATGGAGACTCCATCGCGGCAGTGTCCTCCGTTGCGAAGAATGAAGATAACGAGCCGGAGCAGTCCGGGGACGCCGATCCTCAGGAAACTCCCGACGCACAGAATTAACAGTTTACTAAAAAACCAATAAAATGAAAAAGATTTTGTTAGCATTGGCTGCAGTCCTCGCTTCCTTCATGGTCGCGAACGCACAGAACGAAGCCGCTCTCCAGAAGGCGGTCGACAAGGCTGTCGAAGCTACCCAGAATGCAAAGAAGGCTGCCAACCCCGACACTTGGGTCAAGCTTGGGCAGAAATATCTCCAGGCTTACGATGCTCCGACAAAGAATGTCATGGACAACCTTGACTTAATGAGCGCGAAACTCGCCCTCAAGGATGACAAGCTTGTCAAGGAAGAGGAAGTCGTGGTAAGCGGAGTCCAGCTTCTCAAGCAGGTCTATGAGGACAAGAACCTCTACTTCACCCAGAACGGCCAGCTTGCGATTACGGAGGTCACCCGTCCTGTCGTCGCCGACGCCCTTCCCAAGGCTCTCGAGGCTTTCAAGAAGGCCCAGGAACTCGACAAGGCCGGCAAGAAGGCAAAGGATATCACCGAAGGTTTCCGCAAGATAACATCCAGTCTGTTCTCCGAGGCCAGCAATGCCTTCAATCTCGGTGACTTCAAGTCTTCGCTCAAGGGATTCCAGGATGTCGTCGCAATCACCAGCGGCGCACCTCTGAACCAGACCGACACCCTCGCCCTTACCAACGGCATCCTTGCCGCCAGCCGTATCGGCGATTTCGCTTCGATGACCGATCTTTGCAAGAAGAGCCTCGATGTCAACTACTATGGTGACAACGGTTCCATCTTCGCCAGGTTCGCTGAAGCTACCGAGCAGCTTGACACCTCTGAAACCGGACGTCTTGCCGCAAGGAAAATCCTTGAGGAAGGCATCGCCAAGTTCCCTGCAAGCCAGGATATCACCATCGGCCTGATCAACAACTACAACAAGGGCGGAGAGGATTCGGACAAGGTCTTCCAGCTGCTCGACAGGGCGAAGGCCAACGATCCCACCAATGCATCCCTGTATTCTTTCACCGGCGAGGTCCTTGCGCAGGTAGGAAGGTATGATGATGCCGTGAAGGCTTTCAATGACTGCATCGCAAAGTTCCCGGACTACGAGTGGGGCTACATCGGAATGGGCAACCTCTACGCGAAGATCTCCAACGAGGCCAATGAGAAGATGAACGACAGCAGCCTTGACAACAACGCCTACAACAAGCTCGTCGAGGAGAAACTCGAAGCCATCAAGGGTTGTATCGAGAACTACGAGAAGGCGTTCGAACTTACCAAGGATGAGGCCCTGAAGGCAAACCTTGCTTCTTCGCTCAAGAGCAACAACTTCATGCTCCGTGACGAGGATCCCAAGTACATGGCCGCCTACGAGAAGTACAAGGCCTACGAGGAAGGTGCCAAGTAATCCTGCAAAGGTTTTTTAATCAATCGGGGACTGGCCGGCCGGTCAGTCCTCTTTCATTTCAAGGTATGAGGAAAGCTTTTCTTTTGTCGATCCTGCTGCTGGCCGCGGTCCTTGCCAAGGCGCAGCCGTTCCAGACAGTCGAAGACGCGTTCCATCGTTCGGTCTACCTTGTCCAGCCTTCGGATTTCAGTCCCGAGGCCGTGAAGATCAAGGCCGGCGGCAGGGTGCGTTGGCTCAGCAGGAAGGGACTGTCCCTGTACCAGAAGGGGAGATACGCGGAGGCGGGCGCCAAGTACGAGTCGGCTTTCAAGGCTTCCGGGCATCGCAGCGGCCTCTGCCTTTACAACAGCGCCGTCTGTGCCTACCTCAACGGAGACATCAAGCGTTCCCGTTCCATATTCGAACAATGCCTTGAGAGGGGCTTTTACGGACCTGCCGGTGAGGTTTACACTATGTTGTCCCAGCTTTCCGAAAGGGGAGGGATCTCTGCGGCCGGGCTCAAGAAATCCAGGGAATATCTTCTGGAAGGACTTTCCCGGTTCCCAGAAAGCAAGGAGATAATCCTGAAACTGGTGAACAACGCGAGCAAGGGTGCTGAAGATCCCGGCACAATGCTGCCTTTCGTGGAAAAGGCGCTCAAGGCAGACCCGGACAATGCGTCCCTTCTGTATCTCCGGGGAGACCTCCTGCTCCGGCTCGGGAGGACGGAAGAAGCCTCCAGCCAGTTCGAGGACTGCGCCGAGAGGTTCCCGGACTTCGAGGGCGGCTATGCCGGGCTAGGACGCATACGTGCGAAAGAGGCTGATGAAATCTGCACGAAGATGGTCCAGGCCGATGACGCCACGTTCACCAGGCTTCTGGAACAACGCATAGAAGTCATCCGCCAGGGTACCGAAACCTTCAGCAAGGCTCTTTCCGTCAGCGTGGATCCGGTCCTGAGACATGGATCGGCCACGGGCCTTGCCGCATTCGAAACGCTTCTTCGTGGACTGAAGTGAATTAACAATAACCATTATTATGCAAACAAAGACGAGGATCGGGTTCTTCAGTACGGGTTTGAACACCTACTGGGACCAGTTCGAAGGTCTCCTTGCCAATCTGGAAAGGTATTCCGCTTCGATAGTTTCCCGCATACGTGAGTCCGGCGATGTCGAGGTCGTGGACCTGGGCATGGTCGACTCTCCCCAGAAGGCTTCGGAAGCTGCATTGCGCGTGAAGGCTTCCGGAGTGGACCTCCTTTTCGCTTACATATCCACATATTGCCTGTCTTCAACCATCCTTCCAGTCGCGAAGGAGGCTGCATGTCCGGTGATACTCCTCAATGTACAGCCTTCTTCGGCCATCGACTACAAGAAGATCAATTCCCTTGGCGACAGGGGAAAGATGACCGGCTTGTGGCTGGAAAACTGCCAGGCGTGCGCCATCCCCGAAGCAGCCAGTGTCCTCGGGCGTGCCGGAGTGAGGTACGACATCCTTACCGGACATCTTGATGACGAGGAGACGTGGAAGGGGATATCAGCATGGGTCGAGGCGGCCAAGGTCTTCAGGGGACTCCGTTGTAACCGTCTCGGACTGCTGGGCCATTACTATTGCGGCATGCTCGATGTGTACACCGACCTGAAGATGGTCCCTGCAACCTTTGGATCGCATGTGGAACTGCTTGAGATGGATGAACTTGCTTCCATCAGGGAGAAAGTTACCGGGGAGGAAATCCAGGCCAAGGTCGAGGAGTTCAGGGAGCGTTTCGAGGTAAGCGGTGCCTGCAGCGACTATGAGCTGGAGCGAGCCGCCAGGACCTCCGTTGCGCTCGACGCTCTGGTCGAAGCGCACGACCTCGGCTCGATGGCATATTACTACGAAGGCACGGCGGGAAGCGTCCACGAGGATATCGTGACTTCAGTCATCGCCGGCAACACCCTTCTTACGGGGCGCGGCATCCCTGTCGCCGGTGAATATGAGGTCAAGAACGCCTTGGCTATGAAGATAATGAGCCTTCTCGGCGCGGGTGGGTCGTTCTCCGAGTTCTATGCCATGGACTTCGACGACGATGTCATCCTTCTGGGCCATGACGGACCGGCTCATTACATGATGTCCGAGGGGAAGGTCGGCCTGGTGCCCCTCCCTGTCTACCATGGCAAGCCGGGAAAGGGCTTGTCGATACAGATGACCGTGCGGCAGAGCGACGTGACCTTGCTGTCAGTGTGCGAAGGGAAGGACGGAATGTTCCTCCTGGCTGCCGAAGGAGAGACTGTCCCCGGGGAAGTCCTCGAGATCGGGAACACCAACAGCCGCTACCGTTTCCCCTGCGGGATGGCATCGTTCTTCGACCAGTGGTGCAAGGCCGGGCCTTCTCATCATTGTGCCGTCGGTATCGGCCACCTCGCCTCGAAGCTCCGCAAGCTGGCCTTCCTTCTCGGGATCCCCCTCGTGGAGGTCCGCTGACGCCTTGGGGGACTGCGTAGTATCATCCCGGATCCCTGCAATCCGAATGTCGTGGTCAATGAAATAACCGAGGGGATAGAGTAGAGTGCCTTGCGGCACAGGTTCACGTCTAACCTAATTAGGGCTTGTAGAACATACGGCTCGTGTTTGCGTTACCTCCCCTCGGTCGGGTTTAAATAAAAAAACAGACACCCATTTAGAGGATAGATGTCTGTTGGTTTTTTGGTGTTGCCCTAACACCGATATATCTATCGCAAAGGTATTGAAATAATCCAAACCACCAAAAACAAGGTGACACACCGTTACCGGATGTATCACCTTATGACTTTGTCTTACAATCTCACAAGGAGACAGTTATGAAATGATAGTTGTGCTCATTGAATAATGAGTATTTGTTGTTACCTTTGTTTATACCATAAAAGACATCATTATGAAACGCTTAGTCACTCTCTTTATTTTGGCAGTTTGTTTTATTCCCATCGTCGGGGCACAGAATACCAATACCCTGCCGAATACCGAAGAATTGCAAGAGATAAATGATAGTATTCTCGCAGAAGCTTATCAGCTTTACCTACACGAGAAAATTGCGTGGATTCTTGAGGATGAATTCTTTGGCAGCGACTCCAAAGCCAAGAGTAATTTTGGTGGTTGGGTACCTATTACTGAAGATGGCATTACTGTCAAGGGGGTCTTTTACAATAAAGAAAAAACCAAAGCCGTGTATGAAGCCACATTCAATCTCCAAACGGGAAAAGCGTCATCAATGGATTCTGTTCGTGACCTAACTGCTGATGAAAAAGACGAAATCAAAATACGTGAAACTATAACCAATGCGGTCGGTACTCTCGACAATCTCCCAGCGTGTCCCGAAGGATGCACATTCAATGTTGAGACCACAAGGATAGACGAGGACCTTTATCGGGTATACTTTATGCTCGGGACCTCTCAGCGTGGAATAATTCCTTTTGGATGCGATTTTTCATACGACTGTGACTCCAAAGGTAATGTAAAGGAATTCCGCCGTTACCACAATTCATATATTCCAGCACCGCTCACAATGGATGGCGAACCCGTTCGAGAGCTTATTCATTCTCATACCTCGATTTGTCCCTATATTGCGCCAACAGATATTGCCCTCTTCCTCCTCTATGGGTACGAATCAACGGGACTAAAGGGATTCAAAGTTTATAGTTCTGCTCTCAAATGCTATTTTGTTTTCGACGCAGAGAATTATGAAATCAAAGTCGAGAGCCGCTAAGATTCTTTTCGAGTAGGGGCTTTTTCCCTGAAGTTATAATTATCCCCTTCCGGATAATGCACCTCGCATTCCGGAAGGGTTTAAATAAAAAACAGACACCCATTTAGAGGATAGATGTCTGTTGGTTTTTGGTGTTGCCCTAACACGTAAGCATCCGACAAAGTACGTGTACGGCATTGAAAGTGTAACCGCTACTATCCGGTAGTACCGAGGTAGTAGCGGTTATTATTTGGTAGTAGCAAGTTATTACCGAGTACTACCGGGTAGTGGT
>Ga0256407_10000568_pt1 | contig 87327 bp, 76 predicted proteins | sample RumenRJG_04DNA_FD_193489 | JGI IMG/M metagenome (GOLD analysis project Ga0256407, IMG submission 193489) | Bovine rumen microbial communities from Lethbridge, Alberta, Canada - RJG_04 | ecosystem: Host-associated > Mammals > Digestive system > Stomach > Rumen | place: Canada: Alberta... | reverse complement strand
TAAACCAGCCAAAGGAGTAAAACCCAACGGGTGTTAGAACTGGTGTCTAGTCAGGCCGTAGAGGTCGGAGCAACGTGCTACCCTCACGACTCCGCCACAGGCATACCCTCTATTATTGGGGGGACCCTCTGCAGCCGAGTACGCTGGAAAATAACCCCGTTTAGTGTACTTGCGCCCCGCTTAAACTTTTTTTGCGCCGCGCGAGCCGAGTAAGTATTTTCTTTGCTTACAAATACTAAACAGGTAAATGCCACAGCGAGCTACACAGGAGCAGACCGAAATCTTGCCAGTTCTTTATGTCTTGCTTGCGGGAACATGATTGCTATTTTAGCTCTTACTGGGAGTAGAGTAGTTAAATGCCTAGGGGTAAAGGGTTTGGCAAAAAATAATGAATATCGAGCAGTTTTGAAAAATCATCTTGGGTAACGCAAGAGCTGCGCTGGCCTGCACGGCCAAGGTCAACGACACCGCGACGTGGCGTCGGTGTGTAAATTATAAAAACATTGCTGTCCCCTACGCGTGGATATTTTGTATAATATACACACACTGTTTTGAGTGATTTTTAGTTTGAGTACTTGGAGTTTTACATGGCAAAAAATAAATATTCCCACACGGTTTTACTTCCTAAAACTGATTTCCCGATGCGTGCGGGCCTGGCCCAAAAGGAGCCCGGCATCCTTGAGTTTTGGAAGGACATTAACCTCTACAAAGCAATGCTTAAGAAGAATGAGGACGGTCCCCATTTTGTACTGCACGACGGGCCGCCTTATGCCAACGGGAAAATTCACATCGGCCATGCGCTTGACAAAACAATTAAAGACATTATTTTGAAATCCCGCGCTATGACGGGGTATTATACTCCTTACGTGCCGGGATGGGATTGCCATGGTTTGCCCATTGAGCAAGCACTACTCAAAGAACTCAAACAAGAGAAAAAACACATCACCGACGTGCCTGCTTTCCGTACCAAAGCGCGCGAATTTGCCGCCAAGTTTATTGACTTGCAACGCCAAGGGTTTAAACGTTTAGGGGTGCAGGGCGATTGGGATAATCCGTACCTGACGATGGATAAACGTTACGAAGGAATTACCATCGGTGTATTTTTAGATTTGATTGAAAAGGGATACGTTTACAAAGGGCAAAAAACCATTACCTGGTGTCCGCATTGCGAAACGGCTCTTGCCGACGCAGAAACCGAATATAAAGACATTTCTTCTCCGTCTATTTACCTGCGTTTTAAACTGGTAACTGCTCCCAAAGAAATCTTTGGCGACTTGGATTATTCTTATCCGATCAGTTTGGCCGTATGGACCACCACCCCGTGGACCATTCCCGCTAACCGCGCGGCGGCTGTGTCTAATACCGAGGATTATGTCCTCTTGCAAGATGAAGATACGCACGAATACTATATCGTGGCGGAAAAACTGGCACTTGAATTTACCAAAAACACTGGGCGTAACTGTAAACAAGTTGGCACGGTTCCCGGTGAAAAACTGGTAGGCCTAAAATACTACCATCCGCTCTCGCACCAGGAAAACCCCGTCATTTGGACGGACTTTGTCACCATGGATGCGGGGGTGGGGGTTGTACACATTGCCCCTGGCCATGGGGAAGAGGACGCCCAAGCCGGTAAACAATGGAATTTGGAAACGTTCTGCCCGGTTGACGAAAAGGGTTGCTATACGCCGGCCGCGGGTGTGTTCCCTGGCATGCATGTGTTTGACGTTAACCCCTTGATGGTCAAAAAATTGGACGAGTTGGGTGCACTGATTAAACAGCAAGAAATCACGCATAGTTATCCGCATTGTTGGCGCTGCCACAACCCGATTATTTTCCGCGCTACCGAACAATGGTTTATGTCTATTGACAAAAACGGCCTGCGCGAGAAACTGATGAAAAATTTGAGCGAAGTAAAATTCTATCCAGCCGCCGGACAAGAGCGTATGCGCTCCATGATTGGCTTGCGGCCGGATTGGTGTTTGTCGCGTCAGCGTTTCTGGGGAAGCCCGGTCACCATTTTGTATTGCAAAAAATGCGGTAAAGCACAAGTGAACAGCAAACTCTTTAGCTTCATCAAAGAGCGGGCGATGAACGAAGGGTCCGACTTTTGGTTTACCGACCCGGTGGAAAAACTTCATCCCGAAGGGTATGTCTGTGATTGCGGAGGTACCGAGTTTACCAAAGAAACCGATATTTTAGACGTGTGGCTCGATTCGGGCGTGTCGTGGGCGGCGGTGCTTAAAGACCGCGGGTTGGACTTCCCTGCCGATGTCTATTCCGAAGGATCCGACCAGCACCGCGGTTGGTTCCAAAGTTCTTACATCCCGTCTTACACGCTGGAAAATACGGCTCCGTTTAAAACTATTCTTACCCACGGCATGGTGCTAGACGGCGAAGGCAAACCCATGCACAAGTCCGCCGGTAACGCTGTTGACCCTGAAGATGTCATCAATAAATACGGGGCTGACATCTTGCGTTTGTGGGTGTCCTTAAGCGATTACCAGGGCGACGTGCGCATCAGCGAAACCATTTTGCAAGGACCCATTGATACGTACCGCAAGTTACGCAACACGGTGCGCTATGCGTTGGGAAACCTCTATGATTACGACCCCGCTGTACACAAAGTACCCACCCGGGACTTGAACGAAATGGACAAGTACATGTTGGGCCGCCTCAACACCATGATTGAGGAAGTGCGTGCCGGGTATGAAGAATTTAACTTCCGCCGTGCCATGCGTGCGCTGACGGATTTTTGTATTTTGGATTTGTCGTCCTTTATGCTTGACGCCTCCAAAGACCGTCTGTACACGCTAGGGGTCAATGCCCCAAGCCGCCGCAGCGCACAAACGGTGCTGGCTGAAATTGTGGTGGACCTGTTACAGTTGATGGCGCCGGTACTTTGTTTCACCGCCGAAGAAGCATGGCAGGTCTTGCGCCAAACCGCGATGGGGCGTGAGTTCGCACAAAGCATTTTCCTAACCAACATGCCGGCAAACTCCACCTTCATCCCCGATTTGCGCTTGGAAAGGAAGTGGAACGAAATTCGCCGTATCCGCGAAGGCGTGCAGAAGTTTTTGGAAGAAGCACGCGAGAAAAAGATTATCGGCTCCTCGTTAGAGGCCAAAGTAATTTTCAGCACCTGCGACCCAAGCACCCGGGCTTTCTTGGAAGAAACCCAAGAACTCTGGCCGGAGATTGCCATTGTTTCGCAAGTGGAAATTAAAGAAGGAAAGGATCCGCTGTTTGTGGAAATCGTCCACGCCACTGGGCACAAATGTGCGCGTTGCTGGCAGTGGAAAGACGAAGTGGGTACGCTTGCGCAGGACGATTTGTGCCAGCGTTGTGCCGATGTATTAGCACGTGAGAACATCCCCGCGGAGCCGGTGCATGGCTAACGCATGGGCGTGGATATGCACCCACAAAGTTCCGCTGGCGGCGGCGGCAATACTGTTGTTGTTGGACCGCTTGAGTAAAGTGTGGGCGTTAGTGTACCTCACCGCGCACGGCCCGGTAAAATTAGCCAAATATTTTTGGCTTAACTACGTGGAAAATACCGGGGCGGCGTTTGGGATGTTTCAAAACGCAAACATGCTGTTGATCCTTGTGATGCTTTTGATTATCGGCTATGTGATTTACAGTTGGAAAGATATCACTAAATACGGCGGCTTGGCAACATGGGCGGCGGTGCTGATATTGACCGGTGCGTTGGGCAATTTGTACGACCGGTTTACGTTAGGATTTGTAGTGGACTTTATTGACTGGCGGGTTTGGCCTGTGTTTAATGTGGCCGACGCGTGTATTACGGTGGGAGCGGTGCTGTTGGGGGGTTGTTTGCTGCGCCGCACCCCAAAACAAGAGGAGAAAGCATGAAAAAAATATTCGGTATTTTGATATGCGCAGTAATGGTATGCGCGTGCAGCAGTGACACCAAATTGTTTAAGAAAGCACGCTTAGCTCAAACGCGAGGAAATTATCCTAAAGCGCTGGCACTTTATAACCAACTACTCAAACAAAAGCCGGATTATCCCGCCGCATTGACCAACCGCGGTTTGGTATGGGAAAAAATGCCTGCCAAAGATGCTGCCGAAAAAGCCAAAAACCGTCAATACGCGCAGGAAGATTACTTGCGCGCGCTGGAAATTAACCCCAATCAGGCAGAAACCTACAACAACTTGGGTGCGTTGTATATGGATATGAACTTAAACGGGGATGCCATTGATAACTTTACAGAGGCCATTGCCATCAACCCCAACTATTTCCAGGCCATCTTAAACCGTGCTACTGCGTACAGTAAAACCAAAAATTATGTAGCCGCCATCCGCGATTTTGACCGCGCGGCTGCCCTGCGTCCGCACGATACCGCCATGCTTTACAACCGAGCGCTGGCATATTACGAATTTGAAAGATACGAATCAGCCGTCAACGACCTTTCACACGCCATTGCTGCTTCTCCCAACAATGCACGTTTGTATGTGGCTCGTGCACGCTGCTTTGTCAAAATGGGATATCCCGCTGATGCGTATGACGATTTGACACAGGCCATTAACTTGCAACCCGATTATGCCATGGCATATTATTACATTGCCGATTTGCTCTATCGCAACGGGGATACTGATTATGCGTTGGGTGCGTTGGTCAAGGCCAAAGAATTGGCCAGCAACTATGCCCCTACCTACGATTTAATGGGTGATATGCTAGCCATGGAGGACCCGGTTTCTGCCACAGCCAACTATTTAGTAGCCCAACGGCTTGACCCGAAAAACGCTCGCAAGTATCAGGCCAAATTAAACGCCATGAAGACCACCGAAGGACGTTACCAGGTGGTATCGGCTCGTTTCTTCCCGGAAGGGCGCAAATATAATTCTTCCGGCGAACGCCGTGTGGCTACCCGCCCCATCCCAACCGGAGTGCAAGCCCAACGGGCCCGGGTATCTCAAAAAAGATAAGGAGTAAACGTATTGCTGTATGAGTCAGGACGAAGTAGTTGTTACGTTTGAGCCGGCCGCGCTGTCCGTGCCTTCTCGAAAATTTACGTACCGATTTTTCTTGTCAGGTTGTTTGTTACTTTTGGTGTTAGGATCCCAACTGTTGGAACATTCGCCCATGGGCATTTTTATTTTAGTGCTGATGGATTTGCTGTTCTGCGGGGATGTTATTTTGTGCTGTGCCGTAAAGGACTTGTGGCGCGGCCATTTTAGTTTGTCGGCGTTAGTGGCAGTGTGTGCCTTGTGCGGGTTTGCCTATTCGGTGCTTACGCAATTTAAAATCGCCGGTTGGCATGGCCCGGTAACCGATTTGTATGTCTACACGTTACTGCTCATCACACTAACGTTATGGATCGAGCGGCGCCTTAGCCGTGAAAAAGAAAAAACACATGTATTCATCAAAAAACTTGATGACTTTTTGCCCAAAGCCGGACGGTTGTGTGTAGGGCGGCAATTTCGCAAAGTGTTTGCGCGCGAATTACACAAAGGAGAATTGGTATTTGTTAAAGTAGGCGAGCGTTTACCTTGCGACGGTATCATCCGTAAGGGCAAAACCTCCATTGATGAACAACTCATCACCGGCAACATGATGCCTACCGCCAAACGGGTAGATCACCATGTCTATGCCGGTACGCTCAATAAGTCCGATGATATTTATGTGGAAGTTACCCAAACATTGCCCGATTCGGCCATCATGGGTATCATTGATGCCATTAAAAACAGCGAACGTCACCGTGCCGGTGCACGCAGTTTGCTCGACGGTTACGCCGCGTGGGTGTTGCCGTTTATTGCGGGGTGTGCGTTGGGCCTTTACGGGGTTCTGTTGGTGCGTCACGGCGTGGCACAGTGGGCCAGTTACCTGGGTGTATTTTTATTTACGGCGGCGCTTTTTTGCCCGGCGGCACTTGCGTTTGCGGTGGTATTTCCTTCGTTCTTTGCGCGCAAAGGCGGAGCACGGCTTAAACTGAAAATTCAAAACTTAAACGCGTTGGAAAAACTTGTCAACGCAAGTACTTTGTTCTTTGATAAAACCGGAACGCTTACTTACGGGGAACTGCGTGTATCAGGGGTGTATCCCGTGATTGAGGAGGCCAAAAAACAACTCTTAAAAGCCGTCATCACTGCCGAGCAACTGGTTGACGGTCCGTTTGCCGATGCGGTCAACACGTACGCACGCGAAAATAAAATACGGCCCAACAAACTTTTAGCATTTGATGTATTGCCCGGCCTTGGGGTACAGGCACAAGGGCGCGGTATGAAAATTTTAGCCGGTTCCATCCCGTGGCTGACCGAGCAAGGAATTGCCATTAGTCAAGAAATTAACCAACAGTGTGAGGCCGTTATCTGCGTGGCCGTCAATGGTGAGTATTTGGGATACTTAACGCTGGCTGACGAGTTGCGTCCCGGGGCGCAAGACATGGTGCAATTCTTGCATAAGCAAGGTAAAGAAATTATCCTTGTTTCCGGCGATAACGAAAGTTCTGTTTCTTCCATTGCCCGCGAGGCCGGCATTGAAAAATACAACTATTTTGTATTGCCCAAAACCAAAGCCGAAATCGTGGGTAACTTGCAAGGATTAGGCCAACAGGTGGTGATGGTGGGCGACGGATTTAACGATATTATCGCCTTGCTTAAAGCCGATGCGGGGCTGGTGTTTTCTTCCGGTAAGAACGTCTATAACAACTGGGTGGATGTCATCATCCGCCGCCGCGATTTGGACGGCATACGCTATTTGTTTACAATTCATACAAAACTGCGCAGTTTGGTGCGTCAAAATGTGATACTATGTGTATTGCTTAACGGCTTATTGGCCGGATGGCTGGTGTGGCAGAGTGCTGCTACGCCGGCTAGTTGGCAAGTCCCGGTATTGGGTGCGCTGGCAGTTGTAGTGATTGTATGGTTAAATTCACTAAGGATGTTACACATAAAATGACAAAAGATATTGACTTTGGATATACCCAGGACCATGCCCGCAAAAATGCGGATACGGTACTCCCGGCGATTCAATGCTGGGAAAACCAGTACAAGCGCGACTATGTAGTGCGCATTGAACTGCCGGAGTTTACCTCCGTTTGCCCCAAGACCGGCCTGCCGGACTTTGGAACAATTGTGATTGAGTACATCCCCAATGATTTGTGCTTGGAGCTAAAATCACTTAAGTATTACCTATTAGAATACCGCGATATGGGGATTTTTATGGAAAATATCGCTAACAAAATTTTGGATGATGTGGTTAAGGCGTGCCATCCTAAAAAAGCGACCGTTACGGGAACCTTTACCCCGCGCGGAGGTTTAAAATCTGTCATTGTGGCTACTTATGAACAAAAGTAAATTATTCCTCTTGTGGATGCTTACGTTCTTCGCCGGTGCCATGGTGGGCGGCGTGTGTATGCGGTTTTATCAAACCACGCACACACCGAAGACAGTTTCCTGCCCGGCTATGCAATGGAATAATCCGCAAGTAGATTTACTGCTTGCCAAACTCGAAGAAATGGGAACCCCTGCCGGTGAAAATGAAACGGCGCAAGAGCCCACGCTTAAACGATCTTCGGAATTGCCTTCCCAACTGGTGCATAGTGAACTGCCTAAAGATATGGTGCTGGGGTTGCCCAATGTTTCGGCCAATACCGCGGAAGAGAAGTCCGCCGGTATTGTACTTACCGATGATCAAGAAACCATTGTGCTCAATTCCCGCCAACCTGCCCAGCGCGCTGCGGACGGCTCGAACATGACACTTATTGAAGCGCCAGTTGGCGTTAAGCGCATCAAAACATTGGATGCGTACAAAGCGTTTAAAACGCAAGCGCGCGGCAGTTACCCGACGGCCGATTTTGCCAAAGAAGAAGTAATTGTTCTTGAGTCCACCAGCAACCTGCCCGACAAAGTATTTGAGATTGTGGAGATTGTGCCTGAGGGGGGAAATCTCAAAGTGCGCTATCGCGTGAACGTGTTAGGATTGGATAAAAAAATCAACACGCACAGTGCACAAAAAATCAGTAAGAGTTCCTTACCTATTATATTAGAGCAAGTGCTGTAATAGATTAACGACTCTTAACGGCACCGCGACGTTACGTTTATATCCTGCAACCATTTTCCACCTTTGGCCGCCTCTGCGCCGACTTTCGCTTGCGTACTTGCAGTGCTTTGCACCGTCCGGAATACGTACGCTGCACTCAACTTACGGTGCAGATTCGGCACAAAGTTGAAAAATCAGCATGCTGACGAGTAGACCGGTGCTAGCCTGTACGGCCAAGGTTAACGAGCCCTTGAGCAACAACGGAATATGCCAAATTAGAAAGAAGAAAATGGCAGCCGATATTGTGCCCGATATTCTGTTTCTTCGCACGAATTTGGTGTAGTTCTAGGCGCGAAAGGGCGAAGTATACTGTGCGCAGCGGCGCGGTAGCGCCGAGGTATTCGAGCCCTTGAGCAACAACGAAATATGCCAAATTAGAAAGAAGAAAATGGCAGCCGATACCCCGGATTCTGTCCCCAGCCGATTAGTAAACTGGGTGGTAACCATTACTCTAAGCGGCCTACTTGGTCACGAAGGCGGGCACCTGTGGACCGGCTTGGCCTTGCTCCGTGTGGGGTTTGCCGTGCCGCGCTTGTTACCTTGCGCGCGGTGCGCTCTTACCGCACCTTTTCACCCTTACCCTTGCGGGCGGTTTATTTTCTGTGGCACTTTCCGTGGAAAATCCCCCGCTCTTTCGAGCGGCACACTACCCTGTGGAGTCCGGAAGTTCCTCTCCCTGCGCCGAAATTAGCCGGGAGCGGTTACCTGGCTGCCAACTACATTATACAAAAACCCCACGTAACTGTGGGGTCTTTTGACGTACATAAAGGGAACTTATTTGCCCGTGGAACCAAAACCGCCGTCTGCGCGGGTGGTGTCACTTAACTGTGTGGCTTCTTCAAAAGAGGGATATAAGGTAGGCAGAACTACGAGTTGTGCTACTTTTTGCCCTGCTTCAAACACAAATTCAGTGTCATTTAAATTGTACATACACACAATCAGTTCTCCGCGGTAGGGGGCGTCTACCAGCCCGGCCATGGCCTTAATACCTTTGCTCTCCACCGAGCTCTTACCCCAGATAATACCCGAGGTATTTTCCGGCAGTTCCACGGCCACACCGGTATGCACTTTGGTGATAGTGCGCGCAGGCAGCACGGTGCGTTCTAACGCAAACAAATCAGCCCCTGAATCGGTGGGGTGAGCACGTAGCGGAAGTTTGGCGCGGGGGTCTAGTTTTTTTACTTTCATAAAATTCCTACATTAATTTTTCAATCTGCGTTTGGGCAGTTTGTGCGTAAAGTTTTTCTATATCCGAGCCATTGGTGGACAACGCATTGATTGGCGCAATAAGCCCTTTTAACAGGTGAATATCAAATGTACGATCGGATGTGTAAGAAAAAGCATTGGGGTTAGCAAGTACACCTGCCATATACGCACACGCACGCAAGGAATTGATGCGTTCGTTTTCTTTGCCCGAGAGTAACACATCTTTGAGTGCATTTACGCTATTGCCCGTCATAAAACCAAGGGCCAGCGCATAGGTGGCCGACGCAGGTTTTTTATAACTGATGCTTAATCCTTTGAGGGTTTCTTCTAAGGTGGCATCGGGGTTGGCAGCCAGCGCGGTGGCTAGTTGTGTTTGCACATCGGGGTTGTCCTCTTTTTTAGCCCGCTTAAATAGTTGTGCTTGGGCTTGCGGAGTATGTAACGAACCTAACCAAGCAACAGCTGAAGCACGCAGTTGCGGGTCGGCAGCGGCGGAACATTTTTTTAAGATATTGAGTTGCTCTTGGTCGGTCTTGGCGATTAAATTGAGCGCACGTTGTGCAAATTTTTCGTCGAAAATATACAATCGCACGATATCTTTGGTATGGGTGGCATCTTCGGGATTTATCAGGCCGTATGCAGTCGCTACATAGGCACGTAGCACCGGATCTTGTGTGTGCATAGCGTCTTGCAAGAGGGGAGAAAGTTCTTCATACACCGAACCCATGGATGTTAAAATTACCGCTGAAAAAGCAGATTTAAGAGGATCATCTTGGCGCATAATTTGACTGACCAGCGCCGGTTCGGATGTTTTGGCGGGCGGGATGCGTACTAAACTGGCTCCGGCGGCAAACACCGTGTTTGGATCTTGCGATGTGCGGAAAAGCGTAAGCACTTGTTGTGTTTCTTGCGGTGTGCGCGTGGGCTTTTGTAAAAGCGGCAGCGCTTGTTGCAGCGAGTTTTGCGCAAACAACGGCGCCGCGAATAAAACGAGTAACCCTACAATAATATATTTTCTCATACATTTATTATAACAATTTACAAGCAAAGACCCCCGCACTTTTTGGGTGCGGGGGAAAAAATAGAGTAAGTGAAAAACTATCTGGCCAGCGCTTCGCTTACGTGTTCACTGGTGATTACATTTTTGCCGGAGGATTTAGCATCCTGGTTGCTGTAGATGTGCAAACTGTCTTCGTTAGATAGTACGACCATTTTGGTATTTCCTAACGAAAGCAGGAAACGTAATTGGGTGGTTTGTTTAGACATAGTACAGTTCCTTAATAATCAAAATCTATATATCCATCATAACTTGTTTGTTGGGCATTCCGCAAGCGAAATTAAGACCTGTTTGTATATAGGTCTTTTTTTCTGGGTCTGGTCCTGGGACCTGTCAGTGTCAAGTTGTCCACACGCGCGTGTGCAGTTTGTGGGGAAAGAATGCGAGAAGGCCCAAATGCTTGTTTTTTCGTCTGAAAATAGGCGAAATAGTACGTGTGTTTATAACGGTAATAAAATGAGTTATCCACAAGAAAACTGACTTATCCACACCCCCTGTGGGTTGGGGTACCCAAAACAAAAGGGAAAATGAGGCAAAAAGGGTATAAAACGTAGGGGAAAAGGGTAGTTATCAACAGGTTATAAACAACTGTTGATAAAGGATATTCGTCCTAATTGGGTATGTTTAGAGGGAGTAAACATTCGCGCGCCCGCGCTCGCGCGTTTGCCGGTGTGCTTCGCGCTGGTGCGCACGCTTGCGTAGAGAAAGTAAGTGTTAAAAACACTACTTGGTATCTTCGGCAATAACAACTTCTAAAAAATGCTAGGTATTTTTTTTTACTTTTGCTATAATACAGCTAGGAGGTTACTATGAAACTCAAAACCCTTTTTTTATTGACGATAACTTTAGTGCTGGGTGCGTGTGCTTCCCAACAACGTGAAGACGAAGAAATCCCGCGTTTGCCGGCGGAGGACCCCAATGTGGTAGCATTGGATGCTGCCAACTATAAACTCTACAACCAAACCCCGGCGCAAATGGCACGCTCTCTCAAATTACCTTCTGTTCATTACGATTTTGATTCCATCCGTGTGCCAGAATATGCCTACCCGCTACTTGATAAAATAGCGCAGGTGATGCAAGAGGAAGAACGCTTGCATCTGATTTTGCAAGGGAATTGTGACTCGATAGGAACGGAAGAATATAACTATTGGCTCTCGGGCGCGAGGGCTGCAGCGCTCAAGTCGTACCTGGTAAGCCGCGGTATTAATGCCGAGCGTATCCGCATTCACGCATATGGCGACACACGGCCCATCACGTTGGATCAATCTGTCGACGGACGGCGTGCCAACCGCCGCGTGGACATGCAATTTACCGTACGGCAGTGGAAGTCGGTTTATTAATCGGCGTGCAAAACAATTTTACGGAGCATACTTGTATGTTCCGTATTTTTATTGGGATGAAAAATGCTTGATTTAATTAAAGCTAAAAAAGAAACGGTTGCTTTCAAAATAGTGCGTGCGTTGCTATCGGCCACGTTTTTGGTGGTACCACTCATCTTTTTTACCGATTTAACCGCTAATCCGTTTTTTGCACAAAACGTGTTACTGTATGTGTTGATTGCTGCTATCTACGGAACGATTGCGTTTCAATTTTTGCGCACGCAACGCATGGAAGTTACTAAAACGTTTTTTGACTTGGCATTTTTCCTCTACGTGATTTCGTGCGCGATGGGGTGGTTGGTGTCTGTTTCCAGCGCACCGCAAGCACTGCGCCAGACGTTATTTTATGGCCTTTTAAACTACGGGACGTTGCTTTTGATTGTAGCGGTAGGGGCGTATATCATCAGCAAAAATGTGTCGTTCTCTGGTGTGATTGAAAGCAAAACAAATTACATTTTGTTGTTTTTTGTGTGGGGAGCGTTGTGGTATTTGGCCCCGCTACTTAAAACCAGTTCTTCGTCAGAAACTTTCTTTGCGCAACTGTGGGATTGGTACGCGGTGGTGCTGTGGGGGTTGGGCATTTGGCTGGGCATGCGCGTGCTTAAAAAACTCACGCAGGAAAATATTTTTGTACTCATTTTTGTGGCCGTATTTTTGGCATGCGGTTACGGTGTGTTGCAAGCATTGGGGTTGGACTTCTTGTGGCCGTTTGAAATTAATCAGTTTGCTACGCGCGCGTTCTCAACGTTTGGAAACCCCAACTTCCTCTCGTCGGCCGTCGTAATGTTGCTCCCCGCGTTGTTGGTGTATTACATGCGTACCGACAGCAAAAAAGATTTTTTTGTCTACGGACTTTTGGTATTGGTGTACGTGTTGTATCTATCGTTTGGGTTGGCGCGTTCGTGCTGGATTGGGGCGGTGTGCGGTCTTTTTATGATGTGGATGTTCGGCACGTTGCGTTCACTCATTTGGCAACGCAAAGGACGCGTGTTTTTGCTGGCGCTTTTGGCGGTGGGCGTGGCGTATAGTTCCATCTACATGCCCGGCCCCGGCAACGCGATTAGTCCCGTAAAAAACCGGGTGAGTGAAATGCGCGATATCCAAGTAGAAGATTTTACACTGGGCGTAAAAAAAGAACGCATTTTTCAATCACTCCATCAGCGTTTGCTGATGTGGGATGCGTCCAAAGAAATCTTTTTAAGTAAACCGGTATTGGGTAGCGGCGTGGGAAATTATCAAATGGCCTTTGCGCAAAACCAACCTAAAACGCTTGTCAAATATCCTGAACTACGCAACTTAAAAACAACAACCAACGCCCCGCATAACGAAATTTTATTCCAACTCGCCCAAGGTGGTATGGTGGGAGTAGGACTTTTCTTGTTTATGTTTATGGTGCTGTTTTTAGAAGTGAAAGATTTTGCGGCTCACAAAAAAGAAGGCGATAAAAAACAACTTCTACAGGCCATTTTCTGCGGCATTTTAGGAATGTTAGTGGACAACATGCTCAACATTTCTTTGCATGCGGTAGTACCGGCATTCATTTTCTGGTGGTTGGTCGGTGCCGAAGTAAGCGGCGTGGGGAAAGAAGAAAGCCGTGTGTCGATCGTGGCTAATCCGGCGACAAAAGCGGTGGCACTGACAATTTTGGCGGGTTGTGTGACGATTGTGGTGTGGCAGAGTGTGTGGTTCGCCAGCGAATATGAATCGTTTGTGGGACAGAAAAAAATTGCAGCCCGAGATTACGACGGCGCCGTGCGTAATTTATCAGCAGCACTGACGCTCTATCCGGCCAATACCGAGGCGGGTTTCCGTTTGGGACAAATTTTGCTGCACGAGCGCGATTACAAAAAATCGCTAGCCGTATTTGAAAAAACAGTAGCGGCTGCTTCGTACTACGAAGAAGTTTATTATCAGGCCGCACTGGCGGCGTTGGGCACCGGCGACACGAAAAAAGCCGTACATTACCTGATGGATAATTTGCGTTTGCATCCGTACCATTTGGAAGCATACAAACTTTTGGCCGCGTTGCTTTACGAAAACAGTATTTATGCCACCGAAGAAGAACGGACTATGTTGGAAAAAGGACTCTCGCTTTTCCCGTATGAAACGGCGCTGTGGTTACAAACGGGTGAGATTTATCAAAAACAAGGCGATAATGAACACGCAAAAAATATTTATCTGCGCGGTTTAAGCGTGGACACGTTGGATAAAAATTTACTCACACGCCTAGAAAAAATGTATCCCCAAACACAAGAGCGCCCGACGATTTTGGCACAAGCGCGCACCTTGCAGGGATATCAGGATAAGGTGACTAAATTCGCCAAAATGTCTACGGCGAACCAACACAAATTGCGCGAAAATATAGAAGCGTATGTGCTGCAATATCCCGATGATATGAACGGGCATATTTTGTTGGCGCGTGTGCTTTCGCTGGGGGGGAACGATTTAAAATCGGAAGAACAACTCCGCCAAGTGTTGCGTCATCATCCCGATAATTTGTGGGCCAATTTGGCGCTCTCAAGTTTGTATTATCAAGCGGAAGATTTGGACGGCGCACGCCGTGCTTTAGAGGATGCGTTGTTTTATTATCCCGGTAACGAGGCGGCAACTACCCGTCTGGAAAAGTTAAATAAAACGCGTGAAAAGTAGCAAAAATTTTGATAAAATTTTTGAGTAATAAAAAAACAGTAAAAAAGAAACGGATTGCAAACGAAAAAAATGTCTTTACAAATCGCACGAAATTGCTATAATAGCTGTATCGGCGTGTGATTGTAAAACAATTCTAGCGCAAGGAACGTGTATCTCATGAGTGAAATAAAAAGACCGTTGTTGTATGTACTGATATTAGTGGGCGGATTACTATGCGTAGGAGATATCGCCCGAGCCGCTACCTCGGCAGAAAAATCGTTGCAGAAAGGTATTGAGGCCTTTCGCAAAAACGATACCGACAAGGCCATGGATTATTTTGTGGATGTGTTGATGAACGGGAATGCTGCGCAACAAGCCCGTGCCAATAACTACATCGATGCCATTCACAACAAAATCGGCGGCATTGAAACTCCGGTGGAAGTAGAACTGACTTTCCCAGAACAACCCACCCAAACGGTGGTAGATCCTGTTAACAATTTGGCAAACTACGGTACGGAACGTTTAAATACGCTCGCTACCCATGGTGATGCCGCTACCCAAGAAGTGGAAGATATGTTTGGGGATGCCAACAAATCGTTGACCGAACAAATTGAAGCCCGCCAATTGGATGGCTATTTAGCCGAAGATCCGGCGTTGCAAGCAGCACAAGTTCAAGCGGCACAAACCCCGAATATGTTAGAACCGATACAACTGACAACTCCGGTGGTACAACCCGCGCAAACACAACCTGCTGCCACTACGAATCAACTGATTCCTACCCAACAAGAACTTGACGCATTGGAACAGCCAGTTGTTCTGCAAACTCTTCCTGACGGTACGACGGTCCCGGCGCCGCGCTTGCGCAGCATGACAGATCCTTTTGAAGATGAAACGTTGACGTATGCCGTTCCTGTTGCATACACCGAACCCACTACGCAAGCGGTGTACACGGCCCCGGTAACTTACGTGGCTACGCCCGTTGTGCAGCAACCGGTTGCTGCGTCTTCCACGTTTGCTGATTTAAGTAGCGATTCTGGTATTGAAGCACGCAACCTTTACACGGCGCAAAAATTGTTCAGCATGTCGCAAGAGGCAGAAGAGGCCTTGCGCAGCAATCCCGGTGTTCATTTGTACTTGCGCGAAGATGGCCGCCCGGATGCCATTGATGTAGATGATGACGTGTTGTTCAAAGGGAATTATTTTCGTGCGGACTCGTTGGATACACTCAATTACATTTATGAACTCTTAGCTCTTACGCAAGGTGCTAGTTATACCATCTTGCCTTCAGGTTCTTATACAGATGATGTTACGTTGTCCGGAATTCGCCAAGCGATGGCGCTTAAATCTTATTTAGTAAAACGCGGTATTTCCGAAGGTAAACTTTCTTATAACATGGGGTTAGTAGATGAAGAAGTCCCCGCCAAATTTTCCAATTTAAAAGGTCTTTCTATTGTGTTTGATTATGATGCTAAATTGCCCACGCGTTTATTAGATAATGAAGCAAAAGCAACGGCTCCGCTTTTGAGCATGGCTATCGTACCTCCTTGCCGCGCCATTGATCGTGCGTTAGGGGAAGCATACGCAATTGATTTTTCTGTGTTGGAAACCGTCACTCCGTTAGATAATTGGTTGTTGCAAGTAATCTGGCACGGACGGGATGGTAAGTATTATGTAGTACGCCAATTGGAGGGATTTGCACCGGTATATCACCAAATTTTGTGGAACGGACGTAAAGGAATTATTGGGCCGGAACTTCCTTGCGGTAAATATACGGTAGTACTTACCGGTGTCGATTTGAAAGGAAATAAACAGGTGTTGCGCCGCCGTATCATTGTAAAATGTGTGGAAACAACACCCACAACGGGTTCTTGCCAAGAAGGCAAATGCCCGACCGTAGTTACCACGAAGGCAACCACGGAACAATCTACGGTATTGGATTATAACTCGGCCCGCTTGTGGAAGAAACCCGGGCGCATTATGCGCGAAGGTGAAATGCGCGAAGAGGCCGCTGTTGTTGTGGAAGAAAATGTGAATGCTGCAGCCAATGTGCAAGCACAGGGAACTGCCACCGGTACGGATGAAAGTACGTATACGCATACAAGAACGGAACGCACCATCGTAACCACGGATAATTCCCCGGCTGTAACAACGTCTTCCTCTTCTTATTCTTCATCTTCTTCGTATACAAGCGACGGGGTGAATGTGCAAGATGTAGCAACCAACCCATACGATATGCCGTATGAGGAAGAGTATACCTCCTATTAATAAAGGATAAGGGGAACTTGGGATTATGAATTTGTCGGAAATTTTGATCGGAAACAATATGGGTGCCCATCCAAACTGCTTGGGTATCTATATTGGTATAGACGAAATTTATGTGGCACAGAGCGTAAAGCGTGAGGGCGGTGTAGCCCTTGAGTCGCTCATCCGCGTGCCTGTAAATATCGTGGATAAATCTCGTTTAAAACCGCTTGACTTAAATGAAACTTATTTTACCATGGACAATTGGTTGGATGCGTTAGGTAAAGTAACTTCCAAAAAAACATGGGATACAAATAAGGTAGTAGTCAGCTTATCTCCCGAGTTCTGCTTGTTGCGTCACTTTATTATTACAGTTCCGCTCAAACGTAAAGAATGGGCGAGTGGTATTCCCAACGAAGCACGCAAATATATTCACTTTTCATTCAATAAGGCCGTGTATGCTTATCACGTCTACGAATTTGAATCCTCCGCTACCAAGCAAAAACGCTTGGGCGTTGTGTTTACCATGACCACCCAAACGATTATTGAGCGCTTGAAGAAGGGGCTTAAATCGTTAGGGTTGGAGTTGGTTTCCGTAGAGCCGGACTGTTTATCATTAGGGCGTGTGTTTAGTGATAATGATAAAGAAGCAATTGGCGGGGGACGGATTTATTCTTTCTTTGGAAAAGAGCGCGCGAGTTTTGTATTTATTAATGAGATGGCCCCCTTATTAGGGCGCGAAGTGGAAATTTCCGGGTCGTTACCGGCGGAACGAAGACGTTTTGAAATTACCAACAGTACCGAATTTATTGCTAAACAGTTGGAAAAAGATCCCTTTGAAGAAGCCGTTATCATGGGATATAATACCGACCAGTGGCGTGCTGCGCTGGAAGCAGATGCACGCAAGCCGGTTCGCTCGTGGGATTTAAAGGAAGTGTTTGGTATAGAAACCAAGTCCGTGGGTGAAATGGCAGCTATCGGCGCCAGTGGAAAATTCTTCAACCAACGTGTGCCGGATATTGATTTTACCAAAGGGAATCGTCTTACTGCACGTGAATTTAATGCCAGTTGGACGATGTGGAAAATCGTGTTGATTGTGTTGTTGGTACTCGGGCTCTTATTAGCCAAGAGTTACGTGGGATTGTTGCTAGCTAATTACGAAGTTAAGAAGAAACAAGGTAGCGCTATTGGCCTGTTGGAAGATTTTAAAGGTCTTACCGCTTCGGAACTAAGCAATAACCTTAGTAGTATAAAGACGCAGAACGACACTTTGTCTATGATTTATGGAAGTACGCCGCTGATGACGCCTATTTTGGTAGCGGTGGCGAATTCGTTGCAGCCGAATATGTGGCTTACACGTGTTTCTTATGCTTCTTCGTTCCCCAATACCCGCAGAGGAGAAGGAACGTTGGAAATAACCGGGGTGATTGCATCGGGTAAAGAAAGCGGTGAGGACTTGATTATCGGGGGACGTTTTAAAGAAACGTTGGCCCAGCAGCGGGAATTGGCTAGCTTGTGTTATAACGCGAATATCCGTTATACGCAAGGATCGTCCGCAACTGCCTCGCGTGCAAAAGGGGCTACTAGCGAAACGCATTTCACGCTTTCATGTTCGTCGGATGTCGGGAGAGATTATTAATATGGCACTTGATTTTAATAAATTAAAACAAGAGTATCTGGCTCGTCGGGAAGAAAAGCAGGCCGCGCAAGAAGAGAGAATGGCCTCCGAACCGAAGAAGCAATCTGCCTTGGGTAAAAAACTAGCACCGTTCAAACAGGGCCTTGCCGACATCAAAGCCGTGTCTGAAGAGGGCAACATTAAATTATTTATTAAGCAACTAGCGGTTATTGCATTGGCGGCCTGGGGTGTGTGGACGGTAATGGGAAAATTAAATGCTCAAAAAGCGGAAATCCAGGACCGCATTACTGCTATTGCTTTGCAACAAACGCACCAGGACGATTATATGTCCAACAAAGATCGTTTGTTGCGCTTGGAACCGTTATTCCCGGACATGGGCCAAAAGAATGAATGGTTGGTAAAAACGTTGATGACCGCGTTTGGTAACCATGACATCAAAGGTGATATTAACGGAAACGCAGTAGAGAATATGGAGACAAACTATACGATTGTTACGCAGGATGTTACATTCCGTGAGAAGTTTGCCAATATTGGTCGCTTTTTGGCAGATATAGAAAACGGGAATGATTTTCTGCGTGTTTCCAATCTTACAATTACTAAACTTGCAGATACAAACTCGCTCGGACAAAACAACGTAAGCTTGCGTTTTAATACGGTTTTTCCCAAAGATAAATATGGCAAACGTTTGTTTAAGGATTATGATAAACAGATAAAAGCAATTGAAGCGGAAAATGAAGCCGCCGTCAAAGCAGCGGAAGCAGCGGAAAAGGAAGCTGCGGCTGGGGGTAAAGCGAATGCATCTTAATATGAAAACCTTTTTAATGATGGTATTAGCGGGTTGGTTTGCGTTAGCTGGCACCATGTTGCACGCGCAAGGTGCCAAGAAAAAAGGTGTTTTGGGCAAACGTTCCCGCAAACGTGCGGCTCCTTCTGCTTTGAACGGAACGCAGAAAGTGCATGTGACGTTCAACCCCACCCAAAAACGCGACCCGATGCTTTCTCCCGATGATATATTGTTGTTAGAACACCGCGAGAAACAACGTTTAGCTGCTTTGGAGGCCGAACGCAGACGCAAAGAAGAAGAGGAACGCAAACGCTTGGCAGAAGAAGAACGCAAGCGCCAATGGGAATTAATGTTACTCAAAGATCCGACCATTTTGGTGCGTGATAAAATTAAGATTGGCGGTATCATTGATAAAGAGGTACTGATCGGCGGTAAACTCTACACTATTGGCAACTCGTACATGGGAGCCAAGATTGTAGCCGTAGGGGCCGATTCGGTTACGTTCTCGTACAAGGGACACAAATTTGTTAAGAAGTTAAGTTTATAGTTAGTAGATGCACATTTAGTAGTAAACTCACATAGGAGGAATGATGACAAAACGTATAGTTGTAATATTCGCAAGCGTAGTTGCACTGGGGCTTGCAGGTACGGCGGTGGCTCAGCAAGAACGCCAAATCCTTCCCAGTGATGACACGATTGCTTTGGTAGAGAACGGGACAAAAACTTCTGCCGCAGAAGACCTGTATAGAGAGGTAGAAACGCAGTCCCCGCTAGATAGAATCGTATCTATCCGGGTAGCAAACGTGCCGATATCGGCTTTCTTGAACAGTATTACTACCCAAGCCAAGATCAACTTTATTATGAGCGAAGAATTCGCCAATAAAAAAGTGACGGCTTCGTTAACCCGCGTAACCGTGCGTGAAGCACTTGATACCTTGTTGCGGGTACACGGCTTGGCCTATCAACGTATCGGTAAGAGCGACAGCTACGTAGTAACCAAACGCTCCAATGATGCACCCGATACCATTACCAAAATCTATACGCTTAGTTACATTTCGCTCCAGGGCGTTGGTTCTGCCCAAGGCGAACTCAACAGCATTATGCCGCAAGATGTATCCAGCGGTTCGGGTATGTCCGATTCTACCTGGGGCCAAGCTGGCACTACGGGAAGCATGGGCGGCGGTACGGACTCGTACGCGGCCGGTTCTACCATTACCGGCATTGTAAGCAGCATGCTTTCTCCCGTGGGTAAAATTGCCGTAGACCCGCGCACCAATAAGCTCATCATTACCGACGTGCCGGAGGTTTTCCCGCAAGTAGAAAACATCTTGGCGGAACTTGATATTAAACCTCCGCAGATTTTAATTGAAGCTCAAATCGTAGAAGTCAGCAAAACCAGCGGTTTGAGTTTGGGTTTTGAATACGGTGGAAGCGACGGGGTCCTCGCCTCTATCGAAGCTCCGCAGCGTGCGCTTACCTCAGAATTTTTCCATAAGAAAAGATACGACGGTAGCAAAAGATTACATGGTTGGGATTGGCTTTTCCCGAGCAGTGAAGAAATTGACAGTGGATCAGAAACCGATAATGGCGATGGAACCACGACCACAAGCGAAGGCAACAATATGAAAGCCGGTGTGCTCAACATTTCCGCGCTTAACATTGTACTCAAAGCGCTCTTGACCCGCGGGGAAGCCAAATATTTAGGTAAACCCAAAGTGGTAACCTTGAATAACAAAACGGCTACAATCACTACTTCTACGGATGCTACGGTGGGTCGTACGGTAACGGATTCTGGTCAAACGACAGCTACCGCTACTTCTACGGTTTCTGCCGAGCGTAAGCGTGTAGGGTTGACCTTGCAAGTAACTCCGCAAGTAAACCGCGAAGGATATGTAACGTTGTTTGTACAACCTACCTATTCCGATGTGGTTTCCTCCGGGTTTGACTTTGCACTTGATACCACCACCCGTGCTGCTTCTACGCTTGTGCGTGTGAAAAACGGACAAACAGTTGTAATCGGTGGTTTGTTAACTTCCCGCGAAACGGACCAAACCCGCAAAGTACCGCTCTTGGGTGATATTCCGATACTTGGGTGGTTATTTACCAGCCGCGCCAAATCAAAGAGCACGACTGACTTAGTCATCTTTATTACGCCGACCATTTTGGCCGAGTAAATGTGAGTTTGTATACCTGCCCTCCCAGAGGGCAGGTATACGTACATTAAGTTGTTTAAGGGGATTGTAAAATGGCAAAACAGTTAGATGAAATTTTGGTGGACCATGGTATTATCACTCCGGAGCAAAGCAAGCAAGTACAGCTGTCTGCCAAGCAGAACAACATTACCATAGCCGAAGCCATTTTACAAAGCGGTTACGCCACGGAAGAGCAAGTAACCATGGCGTTATCCAAGCATTTTTCCATCCCCTATGCCTCCAAAGAAAACGGCATTTTAGTGCCGGAGCGCGAACAGAATTTACAAGAAATTATCCCTGAAAAATTTGCCCGCGAAAATATGGTCGTCCCGTTGTTTATGGAGGATGACTCGTTGGCTGTAGCGCTTTTGGATCCTACCAATTTATTCGTAATTGAAAACATCAGGATGATGTCCGGTAAGCAAGTACAGCCGTTCATCACTTCTAAATCACAGCTTTTAGCTGTAATTGATACTTTCTACACGAATAAAAACCTGTTGGAAGAAGTCCTTAACGAAACTATACATTCCGGGCCGGTGGATGTAACCGCCGCTGATGAGGAAGATGTAGAAGTAACCGGGGTGTTGGACTTGGATAGGATGGCTCCTACGGCCTCACAATATGTTAAACAGGTAAACGCTATTTTGCGTCAGGCCATTTCTGAGCGTACCAGTGATATTCACTTGGAGTTGTTCGACGAACGTGTGAGTTTACGTTTCCGTATTGACGGTTCACTTTATGAACGTACCGCTCCTGCCAAAGACGCGGTAAATGCCATCATTTCTCGTATTAAAATTTTGTCAAAACTTGATATTGCCGAAAAGCGTTTGCCGCAGGACGGAAGTTTCACCATTCGTTATCAAAACCGTTCCATTGAAGTCCGTGTGTCTGTGTGTCCTGCAGTATACGGAGAAAAATTGGTGCTTCGTATTTTGGATAAAGGATCGGGGGAAATGAATATCGACAAGCTCGGTTTTGAGCCGGATCAGAAAAAGGCCTTCTTGGATGCGGCCAACTTACCGCACGGGTTGATTTTCTTGACGGGGCCGACAGGGTCCGGTAAATCTACTACTTTAAACGCCGTACTGACCACTATTCGTACTCCCGAACTTAACTTTATGACGCTGGAAGACCCGGTCGAATACAAATTGGCGGGTATCAGCCAAGTGCAAGTAAAACCGTCCATTGGGCTTACCTTTGCCGCAGGGTTACGTTCTTTCTTACGTCAAGACCCGGACGTCATCCTCGTAGGGGAGGTCCGCGATAACGAAACTGCCGAGGCCTGTTTAAAAGCTGCTTTAACCGGTCACTTGGTGCTTTCTACTTTGCACACCAACGACGCGTTAGGTGCTGTTCCCCGTTTGATTGATATGGGGATGGAACCTTTTTTGTTAGCTAACTCACTGGCGTTAGTAGCTGCCCAGCGTTTGGTGCGTGTACTTTGCCCGCACTGTAAAGTGCCGCACATTCCGGATGCTGCCACGGTGGAACAAATCATCCGGGAAGGGCACCTCAACCCGCGTGAACGTAACTCGTGGACGTTCTTTAGAGCGGTAGGTTGTCCGCGCTGTTTTAATACGGGTTACACTGGCCGCCGTGCCATTTACGAAGTGTACCGTATGAATGAAGAAATGCGTAACATTATTTATAAAACGCAGGATTTGATTGACCTTCGCAAAGCGGCAGTTCGCTCGGGAGCGCTTAATTTGCGTGCCAACGGATGGCACAAAGTGATTCGCGGAATTACAACCGTAGATGAAATTTTAAGTATTACAACGTCAGACGAATAAAGCATTTTTTAGAGGGTAAATTATGCCAAAGTATACATATAGAGTAAAAGACGAGCATGGGAAAGTATTTACAGGTTCCTACACAACGGATAGCAAAGACCGTTTACGTGCGGCTTTGCAAAACAAGGGATATTTAGTATTAGATATTTCCGAAGCGGCGAAAGGGTTGTTTTCATCGGGCAAAACAGGTACCCGGCGCAAAGGCGGCAAAGTGCCCGGGCACGTGCTGGCGTTCTTTGCCGAACAGTTATCTACCTTGATTGCCGGTGGTGTACCATTAGTACGCGCTGTATCCTTGTTAGGTCAATACTCTGCCAACCCCACGATGGGGATGGTGCTTACGCAAATTGCGCACGACATTTCGGGCGGTCAATCTTTGCATGAAGCCATGGCACAACACCCTAAAACATTTAGCCACGTGTGGCTTTCTCTCGTAGAGGCCGGTGAAGTTGGTGGTCAAATCGCCGAAACGCTCATGCAGTTGGCTATCTATACCAAAACGCAGGAAGGGATGAAAAGTAAAATTATTACAGCTATCACTTACCCGGCTATTTTGACGTTGGCTTCTGTGGGTGTACTTGTTTACTTTATCGTTGGGATTGTACCTACGTTCGCCCAGATCTTTGCGGACTTTAACTTAACGTTGCCTACCTTGACGATTGTCGTACTTAAGGTATCCAGTTTAATTACCAACCATGCGGTGGCACTCATATTGGTAATACTTATTCTCATCTTTGGGTTCCGTTTTTACATTCACACGCCCAATGGCCGTAAACGCTGGCACTCGTTTGTGCTTACCATGCCGATTTTTGGGCCGTTCATCCGCAATATTTATTTTGACCGTATGCTTTCTACGTTGGCTACCCTCTTACGCAGCGGTGTAACTATTTTGAATGCTATTGGCGTATTGGAAGAATCGTTCGAAGGAAACGTCATTATCCAAAATGCACTTAAGCAAGTCCGTGCGGAAGTAGCCGCCGGTCAGGCCATTTCAGATTCATTTGCCTCTACGGGGGTGTTCCCCGGGCTGATGACGGAAATGATGAAAATGGGTGAAGAATCTGGTAAATTGCCCAGCATTATTCAAACACTTTCTAAATTCTACGCTGATAACGTAGATCAGTTTATTGCCCGTTTCTCGGCGGTCATTGACCCAATCTTAATTGTCAGCGTCGGTGTGCTGATTGGTATTATTGTGGCGTCTATTTTCTTACCGATTTTCAAATTGTCTCAAATCGGAAGTTAAAAAACGCCGGCAAGCCCTTGACAAACGGGCGTTTATGCACCATACTTAGAAAGGGCACTCTTGGAGGAAGTTATGTTTGATAAAAAAGGTTTTACGTTGGTAGAAATTCTGTTTGTGCTGATTATTATGGCTGTGCTGGTGGCCTTTGCCGTGCCGGCATACAAAAAAGCGCAAGAACGTTCCCGTTATGAGGCCGCATTGGGTACGTTGCAGAATGTTGGAAACGCTGTAATGTCGTTCAAAAACGACTTATCGGTACGTTATGGCTACACCGTTAATTTTCCTGCCACCAGTACGACGGATTTTCAAATAAAAACACTCGCCCATATCAATACATTACAAGTTGGGTGTATTGAAACGCCCAGTGAATTTCTCCAACGGCTTTCGGATCCAAATTTAGTAAACCAGGCATTTGTGCAGTCCTTGTATGAGCTGGATTACATGCGGACATTTGATGAAAGCGGCGAGAGCGGCTATGAGTTTTACGTTCCGGGTAAGAAATCAACCGTTTGTAGTCAAATGTGTCTAGGATCTGATGGCGAGGCGGTTGTGGCGTGTATGTGCCAAACTAAAGCTGTTGCCGACAACTCATCGCCCGAATTCTACGGAGCGCGGATGCTTAGTGACGGCACAATAAGAAGATTTATAAAGCCGGCTTAATACACCAAGGAAACGTTATGACTAATAAGAAAGGATTTACATTAATTGAATTGTTAATTGCGGCAGTTATTATTGGTACGTTGGCTATTTTGGCCACGCAGTCCTTCCGTAATGCATCTTCCGACATACGTATAGAGGATATGAAGGCCCGTGCCAAGTTAGTGGCTATGGCTGGTCAACATTTTCTGTTGGATCGTCGTTCTCTTAGTCCTGATAATGTGGATACCAGTGATATGTCGGTGGTAACCGATCCCAGGGGTATTAATGCCGCCCCTTGTAGTAACACGGAGCTTTCATTGCAGAATTTGGTAAACTGTGGCTTTTTGGAGTACCGCCAGTATGCTGCGGAAATACGGGAGGATAACCAATTTAAGAGCAACTTTCGGATGCGTTTTGACATGGATAAAACAAATTCTAACAGGATTAAAGAATTGTGGGTATGTCTGCTCACAAATAGTTCTAAAATCACCACCGATCTTTCCATGATACGGGCACTGTGTACAAATGGTGAGGTCTGGGAATCTAGAAAAATAAATCAGATTTAACGAGGAGCCAGGATGAATAACAAAGGTTTTACGTTGATGGAAATTTTGGCTGTAGTGGTTATTTTGGTAGTGGTAACTACGTTTGCCATTCCAGGTATCCGGGCTTTGCGTTCGGAAATTTATTACTTGCAGGCCAAGTCCGCCGCTAACAAAATGGGGGACGCGATGCGTTCGTATTACCAAAACACCAAAGGGTACCGCATTGTGGGTAAATTAGCCGGTAGAACCACCAATACGATAACTACTGTAGCGGAAGTTGCGGCGGCAGGTTGTAACGACCAGGTAAACTCGGGAGTCCCTACTAATACTTCCGCAAATTCAACGGCCGCAATGGCTCAATTGTTTGGGTGTGATTATTTGATGGCAAAAGATTTTAACGGGTTGCCGTATATATTTTTAGCTACAAATAAGTTGTATCAGAACAAAGGAATTCTTGTAAAGGCCTTTGGTACTTCAGCGGCTGGGAAATATGCCAACAAAGGTTGGTGCGTAGCCCGCGATTCGAGCATCCGCGAATGTGAAGCCGAGGAGGATGACGAATAAGTATGAATATAAAAAATTTATTAATTAGTAAAAAAGGTGTAACGGTGTTGGAAGGTGTTATTGCACTAGGTCTTTTGGCTTTGGTGGCCGGTGGTGCTTTTGCTGTGTTGTTATCAGCATCGCGCCAAACTACGCAGCCGGATATACGCGAGGAAATGACGTTAGCTGTTGATAAAGCCAATAATTTACTCCGGGCGTACGTAGGAATTGCGGATGCCAACGGATCACCGGTTCCGGCTAAGTTGAGGGGGGGGATTTGCTGCAACGGGCACAATGGCGACCCTACGTTTTGTTCCTCCACTCCGCTTGCCTTGCATACACAACTTGATATTTCGTGTCAGTTGCCACCTATTTGCGATGCAAATAATTCTTCGTTTGGGTACACGGTAACTAATATTTCCGGGCAGGTGGGGACTGGTACTTCGGAGCATACAGAATATTTTGATGTGGTTAGATTTGATATTACGTGTAATGGGTATACGTTATGAAAAATAACAAAGGTTTTACCTTAATGGAAATTTTATTGGCTGCCATGATTGTAGGGATAATAGGCCTTGCCTTGGCGGCACTTACCACTGCTGCCGTGCGGGAGGGAGGCGTCGGCCGTACCAAAGTAATGTTACGCCAGCAATTATCCCTTGCCCTGAGTCAACTGCGACAGGATATTGCAGAGGCGGATAGTATACTGCTGCTCATGGGGACGGGGGGGGCCGAAGGTGGAGATCCTCTGATTGTGATTAGTAAATCCGCAATAGGTCCTTTGCAGCGTGAGGAGGAGGATGTTAAGTATGTTTATAGGAAAGGCACTATCCAGGGAGCGGGTAATCCAAACAGTAGAACAGGTGGAGTTATTTGTCGTAAGGTGGGGAGTGAAGACAATCCTTGTGAAGTATGGCTTACTAATGTAAAAGATATTTCGCAGAATAGTTTTAAATCTCCAAGTTTTTCTTTCATGAATGTTGTGACGGGATCTTCTCCGGGGGGAGGGGGCATCCGGTTTCGTGTTATTTTGGAAGTGCCTACCGAGCCGGTTGTCAATGAAGCTGTAGAAGAAGTTTTTGTGTCGTCACAACTGGGATTTCCTATTTCTAAAAGCGAAGATTAAGGAGCTTTTATGCGTTTAAATAAACGGGGCGTTGCCCTTCTGCAGGTACTTATTATTGCCGCGGTGTTGGCGGGTTTATCTGCCATGATTTTGCGGACAGTTATGTCGCGCACATTGTCCGCGCGTCAACTTCGTAAAACAGTGAAAGGGCAGATGGTCATTGAAATGGCTATGAAAGAAGTCCACGAGTACTGGGCAAAACAATTTGCAGAAGACCCTGTGACTGCCGCCGAAAATATAGCGAATTGTCGCTTTGAACTATACGAAGATCCAGAAGACGGAGAGATGAAAACAAGAAGGGAGCAAACTTTTTGGGTTCCTTATCCGCCAAAGGCAGAAGGCACTTTTGCTATGGAAGTTGCGATGGTCCCGGAAGAGGGTAAGCCGTGTAGCATACGTTACAATATTACGTACGGAAATCAATACTTGTAAGCGCGGAGGGGTATGTACAAAGGGTTATTAGGGGGATTACTACTTCTTGGTGCAGTAAGTGCTTTGGCACAAAGTGTGGGGGAAATAGACCCGAATATCAAAGTACCCAGCACGTACACACAGCCGCCCGCCTCATCTGTGGATTTGTTGCAACAATCTGCAAAGAAAGAATCCCCTTTTGCGCCAGCTTCTTCTAGAAGGAAAGCTCCCAAAATACCACCTAAGCCAAAAACCGCTAAACCGGCCACTGCCGCTTCCTCCACCACTGCCTCCGCTACCGGGGCTAACACGTTGGATATGCCTTTGACAATTGGCGGGGAAAATAAATCCGTGCAAACGCAAGTGGCACCGGTTGTCAAAAAAAATACCCCTAAAAAAGAAAGTATTTCATCAGTAACCACCGTGGCCTCTACCGATACAGTCACCGCACAGCCCGCCGAAAATACCGAGGAAGAAGATGCGGCCGATGCCGAGTTGGAATATGCCATGAAAATGTTGGAAAAATCCAAAACAGAGGCGCAGAGCGGGCGGATTCCCTCCTCGGCTGCTAAAAACCGACCGGCCAAAGTTCCTTCTGCCAAAAAAGCATTCAATCCCAATGCTTTTCGCCCGGGGGTAGAGTGGGTTCCTTCCAAAAGCACACATTTTAACATCTATACCCAAAAGCCCGAAGCCGGAGCATTGGGCTCTGCCAATATGCCACTTACATTTGAAACTGCTTACAACATGTTGAGAAGATTTATCCCGTGGATGATGAGCGACAAAGTGCGTGCATTTGTATATCAAGATCATAATTCGTACCTGCGTTATGAGCCGGATGCCAAAGCATGGCAACGTGCCATTGCCTATCCTACCCGTGGGGAAATTGTCGTCTATGACGAACCGGGACATACCCGCGAATTGCAAGAAGTGTTCGCGCACGAGCTGACACACATCTTTACCCAACAATTTTTTGATAAACATAATACTGGGCGCATTATGACGCCTACGTGGCTAGATGAAGGGTTGGCGGTTTTGGTAGAAGATCAAATTGTTTCCGGCCAGCGGGGCGGTCCGTGGGATCATGACTTTAAAACGCTGCGTTTTGAGCGTGACCCCAGTACCATGACCAATTCATTTACGTCCACTTCTATGTTTGGTTTTGGCAGGCATAAAACGTTTACGCCGCCCAAGTACCGTAACGAAGGCCCTGCTGCTCCCCGCCGCGGCAAACCGATACGCTTGATGCCTTTTGAAGAATTTATGCAGGAAGGATCGTTAGATGCGGTGGAGGGACGAGGCCAGGCAAGTGTGCAAAAATGGTATCTGCAAGCATATTTGATGGTGCGCTTTTTGCTCAACCCTGCGGGGGGAATGTCACCGTCTAACCGTATGCAATTTGAGCAGTTTACCCGCTTAATTGCACAGGGCGAAGCCGTGCGTGATCCATCTACCGGTTTTTTGGTGAAAGATTCGCGTGGTAAACAAGTGTATGAGCCCTATTCCGTAGAAAAAGCACTTGCCAAAGTGTATCGCTATAACAGCATTGCCGCGTTTGAAGATGCCTTCTGGCGATGGTTGCAAAAATAAATTTCTAACTTATAAAAAAGCCCCGCTTCATGCGGGGCTTTTTACGTTTTGAGATAACGTTATTTGATATCCGGCACAATACGTTCTTGTACTTGCTCGGTAAAGGTAATGTGGTCGCGGTGAATGAACCCGGCGTGGGTAAGCACTTCTTTGCGGATAAAGTGCGTAGGTTCCCAGGTCCACTTACCATCCACTTTTTTAAGTAAGTGAATGGTTTTAATGGGGTAAAAGTCCGGTGTGAACAACGCTAAATAGGCAGCCAATCCGCCACCTTTCATATACGGAACTTTGTCAGCGTAGGATACGCGCGATTGCGGGTAAATAGTGGCACGTAAATGCGGAATATCACGCAGGGCTTTTTCGGCACGTTCTACCGTTAACGCATCGCGTGAAATATCCAACCCGTCCCCTACCATTGAACTGGCACGTACGCGGTCAATATCTGGTTTTTTTAAATCTTTGACGTAGGATACTTTGTCCAATGTAACTACGCGCGGCTGTAAGGTTTCCATATCAAACGTTACCACGCGGACATTATCAAATACCACGGGATCAAAGCGGGCTACGGTAGAAGTACCGTCGTAACCAGCGCGTACAGGCCCCATGTAACCACCGTCGCTAAAGGACATTTGGCATACGCCGCCGACCTTTTCAAAGTTATTTACTTTAATGGTCGTGCATGAGGGCGTTTGTGCTTTTAAACCCAACAGGGGGTCATTCTGCATGGAAACAGCCCCTTCGTCAATAATTTGGGAGCGCGCCTTACCATAAGTTTGCTCATACAATGAAGTCATCAGCGCTCCAAATTGTTCTAACGTAAGGTACTTATCCGAATTGCCCAATATCAAACGTTCTTGCAGGCGATTAAACGCGTTGGCGTCAGAGGCAGCAAACGGATATTCCTTGGCAATAAGGTTGCGCCGTTCGTTTTCTAAAGCAACCCACTTGGGGCTGTTTAAGTAAAACTCCGGCATGGCTTTTTCAAAAAAGGCAGTATGGCGCGTTTGTGAGAAATATTGTTTTAAACTAACCGTTTTCCCGCCGTGAAGACGTACCGGTTTGTTCCAAATCTTAATCACTACCGCCGGACGTATGCGTGCCATGCTGGGCTTGCGGATTTCGGCCATGAGCGCTTCCCAATTTTTGCGCAACCCATTGGTCAGTTCGCTTGAGTTTTCGTACGTAAAACCTTGCTTAAAGGAATAATCTTTCATCGTACTGATTAATTCTTTAAGCTGGTCGTTGTGGGTGAAAACAGAGCCGTCTGTCTCTGCCAATGTTAAGAATAGGGCAATGTTTTCATTAAATTTGTTTTTGTAATAACCCGAAGGTAAACGCCGTGTACCGGGGATGAGTTTGTTGGCGTACATAAAGTCCGGCAGACGTCCCGTTGAGCGCAACGGGTTTAAGATAATCTCTTGTGCTTCTTCTAACGGAAGGTAATAGAGATACTCAATGATATTATTCATCTGTTTGGGCGACATCCCTTCAATGGCTTCTACTTGGTCGCGCGGGCGGAAATGGCCGTTCTTAAAAAATTCAAGCCAATCACGAATGAGTTGTTCTTCTTCTAATAATCCGGAAGGATAACGCCCGTGAAACAGATTGCGCTGCGGAGTGCGTTGCAACACAATGGGTGCTGCGGCCGTCCCACCGGCACTGGTACTGGTGGCAGACGTAACAGCTTGGGGCTCTGTGTGCAATGTAGGGGTTTGCGCGGCTTTTGTTACGGCGCGTTCTACGCCTACTTCCAGGGGAGTATGCGTAGTAACTTTGGGAACGGCGCGCGGTTTGATAGAGGCGCTGACGCGTGCGTTGCGTTTGAATGCTCTAGACAGGGACGCACGCACATTTTTTATAAATCCTCCCGCATGAACAGGTGCAGAAAGAAGGGAACACATCATGCAAAGAATAATAATACGTTTTATCATATCAGTATTATGCCTCTTACTAACAAAATACGCAAGATTTTTTAATAAACAGCTGTTCTATATTTTCTCCCATTGCGTATGCTGACAGTATAATATTTTGGCTTACGCGGCCCGGTCGTTTCCGGGACAGTCGGGTCGGGCCGGTGCACTACGTGGGGAACCTTGCTCAAAACAGATTTCGTTACTTCAGTGGAGGGTTGTTCCACGTTTTGTGGCACGGTCGTTTCCGGGATAGTTGATTCGGACTTATGCACTACCCGAGGACCCGTGGTTTGGGCCGGTTGTTTCGCTTCCAGCGCGGGCTGGGTTTCTTGCACGGTGGGGGCCTTCGCTTCGGTGGGAACTGCTTTGTTCCCTGTGTATTCCAACCATTCCATATTCCCTACATCCAACACCAACATGGACATGCGGGGCTCTTGGGCATCGGGGAACGTTTCATACACTTTTATGACACCATACCCGTGTTCAAGCCGTGTCGCTTGGACTAACATATCCGATACGGCTTGTTGTGGACTTACTTGAAATTCGGGTTTGATGTATTCGTGTGCTGCACGATTCATGGCTTTTTTAGAAGGGAAAAAATGACCCGAAAAACTCACTTTGACTTTGGGATATTTTACATTGTCCCAATATGGTTGTAACCGCCAGGAGAGCAAATGGATAACTTCTTTGTTACGATAATTCATTACCACATCTAACATCCGGTTTTTTTGCAAGAAAGCACGGTTGCGCTTAAAGGGGCGTCCCCCGTGCTTATAACCGAAATAAGGATTCGAAATAGGCTGGACCGGTTTGCGGAAACGTGCACTGGGTACAATAATTTGGCGGGGTTTAAACTTAATCGTTTGCGCACTGCATACAGCTGCCAATAAACAAAGCGATACTACTAAACTAACTGTGCGAGTTGTCATATTTTTCTCCTTAACTAGTAGAGTATATTCCTACCCTATATAATTCCATAAAAAACGGATTTAGTAAATAGGAAAAAGGACTCATATTTTATATAGGCCTTTTGGGTATGTATCGTAGAATTGTTTTCAAAAAAGAGTTATACTATGGTGGTAAAGTCAAATAAATATACAGGAGGGAATATGTCTTACGCAAGTTTTTGGAAACGTACCGCTGCTTATTTGATAGATGGAATTTTTTGTCAGATTATTACATTTATAGTTTCGTTTGTCATCGGTTTTATACTGGGAGTAAGCGGTCATTCTTCTATGGCGGGAACGGCCGGGACCATTTTGGGGATCGCTACATGGATAGTTTACTTTGTATGGGCGGAGTCCTCTGCGTGGCAGGCCACTATCGGCAAACGGATATTTGGGCTTAAAGTAACTGACTTGAACGGACAGCGCATTTCTTTCTGGCGTTCGTTAGGGCGCAATGTAGCCATGATTATTTCCACGTTAATTTTGTGTATTGGCTATTTAATGTGTTTTTGGACGGAGAAAAAACAATGCTTGCACGATAGCTTGGCGGGTTGTTTGGTAATAGATGAAAAACCGAATGAAAAACAAGGATGTGCGGTTTGGGCGATTATTGGTTTTTTTGTCTTGCTTATTGGTACATTGGTATTGGGAATTTTAGCAGCCATTGCCTTGCCTCAATTTGAACGGGCACTGGGTAATATGGCGGCTAAAAATTTAGAAGCGGCTCGTAAGGTGCAGAATACTTATTATAAAGAGCATAATCAGTATGCCACACGCTGGAACCAATTAAATTTTGTTGAAGAATGTAATAATGAGGAAAGTAACCGCTGTGTTTTGGCGAATCTTTTTACTCTCGAATTGGAACCTGAAGGTGTGGCCGCCCAGCGGGAAAATCCTAAATTTTCCTATCGGTTATTTCGGGCCTATGATTTGAACGATACGCGGCGCAATTTAGTGTGTATTTCCAAAGATGAACGTGTTAAATCATTTTGTCAACGGCTTGTGGAAAGGCAAGGTGTACCGTCGCGTTCCAAAACGCGTACTCACGCAACGACAGTTGCCAGTGATGAAAAAGTATGGGTCAGTCAGGCAAAGACATTAATGAACAAAATTCAAGCGGCGCAACAAGAATATTTCAATGCGCATCAAGATTATGCCACTAGCTGGTACCAGTTTGGAATGCCTGTGACGGAAGATGCAGATATTTGCTTAACGCCGGACCAAACTTGTGCAAGACACCATAAACTTCAAGCTATGCTGGGATCGAAAGAAATTCGCATATTTCGTATCAATGTTTATGAAAATGAATCGTATGAATTGGTATTGCCGTATCTAGCGGGTTCAACGCTGCGTTGTGAAGCAGAAGGAGATGTTTGCGATCGGCTTGGCTTCTAGCTAGTATGTTAGGAAGTTTTATATAATAAAAAAAGATACCCGCGCCCGCCACTCGGCAACGGTGTAATTGGAGAGGTGTGTGAGTGGTTGAAACAGCAGGTCTCGAAAACCTGTAAACCGCAAGGTTTCGAGGGTTCAAATCCCTCCCTCTCCGTATAAATTTAAACCCCGCCTAGTGCGGGGTTTTAAATTTATGGAGAGTGGAGCGATACCAACTGCTTGGTATCGCGTCGGGATTTGAAAGCCGCAGCCATATCCGAGTTTGAACGAAGTGAAAGGCGAGGATGGCGAGGCGGGGTCGCGAGCGCCGCACGTCAGTAAGGCGACTTGTGACCAAATTCCGGGAGAGTGGAGCGATACCAACTGCTTGGTATCGCGTCGGGATTTGAAAGCCGCAGCCATATCCGAGTTTGAACGAAGTGAAAGGCGAGGATGGCGAGGCGGGGTCGCGAGCGCCGCACGTCAGTAAGGCGACTTGTGACCAAATTCCGGGAGAGTGGAGCGATACCAAGGGCGCCGGTATCGCGTCGGGATTTGAAAGCCCGGCCGAGCAGAGGGCCTATTTGGGGGACTACTAAGGCCCAGAAAAAATCTAGGATATTTTGCCCTGGTTTTTTTAGGGTTTATTATATATACTTACAGTATGAAAAAATTATTTTTAACTTGTTTGTTATGTGTTTTTACTTCAGTGCTCGTGCATGCTGGCCGCGTGTACGCGGATGATTACGTATTTCAAAAACAACTTATCATTAATAATGCACAAAGTTGTCAGGCATTCCGCATCCATGAAAATTGGTTTGCTACGGCGGCGCATTGTGTGGATGTGTGTTTGAAAGATGCATGCCAAGTTAAAATTTTGTTGGCACAAGGGCCCGTAAATGCATCGGCTATAGTCGGTAGACGGGATATTTTTATTCCCAAAAAATACCGCAGTGTAGATGCTCATGCCCGTGTAAGCACACACAAAAATTGGGATGTGGCGCTTATCCATTATCAGCCGGAAGAATATATTTATGAATACCCCGAGGGCGGAATGGCCACCGCGCAAGAATTCCGAGAGGCCCTTAAAGATTCTCACGATTTAAAAGTACAATGGCAGGGAGCTACGCACCCTAAAATCCCGGTATTATATACGTATGGTGGGGCCGATTTAATGACCCTAAATCTTGATGGAAATGATATGATTGTACCCTTGTGGGAATACGGACAAATGCAATCGTTTTCAAACCCACAAACAGTGCTTTACTTTGGGGAAAAACAATCTATGTGGGGCTCGGACGGGTTTGGGGTAGACCACGGAAACTCCGGGGGGGCTGTAGTGCTTAAAAATGGAGGTATTATTGGGATTGCCACTGCCAAGTTAGATAATCAACTCCCTGCGGATGTGCGCGCGGCGTTCCCTACTTTTGGCAAGGCACATAGTTATTTTTTGTTTAACGGGTTTGCTCCCAAAACGACGCTAGCATTTATTAAGAAAACAATGGCCCATTACGGGGATAGTCCTATTACCAAAAGATTGGAAAAAATAACACCCCCGACGGATGTGCAGATCCCTTAAATAAATTATATATCTTTGTGCGCGCTGGTTAATATGGCCGGCGCGATTTTTTTGATATCAAAGTCATGCGGGTGTGACAAAGAGAGCCGTTGAGCATTGGTGTAGCGGTTGAACCAGGTGCGCTGGCGCTTGGCATATTGGCGTGTTTTAAGGGTAACTTCTTCCACGGCTTGTACACGGGTTAATGTGTCGTTTAAGTAAGCAATGGCTTGCGGATATCCCAGCGTTTTGAGTGCGGGGGTATCGGGGGAAAATCCTTCGGCTAAAAGCGCTTTGGCTTCTCGCACCATGCCATCAAAAATTTGTTCAGTACGTTGGGCAATGCGTTTGTTTAACAATTCTTTTTCCCAATCTAAATAAACCCAATGTGATTTGGTAGCATCCGGCAGTTTGAAAAAGTGCCCGCTTTTTAATGTGCTGGCGGGCTTGCCAGTAAGCAAGCAAAGTTCCAAAGCGCGCATGGTGCGCTGTACGTTTCCGATGGGAATTTGCTGGGCAGAGACAGGATCTTTTTGGGCTAGTGCTTGATGGAGCCCTTCCTTGCCGTGTACTTGCAGTAGTGCTTGCAGTTGCGCGCGTGTTTGTGGCGTACTGGGGGGGAGTTGGTCCATCCCCACGAAGTAGGACTGTAAATACATCCCTGTACCGCCGGCAAAAATGAGTTGCTTGCCGGTAAAGCGAGCGGCTATTTCATCGGCTAATTTGCAAAAATTTCCGGCGTTAAAGCGCGCAGTTATTTCTACAAAATCTACCAGTAAATACGGTACGCCCTCTACGGTGTAGAGGCCGTTTTGGTAAACCCCTTGCGGCTTGGCAGTACCGACGGTAAGACGTTTGTACACTTGGCGCGAATCGGCCGAGATAATTACGCCACCCGTTTGACGGGCAATTTCTAGGGCAAGGTCTGTTTTCCCGGAAGCGGTAGGGCCGCAAATGACAATCGGTTTCATAAATATATTGTAGAAAATAATTTAAATAAATATATAAAAACCCCCGGCCTATACCGGGGGTAATTTGCGAAGAATTTTTAACTTATTTTTCAAATAAGCTTTCGTCTTTTTGAATTTTGTTGCAGATGCGGTGGCATTTGCATTTTTCGGTGCACACGTCGGGCAATTTTAACAGGATGCGTGTATCGCAATCGTTAAAATCATCGGCCATTTCACTAATGAGTTTGGCATGTTTTTCGGCCATGTGCAAGAATTCAATACCGATAGTATAAACATTCTCGCGTTGTTTTACCCAAGCAAGTTTAGCATCTACTTCAATTTTATCAGTGCCGGGTAATTGCAAACTAATGGAAAATTTATCGGCTAGCGGAGCCCCTAAGAAGCTGATCATACGCATACCGGAGGCAGATAAGTCCGCCAAGATGGCTACTAAAGAAGTTTCCTTTCCGTCTTCGGTTTTGTAATGCAAATTGACGGGTTCAATTAAATTGCTGATCACCGGCATACGCGGGTGACGGCGTTTTTCAGAATATTTTTTAGTCATGTTCATTCCTCGCAAATAATAAGGTACCTACTGCTTTATCTATCTTACAGCTTACCACACTACCGACCGAAAAATCAAGTCCTGTTTGTACCCAAAAGTTAGTAGAACTCTTACCTTTGCGCGGTTCTTCCATCAGTACTTGTTGCACGGTGCCTACTTGACGTTGATAAGCTGTTTCAGAGAGCCCTTTTACTTTGTTTAATAAAATATCCAGGCGGCTTTCCAACGTTTGTTCATCATGCAATGGCATTTGGGCGGCCGGAGTACCCTGCCGGGGGGAATATTTAAAACAATAGGCCGCAATAAATTTTGCTTCGTCCACCAAAGAAAGGGTTTGTGCGAAATCTTCTTCGGTTTCTGTGGGGAACCCCACAATGATATCAGTGGAAATTTCAAATCCGCACGCTTGTAGTGCGTGTACTTTCTCTAAAAAGATTTCGCGCGAGTAACCGCGTTTCATTTCTTGTAAAACTTTAGTAGAGCCGCTTTGTACCGGCAAGTGTACGTGATGCGCAATTTTAGGGTTGTCTTTGACGGATTGCAGAAATTGGAGCGTGAAGTAAATTGGGTGCGGGCTGGTAAAACGCACGCGCTCCACCCCGGGAATTTCGCTTACGCGGTTTAATAAATCGGCAAACGAGGTATTGCCATCTTGGTAAGCATTGACTGTTTGCCCCAAAAGCATAATTTCTTTTGCGCCGGCTTGGGCCTTGCGTGTAACGTCGGCTAAAATATCCTGTGCGGGCAAACATTTCACCGGGCCGCGCACACTGGGCACAATGCAGTAGGTACAATTAAAATTACAGCCGCGCATTATGGTGGCATAGGCCGATAAACCCGTGTGAGAGGGGGAAGGTTGCCCGGCGGGCGAAAACAGACCGCTTTTGTCGAGTGTGTCTGCAAAATTCTCAATTTCTTTAGCCCCCGATACGATATTTAAAAAGGGATAGCGTTTTTGAAGTTTTTTACCCAAACGTTGGGCGGCGCATCCGGCAAAAATGATAATACGCTTAGGATTTTGGCGTTTCCATTTTAGTAAACGTCCTAAAAAAGAAATAGCGCGGTGCTCCGCGTGATCGCGTACCGTACACGTGTTAATAAGTACGGCGTCGGCTTTATCCAACTCATCTGTGCGAATAGCGCCGCGTGCGGAAAGATGTAAAAACATTTCCTCCGAGTCGGCTTCATTCATTTGGCAACCGTAAGTTTGGATAAAAACGCGTAACATATAAAAAAGGGCGGCCTTTATAGCCGCCCTGTGTTTGTTAGAACAAGTCCGTAATTTTTTGAATGTTTTCTGCTAAAGGCAACGTGAGGTGTAATTTAATTACACGGCGGCCTTTGGCTTGCAGGGCCTGGAAATCCCCCAGCGCTTGCGCGTTGCACAATTGGCCAAACGTATATTTTTGGCCCGGGATTTGGATGTCTTCTTTCGGATCGGCCGAGAGAATCAAAAATACCCCGTTATTACCATCCCCTTTGTGGAGTTGGCCCGTGGAGTGCAAGTAGCGCGGCCCATAGCCAAATAATACGGCGCGTTTGGTTTTACTCATAATTTTATCACGCAAGACAAGTAAGGCCTTCTCTACATCAGCTGAAGGATATACATAAGGCAAAATGGCTAAGTAATCGTTGCTCTCTAAAAGGGAATACACGTCTTGCCCAAGGGTTTCAATTTTTACTTGGTCTTTCAGATCTGAAGATACTAAAATCGGCAGAGTTACTTCAGCAGGGACGTTACCGGCAGCCAATTGTGCTAAAATATCTTTTGTCATTGTTTTAGCAGCTTGTACGTTAGGTTGATCAAAAGGATCAATTGCCAAAATAGCACCCGCGGCAGCGGTGGCAATTTCCCACAAAAGAAACATAGCACCTAATTGATATTTATCATTCAAATAGATGGTAAATACGGGCATTTCATTTTCAGCCAACGTTTTAGCATAAGCGCTTACACGTTTGTCGTCATCGCTACCGGTGGACAAATGCACAAAGAAACGATCGTCGCGGTAGGTAAAGTTAGGTAGCAAACTTTCTCCGGCAACCGGTACAATTCCTTTGCCTTCTTTCCCGGTAGATTCGGCGACTAATTGTTCCGCCCATAACCCAAAGGTAGCAAAATCAGATGGGGTGAGTAGGGTAAGTTTGTCGCGCGTTTGATTCGTGGCGCAAGCACCCATCAGTGCTCCTAATTGTACAGCGGCATTATCCTGCCACGGGGCTTCCGGGCCAAAGGTGGCCGCTTCTTCTTTGGCAATTTCCAAGAGTTTTTTGACGTCCACACCCATAAGGGCTGCGGGGACAATCCCGAACATAGACAAGGCAGAAAAACGTCCACCGATGTCGGCTGGATTGAGAAATGTCTTGCGGAAGTTTTTATTTTGAGCTAATTTTTCAAGCCCGGTGCCGGGGTCAGTAATAGCGATAAAATTATCACCCGGGTTTTTAACACCGGCTTTGGCGACTTCTTCGTAGAAGTAGGCAAATTGAGAAGAAGGTTCCACCGTGCCGCCTGATTTACTGGCAAAGATGAATAAAGTGGTAGCCGGATCAATCTGGGCACGAGCAGCGCCTACCCAATCGGGGTTGGTGGTATCAAGTACAATAAGTTCCGGGTAACCGGCTTGTTTGCCAAATACAGTACGGAATACTTCCGGTGCTAAGGAAGAACCGCCCATTCCCATCACGACACAATGTTTAAAAGTTTCTTTGGCCTCTTGAGCAAAAGACAGTACCTGATCGATTCGTTCTAACGTCCAATCGTATACTTTTTGCCATCCTAAAAATTTGACAATAAACTCCTTGTGTTCTTGATCTTGTTTCCAAAGCGTAGGGTCTTTGGCCCAGAACTTGGTGTTAAATTCCAAAGTGTCTAATTTGATTTCACCCTCGCGAATCATCCCTTGGGCTAGGGGGTTTGCTTGTGTCTTCATAATTCCTTCCTTCTATTAAGTTTATTTAAAGTGTGCGTTCTCAAACGCAATTACTTTTTGTAAGCGCTCCTCATGACGGGTTCCCGTTTTGAAAGTAGCACTTAAAAATTGTTTTACCAGATCTTCTGCTAAGGCAGGGCCAATAATGCGTGCTCCTAAACACAGTGCGTTTAAGTTGTCATGCTCCACGGCTTGCCGGGCAGAATAGGCATCATGGCAGACGCTGGCGCGCACGCCTTTTACTTTATTAGCGGCAATGCACATCCCTACACCCGATCCACAAATCAAAATGGCTCGGTCGGCTTCGTGGTTGGCCACTTTTTGGGCGGCTGCCAGTCCAAAATCAGCAAAATTAACCGACTCACATGAACAAGTCCCGCAGTCAATGATAGTGTGTTTTTGATCGGAAAGGATTTTTAAAACGGTTTCTTTAAGTGCAAAACCTGCATGGTCGCAACCGATGGCTATTTTCATATTAATACGCCTGATCTACCAGCTCACACATGCAGTGCCCCATGAAAATATGACATGCTTGAATGTGAGGGGTATTGTTGGATTTTACAACTAAAGGTAAATCGCAAATATCTTTAATAGTGCCGCCGTCTTTTCCCAAAAAGGCCGCAGTAAAGCAACCTTTGCGTTTAGCTAGGCCTAGGGCTAAATAGACATTTTTGCTGTTGCCGGAAGTGGAAATGCCGATTACGACGTCCCCTTCTTGGGCAAAGCCGTCAATTTGGCGGGAGAAAACTACATCGTAGGAATAATCGTTGCCGATAGCGGTTAAAGTGGATGTGTTGGTATTTAATGCTAGCGCCGGCAAGGACGGGCGTTCTTTCTTAAAGCGTCCCACAAATTCTGCTGCGATATGTTGGGCATCCCCGGCGCTTCCGCCGTTACCCATTAAAATGACTTTATGTCCGTTTTTAAATGCTTTAATGACTTCTGCGGCTAATTTTTCCACGGAAGCGGATAAGTTTTCTTTTACATACGTTACAGCAGTAATTAATTCATCAGCTTGTTGTTTTACAAACATAATTTCCTCTCAAATACGTTCTAACGCGGTTTGTTCAATCCAGCCCTTTAATCCTTCAGAACGGACGACAACTTCTTGCCAGTTATCTTTACTGTCCAGCACGCGCACCAAATGCCCTTGCTGCACGGCTGCGCTGGCTGGGAAATTCTTTCCCGGTCCGCTACGTAGTTCTACTACAGGGGAGGCCACTACGGCCAACGGTTCATTCTCCCACGAGTTTCTTATATAAAACCAACCTGCTATTACAACAAATACAATCCCTAACACTAGGGTAAATTTTCCTGCTTTGCGTGAAAGTAGCCAAATCCCTGCAAATAAACACAGTATCCAACCGGCTAGGCATACAAGTCCTTTTAGTTCTCCCAAAGGGAGTATGAACAAGGCCCGATGTAATGCCTCGGGCATGCCAGTAGGTACTAGTGAGTCACCGCCATTGGCCAATGCCAAAGACAGGTTGTGGCGGATGTCAGCATTTTGGGGGTCTAACTTAAAAGCGCGGTAATAAGATGCTACCGCCAACCCCTTACTTCCCATTTTAAAATAGCAGTTACCTATATTGTAGTAAAGATAGGGGTCGTTTGGGGCATTTTTTAATGCTTGTTCATAGGTGGAAAGTGCTTGGGCGTATTGCCCTTGCCGGTAGAAAGATTCTGCAGTTGCTTTTAAATCTCCTGCACGCAAGCAAACGGGGAGCAGGCAACTTACAGTTAAGAATAAAGTAATGAGTAAGCGTTTCATTTGGTTTCCTCCAATACTTTGAGTAGTTCCAAGGCCTGTTGCGTAAGTTGTGCGCGTGTTTGGGAGTCCGCTTGCGCCGGGGCGAAACGAGCAGATTCTAATTTCTCCCATAGCGTGGCGAATTGTTGGCATGCTTGGGGTTTAACGTTTTTCTTTTCAAGTGCATCTACAATGGAACGAAGGGGTAAACTGGCTGTAGAAATCTTCCATTTGGCCAACAAATAATTTGAGATTGCATCTGAAATATGTTCGTATGTGGTGGCTTTTTTTAATCGTGCTTTGGCCTGCGTATAGGCATGGCGTTTAGCTGCTGATTTTTTGCCAACACATGCTATGAACACGCAAATCACCAACCAGGCCAGTGCCACAATATGTAGCCATTTCCAATTTGAGATATGGGCTAACCAAGAGGGGGCAGGAGGATTTTGACTAATTAAATAACGGATATCTTGCCCGATTGTTTGCACGCCTGTATTCCCGGTTTCGGAGTGTCCAAAATCTAGTTGGCTGGCCGCTTTAGAAGAAGGAGATACGGTCAATGTAAGCGGATTTGAAGTCAATGTCTTATAGGTGTTTGCTTGCGGATCAAAGTAAGACCAACGCAACGCCGGGATTGTGTAGGCACCCGATGCGGATGGTACGAGAACTGTTTTAAACACTTTATAACTACGCGAGGTGCTATTGGGCAGGTAATTGGATACAGGGGCTGCTGGATAATCTGCCAATCCTTCAATGTGAGGGAATTGTAAATCGGTAGTTGTTTTCAAATTACCGGGCCCTTGTACCGTGGCAGAAAGAGTAACGGCCTCACCTGCTTCGGTCTGCGTGGGATCAAGTTTGGCCGTAAATGCATAACCGGAGCCAACTGCCCCATAGAACGAAGCGGGTTTCCCTTCTGTAGGTAAGGGGCGAATTTGCAATTTGATAGGTGTGGACGAAACGGTTTGTTCCGGTTCTACGGCAGCTCCGCCAAAAAAGCGGTCTAATACCGATAGTGGCGAAGATCCCGGACGGAAAGATACACTGGCTGCACCAATGGTGGCTTCCCCGGCGCTTACCCCTGTTAGATGATATCTCTTTTCTTCGTATCGATAAATTACTCCGTTAACTGTTTGTTGGCCTTGTGCGTCTCCCGCTTCTTCCATGAACAAATTTGTGATGGCGGGGTTTTGATAGGGAGCATCGTAAAAAGCCCTGGAATAATAGAAACGTACCGTCAATGTGAAAGGTTCATTTACATACGGTTTTTTGTTGCTAACAGCCGCTACCACAAAGTAGGGCTGGCCCTGATGGGCGTAGGCACGGGTAGCTAGTTCGCGCTCTAGCGGGGGAAGTTGTGAAAGTTCCGTATCAGGCGTCGTGGGCCGAGAAGAAGTTGTAACAGTAGTTGCCGTATTTTTTGCGTTGGAAGAATTAGCGCGATAAATACGTACTTCAATGGGTTGAGTGCGGTATATTTTACCCTGATGACTAAATGTAATAGATCCGATGGAGGTTTTTCCTACAAAACGTGGCAACATGGTGTATCTGAAAATAGAGGTGGTTTTACCGTTGATGCTAGATTGTGATACTTCACGTGAGTAAACATTAAAAGCGGGCAAACTGGGTAGTTGCGGCATTACGATATTGCCTGTAGCACCGGAAACTTGCACCGTAAGTGTAAGTTCGTCATCTAACGTCAAATCCGTTTTATCCGTGGTAGCGGTCAATTTTACTTGAGCCCATAGAGAAGTACCTATAAGGATACAACTTAAAAAGAATGCTAAACGTTTCATTACCAATCTTTCTCCACTGTGTCATCTGCTCCGCTGTTGCCCGGCTGTGTAGGGCGTTTATATTCGTTGTCCCGTGCTAACTGCATCACGCGGTCGGCTGCTTGTTTATCCAGCTGGTTCTGCTGGTTTTGCGGTTGTTGGGGCTGTTGCTGCTGCTGATTGTCTTGCTCTTGCGGAGCTTGTCCCTGATTATTTTGTTGATCTTGCTGATCATTATTTTGCGAATCTTTATCTTGATTCTGGTTATTTTGATTATTCTTGTTTTGCTGATTTTGTTTTTGTTGTAAGACCAATTGTAAATTATGGATTGCTTCTTTATCCTGTGGATTTTGAATAATGGCTTGACGATATGCGGCGATAGCCGGGTCTTGTTGTCCGGCACGATAGTGGGTATTGCCCAGATTAAACAGGGCATCTTGACCTAATTGTCCTTTTTCATGCGATACACTTTCAAAGGCCTCTTGCGCCTGTTGGTAATCCTTTAAGTGATAGGCCGCGGCACCGGCTCCAAAAGTAGCTTGCGGATTTTGAGGATCTTTTTGTAATGCTTCTTCGTAAGCCGAAAGCGCTTGGCCGTATTGTTCATTGGCATAAAGTTTGCCTGCCTGGCGCAGTTGACCGCCTACTCCGGCTTGCAGAGGGAGAAACATGCATAAAAGAAGGGCAACTAGATAATATCGCATAGGCATATTTTACCTTTTTTGAGATTGTTTTTTCTTACCGCTTGGCCATAACAAATATCCCATCAAACACAAAAGAGCAAGCGTTAAAGGGAACGCGTATCTGTTTTTATATAACACATGCCGTCCCGTAGTGCTGGTTGATTTATCTAACCCGACAACTGCTTGTTCAATTTGATTAGCTACTTGCGCTGGGGTAGTGTACGCAATATATACTCCTCCGGTGGCCTGTGCTAATTGTGCGAGCGATTTCTCGTCCAATTTTGAGACAACAGTTTTGCCGGTTTTATCTTTTTTATAATCTATCACATGCCCGCTGGCATCTACACGAGTGGGAATTAAGGATCCTTCGGTTGTTCCGATCCCTACTGCAATGATACGGATAGAGTTTTGCTGGGCAATCTCTTTAGCATGTTTAAGTTCCTCTGCGGCATGGTCTTCCCCATCGGTAAGTAAAATGAGTGCCTTTTGGCCGGGGTACGTGGAGAGCATGTGGGCGGCTAATTCTACAGCGGCTGCTAATGAGGTGCCTGGCACGGGTAACATATCGGGTTGCAGGGAGTTAATAAAATAATTCAAGGCATCTGTATCGGTAGTAATGGGACATTGGATAAATGCCTTTGAGGTAAAAGCGATAATTCCCAAGCGGTCTTCCTTAAGGCGAGTAACCAACATTTGTAACATGCGTTTGGCGTTTTCAAGACGGGTCGGTTTAACATCTTGGGCGCGCATGCTGGCTGATACGTCTACGGCAATTACTGTTTGCGCAAAAGAACCTTGCGCCTGAGTTACTTCAATTCCCCATTGAGGTCCGGCTAACGCGACAAATAACAAACCTACGCATAATACTAGAAGTATATTCTTCCAAACGGAAACAGGACATAAATGAATGGTAAGTTGGGATAAGGCCGCCGAGCCGAATAAAGCCCGTTTATAACGTCGCACGAGCCGTCCGCCCAGCCACAGCACCAATAAGAGTATGCCTAACGCGGGAATCATGCAGAGTAAGAAAATCGGTTTAGCAAATAATTCCATAGTTTACGGTATCCTTATTAAAAAGAGTTTTTCCAATACGATAGCTACCCCTAACACGACGATTGCCAACATAATAAACGGCGTAAATTCATCTTGCATATGAACGGTCACTTGGGGGGTAAATTTTGTTTTTTCCAGTTCGTTAATAGTATTATAAATATCGTTTAATTGTTGCGTATCTTTAGCACGGTAAAATTGTCCACCGGTGGTTTGGGCGATTTCCAATAAAAGTCCTTCGTTGATTTCATCTTCTTGGCTGGAGTACATCGTTTGTCCGGGTGCACTGGCTGCGCCGATTGCGTAAACGCGTATACCGTAGGAGGCCGCTGCTTTAGCTGCCATGACGGGATCGATAGTTCCGGCGTTAGAGTCCCCATCCGTGAGTAAAATGATGATTTTGCTTTTGGCTTTGCTATCTTTTAAATGATTGGCAGCTACCCCTAACGCATCTCCAATAGCGGTATAATTGGCATCAATCATTCCTAAATACATGGCCGAAATATACGCTTGTAATGCCTCGTGGTCCAAAGTAAGTGGGGCCTGCAACATGGCCTGTTTGGCAAATACCACTAAACCGATGCGGTCACTGGGGCGTTTTTCTACAAAACGTTTTGCAGTTAATTGGGAGGCAATAAAGCGGTTGGGTTCAAAATCCTTTTGTTGCATGGAGGCCGAGGCATCCATTAATAAAATGATATCTATCCCTTCGGTGGGGGGAAGTTGCGTACGGTCTACTTTGACGGGGCGTGCTAATGCAATAATCAATAGTGTAATTGCCAGTGCGTACAGTAATGTAGGCAACCAACGTGTCAGTAACAGACGCAAGGATCCGCTTTGTAGCTGTAGGTGTACAAGAGGATAGTTGATTTGGCGTGCCTCACTGCCCCGGCGCATTGCTTTAAAAATAAGTAGAAGTACTGGCAAAATCAATAATACAAGTACCCACGGATGACGTAGGGAAATGGAGTCACTAAACAAAGAGAGTAAACGGTGCATTATACTTTCACCTCCACCGTCTTAGGCGCCTGTGGTTGTGGTTTGGGAGCCGTTTGTGTAATGAAGTGGCGCAAAAACGTAATATCTTGATTGCGTGTTATTTCCGTAGGAGTGGCTTTGGCAAATTTTACTAAATCGCCGGAGGCCAAAAAATCACGTAATCCTTGAACAAATGAGGTAAATTGTGCTTGTGTTTTAATGCGGCGTAGAAGTTCTGCAGAGGTGTCTGCAGACACATCCAATCCAAATGCTTTTTGTAAGTAAGCGCGTAAGATATCGGTAAGGGTAATGTAAAAAAGCTTGTATTGTTTGTTTTCCCACAGACCGCTATCTACTAATGCATCAATTTGGCTTAGTGCAATTACGTGAGCGGGGCGATTGTCTTTTTCTGCCGACAGTAAAGCGGCATCTTTACGAAGGCGGCGCGTCCACCAAACGAGCAGACAAATAAGTGCCACTAACGCCAAGATAATACACAGCCATAGGGCCCAGTCAAACGGACGTTTGGGTGAGCGGATTTCTTTAAATTCTTTATCTTTAAAAAGCTGTACAGGGGTAACAGTGATAGGTGTTTCTATATTTGCCACGGATTTTGGATCTGCGTTAAGGGCAAATGACACCGTAAATGTGGATTTTTCCAACGTGAGCGGTAACACAGTTAAATCGGCCTGTGTGCGATCCGGCGCTAATGAATTAAGCGCTACCTGTGTGATAGTAAAATCGGCAGGGGTGGAATCTTTAACGAGTTGTACACTATCTCCCGCCGCATGAGATAAAATGGCCTGGGCGGCAAATGGCTTTGCAAAAGGAACGGTGGAAGGAATTTCTGTATGCAATACTTCTAGCCCTTGCGCATATACGAGCAAGGAACATTGAACTAATAAACACCACAAAATATATTTTTTCATGGATTTATTTCCTTATTTTTTTAGCTCTTCGTTTAAAGAATGCAATAACGGGATCAGCTAGGGGCTTATCCGTTTGTGCCACGATGGGCTCAACCTTAAACGGAGTAAACAGCGTATGTAAATCTTCCTCTTGTTTTTGCCAGAAATTTCGTAATTGATTATTTAAATCACCGTCTGTTAAACAAATTTCGTCTTGCTCTCCGGTTTCGGGGTCTACCGTTCCAATGCACACGGGCACATGTGGCAGTGTGTATTCCAGTTTGTCTTGCACTTTAACTGGAATTAAATCAAATTTTTTAGCTGCTAATTTAAAGGGACGTTCAAATTGTGAAACAGGTGCTAGAAAGTCCGAAATCAATACTACAATCCCTTGATGCTTAAGCACTTTTAGCAACGTTTCCAAACATAAAGCAATATTGGTTTTAGTTTGTTTGGGCTCAAAGGCAACCAGCTCGCGGATTAGGCGCAAAATATGGCGTTTACCTTTTTTGGGGGGTACAAAGAGTTCCACTTGATCCGAGAATAGCAATAGTCCTACTTTGTCACTATTGCGTAACGCGGAAAAAGCAAACAAAGCAGCTAGTTCTGCTGCGGCCTGTTGTTTGAATTTATCGGTGGAACCGAATTGCTGGGAACCCGATACGTCACATGCAATCATGACAGTGAGTTCGCGCGTTTCATTGAATTTTTTAATGTAAGGGATACCGGTACGAGCGGTTACGTTCCAGTCAATGCTGCGCACATCGTCCCCCGGGATATATTCGCGCACTTCGGCAAATTCGATACCTTGCCCTTTAAAGGTGCTTAAATATTCCCCGGCAAACGTTTCGCTGACTAACCGGTCCGTTTGGATTTCAATTTGGCGGACTTTTTTGAGAATTTCCGCGGTATCCATCCCTTACCCCCTAATGACTACGGTACATCTACCGCATCAAAAATTTGTGTTACAATCTGATCGGCCGATACGTTTTCGGCTTCTGCTTCATAAGATAAAAGCACACGGTGACGCAATACGTCTAAACCGATGGCTTTAATATCTTCGGGTGTTACATAGCCACGTCCGTTTAAAAATGCATACGCTTTAGCTGCTTGGGTGAGGAAAATGGTCGCGCGCGGGCTGGCACCGTAAGCAATAAACGAGGCCAATTTTTCCAAACCGAAAGCTTTGGGGTCGCGCGTAGCAAATACTAAATTTACGATATAATTTTTGATTTTTTCGTCCACATAAATATTGTCTACTACGCTGCGGGCTTTTAAAATCATTTCCGGTGTGACGGAAGTGTTTACTTCGATTTTTTGGTGGCTGGCCATGCGTTCCAAAATTTGTTTTTCTTCTTCCTTGGAAGGATAAGTGACCAATACTTTAAGCATAAAGCGGTCTACTTGTGCTTCGGGCAGCGGATAGGTTCCTTCTTGTTCGACCGGGTTTTGGGTAGCTAGTACCATAAACGGAGCGGGCAGTGGATAGGTTTCTTCACCGATAGTTACTTGACGCTCTTGCATGGCTTCCAAGAGAGCGCTTTGTACTTTGGCGGGGGAGCGGTTAATTTCGTCGGCGAGTACAAAGTTGGCAAATACGGGGCCGCGTTTGGGGAAGAAAGATCCTTCCTTGGGGCTAAAGATTAAAGTACCGGTAATATCAGCAGGCAGCAAGTCCGGCGTAAATTGGATACGGTTAAACTGTGCGTGAATGGCTTGCGCTAATGTTTTAACAGCCAATGTTTTGGCCAAGCCGGGGACGCCTTCAATAAGCACGTGTCCGTCGGCAAGTAAAGCTACTAACATTTTTTCTAATAGTGCCTCTTGACCTACTATTACTTTGCTAATTTCTCGTTTTAAATCCTGCAAGAAAATGCTTTCTTGTTGTACTTGCTGATTGATAGCAGATATTTCCATAATGCCCCCTTTATTATGAGTATTACCTATATTATAGATAAATTAACAGGTTATGAAAATATCCGCAAGCGTAAAAATTAATTAGTTCTAAAAGACCCAAAGTGTTTCTGGGCCTAAGGACCCTTCTTGGCTTTTGGCTTTTTTGTTACAATTCAAGTATGAAACGTATAATGGATGTAGTTCTTTGTTGTCTTTTTTGTGCTGCGCAGGCCTGGGCGTTTGTTGACTATCGGGTTTATGCGCCGGGAATTGGTTTTTCGTTGCGTAGAATAAAAGCCCCCGTTGCTCATGCAACATCTGGGAGGGGTTCTCTCTCGTTGGCAATGCAACGCACCTTGGCTTTAGAAATGAGGAAGTACTCTTTGGAACCTAAGCAACTTTCCCTGACACCATCTAAGAGAGAAAAATTCTATAGGAACTGCTTGTCAAAGTACCCCAGAGAGATGAGACCAAACATTTCAAAACAGTATATAAAAGCGCTTAGTGCCACCGCCCGGTTGGCTAAAACTTTGGACACGGAGGTCTTCTATCAAGGAACTTTTGAGAATCGCCACCTTAATCCGTGGGAAATCTATGATCGTTTGCGTCTGATTAATTCTGCATTACAGCAAGTAAAAGCTGCGGAAGTTTATTTTGATGCCCGAGGAGATGCTATGCTTGGGGAGGCGAAAACTTATTTGTTGAGAAACAGACGTTTTTATCAGATGTTGGGTACAGGGGAATTCGGCTCATTGGAAGAAATGCCTCTTTCTGCCTTGGAGAAGGCCAGGAAAGAGTATGACGGAAACCGTTTTTACTTGAGGACGCCAACTATCCCTGAAAACTCGGATGCTTTGCTGTTACCCAAGAGAGCACGCGTAGCCATTATTCGGGAAGAGGAAGACGGTACGGCAGAGATTATATCCGCTTTTCATCGTGTGCGAGAGGAAGAACAATTTTCGCAGTGGCAATTTGATGCGTATCGTGATATGAGCGAGTTTTTAAGTACTCCCGGTTGTTTAACGTATGATTTGGTAATTACGGATATTATGATGGGTGGAGGGGGAGGACTATATCTTGCACGCCAATTACGCTACTATAAATTTAATGGAGGAATTGTAGCATTGACGGGATTTCCTCAAAAGGAAGAGACCGGTATTGCGATGAAAGCTGAAGGCATAGACGGAGCATTATATACAGGGCACATTAAGTACGAAAAAAATTTATCAAGTTTTTTTGCAGAGAAATTACGTAATTATTTTTATTACAAAAATCAAAAGTTAGAGACGCTTGCAAAATCAGTACAAGAGCATTAACTGTAAAATTTTGTTATCATACAGCTATGACGAAATCAGAACAAGCGAAACAATTTTTTATTGACGGACATAATTGTGCGCAAGCGGTATTTTGTGTATTTGCGCCAGAGTTAGGAATTGATGAAAAGACAGCCCTTGCCCTTTCGGCTTGCTTTGGCGGGGGACTTGGCAGACAACGCGAAGTGTGCGGGGCGGTAAGTGCTATGTGTATGGCTCTTTCGTTAAAGTATGCACCTAAAGACCCCAAAGACCAAGCCGCCAAAGCCACGTTCTACGCGCGTATTCAAGAAGCGTGTAATCAGTTCAAGCAAAAAAATGGCTCAATTATCTGCCGGGAATTGTTGGGCATTGCCCCCGGGCCCCAAAGCCCCGTTCCGGCTGAGCGCACGCCGGAGTATTATGCGCACCGCACCTGTCCGGATAAAGTAAAATGTGCCGCGGATATTTTGGCGCGCTATCTAAAGGACTAACTGCATGCAACCCAAGGGATTTACATTGCTTGAAATCTTAGTTGTAGTGCTAATCATTGGCATTTTGGTGACAGTATCCTTGCCGCAATATCGGTATGTAGTGGAAAAAAGTCGTTTGGCTGCGGTAATGCCTACACTGGTACGCTTGCGAGATTCGCTGGATGAACAAATTCTGGAGGGTATGAATGAACGCCACATGGATTATTTGGGCGGTACGGAAATTGGGCGTGGCTTGTTAATGATGGACCCTCAGTGTAAATTTTCACAAGAAGATGAAAAATGTCATCTGCGTCATTTTAGATATCGGATGTGGTGCTCTGAACTGGGATGTTTTGTAGCTATGGCTCGTCAAAATGAAGGGGAGGAAAACAATTTATATGGCATACTATGGCGAAAAGTGCTTACAGATTGGAACAATTATCCCATCGGCGTGTGGCAAGGAATTTGCATGGCGCACAGTAATGTGGGCTGGAAGATTTGTAAGAGTTTAGAAACACAAGGTTGGGAAGCAGCCGATGAACGATACGATATGGTAGGTTTTTTTGATGAGTAGCGGACCTTTTTACCAAGAGAGCAAGATAAAATGAAAATAAAGTACATATTCTGTGCGATGTGTTTGATACTATTAGCGATGCCTAGCTTTGCGATACGTGGTCGTATGTTGGTTACAAAAACACTTTTAGAGCGGCGTGCGCAACAAATGTTGAACAAATCAACAGCACAAAATTGGAAAAAACAAATGGGGGCAGCCACTCGACCCCCGCTGATTATACGTAGTCATCCCTTTGGAAGGAAGTTATTAAATGCAGTGCGGACCTCTATGGGGGTGCCTGCAATTGCAAAGGATGGGAATATAAATCCATTCGTACAAAATTGGGACCATTTGGCTAGCAAAGTCGAAGTGCAGAGATGGAGTGCCCCATTGATGCAAAAATATCCAAAAGGGCAATTTAATAGCTATGTAGTACAAAATTTATCAACCGTGGATGCTTTGACAGGGACCTCTTTATTTAAAGGAAAGAGTGCGCCGGAAGCATTAAAGATGGGGCTGGAAAGGGCCGAGTGGGCAAAAGAAGGATATTTGGTGGTTGTGGTAAAAGGCAACAAAAATCACTTGAAAGATATTTTGGTAATGGATCATGAGAATGGGCGTTGGTTATCGGTAAATGGCAGCAAAGGCCGTGCAATTGCTCGGAATTTTGAAGATTTTTCAAAACAAGTGAAGCAAGAACGTGAGGCAGCGCCCCATCCATTAGAACAACAAGGTGTATGGATGGAACCGGTAGGAGCGAGGGGAGAAGAAAGCCAGTTGGTCCGTATGACAGATGATGGTTTGGTATGGCGCAATTTCGATGCAGGCCAGGGGATAGGGGCCGAACTCAAAGAGGCATGGAATGGTAACTATTACATTCGCTATTATCCACATGAACATAAAGCGTTATATGCGGTCGACAAAGATAGCCCGCTCTTTACAAGTACGGAAGAAGTGAATGTAGCGTACCTTGCAGAAATAGAGGGATTAAGAGTGATGGAAGTTGATCATCACCCAGTTGTACTATTCGAAGATAAAATGATGCCTAATGTGTTATTAAAAAGTGAGGAAGGCCTAGTTCCTTTAACGGGGCAAGCGGTAACAGCGGACGTATATAGTTACCGCGATGTCATAACATTAGTACAAGATTTAAAGGATATATCAGAAGAACTAGCCAAAGTAGCCCCTGCAAAAAAAATTGTTTATACCCGACCTATAACTGAAGGGAAATATCAGAGAGGGCAAATAGAACAGTATATTTCTGATTTCGAATGAGTAATAAAACTTCTCTAGTATATGTGCCGAGACCGCCTCATGAAGGCGGTCTCTTATTTTAAATGGTCGGGACTACTGGATTTGCCTTCCGGTAAAATTTCTGACGGAATTTTCCTACAGGCCGGGCCTCGCGGTTTTTGCCTTTCGCCGCACATAGCACGGCGGCTCAAACAAAAACATCGCTGTGGCCTTCACATCCAGCCGCAGGCAAAGCAGTTTGCCTGCTTCGCCCTTTGGAATTTATCTAAAGTAAAAAACCCGCCTTTCAGCGGATTTTTTATTTTAAATGGTCGGGGCGACTGGATTTGAACCAGCGACCTCACGGTCCCGAACCGTGCGCGCTACCATCTGCGCTACGCCCCGTAATAAAATTCCTCAACCAGGACTCGCACCTAGAACTTTCCCTCCAAAGGGGAACGTGATACTGTTTCACCATCGAGGAGTAAAATTTCGGGAAGGCGGGAATCGAACCCGCGATCTCTCGCACCCCAAGCGAGCGCTCTACCTCTGAGCCACTCCCCGTTCTGCTGCGATCCTCGCAACATCTATATTATATCATTCTTTAAGCAAATCCGCCAGCGCTTCTTTAATTTCCGTAAGAAGTTTGACATCTATGCGTGAAGAAATGCGCCCTTCCCCGGAGGTAGAGAATTGATATTTGTTTAGTTGCTTTTTGGCACCTTCAAGTGTGAGCTTGTGTTTATAAATGAGGTCTTTAATTTTCAAAATCGTGTAAACATCATTTTTGCTATATCGTCGATGGCCACTAGGTAAACGAACCGGGCGAATAAGTCCAAATTCGGCTTCCCAGTAGCGTACGGAGTACTCCGGTACGCCGGTGATTCGCCGTACATCGCCGATAGAAAAATAATCTTGTTGTTCTAATTCTTCCAGTCCCATGGAGGTATTATAGCATTTTGTAACAAAACCCCCCACGTTTTACAAATGGGGGGAGATATTATTTACTCTTTTTGTGTTTGATGGGCTTGCCGTAATAGGCCTTGAGGTAAAGCTCTTTAATTTCGCTAATAAGCGGATAGCGTGCATTCCCACCGGTGCATTGATCATCAAACGCCAGTTCAGAGAGTTTGTCCAAGTTAGCTAAAAACTCTTTTTCCGGGATGCCATACTCCTTGATAGATTTGGGAATATTGAGCTTATGTTTTAAATTCTCTACCATATCAATGAGTTTTTGCACTTTGGCATCTTGATTATTACCCAATTTGTTGTGAGGTAGCAAGTAGTCAATGATTTTGGCATAGCGTCCTTTGACAAACGGATACTTATACTGCGGGAATAACCCTTGTTTAGTAGGTTTGTCAGTGGCGTTGAACTCAATGACGTAAGAGAGCAAGAGTGCGTTTGCTAGTCCGTGCGGTACGTGATACATGGCACCCAGTTTGTGTGCCATGGAGTGCGAAAGCCCCAAAAATGCGTTGGCAAATGCCATCCCGGCAATGGTGGCAGCGTAGTGCATTTTTTCGCGGGCGTTAATATTTTTGGCACCTTCATTGTAGGATTTTTCCAAATATTTAAATACCAAGCGTAGGGCCTCTAATGCTTGTCCCTCCGTGAAGTTAGTGGAAAAGACCGAGGTGTAGGCCTCAATAGCATGTGTGAGCACGTCTAACCCTGAAAAAGCAGTCAATGACTTGGGCATGTGGAGTACGAATTCCGGGTCGATAATCGCCATATCGGGGGTGAGTGCGTAGTCGGTGATGGCGTATTTGGTGCCTGTTTTTTCATCGGTAATAATGGTAAAGGGCGTTACTTCAGAACCCGTGCCCGAGGTGGTGGGGATAGCTACCATAATTGCCTTTTTGCCTAAGGGCGGAGCGGAATAAATACGCTTGCGGATATCCATAAAGCGCATAGCAATATCTTCAAAACTGGTAGCAGGGTTTTCATACATCAGCCAAACCATTTTTCCTTCATCAATCGCGCTCCCGCCGCCTAAAGCGATAATCATATCCGGCTGCCAAGAATTGGCGATGGCCAGCGCTTCGTTCACATTGGAAATATTGGGGTCGGGGATAACGTCGGAAAATACACGTACTTTGATGTTGAGCCCTTCTAACACCTCAATGACCGTACGTACATGGCCCAGTTGTTCCATTGTTTTATCAGTAATGATGTAGGCACGCTTTTTATCTTGCAATTCAGCCAGTGCCTGTTGCAAAGCACCCCGTTTAAAGTAAATTTTTTGAGGCACTTTGTACCAATACATATTTTCACGGCGTTGTGCTACGGATTTTACGTTCATAAGATGTTTCACTCCAATGTTTTCACTGACCGAGTTGCCGCCCCACGAGCCGCAACCTAGCGTCAAAGATGGCGCCAATTTAAAATTATACACGTCCCCGATAGCTCCTTGTGAAGAAGGCATATTGATCAACGTGCGTGCGGTGGGCATATCTTGGAAGTAATCGATATGATCTTCATTGGCTTCGTCGGTGTAAAGTACAGAGGTATGCCCAGCCCCTCCGTACAAGATCAAATCCCGAGCAAGTGTTGCTGCAGTTTTAAAATCTTTGGCTTTGTAAAAACCGAGTATGGGGGAAAGTTTTTCGCGCGCAAAGGGCTCTGCGTCGTTTACCTCTTTGGCCTCGGCAATTAAAATTTTTGTATGTGCGGGCACTTTGATGCCGGACATTTTTGCAATTACTTCTGCCGATTGCCCCACAATAGCAGCATTTAGCTTGTTGTCTATCACAATTGTCTGAGCCAATTTTTTGCGGTCCGGCCCGGTAACGAAATAACATCCGCGGGCGATAAATTCTGCTTTTACTTTATCGTACACAGAGGATTCTACAATGACAGATTGTTCACTGGCGCAGATCATGCCGTTGTCAAAGGTTTTGCTCATAATGACCGAACTAACAGCCATTTTAATGTCAGCTGTAGCATCAATGACTACGGGGGTGTTACCAGCGCCTACACCTAATGCCGGTTTGCCCGAAGAATAAGCAGCGGTTACCATTCCGGGGCCGCCGGTAGCTAAAATTAAATTGATATCTTTGTGATGCATCAGGGCATTGGAAAGTGTCATGGTGGGGTTTTCAATCCAACCGATAATTCCTTGGGGTGCACCTGCCTCTACAGCGGCTTTCAGTACAATTTTGGCTGCCTCAATGGTGCATCTTTTGGCACGCGGATGGGGAGAAAAAATAATTCCGTTGCGCGTTTTCAAAGCGAGTAAACTTTTAAAAATAGCGGTAGAGGTGGGATTAGTGGTGGGAATAATCCCGGCGATTAGACCGATGGGCTCGGCTACTTGACGGTAACCAAAGGCGTCGTCATCGGTTAATACTCCACAAGTTTTAGTATCTTTGTATTGGTTGTAAATATATTCGGAAGCAAATTGCTTTTTGATTACTTTGTCTTCCATGACGCCCATGCCGGTTTCTTCAACGGCTAGTTTGGCTAGTGGAATACGGTTTTGTGCCGCGGCAATGGCAGCTGCACGGAAAATTTTATCTACTTGCTCTTGCGTATAAGTGGCAAATACACGCTGTGCTTCTTTAACTTTACCGACAATTTTGTCTAGCAATGCCAATTCTTCCTTTGGATTCATAACCGTAGAGGTTGGTTGTTTCGTTTTTACCATGGGCAATTTTCTCCTTTATGAGGTACCATATATCAAGCAAAATAGTTTATATTCTATATTCTATACTTTTTGGGTTTGTATTTCCAGCGGTTACAAATGAAAAAGAGAAAAGGAGAAAATGGGCCTTGTTTTTCTGCTGTTTTTTCTATAGAATTATAGAAAGAGCTTTTTGGATAGGGGGCATTTTTATGCGTCGAATTATTTTACTACTTGTGTTAAGTATGTGTGCCAAGGGTGTTTTTGCGATGAACGAGGTAGTGGCGGCTATTGCGTATAACCCGTCTCGTTTAGGAGCTTATGAAAATTTAGTGGCGCATACTACAGCAAAGCTTGTCGGCGGAATAGTTATTCAAGCGGGCGACAATCCCGGTATAATGAATATACAATCTAAGGGGGGGCAGAGCATTGCATTAAGAGATGCCCAAGAAGCACATAAATGCACAGTAGAACATTGTAGGATTACCGATGAGGGAAACGATAAGAAACGTACTTTAAACATCATCAAAAATATTACCCCGAATACGGATAACATAGACGGGATAGAGACGTCAGCTTCCTTAAAAGGAACGCTGCTAAAAAGGCACTTCGTAGCTGGAGGTACTGATGTTGGGCTGAGATCGTTTGATATCGCGGGGGGATCCGTTAATAAATATATGGCTTCTAGCGGTACGGACGTTACTATAAATGGTGGCACTTTGCAAGTGAATAAAGATGCCTATATTTATGGTTTCAAGAATATTTCTGATGGGGAAACGGTAAAAAATCTAAAGATTACGACCAATAAACTGACTACGGGGTACCAGGTTGCTGTTCCGACCCACTTTCATGTCAAAGAAGGATTTACATTAGGGAACGTTACAATTAGTGCTGCAGGTGGCGAGCAGTGTGGAATTACTTCTAATAAGTGTAAACGGTACGAATTTAAAGATGTTGCCGCCTCTGATGGAACGCATAAGCTCTTGAGCGTTGTTAAGTAGTGATAAATATTTTGTATTTGCTTACGAACTCCTCTTGCTATGTAAGAGGAGTTTTTATTGTCTTTGAGGACTCGCACGCAATGAGTACAATAAGGTATAATATATAAAACCCCTCAAAATTTCTTACGCGCAGGAGTGTTGTATGATTACACAAGGTAACTATTTTTTTACATCAGAATCTGTCTCTAAGGGCCACCCGGACAAAGTGTGTGACCAAATTTCGGACGCTATTTTAGATGCCATTTTGGAAAAAGACAAAACGGCCCGCGTAGCATGTGAAACCTACATTACACGCGGATTAGTTATTGTTGGCGGAGAAATCACCACGCGTACTTGGGTGGACGTAGAACAAATTGCCCGTAACGTAATTAAAGATATCGGCTATGATGAAGCCAAGTGGGGGTTTAATTACAAAACCTGCGCGGTAATTAACGTGATTGGGAAACAGTCGCCGGATATTAGCCAGGGAGTGGACGTTGGCGGAGCCGGAGATCAGGGACTGATGGTGGGTTATGCTGTGGCCGAAACGCCTGAACTAATGCCGCTTTCACTTGTTTTGTCACATAATATTCTAAAAAAATTAGATGAAGTGCGTCGCGCGAAAAAGTTGCCGTATTTGGGGCCAGATGCTAAAAGCCAAGTAACAGTAGAATATCAAAATGGAAAACCCATGCGTGTAGATACAGTGGTACTTTCTACGCAGCATACAGAAGATATCTTGGATAAAACCGGGTACCACATTACCGATAAATCTAAAAAAGAAATTATGGCTGCGGCTATTACGCCTGTGTTAGGCAAATGGATGGATAAGAACACCAAGGTCTACATCAACCCGACGGGAAAATTCGTTATTGGTGGCCCACAATCGGACACCGGACTTACCGGACGAAAAATTATTGTAGATACTTACGGTGGTCGTTGCCCGCATGGTGGGGGTGCTTTTAGTGGAAAAGATCCAACAAAAGTGGACCGCTCGGCTGCTTATATGGCACGCTATATTGCCAAAAATATTGTAGCTGCCAAATTAGCCCGTGCGTGTACGGTACAAATTGCCTACGCCATTGGACGCGAAGAGCCGGTTGGTTTTTATGTAGATACGGAAGGAACAGGTATCTTGCCGGATGAAAAATTAGCTACCATTGCCCGCAAACTTTTCCCGCTTACGCCACGTGGGATTATTGAACATTTCAAATTGCGCCGTCCCATTTATGCTAAAACGGCTTCTTTTGGGCATTTTGGCCGGAAGGATTTTCCGTGGGAACAAACCGATAAAGTGGCGGCACTTAAGGCAGCTGTCAAATAAGGATAATCTATGAAGAAAGTATGTGTGGTACTTACCAATGGATTTGAGGAATTAGAGGCCGTAGGTACGTTTGCTGTTTTGCGGCGCGGTGGGCTGACAGTGGACATCTTTTCACTTACCCGGGCGGATGCAACAGGACGGTTCGGATTAACATGTAGTGCCCTAAAACCTTTTTCACAATTAGACGCAACCCAGTATGATGCGCTTGTGTTGCCAGGCGGACCGCAGTATGCAGCATTGGAAAAAAATGCAGGGGTACAGGCGCTAATCAAACAATTTATAGATGAAGGGAAAGTGGTAGCCGCCATCTGCGCTAGCCCCACGATATTAGGACATCAGGGATATTTAAAAGGGAAGAAGTATACTTGCTTTACATCTATGAATGAAGATTTCGGTGGCCATTTTACCGGAAATTATGTAGCGGTGGACGAGAATATTATTACCGGTCAATCTGCTGCAGCAACTGTGGATTTCGGGTTTGCCATCATAGAAAAATTGTTAGGCAAAACGCACGCTGACCAAGTTAAAGCCAGCATTTATTATAAGTAAAATTATCTCGCTTTTTTAATTTGGCTAGTTTCGGCAGATTCATTGTCCAAGCGGGTTTGCGCTGTAAGAGGAAGAATATCCTTGCCGTAAGCGAAGTCAAATACCACACCCGCTACAAATTCCAATTGATGATAAAAATCGTTTTCGCGGATGAATTCATCTGCGGCATGCGCTGTATTGGTGTCTAGTGGGTTCATATCCGGGCCGAGACCATAGGTGATCACGCCTTGTTTGCGTAAAAATTCGTTATCGCTTGAGGCCGGGCTTAACCCGGGAACCGTAATTGCACCGGGGACCAATTTTTGAGCGGTTCTTTGGATGGAAGCAAAAAGCGGATCGGTCCCATCCATGGCAACCGGTGCCGGGAACTGCGGACGCTCTAAAACCTCAAACATAATTTGTTTATCGTTCTTGAATAAGTTTTGTAAATCAGCAAAGAAAGTATCCGGGTCTGTAGTAGGTAGCAGACGTACATTTAGTATAGCACTGGCGGTAGAGCCGGTGGTATTTACATCTGTTTGGGAAGATACTTGTGTGGGGTTAATAGTGTCTTTTAGTTGTGACTCAAAAAAAGGATCCTGTGCAATAAGTTCAGCGGCATTTTGGCGGTTTTGTGGGTTTTCGTCTTGAAGGATCATGTTAAGTGTGGTTTGGCCATCTTCATCTTGTAACGGCAAGATGGCTTTAAGTAACGTGCGTGCCGGGGCGGTAAGTTGCGCTGGCCGTTTCCAATTTTCGATTTTGGCCAATGCTTGCGAGAGTGCATACACGGCATTGTTTTCCGAAGGGAGTGCCGAATGTCCCTCCTGTCCTAAAGCAGTAATTTTGATGTCCATATAAAGCTTGGTGGCGGCCTCCGCAAAAACAATGGGGGTTCCTTCGGGGTCTTTAATAATGCCACCCCCTTCGTTTAGTGCATATCCAGGAGCAATTTTATCCCAAAGCGTATTCCCTAACCATAAAAGCCCGCTGTCGCTGCCGGACTCTTCGCCGGAGGTAACCAAGAAAATGATATCTCGTAGCGGTTTTTGTTCCTGTTGGGCCAACCACGTGAACAACGCTAAATAAATTGCTGTATAATTCTTGGCGTCCGTAGCGCCAAGCCCGTATATTTTGCCGTCTTTAAATGTGGCTTTGAAAGGGGGAAGTGTCCAATTTTCTTGTGCATTTGCGGTATCTAAATGGGAAATTAAAAGCAGCGGTTTTTGTGTAGGGTCGGTTCCCTTTAAGCGTGCCATCAAGTTAGCGCGACCTTTGCTTGGGATAAAAATGTCCCAATCTATTTTTTGTTTGTTAAATTGTTTGTAAATATAACGGGCGGCGGTTATTTCATCGGGATTAGAAACGGAAGTATCAATCTGCAGTAAATGTGCCAGGTGATCTTTAGCATTTTGTTTAATAGTATCCCATGACGAGGTCTCTTGTGCCGTCGCTAAACTGAAACAAAACAGTAAAATGGTAGAAAAGACAATTATTTTCTTATTTTTCATACGCAAATTGTAGTTTGCTTCCGGGGACTAGGCCGTGTTTTTGGGCTGTTTGACTGGCTAACTCCAGTACATATTTCCCATATCCCCCTGCTCTAGCTACTTCTTCATCGGGAGTGTAAGTGTAGGAGTGTGGAACTTCTGCGGCTACACTTGTAATGGTTTTATCCGAAGAAATAAACACCATATCTAAATCAATTAGCGTGTTTTTCATCCAAAATAATTGATCTTGGTCTTGGTCAAAAACAAAAATCATTCCTCGGTCTTCGGGCAACTGAGTTACAAACATGAGTCCGCGCTCTTGCTTAGCAGGGGTATCGGCCACGAGCGCTTTGACCACAAAACCGTCGGGTAGCGTAACTGGGATTGTTTGATAATGATTGCACGCTCCTAACCCCAATAGAACTATACCTAATAAAAAAAAGCGTTTCATATAAAAAGTATAGCAAAATTCAAGTAGCACGGGAACTCAGTGCATGGACCTTGGCAAAGTGTTATAATATAACTATGACGGAGCCGATTTTACGTATAGAAAATTTGTCGATTAGCTTCCAAACCGAGAACGGAACAGTTCCCGTGCTACATAATCTGTCCTACAATTTGCCAAAGGGGAAAGTATTGGCCGTGGTGGGGGAGAGTGGTAGCGGCAAAACAGTACAAGCGCTTTCTATTTTAAATCTTCTTGCTCCTAATGCGCGTGTAAGTAGCGGAAAAATTACCTATAGTGGGAAAAATTTACTGGCGTGCAAAGAAAATTCTCTTCGTAAAGTACGTGGCAGTAAAATTGCCATGATATTCCAAGATCCGGGCTCGAGTTTAAATCCCGTATTGACGATTGGCGAACAACTAACCGAAACGCTGCGCGCTCATCGAACAATTTCCAAAATGGCGGCGCGTAAAAAAGCGGCCGAACTGTTAGGCCAAGTAGGTATTGCCGATGCTGAAAAACGCTTAAACGAATATCCGTTTCAATTTTCCGGTGGTATGTGCCAGCGTGTGATGATTGCTATGGCGTTAGCATTGTCTCCCGATATTTTGATTGCCGATGAGCCCACCACAGCGTTGGATGTAACCATCCAAGCACAAATTTTGAAACTCATTAAAGATCTGCAACGCAAAAATGAAATGTCTGTGATTTTCATTACACATAATTTAGCGGTCGCGGCTCAAATAGCTGATGAGGTATTAGTGTTGTACGCGGGGCAATGTATGGAACATGCTCCCGCTAAAGATTTATTTGAGCACCCGTTTCATCCTTATACGCAAGGGTTATTGGACTCGCTAGCCAGCACCCGTAAGAAAGTCGAGCGTCTACCCGCCATTGCCGGGACTCCTCCTAGACCGGGTGAAATTTTGCGTGGCTGTCCATTTGCCCCGCGTTGTATCAAGGCCACAAACAAATGTTTTGAGACGTGCCCACCTTTATTTGAACAAGGTTCTCGGCAAACACGTTGCTATCTGCAGGAGGGGGAATGACCGTTGCGCTGCAAGTGAAAGACCTTACAAAAACGTATGTGCGTAAACCCTGGTTGGGCACTGCCGTGCACAAAGAGGTGCTGCGCGGCATGAACCTAACGCTGGAAAAAGGTAAGGTGCTGGGCCTAGTGGGTGAGAGCGGCTGCGGAAAGAGCACGCTATGCAAAGTGATTTTAGGGATTGAGCCCATTACCGCGGGCACGGTAAAAATCAATGGGAGAGATATTGCCGCGCTTAATAAAAAAGAGTGGCGTGCGTTGCGCCGCGATATGCAGGTAGTATATCAAGACCCCTATGCCAGTTTGGATCCCCGCTTAACCGTACGTCAATTAGTCGGTGAGCCGTTGGATATTCATGGGCTGTATACGGGAAAATCTGCGCGTGAAAAATATTTAAAAGAATTACTCGCATCTGTGCAGTTAGATAGTGCCTATTTGGATCGCTTTGCACACGAATTTTCCGGCGGTCAACGGCAGCGTATTGCTATCGCGCGTGCATTGGCGCTCAATCCTTCTATTTTGATAGCAGATGAGCCCGTTTCCGCTTTGGATGTTTCTGTGCAGGCACAAATTTTAAATTTGCTTAAAGACATTCAGCAAACACGTAAATTATCTATGTTGTTTGTTACGCATGACTTTGCCGTGGCACGATTTTTATGTGATGATATTGCGGTCATGCACGAAGGAAAAATCGTGGAATATGCTCCGGCTGAACAGTTATTTTCAGCTCCCAAACAAACTTATACTAAAACGTTGCTAGCTGCCGTTCCAACAGTGGAAGGGGGAATTTTATGATCCGTTATATGTTGCGCCGGTTGTGTTTGTTGCCGCTAGTGGTATTGGGAGTTACTTTCTTACTATTTTTCTTGACGCAGCGTTTGAGCCCTGAAATGCGTGCCTCACTATATGTAAAGGATCCGCGCCAAATGAATGCCTTGGAGGAAGTGATTCGTCAATACGGTTTGCGGGACAACGTTTTTAAGCAATATGGTCGTTGGCTTAAGAATGCGGTGCATGGTGATTTAGGGTACAGCCCCAGTGCTAATATGCCTGTGTTCCAAGCGCTTAAACAATATTTACCGGCCACAATTCAGTTGGCGGTATTAACCATGATTTTGGTGGTATTCTTTGGCGTGTGGTTCGGGGCGGCGTCAGCCGTTCACAAAGATAAGTGGCAGGATATTTTCGCGCGATTTGTGTCGGTGGGAGGTTTTTCACTGCCGATTTTTGTGCTTGGATTGTTGCTGCTAATGGTGTTTTACGGACAGTTACATTGGTTTGCGCCGGGTGGATATTCTATCCAAACGGATATTATCATCCACGGAGCCGGTTTCAAAACCTATACCGGATTTTTGCTCATAGATAGTTTGCTTAACGGACAGTGGCGTGTATTTGGGGATGTCTTTTCGCACTTGGTGCTACCGGCCATGACGTTGTGTATCGGATCGTTTGCCCTAATGGTGCGTGTAATGCGTTCGTCTATGCTCGAAGAACTAGGTAAAGATTATGTGCGTACCGCTCGTGCCAAAGGGCTTAGCAAATATCAAATTGTGTATAAACACGCTGGGAAAAATGCCATTATCCCTGTAATTACATTAGCGGGAATTCAATTCATTCGCTTGTTGGGTGGAACGGTGATTGTAGAAACTATTTTTGATTACCCGGGTATTGGTCGTTTTGGTGTGCTGGCGGCTCAACAGTTGGATATTGCTGGAATTATGGGTTTTTCATTCTTAGTAGCTGTGCTATTTGTAATAGGAAATTTGCTTTCCGATATTTTGTATACGGCGGTAGATCCGCGTATTCGCTTGGAGTAAATGATGGAGTTGCGTTTATTAAAACGAATTTGCAAAAGTAAAACTTCTTTAGCCGGATTAATACTGGTGAGTTTGTTTGCGTTGACGGCATTGTTTGCCCCAGTATTAGCACCCGTGCAAAATGAGAATAATCCCTATCAATTGCCACAGACCAGTTATCAAATTGAGCCGCAAGGGCCGTCTGCACAACACTGGCTGGGTACTACCGAACAACAATATGACCTCTATTACGGAGTGATATGGGGCTCACGGTTGGCCTTTAAAATTGGAATTACCGTGACGCTTTTGGCATTTTTAATCGGTCTTTTAATTGGGGGGATAGCTGCCTATTTTGGCGGAAAAGTAGATGAAGTGCTCATGCGCTTAACGGATGTAGTATTTGCGGTTCCCTCATTAGTATTGGCGATGGTCATTGCTGCCATGCTGGGGCCGGATATCAAAAATATGATGATTGCGCTTACCGCGGTGGCGTGGCCTTCTTATGCTCGTTTAGTGCGTGGAGATATTTTGTCGGTGAAAGAACGTGGCTTTGTAACGGCAGCGCGCACGTTAGGGGCTGGTGGCGGACGGATTTTCTGGCGCCATATCGTGCCTAACTCAATTTATCCTTCTGTTGTAGTCGCTAGTTTGGATATTGGATATGTGGTACTCACAGCGGCTTCGCTATCCTTTTTGGGATTGGGGGCACAACCAGGTACGGCCGATTGGGGGCAACTTATTGCTATGGCGCGCAATTGGGTGCTTGGCGCACCGGGCCATCCGCTGGCTTATTGGTATACCGTTGTGGTACCGGGCGGAGCAATTTTTCTATTTGTGTTAGGTTGGAATTTGCTAGGAGATGCATTTAGAGATATTTTGGACCCAAGACAAGGGTAATACACCTGGCAAGTATGCTACAATATAAATATACCGATTTTGAGAGGTGCTTATGATTCGTCGTAAAGATTTGTATACTTCTTTAGCTGATAGCGCGTTTCGCTTTCCTAATAAAATTGCGCTAGTTGAGGCCGGTACCGATAAAAAGGTTTCCTATCATGAACTTTTAATGCAGGTGGACCGTGCGGCTGATATGTTCTTTGAACATGGTATTCGCAAAGGTGACCGTGTGGCTGTGGCGCACCGGAATTCTATTGACACGATTGTAGCCAACTACGGATTGTATAAGCTAGGGGCAGTAGCGATTCCCATGAACTTTATGGTTACCAAGCCCGAAGAAATCGAGTATATTTTAAATAATGCGCAAGTCAAAGCAGTAGTTACACAAGCCGAATTTATCCGTCATTATGTGAAATGCTTGCCCAATATGCCCACGGTACAGACCATTTTTACTACCGATGAAATTCCGTCTTCTGCTGCGGATTGCGACAAAGTGCAGATGTTCTGGGAGCAGATTGAAAAATCTACCTATCACGACGAAACTGCTTCGGCCCAAGCGACGCTCGAGGATTTGGCGTTTATCTTGTACACTTCCGGTACAACCGGGCTTCCCAAAGGGGCCATGATTACCCATGGTAACCTGGCCGCCAACGTTATTTCCTGTGCACAGATTTTTAAAATTACCGATGATGACGTATTTTTGTGCTTGCTTCCCATGTTCCACTCATTTGCGTGGACCACGTGTGTTGTCATCCCGTTGTATCTAAATTTAAAAGTAGTTATTGTCGCTAACGTCATGCCGGCCAGTAAATGGCTGGGCGCCATGGGTACAGAAGGCGTAACACTCATTTTGGCTGTTCCGCAAATTTATGCCGTGCTCTCCAAAGAAGCCAAGGGCCTAAAGCAGTTGTATCTACGGTTTTGGCCGTTTAAGAATGTGCGGTTTGGTATTTCGGGTGCGGCACCGCTCACGCAAGAAATTAAGGACCGATTTGAAGAAAAAATCGGCGTGAAGATTTTGGAAGGTTACGGCCTTACCGAAACCAGCCCTGTGGTCAGCGTGAACACGGAAGAATTACAAAAAATTAAATCAGTTGGCCCGGCTATTCCGGCGGTAAGCACGCTGGTGGTAGATGATGAAGGACATGAGGTCCCGCGTAATACCGAGGGAGAACTGTGCGTCAAAGGTCCCAATTTGTTTAAAGGATATTGGGGTAATGAAAAGGCCACTAAAGATGCCTTTACGGAAGATGGGTGGTTTAAAACCGGTGATATTGTGGAAGTAGATGATGATGGATTTATCTTCATTAAAGACCGTAAGAAAGACATGATTATTATTAAAGGTCTTAAAGTGTTTTCTGCACAAGTGGAGGCCATTATTTGCGAACATCCCGCCATTGAAGAGTGTGCCATTATAGGCGTGCCGGACGGACGCGGTGGCGAATTTATCAAATTGTATGCCGTAAAGAAAGAAGGGGTTGAACTTTCTGACGCGGAATTTCGCAAATTCTTAAAGACGCATTTGGACAATTACAAACGCCCGCGCGATTTTGAATTTGTGGAAGAACTTCCTAAAAATGCACTTCGCAAAGTGCTCAAACGCGAACTGCGCAAAGATGCGGTAGAAAAACTCAAAAAAGCAATAGCTGCCGGGGCGGCTGTACCCGCCGCGCAGGAGTAGGCATGGAGTTAGCCGCTATCCTGGCCGAAGTAGTTCCACAGGGGCACTATGTAGGCGGGATTGTGCGCAATAGTTTACTCAAACGGCAATCTAGCGATATTGATATTACACTACCGGCTAATCAAGTCAAACAAGTTGCGCAAACACTTGCTAAACGTTTAAATGCCGCCTCTTTTGAGATGGACCCGGAATTGGGTGTGTGGCGTTTAGTTACTCATAAAGATAAAATTCAAATTGATTTAACCGCTTATCAAGGCAAGAATCTCAAGGCCGATTTGCAACGGCGTGATTTTGCCTTTAATTCACTGGCGTACCCTGTTAGTGCCAAACCTCAACTTGTTATTACGCCGCGCAAAAACGATACGGCACATGTAATTTTAAAACGTATGCGCCGGGCCGCTATTGTGGATGAAACGGGGGGCGTGGCGGATGTACGTGCAAAGCAAATCCGCCTCAACGGCAAAACCCATTTTAGGGAAGATCCGCTACGTATGTTGCGGGCGTTTCGGTGTGCGGCTGAACTTAAGTTTACAATTACACCCGCTACGCTGGCTCAAATTAAAAAAGATGCTGCGCTAATTAACCAACCTGCCGGCGAACGGATTAAGGAAGAATTAGACCGTCTATTTGCAGTGCCAGGCGTATTATATGATTTTTTACTTCAAATGGATGAGTGTGGGCTACTTACTGCGTTATTCCCTGTTTTGGAAGCGCAACGTTCTTGCGCCGAAGTGTATTATGGGAAGGGCGGAGTATTAAAACACACGCTTTTGGTGTGTAAGCGTATGGATTATGTACTCAATCATTTAAGCAAAGCATTCCCTAAATTTGCTTCAAAACTTACTCCGTTTGTGGCTAATCAACCGCTTCTTAAAATGACGGCACTTTTGCATGATATTGCCAAACCCGCTACTGCCAAAATGCATAAAGGGCGTTTGCGGTTTTTCTATCATGAACAGCAAGGCGCACGTATGGCCCGCCAAGTGCTTGACGGATTGCACTATAGTAAAGCTGATAGTCGCTTAATTTGCGCTATGATTGGCGAGCATTTGCGTCCGTCTAATTTGGCCAGTAATGATGTGCTTACCCGCCGTGGGGTGTATCATTTCTTTCGTGATTTGGGCGATGCGGCTATTGCGTTGTTATTTTTATGTTGGGCAGATTACACTAGTTATGTAACCGATGACCAGCTGCGACGCATTTTACCCAAAAGCGGCGAACGCTTGATGACAATTGCCCAGGCCGAACGTTATAAAAATGTCGGTAAAACGTTACGTCACCTACAAGTACTTAATTTTATGTTGGAGCAATATTTTGAGCGGCCTACACTCGTCAAACCGGATAAGATTTTGACTGGGGTGGATGTCATGAATGTATTACATCTAAAACCAGGGCCACAGGTAGGGGAAATTTTAGAGACCGTGGCAGAGGCACAGGTGGAAGGAAAAATTCGTACTCGGGCCGATGCACTGGCGTTTATTAAAACGCTGCCAGGGGCGGGAAAGTAATTGTACGGTGCGGTAAATTTTGCTACAATAAATTGTCGTTAAATTTGTGCGGGCGTGGTTCAATGGTAGAATGGAAGCTTCCCAAGCTTTAGACGAGGGTTCGATTCCCTTCGCCCGCTTTTTTAACAGGATCCTCTATGCAAAACGATTCCCAAGAATTTGAAGAAAAACCGTCTTCTAACAAAGATATGTGGTTGTTTTTGATCGTGCTGGACGTGGTTTTTTTGTGCGTCTTTGGATTTTTTCTCTACAAACAATTTTCGGATAAGCTTTTTAGTCCTGCTCCTGCAGGGAAAACGGTTTCCGTGCAAGCACAGCAGGAGGAAGATGCCCTTCCTTTGATTACAGAGGAAGAAGTCGTAACTGTGGAACAGCCCGCATTGCAACCGACGGTAATTGCGGAAGAAGTAAAGATGTCCGAGCCCATGAGGGAAACTGTAAAAGAATCTGTGAAAGAGCCCGTTAAGGAAGATATTGCCGTAGTGGGAGATACGGCTCCTGCTGTTCAAGTTCCCATGCAAAAAGAAATGAAAGAGAGTATTATTATTACGCCTACAACCGGCAAATATCGCAAGGTTACTTTCCGCTGGTTTGGCGAAGGGAACAAAGTGGCCGTAGTGAGTGGATTTACGATGTCCAAGCCGCAAGCACTTAAAAAAGTGGGCGATTATTGGGAAACTACCCTTTCCATTGCTCCCGGTACATATAAGTTCTTGTATATCATAGACGGCAAAAACACATTGGATCCCTACGCTGAGGAAAAAGATGGACGTTCGGTGTTAGTGGTAGAATAATTTACGTTATGTTTAATGAAAATAAGGGGAACGCCTAAAGCGTTCCCCTTATTGTTTATGATTTTGAATAATATGCTACAATAGAGAAAATTACCGTCTTACAGGAGGTCTTATGAAAGCCGTCATTATTACTATTGGAGACGAAATTTTACTCGGGCAGATTTTAGATACTAATTCCCGCTTTATGGCCCGGGAACTGACAAAATTGGGTGCAGAAACGGTAGAGATGCGTTCCGTGGCCGATGAGCGCAACGCTATTGTTCGGGCCATCAATGACGCCTTTTTGCGCGCGGATGTGGTCCTTATGACCGGCGGCCTAGGCCCCACCAAAGACGACCTTACTAAAAAAGTGCTGGCTGAATACTTTGATTGCCCGTTAGTTGAAAACAAAGAGGTTTATCATTGGCTCGAGGAAATGTTTGCCGATATTCCTAACCGCATGAATAAATACAATGTTTCCCAGGCTCTTTTGCCCGAAAAATGCACGCCGTTACGCAACTTAAAAGGAACTGCCAGCGGGATGTGGTTTGACCACCAAAAGAAAGTGCTTGTTTCCTTGCCCGGCGTACCGTTTGAAACCGAATATTTGATGCACCATGAGGTATTACCCCGTTTAAAAGCAAAATTTACCGATTTGTTCCTGCGTTTTAAAATGATTACGGTGTTTGATATTCCCGAATCGGAAATTGCGCTGAAATTAGCTGATTTTGAAAGTGCTTTGCCCGAAAACATAAGTTTGGCATATTTGCCTAGTGAGGGGTATGTGCGCTTGCGTTTAACGGCCAAAGGGCATGCGGTGGATCAACTGGACGCTTGCTACGAAAAACTACTGAGCGCTTTACAGGATTTGCCGTATCAACCTTCTAGCGAAGGAGATAGCCGCGAAGATTTGTTGCGTCGACTTAAAAACACAGGTGTAACTGTGGCTAGTGCCGAGAGCTGTACAGGGGGCAATATTGCCCACATGATTACGTCAATGGCAGGGGCTTCTGCGTTCTTCCTGGGTGGCGTAGTTGCCTATGCTAATGAAGTTAAACAACAGGTGCTAGGTGTTAATGCAGACGATTTGGCAAAATATGGAGCTGTTAGTGAGCAAGTTGCCCGCCAAATGGCCGAAGGGGCCCGCAAAGCATTAGGTGCACAATATGCTGTTTCCACAACGGGGATCGCCGGCCCTGATGGAGGCACTAAAGAAAAACCTGTGGGAACCGTTTGGGTGGCTGTAGCCGGTCCACGCGGAACAGTTGCCGAAAAATTATTGATTTCTCACACGCGCGAGCGCAATATTGGTCGCGGATCTGTCCACGCCATTCAATTGCTTTTAGCACAAATCGAAAAGGATCAAGCCAAATGATCAAAAAACTTCGTGATCACATTTTTAATATTGGTTTATTTGCTTGTATTCCGGCTGTAGAGGGGGAAAATATAACCCAGGCAGCTGAAGCGCTGGTAAAAGGAGGAATACGGGGAATAATTCTATCTTGGAATAAACATTTGTCTGCAACGGTAGAGCAATTACACGTGCGCTATCCGAAGTTGCTTATTGGCGTGCAGGGTCCTTATGACAAGGCCAGTCAACTATTTGCCAGCGGAGTCGGTTTGATTGTAGATACGGCGGGAGTTCCTAACAAAATACAAGTGCCGTTTCTATTGCGAAAAGGAAATGATTTGATTGACGGGAATACTGTTTTGGCACAGTGTTCTAATAAACTTGTGTTTGTGAGTGATATCAAAAAGCAAAAATGGGAAGAAATCACGCATCGGGCCCAAGAAGCTATTGAAAAATTGCTGGGCTTTGAGCTGCGCCACGTGGGGATTAATCATCCGGATGCAAAAGAGAGTGAAAAAACAGCAACCCAGTTTGAACATCTATTCGGCTTTACCAAAACCGATAAAGGCGGTGCCTATTTTGCTGGTCCGTATATTGAAGCCATGAAAAAGATGTTTTACGGCGCACATGGACATATAGCCATTGCCACGGCAAACGCCCAGCGCGCAGCGTTTTATTTGGCCCAGCGTGGCGCTAAATTTAACTGGAAAAGTGCCGATTATAATGAGGACGGAACCCTGCGTGTAGTGTATTTGCAAGACGAAATTGGCGGGTTTGCGGTACATATCTTGCAAAAATAAGTTTTTAGAGTAAATAAACTCCCCGCTTTACTTGGCGGGGATTTTGTTTAGTGCTTGTTGATGATATTGAGCCAAGGGAGGTTACGGAAACTTTCTTTCAATAATTCATCACGTTTTCGTATTGTAACGGCAGAGTTATTAGGGGCCCATGTAGCATCTGTGTTGTAGTGAGTTTTCCATGTTGTGTTGCCTTTGACAGGATGTCTTACTAACACGACGCTGTTTCCTTTCGTGTAAGTGATATCATTAAATGTCAACCGGTCTATGGGCAGTTGATAGATATCATATGTGTGATATTCTCCGTTAACGAATTTGACTGTTCTGATGGGTTTGCCTTTCATCGATTCTGGCGCAACTTTTAAGAAGGTTATAAAATCCCCTGCAAAATCATGATTGGCTGTATATTTTTCATTTGTTTTTCCGCCGATGTCTTTCCATAATTGGGCTGCTGAGGTGGGAAGTTCACGCAGTTGGACAAATGATAAAGGCAACGGTTTGTGATAAGGATCGGCAGCGCGCGCTTCAAGATCTTTTTTAATAAGCACTGTGGAGCCGGATCCGTCGATTCTGCGGATTAATACCCACTCTTTGGGTGAAAGCGTTTTAAGGTGTATCCCGGTGTAATATCTAACTGCTTGAGGTAATTCATATACGTAATATCCTGTTTGGGGAATATTGCTAGGGTTGATATATGAGTGCCAATAAATGACTCTATCCTCTTTTCGCAATTTGGTGTAAGTAGTTAAATCTTCCAATAACGCTTTTTGATTCTTGTAGATAGGGAAAAAACTTTTAGTCAGAGCCCAAGTGTCTATTCTTGAAAGGCCGGTGCTTTCATGAGGCGTGTAAAGTTTGCGTTCAAGTGTTCGGTACATGCTGGCAGAATTGATAGGAACCGCTTTCTTGACGGGAGAAGGAAATGGAGAATCAACAAGTTTCCGCTCCGGAATGTTTTGGAAAACGGTTGAGCGGTAGGTGTTTTTGGGTTTAGAATTGTAAGTTTTTATTTTAATCTTTTTGCCTCTTAACTTTAAGTGAGCTGAAGCGGGTGAAACGATGGAGAACAACAAGAATACGGCCATCATGGATGCTAATGCTTTAAGATATGTTTTGTTGTACATATGTAGGCGCTCCTAACTTACCTTTCTAATACACAAATCAATATACAAAAAATAAACTGGCAAGAATAGATTTTTTGGACCTATCCAAAATATAGGTCCCCTTATAACTATATTTTGTTGCTGGTATTTGTTTTGTACAATATCTTTATGAGACAACTTGCTTGGGTGTTTTTTATTCTAGGGGGAGTTGCGCTCCCCGCTTTGTCGGCTCCAGAATATCGTGCGGGGCAATCTCCTTCCAACGTGTATTCCTTGTTGCATGGAGAAATATCGGTTGCTTATCAACTTTCTTCACAAAAGATGGAAACGGAAGAGGAAGATTTGGATACATCTGCTCTGAAAGGTTGGGATGTTCGTGTGTTATGGGCCCCTTTGCCATGGTTGTCCGTTGGAGCAGAAATGACGCAATTTGGAGATGAAAAGATGAAACAGGCCTTTGTATCTTCATACGAGAAAAATCGCTTGGCGGGATTAGTCAAATTTACGCTTTCACCCAATACCACTCCGCGTGTATATGTGTTGGCCGGATACGGACGGACAGCGCATCAACTAAATTATGATCATTCTACTGTTGCCACGCTTACATGGCCAGGCGGTGAAAAAAAGAATATTCCCTATTGGATGGCGGGACTGGGTGTTGAGGCGGATGTGTGGAAAATGGTATTTGTTGGGCTGGAGGGGAATATTCTTCGACATCAAACGACGGAACTTCCCCGCTATTATAAGACAGATTCCAAGACCGAGACGGCCTTGCGTGTGCGTGCCGGCGTGCGGTTTTAAAAAGTTTGAAAACCACCCCTGTAAAATGATATACTAATTAGGTAGTAAAAATTTGTGTAGTTTTGATGTTCCGTTTTTCGCGCCCATAGCTCAATGGATAGAGTGTCAGCCTGCGGAGCTGAAGATACAAGTTCGATTCCTGTTGGGCGCATATCTTAACAAAAACCCGTTCCGAAAAGGAGCGGGTATTTTTTTGCCTTTTCTCGACGATAAATCACTTAAAATCTATCACTTTTCTAAAACCTCAAAAATCGCTCAATTTTGGCATAAAATGGCAGAAATTTGGACACTATAATTTTCTCATTTTCTCGACGATGATTTATAATTCCGGAAGCAAAAATGGTGTACAATTTGGACACTAAAAAGAGCCCAAAGCCAAAAGTTCGAGTCGCAAAATAGTTATAGAACTTTTATAGTTATCGACGAGGAGTTGGTTAACTTTGACAACTTATGTATCCAAAAGTATAAAAGTACTTGGCAGAAAAATGGCAGAAAAAATCCTTAAAGTTCTATGCCATAATTTAATATCGAACTCGCATTGACATTCTGCCATTTTGCCATACTTTTGGCAGAAAAAATCATTTTTCTTACAATGCTATAATGATAAGTAGATAAAGCATTCCCGGATTTGTTATGCCAAAGAAATATATCAGCGAAAACGCAGAATTAATGAAAGAGTGGGATTGGGAAAAGAACGTTGATTTGGATCCGACCAAAACAACAGAGGGGTCCCACAAACTGGCATATTGGAAATGTCCTAAATGTGGACACGAATGGGGATCTCTTGTGCTGGAAAGAACAAGGAAGAAAAAACCAGATTATTGCCCTCGTTGTACGAATGATATGGTTGTAAAGGGAGTTAACGATCTGGCAACTACACATCCTCAATTAGCCAAAGAATGGCACCCTACCAAAAACGGTAATTTAACTCCTTATATGGTTACTTCACATTCAGGGAAACGTGTTTGGTGGAAATGCTCCGTATGTAAAAAAGATTGGAATACTGCAGTTTCTAGTAGGAGGACATGTCCCCACTGTTTGCATGCTCCAAAACGTGGTATAAACGATTTGGCTACCGTATTTCCTCAGATCGCAAAAGAATGGCATCCTACTAAAAATGGTGATCTCTCTCCAGCCGATGTAAAAACGAAAAGCAATAAAAAAGTATGGTGGAGATGCCCAGTAGGACATGATTATCAAGCCGCCGTATGTGCACGGACAAGATTGGAAAAAAATGGTTTACTTGGGACAGGGTGTCCTGTTTGTAACAAAATGAATAGAACATCTTTCCCGGAACAAGCTATTTTCTACTATGTAAAACAATTGTATCCAGATGCAATTAGTCAATACAGAGAAAAATTTTTGGGAATAATGGAACTGGATATTTATATTCCTTCGATACGTTATGCTATTGAATATGATGGTGAGAGATGGCACAAAAAAGATAAATTATCGAGGGAACAGCGGAAATATCTTAAATGTGTCAAACAAGGAATCAAATTAATCCGAATAAAGGAGAATTTGTCGGAGTTAGGGTCTGATACTGCCGATGAACATATCGGGATTATAGAAGTTAATGGAAAACGCAATTTAGAGGCAACCATTAAATATTTAATCAAAAAGATAAATTTTACCAATAAACAGATTAATGTTAATTTAGAACAAGATGAATTAAAGATACGGGAAGGCTATCAAACAAAAGTTAGAGATTCTGTCGCTGATTTATATCCCGATTTGGCCAAAGAGTGGCATCCTACTAAAAACGCTTCTCTGACGCCTACCAATTGTAAAGCAGGATCAAGCTATAAGGTATGGTGGAAATGCTCAAAATGTGGCTATGAGTGGAAAACATCTATTTCCAAGAGAACTCTTGGTAAACATGGTTGTTTAAACTGCGCACAACAAGCCGCATTTGCTGGTTTAAATGATTTGGAGACTTTATTCCCCCAAATTGCAAAAGAGTGGCATCCTACTAAAAACGCTCCGTTGACTCCCAGAGATATTAGGCCCAAAAGCAATAGGATGTATTGGTGGAAATGCTCTGTATGTGGCCACGAATGGAAGTCAAGTGCCCAAAACCGTATCGGAAATAGAGCGGGATGCCCAGCCTGTTCTGGGCGAGTACCAAAGACAGGGATAAATGATTTGTTTACAGTTTGTCCTGAATTAAAAAAGGAATGGGATTTTGAAAAAAACAAACATTTAGACCCTTCTCGTCTTGGAAAAGGAAGTAATACAAAAGCATGGTGGAAATGCCCAAAAGGACACAGTTATGAAATGATGATTAGGCGCAAATCTGCCGGAGCAGGTTGCCATTATTGTTCATCACACAAGGTGCTGGCGGGATTTAATGATTTTCAGACTGCTTTTCCGGATATAGCAAAAGAATGGGATTATGAAAAAAATGTCGGAAAAGCACCGAATAAGTACACGAAGCACAGCAGTGAGAAGGTTTGGTGGAAATGTCCAAAAGGTCACAGTTATCAAATGACTATTCATCAGAGGGCTTCCGGTGGCAGTTGTCCTATTTGTTCCAACCACAAACTTTTGGTAGGATTTAATGATTTATCGACTTTATATCCCTACCTTGCTAAAGAATGGGATTATGAAAAAAATGGTACGCTAAAACCTACTGATATTATTCCAAAAACAAAAAAGAAAGCCTGGTGGAAATGTCCAAAATGTAATCATAGTTGGCAAACCAGTGTTATAGAGAGGGTATATGGAACAGGGTGTCCACGCTGTGCTTCAGAACGTCGGGAAAGAACATCTAGGCAGAATATAATAAAAAATAAATCTAGTTTAAAAATCACACATTCTGATATAGCAAAAGAATGGCACCCAACTAAAAATGGGAACTTATTTCCTGATATGGTAACTTCCGGTTCTAATAAACGTGTATGGTGGAAATGTTCTAATTGTGGCTATGAATGGCAAATTGAAATTTATAAAAAAGTAAAAGGTAGGAAATGCCCTTGTTGTCATGATTTACCACAACTGCCAATGAAATAATCGCAAACTAAAAGCCCCGCATTGGCGGGGCTCTAATATTTATCTTTATTTCTTTGCTTGTTTTAGAAAAAAGTCATTAATTTTCTCAGCCACTTCTTCATATACGGTTTTACGACAGTATCCGCAAGGTTCATCCATTCCTTTTGCTCTAACGGTAAAAATTACCTCCTTGGTCTCGAGATCTGTAATTTCTACAAATAGAGCATATACTTGAGCCCCAGAACCGGTTAAGCATACAATATCAGGATATGCTTTTTCACTTATGGAAACTAACAATTGGCTTCCTTCTACTGTGAAACCCGATGTTAGATCTTGATGCATATGAGAAGTGTTCTGTGTTTGCTTAGTATCTTCATCCAAGAACACATGTTCAGCCACGTTATACTTTAATGTCTTAATACCATATTCCATTAAAGCCAATCGCAATTCAGAGTAATGTTTCCCGCTTTTTTCGTAAGAAAGGACACGTCCTGTCGGTTTATAATCCGTATCAAGAATTCTCATTTTTACGCTATTGTAACAACAGCCGACTAAAAATATCTGCAACAAAAGAATCAATTTTTTCATAAATCCTCCTTTTCAGTATTTTAGCACATATAGGACAGCTCTACATATTTTGGACACTATAATTTTGGTTAACTTTGACAACTTATGTATAAAAAGCTATACAAACGCTTGGCAGAAAAATGGCAGAAAGTAATTCTGCCATATCCTTAAGCCAAATAAGCAAGATTAAGCAAATAAACCATACGGAGAATGGACAGAGTTTGGACACTATAATGGCCCGACCCCCAAAAAATTTTATGCTGAATATAGTTTTCGAACTGAATTTCGATAATGACTTATACACTTTGGGGCCAGACACAAAAAAGAAGAAATTTCATTAAATTAGATCCTTATTTTTGTTAAACTATGAAAAAAGGATCTTTTATGCATATAATATATCTAATTTCTGCTGTCACAATCATATTGTTGGTTTTTATCATAATCATTCAAAGAAAGAATCAAGCTGTTTTGCAAGAATTCATATCTTCTGCCGAAAAAGAGACACAGGATATTAAAAAACAACTCGTTTTACTCTCTTCTGAAAACCCTGTAATCCCAGAAACAGAATCTGGCGAACATGGCCAAAGATATAACACATCGGACATACAAAACATATTCTACAAACAGAACGATAATGAAATTATATTTACGAAGCTCTTGGATCAATCTGTGGACACGACAAATTATACCCCTATGCTTGTTGCAACATCCGAAGCAACAGGAGCTATTGGGCAATTGGCGCCCCTAGCAATACAACATGCGACTCATGGAATTTTTGAGGCAACAGTAAACCCTTCATTATTGACCGATTTCCAAAATGGGCTCACTAGTACAATGGTTCAAAACTCTCAAGGGCAAATCATTCAACATGCTGGATTTGCTTCTGCAACGCCCAAATTACTTACACCTCTATTTGTATTTCAAATGACTTCGTTTGTAACTGGACAATATTATTTCAATATCCTCCAAGGGAAACTAGACAATGTATCTGGCCGATTGGATGATCTAAAACGATTTGCTAAGCATGATAAATTAGCTGAGTTGGAAAATATCCAATTACAAATTCAAAAGCTTTCTAAAATACAACATCCTCAAGTTGAACATCTAGTTTTAGAAAATCAATTAGATACTGAGATTGGCAAATTGATCAGATATTATATCAATGAGGTAAGACGTTTTAATGCTCCGCTAAAACGAGATAATAGTTCATTCGCGCGTAAACAATTAGACCTCTTGGAAAAAGATCTTTATAATGACGATTTTGGATTCCAGATACAAATGTTAGCGGCGGCGGAGGAGATGCAACAAACTATTAGAATGGTGGCATTGTATCTAAATTGCAAGTACACTAATTCTGAGGATATAAGTGAAAGGAAGCAGTACATAGGTGAAATCGTTAATCTAATCTTACAATGGAATCCTGCTCAAACATTTACTAATCAAGAGGGAAAAGAAATTACGAACAAATATTATGACGAAATATTACACTTGGCGGAAAAAACAGAACCATGGTTTGAAAAAGGAAAAGAAAAACGAAAAAAATTCATCAATGATTTGACCACATTTAAAAACAATATTTTATTAATAGGGAAATTTCAATCTCCCGTAGAATTTCAAAAGAAATTAAAATCCTTTTGGGATAAAAAGTATCATGTTTTGCTTACAGCAAATGAACAAGAGCAACCCGTGCTTTGGATAAAGAAAGATGATGCAAAACTGGATTAGATAAACATATTAGATACTTCTTTGAACTTTAGGGCCATGTCACAAAACCATGTATATGCTTTATCCCAGCCTTGCTTATTTTTAATATCTAGCTTGTGTTTTGTTAGGATCCGGCAATCTTTGGTGGCTTCTATACATTCCACTTCATTTCCTAGAATACCCGCTATTTTCTCTTTCTTTTCACAAAACTTATTAAAAAGCTCTTTGTTATGTGGAATATAAATTTCAGCTCCTATGAACTTATCCCTCGTATTAACAGTTAAAGATAAATGAAATAGAGCTGTTCCTAGTGACATGGAATACCAATGCTGCGGTTGAGGCTTCTGCAATGTAAATTCTTGCATAAAAGCTTCTTGTTCGGAAGCATATTCTTTAAAGTGTTGCCAAAAGTCTAATTGTAATGCTTTAACTTCACTTAATCCATCGATTGTCTGTAAGCTTTTGGCCCAATCATTAGGAGATTCTACGATATTAAATTGAGGGGCTGGCAGGGAATCTCCAATTTTCAATAATTCAATTTCTAATAAGAAAAAACCTATATTTTCTTCCGTAGTACGGTTTAACCACTCAATCGCTTGTCTATGTTGGTCCCCAGCCTTTTTAACAATCCAAATGATAATTTCAGCTCCTTTTCCAGCGGCATACGTTATAATCTTTCCTAGATGATCATGATCAGTATTCCCTAGTTGATTTTCAATAATAATTCTGCGTCCAGTCCCTTCCTCTTTGGCATATAAATCAACTTCATATGGCCCTACACGAGATTCACGCTCTTCCAAGATAATATCTCCAATTCCAATTACTGCACTTAATTCTTTTAAATTTTCGGGTTTAGCCAGCCATTTGGAAAAATCCCTTTCTTCGTTAGGCCAAATTTCTCTCAAATTGGTTATTCTGTTAATTTTGCCCAAATTTGTCATATTTTTCCCCCAATGTACTGATATCCTCTATTGTATCACATGCTAAGATCAAATATTTAGTTTTCTGAAGAGCAAATTGCTTCACAATTTTTAATGGAAATAGCCTCTATACAAGGTCTCCGTTCAAGCCTTTTAGTAATTGTCGAGTAAAATAAATCGTAAAACTTCACAGTATGTTTTGTTTGGTTACAATGATTCAAGATTATGGTGATGATTCTACGTTTATCTTCGGCAGATACTTGACGTCCAAAAGTGATAGATTTCAAATCCTCGATAGCATAATTTGCAATACGATTTTCTGGAATTTCAGATATAGGCGTTAAAAGGTCTTGATGAAACAAACGATATTCCTGCTCATAAGACCAATTAGTTGCTTTAGTGCATATATGGTTTTTAGAATTTTCATGATAGCGTTGGCGCCATTCTTCTATCGGCTGGTAAACTTTTAGACTTGAACTGAATTGGGTTCGATCATAATTACATAGCCAAAACCCGCTGATAATAGACATAGGTAGCATTCCCAGAGACGTAAAGAAATCGATTTCAGGATATTCTTCTGAATATACTACTGGTAATATAGATTCCCAATGGGCTCCGGTAAGTACTTGCAATTTAGTAGGATCGGAAGAGGGATTAGTTCTTGCAACAGAGTATAATCTAAAACAGGGGTTTCCATTAATATTTGTGACCTTATATTCCAGACATATTCCATTTTCATTATTAGCATAATGCGCCCACATTGGCTCATTTTGAAAGGTTCCGGAGAAACATGCGACGCAATGTTTGTTGTAAAGAACTTTAGTAATATTTTTTATATAGACATCAGGAAAGTCAAGGGTTAGTATATTGACGTTATGCGTATCCTTGTCTTTAAACTTAACTTCATTAAGGTACCGCTTATATATCTGCTGTACTGCAGTAGATGACACCAATTTTTTTTCTATTTCTTTTGTCGAGAAATTATTGTTTGTGAGAATACCGATTACTTGAGAATAGCCAGGCCAATTCTTTAACAATTCATAGACATCCCTTAACACAGGATTTTTGAGGACATCTTGTCCGCACATTTTAGATCTTATTACAATATCGATTGTTAAATACGCATATAAGTTAATTTCTCGCAATATCCATAATATCTCATCTGAAGTGAATTTTCGCTTTGATGCGGACATTTGAATTGGAAGCTGCGCGATGCCTGGGGAAGAAAAAAATCCGTCATAGATTGCCTTAAATACATCTTTCATCTCTGGAGCTTCCAAAACTTTAATGTCAAGAAAAACGGGCAAATTTTCTATATCAATTTTTGTTTTTGGATCCCTAAGACGAACTGCAAAGTACAGATGAGTCAATGTGTAAATATAATGCTTAAAAAGTCCTTGAAATGCAATTTCATCCCCTTGCCAAACGACATTCATGTACTTTTCCATCTGATCATTCAATTCTTCCGGTCTAGCGAAGTAAATAGATAGGTTTTCCAGTTCTTTATGTTTAAATAGAGCATCAAGTGAACGATATCGATATAAATAGTTCATATTTCCTCCCGCTATCTAAAAGCCCCGCGTTTGCGGGGCTTATTTCTTACCTCTTAAACTGCTTAAAATAACTAAAGTCGTTATTTAGTTGTACTGCTGTGTGTGGAATTAGCAAATACTCCCATGTTTTTTCGCCTTCTTCTCGAGCATATTGATTTACACGCCTAATCCAAAGTAGGGCTGCATTGGCTTTTTCTTCTACGTCTCTAGTATCAATATCTTTTGTACTCTTAATTTCTACTAGAAATATTTTATCAGCCGTTTCCACTACAAAATCAGGTTCGTACTTCCCATTACTCCAATAAATATTAAATTGTTTAATATGAGGACGAAGCCATTTTTGCACTTCGGAGCATTGTTCTAGTACCTGGGCAAAGTCTTTTTCTGCTTTTGAATCAAACTTATACAAGTTATGACATGCTTTTTTGAATCCAGAGAATACTTTGCTTGGTATGTCGCTAGTGGGTTCTATTGTATCGGTGTAATGTCTAATCTTATCAGAAGAGATTTTCTCATAATTATGCGGATAGATCTTCTCAAATGGACGGACTTTGGAGGCCATTAAATCAGCAGGCACATATTCGGCATGCTGTTTCATTTGAGCAAAGATGAAGTCCGCCAACTGACGCCTATAGGTAATAACTACATTTTTAACCCCTTTATCGTCTAAGTAAGTCCTTAATTTGGCAATTACGGACTGCGCTAGCGAGTGTAGTAAATCTGCATAGTCGTCATAAGGGATTTCCGGTACATCAAACAAAGCCCCTAATAGGATATTTTCAGGGGTTTCCTGATTAATATCCCCCGATACTTGCCCTTGTAAGAAAGAATACCCACCATCCGTAAGTGACTTTAAGAAAATTTCTTCGGAAGCAGGTTGATAGGTAATGTTGGTTGTATCCAAGTCAAAAGGTTTAAAGTTCAAGTGTCCGTCTTTACCGGGTTGAATGGTTACACGCGGGATAGCAATTGTTGCAGTTATAAATTCTTGTACAAGTTGCGGAGCATGCTGTTTAATTTCTTCGGCATGTTGAGCAGCAAACAAGTCCCCTTTTTGGGCTAAATGCTCTTCCAATCGCTTAAAAGCCACTTCTTGTACTTGCGTATTAGACAAATCGCCAATCTTTTTAACTTCTCGTCCCATTTCCGGTAATACGGTATCTTGGAAAATGGCTACTGCTTCTTTTACCTCGGGGGTAGGCGGAATCCATTGCTGAGCGGTTTGTGTTTGCGTGTTTTCTTCCCGTTTAGTTGCCAACGTAGTGTTAGAAACAATTACTTCTTTACGTGGCGCACGATCAAAATCATCATCTAGTTCAATAATATTTTCCTTGCGGATGATACTACCCGCTTTGTTAGCTTCGTCAATAATAGCTTGGAATTTGTCGTGGGCTACAATAGTCAGGCGGTCCACCGCTTCCTCATGCATAATTTTGCCATAAGGCAAACGTAAGCCACGCCCGATAGTCTGTTCTGTAAGTGTATCGGAAGCTGAAGCGCGAAGCGGCACAATCGTATACAAATTGGTGACGTCCCACCCTTCCTTGAGCATATTCACGTGGATTACAATTTCTATTTTGTTATGTGGGTCTTCCAAAGACAATAGCTGCCCAATATTTTCCTCCTTTTCACTTCCTTTTTGGGCAGAGTGGACCTCAATTACCTTATCTTTGTAATAACCGTTATAAAAATTATCAGCTTGGATCATCTGTTTAATCTGCTCGGCATGGTCTGTATCTTTGGTAACAATCAAAACAAACGGTTTGATAATCGTTAAATCATTATTGCGGGCAAATTTTTCCAGTTCCACACGCGTATTTTGATGTAGCCGGATTCCGTCTAACACTTTAATGCGGTCAATTTCTTCAGCTGTATAGTTACCGAGTTGCCAATTTTTACGGGTAGCCACATAGGGCTTTTTAACAAACCCGTCTTTTATGGCTTTGGCTAAAGAGTATTCATACACTACATTTTTGAAAGGGACAGCCTTACTGCCTTTTTGTACTTGCGGGGTAGCCGTTACTTCAATGCCAAGTACCGGGTTTAGCTCGTTAATTACCTGCATGGCACGTTCGGCACGATAGTGATGACTTTCATCCATTAAAAGCACTAAACGCTCCCGATTGGCCAAATAATCAAAGTAACTTTGCCCTAGGTATTCAGACAAACGCTTGATAAGGGGCAGTTCTCCCTTACGCTCTCCTGTATTAATTTTGGAAATGTTAAAGACGTTAATACGAATGCTTTCCTGGTATAACTGATTTTCGCTCATTTCACGGTAGTTATCCCCGGTAATGACAAGAGGTGGATTGGTTACAAAGTCAGCAATCCCCTTAAATACGTATTTAGGGCTAGTGGGTTTGGAAAAGTCCTCAATGAGTTTATTGTAAATGGTCAAATTGGGCGCTAGAACAAAAAAATCGGTAATGTGGTAGGCTTTGTACAAATAGGTTACAAAAGCCCCCATAAGGCGCGTTTTACCCACGCCAGTAGCCAATGCAAAGCAGATATTGGGGAAATTTCGCTCAAATTCCTTAAAAGTAGGGTATTTTTCACGGATAGCGGCAATTTCTTTCTCCAAATCGTTCTGTTTGGTAAGCGGCAATAAAGCAGTTATGTCTGCTAAGATGTTTAATGCTTCTTCTTGCGGTTTACGCAAGGATAAACGCTGTTTAATGTATGAAGTATTTTGGTTCATAAACTTCCCTTTTTTTGATATTCAAATGTATCACATAGAAATTGGCTAAATGTAAAAGCACAGTTTACTGCTAAACGAGCATGATGAGCACTCGGCATAATTTTTCTTGCATGAGAGTCTCCCATCGCATTACGTAAATTTGCTATACCATTCAAAATGGAATTAAGTCCAGATAAGATAAGTTTAAACCTTTCATCCATCTTTTTGTCTATAGATAAGTTTAAATCCTTTTTAATCATACCGTATAATGTGATTAAATCACCTTTGTAGTCAGGAAATTCTCCGCCATGCAAATTTTTATAGATTTCCACTTGTATATTTTCAACCAAAGTCCTAGCAACTGTAATTGCGCCCTCATTATCTCCTTGTGAAATTCTATTATGGGCCTTTTTTATTAAATCCAAAATATAATTATTAGAAAGCACTATTCGAGGAGTAATAATGGAAATTCGGTTATATTTTTGCTTTTCTAAGAATTTTAATATTGGATCAAAATTTGCATAAATATATTGTCTGCGTTCTTGATATGATTGAAATTTATGTTTCATTTCACTCCAAAAAGAATTTAAATCCCTATGATTTAAGATTAATGTTGGAAAAATGGAAGACAATTGTGTTTCGTGCTTATAATACCACCTCATCGCAATCCCTCTCAATACCTGATAATCTGCATGCGCTGGTACTCCCCCTGTTGCCCGTGAGATAAGGATGCTTTGCAGAGAAATAAGGGTGTTATTCTTGTCACTTATTTCTTTTTCAGTCATTTCTATTCTTCCTCATCTTCAATGACAGGTGGGTTGATGATGTTTAGATTGTAGTTGGCTTTGTCAAATTCACAACTGCCTAAAATAGCCCCCGGAATCTTTTTAACCGTAATGTTGCCGTATCCATTGGCTACCCCCGCATCAAAACTTTTGCAGCAGATGAGCAAACTTTCGTCATCTTTCATTTCTCCGGAAATAGCGGCTAATACATCCGCTCCCACGTGGTTGGTGGTAGTGTAGATATAGTCATTTTCGCTGCTTTTGCCTTGTTTCCAAAATTGGTCTTGGTCCGGGGCGTATAAAAACCCTTCGTGCTTGGCCATAGCGGCGGCTAACATATCGGCATTATATTCTTTGGAAATTACATATTGGCCGTATTTGTCTTTGTTGAGTAAGCTAGGGGCTAAGTAGTAGTATTTGAAACCGCCGCCGCCTGTCCAACCGACAGATTTGGATATACCCCCTTGGTCTGTACCGTCAATCACTTTTTGTAAGCGCGGGATACAATGGGTATGGCAATGCTCACCTAGTTCAATACCAATGTATTTACGCCCCATTTTATGAGCCACAGCAGCTGTTGTTCCCGAACCAAGAAAAGAGTCTAGCACAAGGTCTCCTTCGTGAGTTGTTAATCTAAATACTCGTTCAATTAGCTCTTCTGGTTTTTGTCCATCAAAATCCAGCCTTTCTCCCGACATTGGATTGATTACGAATACATCAGTCCACAAAGATGAAATAGGTTGCCCTTGATATTCATCTAAATAAATTTTTCTATTTATAGTTTTGCTTTTATCATCAGGAAAAGCAAGGCGTCCTTCTCTATCCCATTTTTCCATTACCTCTTTTGAAATTGACCATCCTTTCGTTGGAACACGGTATCCTTTGTATTCATACATCAAATTTGGACGAGGATTTGGACTTTGTATCGGCGATTTCATATACCTTCGTCCATTTTCATCAACATAACGGAAACGTTCTTCGATATATTTTTTTGTATTGTCATCTGTCTTTGAAAACACCGGATAAATTGGGGTATTAGCTGCCTTGGCATATACCAATATGTAGTCAGTAACATTGTTTAAACGGTTTGCGGGGTTAGCACTTCCACCTCTTCTTTTCCATACAATTTGATTAACATAACAGGATCTGCCAAATATTTCATCGAGCAATACTTTCAAATAAGCCTGTTCATTATCGTCAATCTGAACAAAAATAAATCCATCATCAGCCAGTAAATTACGTAAAATTTCCAACCGTGGTTTCATGAGCGAAAGCCACGTAGAGTGTTCCAAATTATCGTCGTAATGTTCAAAAGCGGAACCGGTGTTATAGGGTGGATCAATATAGATGCATTTTACTTTGCCGGCATATTCTTGCTCTAATGCTTTAAGGGCCAACAAGTTATCCCCATAAATAAGCATATTATCGGTGTTTTTATCCCCATAATCCTTAGACGGATCATGTATTAAAATCCGCGGCTCCACCTTAATGGTTTTATCCTTCCCAATCCACGTGAGTTCCAACTTTTGTTTACTTGTCATTTTTCGATTCCTGTTTAGCAAATTCGTAATTGACTTCTAATAGCATTTCTATAAACTTAAATAGAGCGTATGTTTCTTCCGGCTTAGCGGTTTGTAATTCATGATTTACATCATTGCCTAGCTTGCGTACAGCTTCCGCTAAATGTCTTGCCTTTTTGGGAACAATACCCTCTTTACAAAGAGCATCAACATATTGAGCAAATGTATGACAATCCTTTATTCCTTCGGCAACCGCAATATCCATAAGCATTTTACGCATAAGCATAGCCGCTGCAGTAAATGCCCCTGCTTGTAAGCAAGATCTAACCTCATTGTATAAATTTGAGACATTTTCGGGTAAATTAGCAATTTCTTTGCCTATTTGGGGTGCAACGTATTGATAACCGAATGCATCAAATAAATTGGGGGTACAACAATAATGACAAATATAAATGGAACAATGTCTTGAAGGATCCAGAGGACTACGCCCTATGTATCCTTGGTTAACAGCAATTTCTTTTCCACAGTTGCAACAAACAAAAGTTTTGCTAGGAAGTTTTTCAGTATTTTTCCATACAATTTTTTCACTATTAAGGTAAAACGGTTTCATATATTCTCCTTACACCACTTTCCACCCAATAGTGAAAAGTTCGGTTTCTTCTACATTGTTGTGCAAGCGTTGTTGCAGTTCGTCTAAAATTTGGTCTTTTTTCTTGGAAATTTCGTCTTGTTCGTCAAACAAGCGGGCCCGTTTTTTCTTACGTAAGTCCTCTTTTTCTTTTTGTTGACGGCCCAGTTCCAGTTTCTTTTCAAGTATTGTGGCTTCGCGGGATTCCTTTTTAAGAGCTTTAATCTCGCGGTCTAGGTCCTTAATTTCACGTTCTAAATCGTTTTTGAGGTCATCAGCCCACTGGTCTAACTTATCCATTTCTTGGTCGTAATAGTCGTTATTTTCTTTAGAAAGGGTGTCTAAAATCTGTTTTTTGCGGCCTTCTCCGCTATCTTTTAGCATATGACGGGTTTTATCCGCAATTTGTATTGGTTCAGCTTCTATGGCAGCGATTTGCAGTAATTTTTCGGCATATTCTTCACTTAACTGTTTGCCGGAATCTGTACACATGGAATAAATTAAATACTCGGTGGTATCTAGGGCAGTTACGGCCATTTTGCTTACCCGTAAATATCCACTTTTACCTATTAAGCTCTTTACCATCGCCACATTTTTGCCACTATGAGAATAATCAAAGGTTAGTTGCTCCTCCGCTGAAGGGCGTTGTTTCACGTAGGTTAGTAAAGATTGCATAGCCGGCAAGTTAAGGTGCAGGGGACGAGTACTAACTAAAGAGCCCTTTAAACTGTAAATACCATCCCATTCTTTATCCCAAAACGATGCAGTAGAAGACAAGCGTACCGTTTGGGTAGATTTATCGTAGGAAAATCCCTTTCCAAGCGCAGAACGCAAGAAGGATAACAAATAACCATCGTACTCCGTAAGCGTATCCATGGAGATACCTTTGATACGCTTTTGCACGTCCTCGTCAAAGTTATCAAATAGTTTACTTTTGGCTTGGTTAGTGGCTTTTGAAATAGTATCGCTTAGTTGAGTTTGCAGTTCATCAAATGCTTTTTCTATTTCATCTTTGGAGCGACATTTTTGAAAAATAGTACCAATGGATTTTTCTATATCTACACCGGATTCTAACGCCCCTAAAACAGGATCCGAAGAACCAAAAACGCCGTCAAAAAGATTTAATTTATCACGTAAAAGTTCTAGTACGCGCCGATCGGCGGCATTGACGGTATTTAAGAAATTGATTACCACCACATCATATTTTTGCCCGTAACGATGGCAACGCCCAATACGCTGTTCCACCCGTTGGGGGTTCCATGGCAAATCATAATTGATTACTACGTTGCAAAATTGCATATTGAGACCTTCTGCGCCAGACTCTGTAGCCAATAAGATCTCTGCCCGTTCCTGAAATTCTTCTATAATAGCGGCACGTGTATCAGCTGATATAATGCCTGTTACTTTTCCATCCGTTTTATGGGCTTCTCGCCATTTTTTTAGAACGGCTTTGCTAGCAGGGTCTGTATTAGTACCATTGAGTGTAAGCGTTTTGTCTCCCAGACCATTTTTATCGAGTAATTCCTTTAGATATTGCTGCGTACGTTTGCTTTCTGTAAATACCAAAACTTTGCGGGGACTACCTAAACGTTTGGCTTCTTCAAACGCCTTTTGAATACCTTGTAGCAAAGCATTTCCTTTGGCGTTTTCCGTAATACTTTGAGCCAATTTGCGGTAATCTTCTAACATTTTAATTTCTGCAGTTAATTTTTGGTGGAAATCATTCCGTTCTCGTAAGGTCCATTCTTTAGGTTTGAAAGTAGGATATACAAATCCCGCCTGTGGATCACCAGATTCAGCCCAATCATCTTCCATATCATCGTAGTCTTCATAATCGGCAGTTACATCAATATCGGGTTCCGGATACTCGGTTTCTTGTATTCTTTTCAGACGTTCAATTAATTTGCCTAGCGTGTCAGAAATAGCAAAA
>Ga0256407_10000567_pt1 | contig 87423 bp, 99 predicted proteins | sample RumenRJG_04DNA_FD_193489 | JGI IMG/M metagenome (GOLD analysis project Ga0256407, IMG submission 193489) | Bovine rumen microbial communities from Lethbridge, Alberta, Canada - RJG_04 | ecosystem: Host-associated > Mammals > Digestive system > Stomach > Rumen | place: Canada: Alberta... | reverse complement strand
TCACTAGGAATCTTGACTTCGGGGAGCTCCGCGGAATCCTCGCTTCCTTGTCTCTCACCTGCTTGTCAGATTTCCTCATCGCAAACATGTCAATGATCTCTCATAGGCTCCCCGGCACTCCCGCGGCCGCTCTTTGACAAGGCGTCAAAAAAACCGCTCAACTCGGGCGGACGCCCTCGTGAGCCGAAAAGCGATGCAAAATTACTGCCGCCGCGCGACATGGCAAAATATTTCGCAAAGAAAATCGCAAAAACAGGCGATTTTTAACACCTATTCACATTTCAGCCACCACCTTGAAGACATTTTAAAAGAAACACTGTGGCCAAATGCACGACACTGCCGCCCAAAGGAGGGAGATTGCCGCCCCGAGGCTGGAGGCCACCGCCCAAAGGCAGGACACTGCCGCCCAAAAGAGGGAGAGTGCCGCCCAAAGCCACTGTCATGCCCGCCACTTGCGAGACTGACGCTCGCAATACCCACGACGCCAACGACACTCACCCACCCACGACGCCAACGACACCCACCCGCCCCCGACGGCAACTACACTCACCTACCCCGACGGCAGCGACACCCACCCGCCCCGAGTCCAACGACACTCACCTACCCCGACGGCAGCGACACTCACCTAGCCCGATGCCAACACTCCATTACCATAACACAAAAAAACGACAACGGGCAACACATTATTATATATAAAGACTTAGCCACCGATGCAGCACACTTGCATTAGGCTTCGCGTCACGCTGATAAATTGCGAAATACTTGCTGACGCATTGTTTAGTGGTTTTTCTTGAATATCTCGAATTGCACACCGTTGACCTTGCCGCACACATAGGCGCCAACCTCGGAGCCGTCAATATTCACTTTGCTCAGGAACAGCGGCTCCTGTGTGATGGCGAGGAAGCAAGAGAAAGTGGTACCCTTGCGCAGGCGTGTGCGCTCACTATAGGTCACCTCGAAGTTTCCGGCGCCGTGGTATAGTGCCATCATCACCCGGCACGTCTGCCATGTGAATCGCACCTGGTCGCCTGGCATGAGGTCATCGAGCACGTCGATTTTGTTTTGCATGATAGGGTTGCTCTGCTGGTCGCCGTGGATGGAGTATTGCTCGGTGAAGTTCTGCCAGGAGGCATATCCGCAGAATCGTGCTAGGGTCGTGAGCGTGAACTCGCGTGGCTCGACATCTTCTTTGACATATCCCCACATTCTCATCAATGTGGTCTTGCTCAGCCTCACATTAGTCTGCCGGGAGATTGTGTCGCTTGCCAGCTCAAAGTCTTTAGGTGTAGTGGGCTTGCGGTGCAGCGCTTCCTCCACCTGCTTGATGAGTCCTTGAATCAATGTGTTCTTATCGGTTTCCATAAATTAATCTTTATATTAAACTGGCAGATAATGCATTTTTTGTCACTCCTGATCCTAAATTATTTGATTCTATCAATACGTTTATTAATGTCTTGAATAATTCTGCCATTAGTTAATACTAAACTTTGGTATATAACGCTTATCTCTTTGTCACTGAAACGGGGTTTGAGGCTTTCTGTATAAGAATTTATGAAATCAAAACCACCGTAAACGAGTTCCAAGTCTAAATATTTAGGGTCGGAGAGCGTGTCGAGATTCTGCTTAAGCTCTTTGCTGGGAAAAAACGCCTTCAGCTTACGCTCACCCTCCTCAATCGCTTGATTAATAGCCTGCTGCCTACTGTCCGAAGGTGTTGGTGTTGGTGTTGGTGTTGGTGTTGCAGTAGCCAATGGAGGCTCAATCGTTTCAGTCTCTTTCTTCTCTTGGATTTCTTGAGGAGTAGCAGTCGGAGTCAACGTGTCGCTTGGGTTACTTATATGGAATGCTGTATCGGCTGGTAGCGACTGCGTCGGCGCTTGTGATGATTGGGCAGTTTTGTGGTTTCCTATTAATAAAAACAACATAACACTTACCGTAGCAAGCAGTGCCATTACTGCAGCGAAAAGCTTCCAGTTCCTGATGGCATTTATATGAGACATGGCATCGCGTAGCTGTGCTACGCTGTTATAACGCTTGTCGATAGGGCCCTTGCAGCAGTTCATTACTTTGCGATAGCGGCGACTCACAGGCGGTATCATCTTTTCGAGAATGGCACCGAGGCTGTAGATGTCGTTGCGCACATCGGGCTCTCCACCAGCGGCTTGCTCAGGCGAGATATACCCCTGTGTTCCGGCGGCATGCTTGAAGATGGAATTGCTATCGGCATCGGCAAAGCCAAAGTCGATGATTTTCACTTGATTGCCCACGCGGCTAATCATTATGTTAGATGGCTTGAGATCGCGATGCACAATGCCCTGCTGATGTATATATTCCACAGCATCGAGAATCTGCATAAACATGGCACGACATTTCTTGCCGTCATCGGTTTGCTCAAGCCACTGCTCAAGTGTTTTTCCTTCGATATACTCCATGACGATGCACATCCCCACATTAGGCACATCGTCAAGAGAAACCGCTTGTACTATGCCAGGATGCAGGAGCTTCATCATCGTATCAAATTCTTTGATGAGCATCTGGCGATGCGCCTCATCGGCATTATAGCGAGGAGCAATGCCTTTGAGAAGATACCAGCGACCGTAACGCATCGCTTTGTACAACACGTTGTGCTCATGCGTTGCAATCTCCTGCACGTTGGTAAACGCGCTATCAATGCCATTGAAATTTCCATTGGCAAAAGGTCCTGAATCGTTGTCGTTAGAATATGCCATCAAGATCAGTGTCTCACATAATAAACAAGATGTTTGTTTTTATTATTCCACAAAATTAGTGTTTTTTTTTCTATTTGATTAGGCTATTCATTAAAAAACAAAAAAGGAATTAAATGGAATTGCCAATGGAAAAGAATGGAACAAAAACGGAATTGAAAGGAATAAGTTATGGAAAAGAATGGAATAGTATTACTCTTAAAAAAGGAATAAAATGGAATGACGCAAGGAATAAAATGGAACACAATTCATCAAATTCTATTTTCTAAATTTGCAAAAAAATCGTTATTTAACAAAAACTTTAAAAACTTATGGCAGTAAAACGTAACACTGATGGAACAATAGATAAGCGTACTAAGGAAGGAAAAGCCATAGCAGAACGCATGGCAAAAGCGCGAGCTGCACGTGCAAAAACTTCTACCACCAAGAAATCAACAAGTTCCACGACTAAAAAGACAACTACGGCAAAATCTACCACTGCAGCAAAAAAGACAACAGTAAAGAAGACAACTACTGTAGCCAAAAAGACAACAAGTGCTGCAACATCGTCAGCTGGAAGTATTACTGTGACTGGTAACAAAAAGATTGGTACGCTGCAAAAGGAGTTTAACAAGAAATTCCCATACCTTAGATTGGGTATATTCTATAGTTATGCCCGCCAACAAGTGAAAAAAGGAGAGACTATAACTCAGATAGATGGTGATAAAACCTTAGCATCGGTTCGCCGCGCAGACTCAGGCGGTACGATTTCCATTGCAGGAAATAAGAAGATTTCTTCTCTGGAAAAAGAGTTTGACACAGCTTTTGGCCTCTATGCACAAGTTTGCTACACAGATAAAGATGGTAAGAGATATTATACAAGCGGGAGTAGTGATGCAATGACACTTTCGGCATTTAACGCTTTGTGCGAAAAGAACGGTTGTAAAAAAGGTGTTTATCGTTGATGAATGAAGTCGGCAATAGTTGACATATTGAGGCATATTGCTGTTGATGAGCTAGCTGGTGAAAAAATCGACTTGTCGCAAGCCGACTACATAAATCAGCGAGCAATTATCAACTCTATCTTCAGGCAAGGTAAATACACTAAGGGACAATTAATATTGCGCCTTACGGTCATCGATTCGCTATACTCAACTAATGCTGCCTATAGCTACTTCTCTATCGAGGAGATGGCTGAGAAGATTCTGGCGTTAGGCACTCAACGGCAAGCACGTGACTATTTCTATAGTATTGCTTGCTTGGGCAAAGACAACAAAAAGCTGTTTGATGAGCCTTATGGCATTCAGAAAGATTTGCGAGAGGGCAGCAAGCAGATGTCGTTGTTGAGCAAGTATGCTTACTATGAGCTGATGCAAGAGCCTCAACGCTACCCTAAAGGTTTCCCAATTTATGATCGCTTGGCGAGGGAAGCCTATCCCATCGTGTGCCGTATGCTCAAGTTGAAGCCTGTAGAACGATTGTCTCAGACTCCTGATATAGAACCATATATCAAGTGCATCAATCAATTGCGCAAAGAACTTTTTGCCAACGATGAGGTGTTTCATGGTTTTCAACAATTTGACGTCCTTGATGCCTATTTGTGGCGCATGGGTAAGTTCAACGAAGGGAACTTGTCGTTACTTCTTGGCAGAGATGACTATTGCCAATTTATTCGCAACATTAAGCTGGATGCCGACACAATGGGCAAGGCATTACCCAGTGATCAATTCAATAAGCTGGTGTTGAAAGCACAAGCGCAAGCACAAAGTCCCTTTGCAAAATGCTCAAATGAAGCTTACCTATCGTTATTATTGCAGCATTGGCGCATGTTTAATGCTCATGATCGTCACCCACTTGTTTAACGAAAATATTAATTTATTTAATTATAAATCTATTTATTATTAATTTAAAAACCTTTTAGAATTATGGAAATTAAAATTGATGGACGACTTTTGGTGTCAACACTTTGTGAACGCTTCAAAAAAGAGTTTGGTGGCACATTGAGAGTTTACAATGGCAACAGATGCTGTACTGGTGCCGAGAAGGTTGCTGACTTGGTAACTGCCACAGGAACCTACGAATGTCGTGGCAGCAAGACTGTCGCTGGTTTCATCAACGACATCAAAGAGAAATTTGGCTTGAAGGTGAAGGTTGCTTCTTGTGACGACTGGGTTCTCGCTCTCGACAACATGACTCTCGCTAAGTTGCCCGAGATTCCCAAGAATGCGACAAAGAAGGATATGGAGTCGCTCAAATCAAAGTATGCAAAATGATGACCATTTAATTCGTAATAATTCTATTAACTTAAATACTAAAGACAAACTATGGCAGTAAAGAAAACCGCAAGTGGTACGGTAGATAAGCGAACCAAAGAGGGCAAAGCCATTGCTGCCCGCATGGCGAAGGCTCGTGCTGCACGTGCCAAAAGTAGTACAACTACAAAGAAAAAAACTACTTTGAAAAAAACTCAGAGTGGAACTGTTGACAAACGCACCAAAGAGGGCAAGGCAATTGCAGCACGCATGGCAAAGGCCCGCAAGGCAAAGAATAGCCTTTCTAACCGACTGAAGAGATTGTTTAGTTAAACCATGTAAATTGATTTTTTGACGATGAAAACAGAATTAAATACATTAGCATCACTTGTTGCTGCCATCGTTTGGAGCGACGGAGAATACAGCGAAGTGGAGCGTGAAACCACCCAAGAGATCGTTGAGGCACTTGAGTTGCCTGGCGAGGAGTTTGAGAAACTGATTGTAGAAGCTCAAAAAGCAACAGAAAAACTTGACGAGAACGAGATTACCGATTTCTTGGTAAAACATGCCGAGAATGTTGATGAAGAGGAAATTGGCATTGTGTATGAGGTTCTCATGCAGATGGCCCTGTGTGATGGCGTGCTAACAGGCAATGAGGTTGATAACCTATTGGTTATTGCCGATGCTTTGGGTATGGACCAGACAACAGCTGTTCTTTTGCTCTGTGATATGGTGAAAGAAGAGGAAGATCTCGAGATTTCGTTTGAAGATTAAAGACTGATTATTAATCATAAAAATAGTTTTATGGCAAAAAAATCAGCAATTAGTGGAGAGTATATTATTACAGTTGAGGATTCTGGTTCAATCACAGTTCACCGTGTTTATGATAACACTATAGGCGCACTTCGTGAGATAGCTGAGAAGGTGGGCTTTGAATATGACGAGAAGTGGAATACTCGCACCTTAGGAAGTAAACTCGTCGATTTCCTTAATGAAAAATAATAAAAGATAGAATAATAATAAAAGATAACATCATGGCAAGTAAAATTAGAGTTTATGGCAAAGCGCAGAATCGCACCTGCCTTGGCATCATGCATGCCTACATGACAATGTTCCCTCATGCGACTCTTGACGACATTCGCAAGTCATTCCCTAATTCCATCAATCCCGACAAGGGAACAGATGAGATTTTCATCCCTGCCGAAGAAAAAGGTACTGATGCTAACTGGGACGGCTACTTCAAGAATGAAGACGAGCTGCTCACAATGGGCGATGGACAGAAAGTTTCGGTAGTAAAGATGTGGACCAAGCCCTCGTTCCAGCGCGCTATTGAGCAAGCTAAACTTTATGACATTGAGATTGCTCAGTTTGACCCTGCCGAGAAAGGCTTTGGCAAGAAAGGCTCGTTCTACTTGGAATTTCTTAATGGCTATGTACCACCTCAACCCGAGGAGGAGAAGAAAAAAAAGAGAGCTATTCCACTTTGGCTCTGGCTCTTGCTGGGCGCCGCTCTGCTTGGACTTCTTGCATGGCTTGCACTTGGAAACAAGAAAGCTGAGCCCGAAGTGAAGGAGAAAATTGTGGAGAAAGAAGTTGTTGTTCACGACACTGTCTTTGTAGAGCAGATTGAGGAAATTGAGAAGAACTTCAACGCAGCACAGTTTGACCAAGGAAAGGCCGACCTCAACGATGATGCAAAACTCGCTTTGCACGACTTGGCAAAAGTGCTTAATCGCAATCCAGAGCTCAAGCTGAGCATCGAGGGCCACACATCAAAGGAAGGCACCGAAGCTGTGAATCAAAAGCTGTCAGAAGCTCGCGCTCAAGCTGCGGTTGATTTCCTTGTCAACAAAGAGGGCATTGATCCCCAGAGACTGCAAGCCAAAGGCTTCGGTTCTTCTAAGCCCCTTTCACAGGACTCGTTGGAAGTTAACCGTCGCACTGAGTTTGTGATACTTGAGAAATAAAATAATTATGCAATGAAGAAAAGTGTCAACAAACTGCTCTTGTCAAGTGCTGAGATTCTAATAGCAAAGACAATTAATTCTCAAGCAAAAAAAATAATGCCTGAGCAATTGGTTGATATTGTAAACAAGCATAGCAAGTTGGCTGCCGGCGCTGGCGCAGTGCCAGCGCCTGGAGTTGACTTGGTGTTAGGTGGTGCCGCCACAACAAAGATGTATAAAGACATCAACAAAATGATGGCGGTAGAATCTGGTTCAGCCTCGTTAAAGAGCATTGTTTCATCGCTCATGACATCGCTGGCAGCAAAGTTTACAAGTTCAGGGTTGGCGAGTTCTGTAAAGTGTATTCCAGGCGTAGGGCAAATAGCAGGCTCTATGGTGGGGAGTATTACGCAGTATGTCTTCTCTTTATTATCAGGGTATATTTATTTTAATGCTCTGTCTCTTCTTGTGGACAAGAAGGGACACATCACACTCGACCGTCTTGGCGATGCTATGGTTTCATCGCTAAATAGTGAAGCAACTCAGCAATTCTTTGAAGCCATCAAGGAGAATATAGTGTCAATCTATGAGTCCACAAAGAGTGGCGTGACATCAGTCTATACCTCGGCGACCGATGGCTTATCTACTGCCAAAGAAAAGAGCTCAGCTGCAATTTCGTCTGTAATAGGAAAAGCAGGAGAAGCAGCATCTTCGGTATCGGCATCAATGAGAGGTTTTTTCAGAAAGAAAAAAACAAAAGAAGACGACAAAGCTGAAGATAGCTGAAAAGACTTAAGTTTTGCTAGAAATAACCAATTTTTAATAATAAATCATTTATATTATGGCAGATTTTAAAGTAGATGGCCGCATGAAGGTTAAGAGCCTAAAGGCCAATTTTAAGAAAGCATTTGGATGCACATTGCGCGTTTACACAACCACCACCTGTAAAACCCCCGCTGATGACGATGCGACTTTGGCATCAATCAAGAAGGCAGGTGCAAAAGGCGGTGAGATTGTAGTGGGCTCTAACATCAGAGTCGGCAACTTCGAGAAGAAAGTAACTGAGTTGTATGGCATTGGAGTGCAAGTAGCTAACGCCGCCAACACCAAGTTGAGCAACAACGACATCACGCTGGCCGCTGCTGGCAAGGAGTAATGATGCCGCTTGCCCCAGCGAGTTATAAACAATCTGTGCGAGTGCTTCAGTCACTCGCACAGAATCATCCAAAAATATCTAAAGTTATGAGTAAAGAATATTACAAAAAAGCAATTCTTACTTGCAAAGCCAATATGGCGCGTGAGCGAGAGCAGAAAAAGAAAGACAACGCTCGCATTGCTGATTCAATAAAGAAGGCGAGTAGTGCTGTTGTGAAAGCTCAACTGCGTAGGGACAAAAAAGCGGTATCCGACCGGCACGATTACAATCTCAATCGCTATAAACAGCAGTTGGAAGGGTATCAGAAGAGCCTGAAAAACTGCAAATAACATACGATTTAGAAACATTCAGGGCCGTTGAGGAAGATGTTTATTGCCCTTGTCATCCTTCAACTGGTATTTATAATTATAAATAATAGCCTTTTGACTTGTTTGAGGTTGTTGTTCACACTTTTGCAACACCCTTAATGTCCTTATAAACTTAAATATAGAAGAATCAAATGAGAATATTTAGAGGATTAACATTTTCGTGGAATCGGTTTCTTGGCATTACAGCGGTAAAACGTAAAGTGTCGAAAAAAACTCACATCCCACTCTCTCGCGCTGGACGTGAGGCCAAAGTGGGGCGATGGATACTGAATTCAATATTTGGTCGGAGGCATTAAGATCAATCAGTGTGATTTCGTTTTTTATGTTCCACAACAAAGACTACCAATAATGAAGCAGTTTTATACTTTTGCAGCTGTTATTTCGATATTAATCACATTAAGTGCTTGCGGCAACAATAGTGATAAGACACTTGCCGAGAAAGCATCTGGCGACATTGATGAATATGAAAACGAATGTGTTGATGCAATAGAGCAAGCTCGTCCCACTATTATGGTCTTGCCGTCAGATAATTTGTTGAAACGATATAATGCTCTCAGCACCCAAAATGTTGATGGGCATAATGTGTATGTGCGCAACTATAACAAATACTTAATAGCAAATGCCGACAATAAGGCGATTATTTCAGCTATTCAAGATGCGTTTGTGAAGGCAAACTATCCATTGCAGGATCTCGAGCAAGCACTTAAAAAATTAAATACAAACGAAGCTCGAGATTTGGCTGATGACTTGAGCAAGGATTCCAAAACGATTCTTTTGTCGGTTACCCAACCCGATATCATTATTGAGCTTGACTACAAATCTTCGATTGACATGCGTGCGCCAGTAGATAAAGCGCGCAGTATCAGCTATACATTAAATGCAATTGACGCATATACGAGTAATGTTATCTCTTCAATAACAACTTCTGATTTATCAGGTAGCAAGATTGTTTCAGCAATGAGCGAATCGATAAAAGAAGCGATGCCAAAATTGCTGTCAGAGATTCAGAAGTCTTTTAGCGACATTCTCAAACGTGGGCGTAATGTGACAATTAGAGTTGCTGTTGCATCAGAGAGCAACATAGATTTAAGTGACGAATCAATAGAAGGAAATAGCTACGCCGATTGGGTTATTGATTATGTGAAAGCTCACACAGTGAAAGGCGCCTATAAAATGCAAAGCAATACCGACAAGGAGATGAGCTTTGTAAATTGTCGCATTCGTCTATTGAATGATGATGGTACTCAATATGGTGTTTATGATTGGGCGCGTGATATGTCGAAGGCTATGAGAAAAGATCTTGGTGTGAGTTGTTCAAACAAATCGCAAGGTCTTGGAGAAATTTTGATCACGATAAAAGGAATAAAATAATAGCATAGGATTGAAAATGAAACAGATAATTGTCTTGGCCATGTGTGCTTTGGTTCTTGTGTTTGGTGCATGTGGTAATTCTAGTAAAAAGAAATTCTCGCCTGAAGAACCGTCATCAACAATGAGTGACGCCCAGCGACGGGAAGCTATTGAGGCGAAAAGAGCTGAACTCAGTATCGACCCTGTGGCTATGATGACCAGTAACGACGTGAAATTGTCGGTCTTGCCACCTGTTGCATCAGGCGATATCACCGAAGAACTAAGCGAATTTATAGGCGTGAAGATGCTTGAGATAATAGCTGCCAATGGAATAGGAGGACTGAATAACGTTCCTGGTTTTGCATTGGCAGCAACAATTCACCAAAATGAGAAAAAAGCTACTGGAACTGCACCACAAAAGATGGTAGCAAGCTACACCTTGAGTTATCAAGTTATAAATTTGGTTACTGGTGATGTGTATGCCACTGCAAGCCAACAAATTTCAGGCGCAGGTGACAGTTTTGAGCAAGCGACACGCAATGCGATAAAAAGCATCAAGAATTCTCAGCCCATTCAGCAGATGCTTCAAGCTGGTTCGCAAAAAATAATAGATTGGTTCAACAATAACCTTGCATCATTCAAATCACAAGTGGATGCGGCATGCGGGCATGGCGATTATGCCTTGGCCCTTTCGCTCATTGAGTCGGTGCCAGAAAAGGCAACTCAAGCATTTGTTTACGCACAAGGCAGGCACAACGAAATTCTTAATAAATTTTTGATGCAAATCGCTGCAAATGAATTAAATGCTATGAGGCAAGCTATAACTGAAGCCAACGGGGCTTTTTCAAAAGACGTATATGCCCATTTGGGTTTAATACCACAGAGCTCTCCACAATATAGCAAGGCTCAAGAAATGTTGTCAAACTACGAAGCGGCTGTAGAAAAGTCAAATCAGGATAAAGCTTCGAAGGTAGAATTAGAAGCCCAACGGAAACATGAGATAGAACTGGCAAACATCGAAACAGAACGCCAGAAGGCTCTTTATCAAGCAAAAGCAACCGAACGTGCGATAAACCAACATCTGCCGCAAAAAGATTATGTAGAACGCGGTTTCTGGAGTAAACTTGGAGTTAGGATTATTGATGGAATAGACAAAATTACAGGACTATGAAAGCTGTAAAATACGTAGCGGCATTTCTAGTGTTATTAGCTATAATGCGCATTGCGAGTTGTAGTTGTGCATGTTCTCACAGTGACAAAGAAAACAATGATTATGTTCAAGCAATAAAAGAAAACAACTTTGAGAAGGCTCACGAAATCCTTGATGAATATTATAAAGATCTAATAAAGAATAACAACTCCGACCTGTATCACGCCTCTGACAAATATTCAGAGCGATACTGGGCAGCCGCCGATCACATCTACAAAGCTGAAATGAACTATTTGCTCTCGGAGAATGACCCAGAAGCCAACAAACGCATGATTTACACATTGGCCAACATGAATATCGTGGGGGATGTCGTTAAGGACGGGGAACACATTAGCTATAATCAAATACATCGTTGTGAGAACTATTCCACATTCACTAAGCGGTACAACCGCATCTGTGATGAAATTCTTAAGATTGCCATTTTTTATAAGAACCAAGACATGGCTGAACAGATAATCAAGTTATACAAACAGGACAACGATTTTGAGCATGAGTGGTGTGGTAAAACCGATAAGTATATTGCTCACATCACAAACTCTTGGTCATCAAGGGATGCGGCCCAAAAGAAACTCCAAGAAGCCATTGACAATGGTGAATTCAATTAGTGTGGTTATATAAACAAAAAAAGAGAAAGCATTGATTCTTAAATGAGACTTAATGGAAATGCAAATAATGGATTTTAGGAAAAAAGTATCACGGGTATTTGATGATAACCTGCGCACGTTGCAATGGAAAAACATGGTTGATTATTTAATCATGTTTATGATATTGTTGAGCACGCTTGAAGTGTTTTTGTCAACATTTGAGTGGGGGCCAACTATGCTATTGGTTCTTCGTGTGGTTGACATTATAACTCTCGTGTTTTTTACTATAGAAGTTGCGTTGCGCATTTGGACCGCGCCAGAGTTGTTCCCTGCCAGTAGCGCATGGAAGTCGAGGTTGAAATACTGCTTCTCTTTCTACGGTGTCATCGATTTGTTGTCAACAGTGCCATTTTATGCTCAATGGCTTATCCCCATGCCAGTATCTGCACTCAAGACGCTGCGAACGTTCAGGATAATACGTCTGTTCCGCATCACGCGCTACTTTCGCTCGTTTAAGTTGCTCTCGGGTGCTATATCTTCGAAGCGTCACGAGCTTGTGATATCAACTCAATTCCTTGTGATTATTACCATTATTCTGAGTCTAATACTTTATTATGCCGAGCACGAAGTTCAGCCCGAGAACTATAACAATGGATTTGTATCTGTAATCTGGGCTTTTGCGCAATACATTGGTGATCCAGGAGAATTTGCGGCGACGCCACCATTGACTCCTCTAGGTAGAGTGGTGGCATGCATTGTGGGTGTTATGGGTATTGCTATTGTAGCCGTTCCTGCGGGCATCATTGGCGCTGGATTTACCGAGGCACTCGAAGATGACAAGCGCTCTGAAATTATTAAAAAGAATGCTATAAACTTGCGTAACGCATTTCAACGTAAAATGGATAGGCCTACACGGTATCAAATCATCCCGCCTTTCCGTAGTGCCGATGATGTGAAGGCCTTGCTTGGCATGACAACTGCCGACTTGAATGAAGCTGTTGAATATGGAAAAGGATTCCGATTGGTGAATCTTGCCTCTTCAATTCCTTCTCAGCAATATATCCCTGACCGCATCGCTATTGAGCATTTTCCTATCAACCGTTCCTACGGCTGCTTTATTGACCGTGGCGCGGCTGTTACAATTATTAACCCTACTGCCTATATTGACGTGGGAATGGGAAATTTCGGCTTCTATTTGGCATTGATAGGAGGTTTTAATTATATATCACGTGAGGTGGGCGTGAGAGTGCCTTCCAAATCGTTCTTTACTATTGACTCACGAGATGCACTGCCCAATCTTAGTGATTATTGCGATGACTTAGAGCGGCTTCTTAACCGCCCAAAGGCGTGGGGTGTGACTATTCTTGCCGCTTCGGGAGCTCTTGAGCCAGTGTTACCAACCAATATTCATCTCACGATAGGTGGTCCTAAAGGCGACACTCGTTTTGCTGGCGACGACCTTATGGTGCACGATGAGGCGACCTATCGAAAGTTTCATGACGATATTGTGGCTGTGATGAAAGAGCGTTTTGACCTCACCACCGACCATCAAGTTTATCATAGTTCAAACAATCCACGTCTGTTCTTGCGCAAGATAAACCTCAACGAAGATGTCAATAATGTGATGATTCGCATAGAGTGGGATAAGATACTCTATGACCCACGCCGCATCTTAATCACAAAAACTTTTGCCGAAATTATGGCCAGAGATTTCGCTGGCAGAGACTTGCCTGATAACGAAGCAATTCTCAAGAAAAAGGAGATAGGCTTTGATGGATATGAATTTTGAGACAAAAAAAGAAGAAAAAGTGACGAAAACAGGAAATTGGTGAATTTGATTAGCACATTTCCATATATTCAATACCAATTAAGCCGCAAAGAGTGATTTCACTGTAATCATAGCTAGTATTGTTTAGATTCATTAGTGTCCGATAAAAATCAATAATGGACAAAGAAACAGCATTGGAGGCCGCATTTAATGCGGTCTTCTTCTTTATTTTGAAAAAGCAAGCCCCCCTAGAAAATTGACAGTTGCAATTCGGGCGGTTTGTGCTTGTATAACAGGTTGATCTCAATCCAGGTCTTTTCAGGGTCTTCTAGGAACGCCCACATGTTGATGTAGTGCATGAGTGTTTGTCTTATAGCGGTAGCCAGTCCGCTGAAACTCCACTTTCTTTTTACCCGTCTGTTGACAAGCGTGAGCAGCAGATTGGCGATGAGAGTGGTCCAAATCTGTGTCTTGATGGTGTTTACGCTCTCACCGTAAAAATAGCGTAGCTGGAAGTCCTGCTTGAGCTGCTTGAACAGGAGCTCGATTTGCCAGCGGCGCTCATATATCTCAATGACATCCTCGTAGTCAAGCTCAAAATTATTTGTCAGTAGTGTCTGTGAGCGCTTGCATCCCTCTCTCCAATACTCTATCATCCTTGTCTTGTGCCTTATGTCGCCTTTCTCGAACTCTATAGTGGATATAATCACCTCGACAAGCCCGCGGGGCTGAACCCTACAAACGCTGCTTATGAGCCTATATTTCAAGTTTGACTTCATCTTTGTCACGTAGGTGATGCATTTCTTGGTCGTCAACTGCATGTACTTGTAGTCTATATAAGCCCTGTCAGATGGTACAGCTTGTTGGCCTCACTCATCAGGCCTAACACAATCTCGAGAAGCGAGTCATAGCGGCTGAACACGGCAAAGAGCAGTGTGACCAGATGAGAATAACCGTCAAAGCGCTTGACATAGCGATTGTAGCCTCCCTTTTGAGCTATTTCCTGGATTTTTTTGTCTCGAAATTAATTTTATAAGCTGATTAAACAGCGGCTGTCCGATAAAATTACTACTTTTGCCCATTGATTGAAATGTTTGTTTGGTCGCAACAAAGTAAATCAAAAGGGCTGAAACCGCAAAATCTGGTTCAGCCCTATTTTTTGCCGCTCAAAATTTTTTATCGGACACTAATGATAGTGTATACACAATAAGAGAGTTGCTTTGCAACTCTCTTAAAAATGGGCAGTATCGATAAATCCTTATCCTCATGCGAAAACTTAACGGATATCATTTCCGAAGCTTCAAGGATTGGCATTATTTCTAAATGTTTCATGAGACATATCTGCCATTTTCTACACAAAAAAGTGGTTTCACAAGCCTTGTGAAAGGCTATTTTCAATCTTGTTTTCCCCCCTCATCAGATGGCGAAGGGCGCTGAGGAGTTCTTGAGACTCTTGGACAACACTCAGGAATACGGTCATGGCTTCGATGTTGAGTTGCCTGGTCTGAATGTCATGAATGATGCGTTTGCGATAATCGGAAAGTGATGATTGAAGTATGGCTGCATCATTGCGTATCAGGGATGCCGCCTCGCTATCGAGAGACCGAAGGTACAAACGCATAATCTCATTTCGCAAAACAAGAAACTCATTGGCGTATTCGCTTGGAGCGGGACTGAAATTGTTGCCGACATGCTCCCTGCACGACTCACCCATGCGCTTCAGACAATAGTACATCTGAGATAATGAGTTGACTATAAGGAAATACCATGTGCTTTTTTCCACACTCACTATCGGGTCTAAACGGCGCAAGGCTATAATCTGCTTACGGCGTTGGCGTTTCAGTTCCTTGCGTTGATTCTCCACATCTGTAGTGACATGTTTCAGACGACGGTAATCCTCGTAGATGAAAGCTGTGGTCAGTGTCTCATAATCATCTGTCACCATACGGACATGAGCCTTGATGGTCTGGTTCAGATACTCTCGGAGCAAGGTCCAGCATTCTTCCTTGTCAGCGCAGCGCACGATTCTTGTGAATAATTTGTCGGCCTCACCCTCCATCGTATACTTTCGGTATTTCAGATGACTGCGAACGAGCAGGAAGATGGCCAATGCGATGGTCACTGCCATTGCTAAAAATGATCCGAAGAACAGTGCAATACTCACTAGGAAACACAAGATGAATGCCACGCCAGCCGTGATAAACCAGCCGCCGATGACAGACAGGACGCCCGTAATGCGGAACACGGCACTCTCGCGCCCCCATGCACGGTCGGCAAGTGACGTTCCCATAGCCACCATGAAGGTGACGTAGGTGGTGGATAGCGGCAGTTTGAGCGATGTGCCCAATGCCACCAATGCACCAGCAAGTACCAGATTGACGGCTGCGCGGATTTCATCGAAAGCGGCTCCCTGTTTCAACACCGCTGCGTCAGCATTGAAACGCGAGTCAATCCAGCCTGACACACATGTCGGCATCACCATCGCCAATTCGCTGGCTATGCTTCTCGACGTGCGCACCAACGTCCGTGCCACACCGCTTGAACCGAACATCTCGTCTCCCTCATCCTGACGCGAAAGGTCCACCGAGGTCTTCACAACGTTCTGTGCCTTCTTCGAGAAAACGAGTGCAAGCACCATCACCACACCTGCTGCTATGAGATACGGGGCGGGCGTATGAGCGCTCTCCATCAGCGACCCCATCATAAAGCCCTGTGCATCGCCATTGCTGTTTGCGATGTAATCCTGATAGGCTTCAAGTCCCGTCAAAGGTACGCCCACGAAATTCACCAGGTCGTTGCCTGCAAAAGCCATTGCCAAAGCAAATGTACCAAACAGCACTACGCATTTCAATACTGGTAGTTTCAATGCACTCAGTAGTGTCATTAGCATAGAAAACACGGCTATGCTCCCGCCGATAATCAGCCATGTGTTTTGATTGATGATATCTTTCACCTCAGCCGTCATCAGACTGCTGCCTTTCAGTCCATTGATAAGCAGAAACCAGACGATGGCTGTCACTGATAGTCCGCCGAAGATGCCAATCTTTAGCGATGACGAGAGTCTGCCACCCATCTTGCCCGATTGGGCCGTTGTCCTTCCGTTTACACGAAAAGTAAAGGTGAAAACAATGCGTGCTATCCATTGTACGATGATTCCAAGCAAGAATGCAATTGCCACCGACAGGAATATGCCGAGGATAACGGAGATGGCTTTCTCCGTATTGAGCAAATCACCCAATGTGAGCAAGACGCCGCTCTCTGTCGTAGCACCACCCGATATCTGTATCAAGGCGATGGCAAAGGCACCGCCGAGCAATTCGAAAACCAGACTGACGGTGGTGGACGTCGGCATACCTAATGTGTTGAATACATCGAGCAGCACCACGTCTGTCACCATCACCGCCAAGAAGACACACATCACGTCATAGAACGAGAAGTAGGCCGGTGTCATGATGCCGTGTCGCGCCACGTCCATCATTCCGTTGCTCAAGGCCGCTCCGGCAAACACACCGACGGCCGCCACCGTCACCACCGTCCTGTATCTCGCCACCTTGGCACCGATGGCAGAGTTCAGGAAGTTTACTGCATCATTGCTCACCCCGACCACGAGGTCGAACATAGCAAGTAAAATCAGGAATATAACTATTCCGAGAAATAAGGTATTCATATCTGATATTGATTATAGGTATCTTTTCACGTCTTCGTTATTGATGTTTGCATATAATTCCACGAGGTGCTTGGCTGGACATGACTGAATTTTCGGCATCAACACCTCTTCCACTTGAAACAGCCCAACTTCTGATATCATCTCTATTTCAATCTTCAACGGATATTGGCTATCCTGTAGGTGTATTGATATCTTTCCTTTAGCGATAAATGAAGCCAGCCGTTGACAGATATACCGGGCACTACATCCGCCATGAAGCGATGGTGCAGTAAAGAAACGGTTTCGCTACCTGTCGCATAGTTTTTTATGTGGAACTCGTAAGCGGCACCTAACTTGAAATGCTGATGAATCCTATACATGCTATAGATGTCTAATTTCCATCGGTCAATATACTCGCGCCTATGTTTTGTACGCAATTCCGTACCGATGCCTGCGTTCCAATCAGCGCTGAGCTTTTTTTTCGCACCGGCACTAATCCACATACCGAAGTCGTGGGTCGCTTGCGCCTTAGCTCAGCGCAACAATTACAAATGTCAGGAACACTGCGATGATGATGAATCTCACCCAATTGTAAATCTTAATGATTCTTTCTGTTTTTGCTTTATCCATACTTCTGTGTCATCGAGGAATATGGTTATGACCTCCGTTGACGCTGCAAAAGTACAGAAGGGATGTTACGGACGTGTTGCACTGGTAATACATGATTATTGCAACCTCACAATGTCATGAGATTGCAATAATCGCGAAACGGCATTGTCATACCGTTCCATAGAAAAGAATTAGGAAATAATTGGATTACGCCTGAAGTGTGAACATAACGGTCAGTCCGCCGCCGGGAGTGGGGAAGGCCGTTACGGTGCCTCCGTGGACGGTTACGGCATTCTTGACGATAGCAAGGCCGAGACCCGTGCCGCCGAGTTTGCGGCTGCGTCCCTTATCTACTCGGTAGAAGCGTTCGAAAATATGTTCCAAATGCTGGGGCTCTACTCCAGGACCGTTGTCGCTTACAGTGAACTCGTATAGTTTGCTGTTGTCACTGACTACTGGCTTACAGGTGATTTCAACGAGAGATGCACCCATAGCGTAGGCGATGACATTGTCAACAAGGTTGCGGAATATGCTGTATATTAGGCTACTATCACCGACAATAATGACCTGCTGGGGCATCTTCAGGCGTGGTGTGATCCCTTTTTGTTGGAGTGCGAGGGCCGTATCATCGAGAATACTGCGAACAATCTGTACTACATCCACATTCTGGTATTCCTCACGATTGCGGAAGTGATTGGTATCCATCTCGTCGAGCCGTGTGAGCGCACTCATGTCGAGCAGCAGCTTGTTCATACGCCTGCTCTGGGCATAGCAGCGCTCTATGAAATGCTTCTTCTTATCCTCAGGCATGTTGGGATTGTCGAGGATGCTCTCCAGATAGCCGTGGATGCTCATAGCGGGCGTCTTCAGTTCGTGGGCGGCGTTTTGCGTGAGTTGTCGCTTCAGCCGCGCCTTGTCCTCCTCGGCATGCCGCAACTTCCAGTAGAGCATGATGATGGTGTGGCTGATGTCGCCCAGCTCATCATCGGGCAGATGCCGCTCCAGCTCATGGTCTAGTGGCTCTCCATTCTCAGCCTTGATGGCAAACTCTCGCAGATAGCCTATATGTCGGCTGATGCGGCGTGTGCTGATATATAGCACGCTTCCCAGGAGCAAGGTCAAGGCTATGGAAAAAAAGATATAGGTGTTGTCTGCCCGTAGCGATTGCGTCAACTCAGCAGAATAAGGCACGGCGGTGCGCACGATGATGCGCTTGAAGCGTGTGGCGGAGTAGAAATAGGTCTCGTGGGTGGACTCCGACATGCGCTTGAGGTCGAAGCCATTGCCGTTGCGCAGTGCCTGTCGGATTTCTGTTCGCCCAAGATGATTGTCTAATGAGTCAGGATGAGGCTCGTTGCTGTCAAGGAGCACCCGTCCTTGTCTGTCGATGACGGAGACACGGAGACCCTTCAGAGGATGTTGCCTCACATAGCTTAGAAACTGGTGCCTACTGGTGATGCCGTCCTCGCCCAGCACCTGCATGATGTCGTAGTTATACATCTGCAGACGCGAATGAAGGATGTCTATTTTATACTCCTTTTCACGCTGATACTGATAGATGCAGAAGCAAATAGCGAAAAGCAGGAATATACCACCGATGCTCAGCAACAGGTTTCGCTGAAAAACGCTACTTCTCGAAACAGTAACCATAGCCTACACGTGTTTTAATCTGTTTTCCGTAGGGCCCCAGTTTCTTGCGTAGCCTGGTAATGTTGACATCCACCGTGCGGTCAAGCACGCACGTATCCATCGGCCAGCAGTATTTCAGCAAATCCTCGCGTGAATACACCACGCCTGGATGCTGAAGCAGGAAAGAAAGTAACTCAAACTCCAATTTCGTACAAGGCAGTTCCTGATGGTCAAGGCTGACAGTCTTTGCCTTTAAATCAAGCACAATACCCTCATAGCAAACTTTCTCTGCCGACATCCCGTTACGCATACCGTGCGGATATACTCGCCTGAGCACTGCATTGACCCTTGCCTTCACGGTCTTCATGCTCAGGGGCTTGACAATATAATCATCAGCACCGATATTGAGGCCCTTGACCATGTGGTTCTCGCCATCGAGTGCCGTAATGAAAATGATGGGAATCTGCGCCGTGGCAGGATTCTCTTTCATCTTATGCGCCATCTGGAATCCCGACATATTCTCCATCATCACATCAAGAAGAATCAGTGCGTATTCCGTCAGATCCAGCGTCAGTGCCTCCTCAGCAGAGTTGACGGCAGCCACCTCGTATCCCTCCGTCTCAAGATTATATTGGAGTATCTCGCAGATGTCTAGTTCGTCATCTACAACAAGTATTTTCATAAATGCTCTATAGTTGTGAATGATACAGATAATTATTTGGGGCGCAAAGTTACCGCTTTTTTCTAAGATGTCGGAATAAAGCGTATTAAATTGTTATGACAATATCCAATGCACACCTCATCCCGTGTTTCACTTTTTGTATTCCTCTTTCGCACCTCAGCCATTCTTGCGTCCCTGTGCTCGTTATTGCCATTCTTTCCTTCACTACAATCGATGTAGATAATACTCATACTATTAACTCTATTGAAATCAATTTTGAGATTTGCTAGGATAAGAATTATTGTGTGAAGTGTTGCGGATGTGTTTTTTTATTTCTAATTTTGTTGCTGTTTTGTAAAAAATAATATTTAGCGTGATGAGACTGAAAAAGATATTTTTGTTTTTCCTGGCGGTGACATGTGCTGGGCTGTGCGGTTTTTCTATGGGTGACGCATTAGGTTGTGTGAGCGCTCAAGGCGCGACTATTGAGCGCATGAGATTTCATTGCGAGAACGACACTGCCAAGATCAACTCGCTGCTGATGGAGGGGCTGCACAGCGGCCTGAACGACGCTAATGAGCTGGTGTGCTTCTATGCTCACAAGCTTGAGGGGACTCCATACGTGGCTCACACCCTGGAGGGCGACACTGAGATGCTCACAATTAACATAGATGAACTCGACTGCACGACGTTTGTTGAGACACTTTATGCCTTGACGCGCACCACTCTCAATGGCCGCTACTCGTGGCGCGACTATGCCCACCATCTTGAGGACCTGCGTTACCGCCGTGGACAGATGGGCGACTACTCCACGCGTCTGCACTACATCAGCGACTGGATTATTGACAACAGCAACCGCGGCAACTTGATTGATGTGACGAGCGACATCAAGTGTGTGCGTTACAAGATAAAGACTATCAACTACATGAGCAGTCACCGCGACAGCTATCCGTCGCTTGCTAACGACACGATTTATGAGAAGATTAAGAATTTCGAAATAGGCTACCGCAATCATCGTTTCCCTTATGTCAAGAAGGAGAGCCTTAACTCTAAGGATGTGAAGGCGGTAGTTCGTCGTGGCGATCTCGTGGGTCTTGTCACCCGCATTGATGGCCTAGACATTTCACATCTGGGTATTGTAGAGCTTGACGCCGAGGGCAACCTCGTTTTGCTCGACGCTTCGTCTAGAGGAAAGAAAGTGATGCTTGAGCCGGTTGACCTGAAAAAGCAACTCTCATCGAGCAGCAAGACCGAGGGCGTGAGGTTCTTTAGGCTGACAACAAACTGATTTTTAGTAGCCTGTTTTTTTGGTCTTCAGGTTCTCTCCTACACCCTTGAACTCATTAACAACCAAGCCAGCGGCATCGTTGATGTCGCTGGCTTAATATAGTGGTGTGTCTTCTTGCGAAGAAGGTGTTCTTGCTGTCTCACTCACTGTGGAGTTTCGTCACAGTGTGTTACTCCTCGGCTGCTGGCTGCTCAGCGTTCTCGGCTGGAGCGGCTTTCTTTGCTGAAGAGCGACGGCTGCGGCGAGTAGCCTTCTTAGCAGTCTCTTTCTTCTCGGCCAGAAGAGCCTCGTTGTAGTCAACTAGCTCTATGAAGCAAGTCTTGGCGTTGTCTCCGAGACGGTTTCCCATCTTGAGGATGCGAGTGTATCCACCTGGACGGTCGGCAATCTTCTGTGCAATCTCGTTGAAGAGGATGCTTACTGCCTGCTTGTTCTGGAGATAGCTGAACACTACCCTTCTAGAAGCAGTGTCATCGTTCTTAGCACGGTTGATGAGGGGCTCGGCATAAACACGCAGAGCTTTGGCCTTAGGCAGAGTGGTGAAAATTCTCTTGTGCATGATCAGTGAGATGGTCATGTTGGCCAGCATGGCGTCGCGGTGTCCCTTCTTGCGGCTTAGGTGATTGAATTTCTTATTATGTCTCATCGTTATTACTCTTTATCTAATTTATACTTTGAAATATCCATGCCAAAGTTGAGGCCATGGCTTGACAAGAGCTCCTCGAGCTCTGACAAAGATTTCTTGCCGAAGTTGCGGAACTTGAGAAGGTCGGTCTTGTTGTACTTGACAAGGTCGCCAAGCGATTCTACTTCGGCCGACTTGAGGCAGTTGAGTGCTCTTACCGAGAGCTGCATGTCAACCAGCTTGGTCTTGAGCAGCTGACGCATGTGCAGAACTTCCTCATCAAATTCCTCATTTCCTTCGTTCTCGGTAGCGTCGAGGGCTATCTTCTCGTCGGAGAATAGCATAAAGTGCTGAATCAGTATTCTTGCGGCTTCTTTGAGCGCTTCCTTGGGCTGAATAGAGCCATCGGTAGTAATCTCGAGCACGAGTTTCTCGTAGTCGGTCTTTTGCTCTACGCGGTAGTTCTCGATAGCATACTTGACATTGACGATGGGAGTGTAGATAGAGTCGATAGCTATCACATCGATGGGGTCGTTGCTGCTACGGTTCTCCTCGGCGGGCACATATCCTCGTCCCTTGTTAATGGTAATGTCGAGCTGGAAGCTAGCTTTTGGGTCAAGGTTGCAAATCACGAGATCAGGGTTGAGGACCTCAAATCCGTTGAGCACTTTGCCAATGTCGCCAGCATGAAAAACATCCTGTCCTGAAACCTTGATAGTAGCTTTCTCGGTTTCGGTTTCGTCAACGACTTGCTTGAGTCTCACCTTCTTAAGGTTAAGGATGACATTGGTGACGTCTTCTTTAACCCCTGGAATAGTTGCGAACTCGTGCTTAACGCCGTCGATACGGATGTTGCAAATCGCGAATCCTTCGAGAGAAGAAAGCAAGATGCGCCTTAGGGCATTTCCTATGGTAACGCCGTAACCAGGCTCAAGAGGTCTGAACTCAAACTTGCCGAAGTAATTGTCGGCTTCGAGCATCAAGACCTTTTCGGGTTTCTGAAATGCTAAAATAGCCATGGATGTTAATTTTTACTGTTTAGAATACAACTCAACGATCAATTGCTCCTTGATGTTCTCGGGTATCTCGTCGCGCTGTGGCACATTAATCATCTTGCCACCTTTCACGCTCTCGTCCCATTCTATCCAAGGGTACTTGCTATGGTTGAAGCCAGCAAGTGAGTCTTGTATTACCTCAAGCGATTTAGATTTCTCTCTTACTGCCACGAGTTGTCCTGGAGCCACTGAGTAAGAAGGAATGTTTACCACATTGCCGTTTACTGTGATGTGACGGTGGAGCACGAGCTGACGAGCGGCAGCGCGAGTTTTAGCGATACCCAGGCGGAATACTACATTGTCGAGTCTCGACTCGAGCAGTTGCAGGAGCACCTCACCAGTAACGCCCTTAGATGACGAAGCTTTCTCGAAGAGGTTGCGGAACTGACGCTCAAGCACGCCGTAGGTGTACTTTGCTTTTTGTTTTTCGCGAAGCTGCGTACCGTACTCTGAGAGTTTTCTTCTTCTGTTGGCACCGTGCTGGCCTGGAGGGTTGGTTCTTTTAGCAAGAACCTTGTCTTCTCCGAAAATTGGCTCGCCAAATTTGCGTGCGATTTTTGATTTTGGACCGGTATATCTAGCCATTGTTTTGATTAAAATTTAAAAAAGTTAAGTTCTGGATGAATCGCTTCAGTGCAGCCGCGATTGCAGAGAGGTTGTTAAAAAAGGTGCAATCCAATCACTGACAGAGATTCGCGAAAAAATTAATAAAAAAAACTGTGTGTGTTGAAGCAGTTGTTAAAACCCAGTTAGGTGGTTTAGGTTTTATTAAACTCTTCTTCTCTTAGGAGGACGACATCCGTTGTGTGGCAGTGGAGTGACGTCAATAATCTCGGTCACTGCGATGCCTGCGCCATGGATGGTGCGGATAGCTGACTCGCGTCCGTTGCCAGGTCCTTTCACATAAGCCTTAACCTTGCGTAGGCCGAGGTCATAGGCCACTTTAGCACAGTCTTGGGCTGCCATTTGGGCTGCGTAAGGAGTGTTCTTTTTAGAGCCACGAAATCCCATCTTGCCTGCCGAAGACCATGAAATAACTTGCCCCTCGCTGTTAGCGAGGCACACAATAATGTTGTTAAACGAAGAGTGCACGTGGAGCTGTCCCACTCCATCAACTTTAACAACTCTCTTCTTAGCTGCGACTGTTTTCTTTGCCATACCTTAAAATTATTTAGTAGCTTTCTTCTTGTTAGCAACAGTTTTCTTGCGTCCCTTGCGAGTGCGAGCGTTGTTCTTAGTGCTCTGACCGCGCACTGGCAGACCGTTGCGGTGGCGAATGCCACGGTAGCAACCGATGTCCATGAGTCGCTTAATGTTCATTTGTACTTCGCTACGCAGGTCACCCTCGACCTTGTAGTTCTCGCCGATTACCTCGCGTACTTTAGCAGCCTCGGCGTCGGTCCAATCTTTGACCTTAGTATCTTCGCTCACTCCAGCCTCAGCCAGGATCTTAGCTGCCGAGCTGCGGCCAATGCCGTAGATGTAAGTGAGAGCGATAACACCTCTCTTGTTCTGGGGCAGGTCAACGCCCACAATTCTTATTGCCATATTATAAAACTGAAATTTTGTGCAAAATTAATAAAAATTATCCTTGACGCTGCTTAAACTTAGGATTTTTCTTGCAAATCACGTATAAACGCCCCTTGCGACGCACGATTTTGCAGTCGTCGCTGCGTTTTTTTATTGAAGCTCTAACTTTCATAGTAGTGTGTTTATGTAAGTTGTGATTTTAAATGAATCAAAATTATTTGTATCTAAAAGCAATTCTTCCCTTGCTCAAGTCGTAGGGTGACATCTCCACTCTCACTTTGTCACCAGGCAGGATTTTGATGTAGTGCATTCTCATCTTGCCCGAGATGTGAGCTGTGATTTGATGACCGTTTTCCAGTTCGACGCGGAACATCGCGTTAGACAAAGCCTCAACTATTGTTCCGTCTAGTTCGATAGCATTTTGTTTAGCCATAAAGAAATCGTGTGTGTGATGTGAGTATAATGATGAATTTATTTAAATGAAGCGTTCTCCGAGCACTTCCTTGATGTAATCAAAGGAAGACAGGATGTCGGGCTTGCCATTGTGTACAGCCACCGAGTGCTCAAAGTGAGCCGAGGGCTTGAAGTCTTTAGTGCGCGTTGTCCATCCGTCACGCTCAATGACGATGTTCTTGCTTCCCATGTTGATCATGGGCTCGATGGCAATCGTCATGCCGTTCTTGATGAGAGGTCCGGTGCCACGTCGCCCGTAGTTGGGAACGTCGGGGTCCTCGTGGAGCTTCTTGCCCACTCCGTGGCCGCACATCTCACGCACCACTCCATATCCTCTTTTCTCACAGTATTGCTGAATGGTGTTGCCAATGTCACCGATGCGGTTGCCAGGGATGGCTTTCTTTATACCTTCATAGAGAGATTCCTTGGTGGTGACGAGAAGCTGTCTCACTTCGTCGCTCACTTCTCCCACACAGAAGGTGTAGCACGAGTCGCCGTTAAAGCCCTCCTTGGTTACCGCTCCACAGTCGATAGAAACGATGTCGCCTTCTTGCAGCACATATCCCGAAGGAATGCCGTGTACTACAGTCTCGTTGACCGAGATGCACACCGATGCCGGATATCCATAGAGTCCTAAGAATCCTGGCACGCAACCTTGCGAGCGAATGTATTCGTCGGCGATATTGTTGAGCCTCCGGGTAGTGATCCCGGGGGCGACCCACTTGGCCAGTTCGCCTAGTGTGCGCGCCACCACGAGGTCAGCTTCCCTGAGCAGTTCTATCTCCTCTTCAGTCTTTAAATAAATCATACTCTAAACTTGAGTTTTTAATCAGCAGGGCAAGAATGCGTTAAGAAGCTCTTCCCTTGATTTTACCACTCTTCATGAGTCCATCATAGTGGTGCATGCGCAGGTGAGTCTCGATCTGCTGCAGCGTGTCGAGAACTACGCCCACAGTGATGAGCAATGATGTGCCACCGAAGAACTGTGCGAAGTGCTGGTTCACACCAAAGAGTCGTGCAAAGGCGGGCATGATAGCCACGATGCCCAGGAAGATAGATCCTGGCAATGTGATGCGCGACATGATGGAGTCGAGATACTCGGCAGTCTTCTTACCGGGCTTGATACCTGGAATGAAGCCGCTGTTCTTCTTCATCTCCTCGGCCATCTGAGTGGGTCGCACTGTGATGGCAGTGTAGAAATAGGTGAACAGGACAATGAGGATGAAGTAAACCAGGTTATACCAAAAACCGTTGATGTCAGAAAATGCTGCGGCAAATCCCGAGCCCTCAGAGTTAAATCCAGCAAGAGTGAGAGGGATGAACATCAGTGCCTGGGCAAAGATGATAGGCATCACGTTAGCAGCATTCACCTTGAGGGGGATGTACTGGCGCGCGCCACCATACTGCTTGTTGCCCACGATGCGCTTAGCATACTGCACGGGCACCTTGCGAGTGCCTTGAGTGAGCATCACGGCACCTGCGGTGACAGCGAAGAGCACGATAATCTCAACAAGGAACATCACGAGACCACCCTGAGCGCTGGTGAGGCGTCCTGAGAACTCCTCAGAGAAGGCACCAGGGAAGCGGGCGATGATACCCACGAAGATGATCAGTGAGATACCGTTACCAATACCCTTGTCGGTAATTTTCTCACCAAGCCACATGATGAACATTGCACCTGCAGTAAGCACGATGGTGAGGAACACCATATTCAATGGTGACAAATCTACAGTACCGCCAGCACTTGCCACTTGATAGCGCAGGTTCAGCAGGTAGGCAGGAGCCTGCACCAAGAGGATAAGCACTGTGAGGTAGCGAGTGTACTGGTTGAGCTTCATGCGGCCGCTCTCCCCTTCTCGCTGCATTTTCTGGAAGCTTGGCAGCACCATTCCCAGCAGCTGTATCACGATAGATGCAGTGATGTAAGGCATGATACCAAGCGCAAAGATCGAAGCCTGAGAGAAGGCACCACCCGAGAACATATCAAGCAGCTGCATGAGACCCGACTTGTTAGTGAAAGTCTCAAGCGCTTGGTTAAGATCGTTAGGGTTGATACCTGGCAGCACCACCTGGCATCCAAATCGATAGATGAGGATGAACAGGAAGGTGATGGTAAGCCTCTTGCGCAGGTCTTCAATCTTCCAGATATTCTTTAGTGTTTGAATGAATTTCATTATCGGTTAATTAAAGTTTGTTGATAGTACCTCCGGCTGCGGTGATGATTTCCTCAGCTTTCTTAGAGAATGCGTTGGCCTCAACATCAATTTTCTTGCTGAGAGTTCCAACACCAAGAATTTTCACGAGCTGGTTTTTGCGCACGAAACCTGCCTGAATGAGGTCGGCAACAGTAACCTTGTCGAGGTTCTTGTTAGCAGCAAGCTGCTCAATAATAGAAATGTTGATGGCTTTGTACTCAACGCGGTTGATGTTCTTGAATCCGAATTTAGGCACACGACGCTGCAGTGGCATCTGTCCACCTTCGAATCCCACCTTGTTTTTGTAACCCGAGCGCGATTTAGCACCCTTGTGTCCACGAGTAGAAGTTCCTCCCATGCCGCTGCCTGGTCCACGACCAATGCGACGCTTGCTCTTGTTAGAACCTACTGCTGGTTTTAAATTACTTAATTCCATAGTTCTTGTGTGTGTTATTATTCAGCGTTCGTTACTTCTACAAGGTGACGAACTTGGTTAATCATACCCAAGACTTGAGGAGTGTCTTCCTTCTCAACGACTTGATTCATTTTTCTCAGACCCAGTGCATCGAGGGTTCTTTTTTGACGTGCCGGACGATTGATGCGGCTCTTGACTTGTTTGATCTTGATTTTAGCCATAGTAGTCAATTATTTATCCGTTAAACACTTTTTCAAGAGAAATACCACGATAGTGGGCAACAGTCATCGGGCTGCGAAGCTCAGAGAGAGCCTTGAAGGTAGCCTTGACGAGGTTGTGAGGGTTAGAAGAGCCCTTCGACTTACAAATCACGTCGGTGATACCTACACTCTCGAGGACAGCACGCATGGCACCACCAGCCTTCACACCAGTACCTGGAGTGGCAGGTTGCATGATGATGCGTGAGCCACCAAACTTAGCGGCTTGCTCGTGAGGGATAGTGCCTTTATACACGGGCACCTTGATGAGGTTCTTCTTAGCCACCTCCACGCCCTTGGCGATAGCGGTAGTCACCTCATTGGCCTTACCCAGGCCATAACCAATCACACCATTGCCGTCACCAACGACAACGATAGCAGCGAAAGTGAACGTGCGACCACCCTTGGTAACCTTGGTGGTGCGGTTGATAGCCACGAGGCGATCTTTCAATTCCACATCGCTTGAAACTTTAACTCTATTATTTTTAGCCATAATTGTGATTTTAGAATTTGAGACCACCCTTGCGAGCTCCATCGGCGAGCGATTTCACGCGGCCGTGGAACAAGAAACCGTTGCGGTCGAAAACGACAGTATCAATACCTGCGGCGATAGCCTTCTTGGCTACATTCTCGCCTACCTGAGCTGCGATTTCGCTCTTGGTGCCCTGCTCGATACCCTTCGACGAGGCCGACACTAAGGTGTTACCTGCCACGTCGTCGATGAGTTGGGCATAGATTTGCTTGTTGCTGCGGAAGACGCACAAGCGTGGACGCTGAGCTGTACCGCTGATCTTGCCGCGGATACGAGCCTTGATTTTTCTACGTCTTTGTTCTTTTGATATCATAGTAGTGTAAGTGTCTTAATTATTATTTGGCTGCAGCCGTTTTACCTGACTTGCGGCGAATAACCTCGCCAACGAACTTAACACCCTTGCCCTTGTAAGGTTCGGGCTTGCGGAATGAGCGAATCTTGGCACAGATTTGACCAAGAAGCTGCTTGTCGCACGACTCGAGGGTGATGAGCGGGTTCTTGTTACGCTCGGTAACAGCATTAACCTGCACCTCGGGTGGCATCTTCAGATATATGGCGTGAGAGTAACCCAGAGTGAGCTGGAGCACTTGCCCCTTGCTCTCGGCCTTGTAACCTACACCCACGATTTCGAGCTCCTTCTTGAAACCAGTGCTCACACCGGTGACCATGTTGTTGATAAGAGCGCGATAGAGACCGTGCTGAGCACGCGACTCGCGGTTGTCGTCGGGACGCGACACGTTGATGTTGCCGTCCTCAATCTCAACTTTAATATTAGGGTTCACTGCTTGCTTGAGCTCACCCTTGGGACCCTTAACGGTGATTACGTTGTCTTTAACGTCGATTGTTACGCCGGCGGGTATAGCGATTGGCAATTTACCTATTCTTGACATAGTTATATCCTCCTTGTTGATTAATAAACGTAACACAAAACCTCGCCACCAATCTTCTCGGCCTTAGCCTGCTTGTTAGTCATCACACCCTTAGATGTTGACACGATGGCGATACCTAAACCATTTAACACGCGTGGCATGTCCTTGTAACCGGCATACTGGCGCAGACCAGGCCTAGAGACACGCTTGAGACACTTGATTGCATTTACCTTGTCAACGGCGTCATACTTGAGCGCAATCTTGATGGTACCTACAGGAGCGTCTTCGGGTTCTACAAACTTGTAGTTAAGGATGTAGCCCTGATCAAAGAGAATCTTAGTGATCTCTCTCTTGAGTTTCGAAGAAGGGATTTCAACGACACGGTGCTGTGCCTTGATCGCATTCCTCAATCTTGTCAAATAATCTGCAATTGGATCAGTCATTTTTTTGATGTTGTTTAAATTAATTCGAACTCTTAGTCGAACAATATTTAATACTACGTTGTGTGTGTTTCTTTTTATTCAGTTACTCTTTGCAGAGTGAATTACCAGCTAGCTTTTCTCACTCCTGGGATGAGGCCCTGAGAGGCCATCTCGCGGAAGTTGATGCGTGAGATACCAAACTGACGCATGTAGCCCTTGGGACGTCCCGAGATCTTGCAGCGGTTGTGTAATCTCACTGGAGAAGCGTTGCGTGGCAGAGCCTGGAGTGCCTCATAGTCACCGGCAGCCTTGAGTGCTGCACGCTTGGCGGCATACTTGGCAACCATTCTTTCTCTCTTGGCCTGACGAGCCTTCATTGATTCTTTTGCCATATCAAATCTTCTTTTTTAACAAATTATTTAGCGTTCTTGAAAGGCAGGCCAAACTCCTTGAGCAGAGCAAAACCTTCCTCGTCGGTCTTAGCTGTGGTGACGAAGGTGATGTTCATACCTGTCATCTTGTTCACGTTGTCGATGTTGATCTCGGGGAAGATAATCTGCTCCGAAACGCCAACGGTGTAGTTACCACGTCCGTCAAGCTTGCCCTCGATACCCTTGAAGTCGCGGATGCGAGGCAGAGCGATGCGGATGAATCTCTCCATGAACTCATACATGCGGTCGCGGCGCAGGGTCACGCGAGCGCCAATAGGCATCTTCTTGCGCAGCTTGAAGTTAGAGATGTCCTTCTTCGAAACTGTCTGCACGGCCTTCTGGCCAGTGATGGTAGTGAGCTCAGTGATAGCTGTCTCAATGATTTTCTTGTCTTGTGTGGCATCGCCAAGGCCCTCGTTGAGGACGATTTTCACCAGACGTGGAATCTGCATTGGAGAGCTGTAGTTGAATTGCTTCATAAGAGCTGGAGCAATCACGTCGTCATATTTTTTCTTCAGTGTAGTAGCCATTACTTAATCTCCTCTCCTGATTTTTTAGAATAACGTACTTTCTTAACCACTTTGCCATTCTCGTCGCGCTCAACCTTGAAGCCCACGCGGGTGGGGCGAGCGGTGCGACCGCTCTTGGGGTCAACGACATTGAGGTTAGACATGTGAATGGGGGCTTCCTTCTTGATAATGCCACCCTGTGGGTGCTGTGCATTAGGCTTGGTACTCTTAGATACCATGTTGACACCTTCCACGATAGCGCGGTTCTTCTTAGCATCAATGCTCAAGACGCGACCAGTTTTACCCTTGTCGTCACCAGCGAGAACATAGACAGTGTCGTCTTTCTTTATGTGTAACTTAGCCATTTCTTAAATTGTTTTGCATTGTTTTGGGATTACAGAACTTCGGGAGCCAGAGAGACTATCTTCATGTTAGTGGCACGCAGCTCACGGGCTACGGGGCCAAAGATGCGAGTTCCTCTCAACTCACCAGCGTTGGTAAGCAACACGCAAGCGTTGTCGTCGAAGCGAATGTAAGAACCATCCTGGCGACGGATCTCCTTCTTGGTTCTAACGACCACAGCACGCGATACTGTACCTTTCTTAATATCACTCGAAGGGATGGCGTTCTTAACGGTAACGACAATCATGTCGCCCACCGAAGCGTAACGGCGTCCGGTACCTCCAAGCACGCGAATGCACAGGACCTCCTTTGCACCGCTGTTGTCGGCAACTGTTAATCTGCTTTCTGCTTGAATCATAATTACTTAGCTTTTTCGATTATTTCAACTAATCTCCATCTCTTGGTTTTGCTCAGAGGGCGAGTCTCCATCAGGCGCACGGTGTCGCCAATGTTGCACTCGTTCTTCTCGTCGTGAGCGTGATATTTCTTTGTCTTGTTGACAAACTTTCCGTAGATTGGGTGTTTCTCTTTGTACTTCACTGTAACAGTGATAGTCTTGTCACCCTTGTTGCTTGAGACAACCCCAATTCTTTCTTTTCTTAAATTTCTCTTCTCTTCCATGTTATGGATGTTGTTAAATTTGGGGATTACTTATTAATTTTGAGTTCACGAGCGCGGAGCTCGGTTTTCATGCGTGCGATGTCTCGACGGTCGAGTGTAATCTTGGCTGGGTTGTCGAGGGGCGAGATCGAGTGCTGAATCTTGAGCTGCACATAATCCTTCTCGGCTTGCTCCAGGCGGTCTTTGAGTTCCTTGTCGGTCAACTCTCTCAATTCTTTATTCTTCATAATTAATTGTCGTTATTTTTTTTAAGATTACACATTCTGTGATGGATCGTAGTCGTGACGAACGATGAACTTAGTGGGGATTGGAAGCTTTTGAGCTGCCAGGCGCAGAGCCTCTTTAGCAATCTCATAGCTAACGCCGTCAACCTCAATCAGGATGCAGCCTGGGAAGACGGGAGCAACATATCCAGCCACGTCACCTTTACCTTTACCCATGCGCACGTCGGCAGGCTTGCGGGTGATAGGCTTGTGTGGGAAGATGCGTATCCAAATATTACCCTCGCGCTGCATGTAGCGTGTCACAGCCACACGGGCAGCCTCAATCTGGTGAGCGGTGATCCATTTCGACTCGAGAGCCTTGATGCCAAATGAGCCAAAAGACAACTGGCAGCCTCTCTTGCTGTACTGACGCACCTTACCATCGGAGGGTCTTCTGTATCTTAAACGTTTTGGTTGTTGTAACATTTTCTTGTCTTGTTAAAAAATCAATTAATGATTAACGGTTGCTTTTACGGTTGCGGAAACCACCACGGCGGTTGCCACCACCCTGACGACGGTCGTTGCTGCTGGCGAAGTTAGGAGCAAGGTCTTTCTTGCCATAAACCTCACCACGGCATATCCACACCTTCACGCCAATGAGACCCACCTTGGTGAGCGCTGGCACGAGTGCGTAGTCGATGTCGGCACGCAGAGTGTGCAGTGGAGTGCGGCCTTCCTTGAACATCTCGGAGCGAGCCATCTCGGCGCCGTTGAGGCGTCCACTCACCTGCACCTTGATGCCCTCGGCGCCCAGGCGCATGGTAGAGGCGATAGCCATCTTCACAGCGCGGCGGTAGGCAATCTTGCCCTCAATCTGGCGAGCGATAGTGCTGGCCACAATCTCGGCGTCGAGCTCGGGGCGCTTCACCTCATAGATATTGATTTGAACATCCTTGCTGGTGAGCTTCTTGAGCTCTTCCTTGAGGTTGTCAACATCCTTGCCACCCTTGCCAATGATTTGACCGGGGCGAGCGGTGCAGATGGTGATGGTCACCAGCTTGAGAGTTCTCTCGATTACGATGCGCGACACGCTAGCCTTAGCCAGACGCACGCTGAGATACTTGCGTATTTTGCTGTCTTCGAGCAGAGTATCTCCATAATTACTGCCACCAAACCAGTTGGAGTCCCAACCGCGGATGATGCCTAAACGATTGCTGATTGGATTTACTTTCTGTCCCATATCAAAATTATGCGTCTTGTTGTTGGTTAATAGTGTCGAGATAGATAGTCACGTGGTTAGAACGCTTGCGGATGCGGTAGCCGCGTCCATGATCTGCTGCACGGAGGCGCTTGAGCATTGGAGCGCAATCTACGAAGATCGACTTGATGTAGAGCTCACCGTCTTCGGCTTTCTTACCATTCTTCTGCTCCCAGTTAGAGATAGCGCTCTTGAGCAGCTTCTCTACGTCGGCAGCAGCCTGCTTATTAGAAAAATGAAGGAGACCCAGGGCCCTGAAGGCTTCCTGTCCGCGCACCATGTCGGCCACGAGTCTCATCTTGCGAGGAGAGCTGGGCACGTTCTTGAGCCTTGCGCTGCACTGCTCACGGCGGGCTTCCTTGATTTTGTTGGCTGATTCTCTTTTTCTTTTACCCATTGTATTTTAATTCTTTTTTTGTCAATGAATGTTCCCGGGTCCTAATTACTTGTTGTTGCCGCTGTGTCCACGGAAGGTGCGAGTAGGAGCAAACTCTCCCAGCTTGTGGCCTACCATGTTCTCGGTTACGTAAACGGGAATAAACTTGTTACCATTGTGCACTGCGATAGTGTGACCCACGAAGTCGGGCGAAATCATGCTGGCGCGAGACCAAGTCTTTACCACGGCCTTCTTTCCGCTCTCGTTCATAGCGTCAATCTTCTTCTCGAGCTTGACACAGATGTAAGGACCTTTTTTTAATGATCGACTCATAGTTTAAACTTTAATCAAATTACTTCTTTCTTCTTTCAATAATGTACTTAGAAGATGCCTTCTTAGGAGCACGGGTCTTAAGTCCCTTGGCATAGATGCCAGTGCGTGAGCGTGGGTGACCACCTGATTGACGGCCTTCACCACCACCCATTGGGTGGTCAACAGGGTTCATGACAACACCACGGTTGTGAGGACGGCGACCCAGCCAGCGCGAGCGTCCGGCCTTACCCGACTGCTCAAGAGCATGGTCGCTGTTGCCAACCACACCCACTGTAGCGCGGCATGCTGCAAGTATCTTGCGAGTCTCACCCGAAGGTAATTTGATGATAGCGTAGGTGCCCTCACGCGAGGTGAGCTGGGCAAAGGTGCCTGCGCTGCGAGCAATGCGTGCTCCCTGGCCGGGACGCATCTCGATGTTGTGAATTAAAGTACCAACAGGAATGTTACTTAGTGGAAGCGCGTTTCCCACTTCGGGGGCCACGTTCTCACCGCTTTCTACCATATCGCCCACGTTGAGTCCGTTAGGAGCGATGATGTAAGCCTTAAAGCCATCTACATAGTAAAGCAGCGCAATGCGAGCCGAGCGGTTAGGATCGTACTCTATCGACTTTACGCGAGCTGGCACACCGTCTTTATTTCTCTTGAAGTCGATGATACGATAGCGACGCTTGTGGCCACCACCACGGTAATAAGAGGTGCGGTGACCCTCGTTGTTGCGACCGCCAGTCTTGCGCAGTCCGACTGTAAGAGACTTCTCTGGTGTAGTGCTTGTGATGTTGTCAAATACACCAATAATCTTGTGTCTTTGCCCCGGTGTTGTGGGCTTGAATTTTCTTACTGCCATTTTATTAATTATAAGTTGCTATAGAAATCAATAGTTTGTCCTTCGGCAAGGGTTACGACAGCTTTCTTGTAAGCTGCTGTAGCGCCGCGCTGGATGCCGGTGCGAGTGTAACGCTGTTTCTTCTTGCCGTCGTAGTTCATAGTCTTAATCTCAACCACCTTAACGTCATAGAGCTCCTCGATCAAGTCGCGGATCTGATATTTGTTAGCCTCGGGAGATACCTTGAACGAAAAACGGTTAGTCTTCTCGCTGATGGCGTTAGCCTTCTCGCTTACGATAGGAATGATTTGAATATCCATTGTTGTTATATCTCTCCTTAAGATGATTAAAATTTGTTCATAACTTCGATGCTACTCTCGGTAACAATCATAGCACGGTTGTTGAGCACGCAATAAGTGTTGAGGTCGCGGGCGGTATAGACCTGAGCGGTCTCCACATTGCGGGCCGACATATACACGTTCTTCTTGATGTCCTCAAGAACGAGGAGCACCTTCTTGCCGTCGAGGTTCAGAGCCTTGGTGATGGCTACGAAGTCCTTAGTCTTGGGTGCTGCGAAATCGAAGTCCTCTACTACTACGATCTGGTTGTTTTGAGCCTTGTAGGTGAGTGCCGAGCGGCGAGCAAGGTCTTTAACCTTCTTGTTGAGCTTAGTGTAATAGTTGCGGGGACGTGGACCGAAGACACGACCTCCACCGTGGAACAGAGGCGACTTGATGTCACCGTGGCGTGCGCCGCCACCGCCCTTCTGGCGTCCGAGCTTCTTGGTAGAGCCCATAATCTCACTTCTCTCCTTTGACTTGTGTGTGCCCTGGCGCTGGTTGCCCAGATATTGTTTCACACTCAGGTAAACGGCATGCTCGTTAGGCTCGGCGATAGCAAACACCTCGTCGTTAAGAGTCACCTTCTTACCTGTATCCTGACCATTAATGTTATATACTGCTAGTTCCATAGTTTACTTCAAGATTGAAATGATTGAACCTTTGCTACCTGGAACCGAGCCCTTCACGATGAGAAGGTTGTTCTCAGGCAAAATCTTAATAATCTCAAGATTTTGAACAGTAACTCTCTCATTACCCATTTGTCCGGCCATGCGCATGCCCTTGAACACTTTAGCTGGGTAAGAACATGCACCGATAGAACCGGGTGCACGGAAGCGGTCGTCCTGACCGTGGGTCTTCTGGCCTACGCCACCAAAACCGTGGCGCTTCACTACGCCCTGGAATCCTTTACCCTTGGAGATTCCAATCACGTCAACATAGTGGTCGTCATTGAAGAATTCAACGGTGAACACGTCACCCATGTTGTACTCACCTTCAAAACCTTTGAACTCGGCCAAGTGTCGTTGTGGCTTTACTCCAGCCTTCTTGAAGTGACCTGCCTCGGGCTTGGTAGTGTGCTTGTCCTTCTTCTCGATGAAGCCAAGCTGCAAAGCCTCATAGCCGTCTTTTTCAACAGTTTTCACTTGAGTAACTACACAAGGACCTACTTCGATAACAGTGCACGGCACGTTCTTGCCGTCGGCACTGAAAACGGATGTCATTCCGATTTTCTTTCCTAATAATCCTGGCATTTCTCTTAAATTTTAAAAATTACTTACTTTTAATCACTGTGGATTGGTTAATAAATGCTTGGTGCGATGCGATTGTCACTACACCTTGATCTCAACTTCTACGCCGCTGGGCAGCTCAAGCTTCATCAGGGCGTCAACGGTCTTGGCTGTTGAGCTGTAGATGTCGATGAGACGCTTGTAGGCACTCAGTTGGAACTGCTCGCGCGACTTCTTGTTAACGAAGGTCGAGCGGTTTACAGTGAAGATGCGCTTGTGAGTGGGCAGGGGTATAGGACCGCTAACCACGGCGCCAGTGCTCTTAACTGTTCTGACAATCTTCTCGGCCGACTTGTCAACCAAGTTGTGATCGTAAGATTTTAGTTTAATTCTGATTTTTTGGCTCATATTTGTTTAAAAATAAAGTTATTTCAGTAAATCTACTCTACCACCCACTTGCTCGAGCACCTTCTTGGCTATTGTGGTGCTCACTTGCGCAAAGTGAGAGAACGACATTGTGGAAGTGGCGCGGCCCGATGTGATGGTTCTCAAGGCAGTCACATAGCCAAACATCTCGGCCAGCGGGGCCGTTGCTTTGACGATGCGGCAGCCGGTGCGGCTGGTCTCCATGCCCAGCACCTGGCCACGGCGCTTGTTGAGGTCGCCTATCACGTCGCCCATGTTCTCCTCGGGAGTCACCACCTCTACCTTCATGATTGGCTCCATGAGCACAGGACCTGCCTGGGCGCAAGCGCGACGGAAGGCCTGGATGGCGCAAATCTCAAACGAGAGCTGGTCGCTGTCAACGGGATGGTAGCTGCCATCGATAACGGTGACCTTGAGGCGCTCCACGGGGAAATTGGCAAGCACGCCGTTCTTCATGGCGGTGGTGAAGCCTTTCTGGATGGCGGGGATATACTCCTTGGGGATGTTTCCGCCCTTCACCTCGTCGATGAACTGGAGGCTGCCCTCGAAGTCGTCGTCGGCAGGCTCCACGCGGCAGATGATGTCGGCAAACTTGCCACGACCACCCGTCTGCTTCTTGAACACCTCACGCAGCTCCACGCTCTTGGTGATGGCCTCCTTGTAGCTAACCTGTGGCAAGCCCTGGTTGCACTCCACCTTGAACTCACGGCGCAGGCGGTCGATGATGATGTCGAGGTGAAGCTCACCCATGCCGCGGATGATGGTCTGGCCGGTCTCCTCGTTGGTCTCCACCTGGAAGGTGGGGTCCTCCTCGGCGAGCTTCTGCAAGCCCACGCCCAGGCGGTCGAGGTCGTTCTGAGTCTTTGGCTCCACGGCGATGCCTATCACGGGCTCGGGGAAGTCCATAGCCTCAAGCACGATGGGGCGGCGCTCATCACACAGGGTGTCGCCGGTGCGCACATCCTTGAAGCCCACTCCAGCGCCAATGTCGCCACACCCGATGGTCTCCATGGGGTTCTGGTGGTTGCTGTGCATCTGGAACAGGCGCGAGATGCGCTCCTTCTTGCCCGAGCGGGAGTTGAAGACATAGCTGCCAGCGTCGATCTGTCCCGAATACACGCGGAAGAACACCAGTCGTCCCACATAGGGGTCGGTGGCAATCTTGAACACCAGCGCGCACATGGGCTCCTCAAAGAGGGGGCGGCGAGCCTCCACCTTGTCGGGGTCGTCGATGGCGTGACCGGTAACCTCGCTGGCATCCTCGGGGCTGGGGAGGTAGGCGCACACTGCGTCGAGCAGCGGCTGCACTCCCTTGTTCTTGAACGAGCTGCCGCACAGCATTGGCACGATTTCCATCTGCAATGTGGCGTTGCGCAGCGCGCTCTTAATCTCGGCCTCGGTGATGGTGGTGGGGTCGTCGAAGTATTTTGCCATCAGGTCGTCGTCAAACTCGGCGATCTTCTCGAGCATCTCGTCGCGGTACTGCTGGCACTCGTCGAGCATGTTGGCAGGAATGTCCTCTACCGAGTACTCTGCGCCCATGGTCTCGTCGTGCCAGTAGAGCGCTTTCATCCTCACCAGGTCAACGACGCCCTTGAAGTTCTCCTCGGCGCCGATGGGCAACTCGATGGGGCATGGGTTGGCGCCCAGCACGTCGTGCAGCTGGCGGGCTACCTCCAGGTAGTTAGCGCCGGCACGGTCCATCTTGTTGACATAGGCAATGCGTGGCACGTTATACTTGTCGGCCTGACGCCACACTGTCTCGCTCTGAGGCTCCACGCCTCCCACGGCACAGAACGTGGCGATGGCACCGTCGAGCACTCGCAGCGAGCGCTCCACCTCTACGGTGAAGTCAACGTGTCCCGGGGTGTCGATAAGGTTGATTTTGTACTTCTTGTCGTCATAGGTCCAGAAAGCTGTGGTAGCGGCCGAAGTGATGGTGATGCCACGCTCCTGTTCCTGAACCATCCAGTCCATAGTAGCGGCACCATCATGCACCTCACCAATCTTGTGGGTGAGGCCAGTGTAGAACAATATGCGCTCTGAAGTAGTGGTCTTACCGGCATCAATGTGAGCCATGATGCCGATGTTGCGTGTCATCTTCAGGTTGTCGTCAGCTTTCATCTTCTATGATTCCTTTTTTTCAATTAAAACCTGAAGTGAGCAAAAGCACGGTTAGCCTCGGCCATGCGGTGCATGTCCTCCTTGCGCTTGAAGGCGCCACCCTGCTCATTGTAAGCATCCATAATCTCGGCAGCGAGCTTGTCGGCCATAGTCTTGCCGCCGCGCTTGCGTGCGAAGTTGATCATGTTCTTCATCGATATAGACTCCTTGCGGTCGGGGCGAATCTCGGTAGGAACCTGGAATGTAGCGCCACCGATGCGGCGAGATTTAACCTCCACCTGAGGGGTAATCTTCTCGAGTGCCTCTTTCCAAATCTCAAGAGGAGCTTTCTCTACATCGTTCATCTTGCCACCCACGAGGTCGAGGGCGCTGTAGAAGATGCGGTAAGAAGTGTTCTTCTTACCATCCAACATTAGGTGATTGACGAATTTCGAAACTCGCACGTCACCGAACTTAGGATCGGGCAAAATGATCCTTTTCTTTGGCTTAGCCTTTCTCATTTTTTCTTAATGTAATTGTAGTTTTTGTCCGCTTGGTTGTTTGCTTCTTTGTTCTTCAACGGCCGACTCTTCGGTCCATTTACTCAACCCAAATAAATCAATCCAATAATCAAAAACTAAGTTTCTAAATTTTTTGTCTTTTTAGTAAAAATTGGTCTGCTCTTTACTTCTTGGCGGCCTTAGGACGCTTAGCGCCATATTTTGAGCGGCGCTGGGTGCGGCCTGCCACGCCAGCAGTGTCGAGGGTGCCACGCACGATGTGGTAACGAACGCCGGGGAGGTCTTTCACACGGCCACCGCGAACCATCACGATGGAGTGCTCCTGAAGGTTGTGACCCTCGCCGGGAATGTAAGAGTTCACCTCTTTACCGTTAGTTAATCTCACGCGTGCTACTTTGCGCATTGCCGAGTTTGGCTTCTTGGGGGTGGTGGTGTAAACACGCACGCACACGCCACGACGCTGTGGGCAAGAATCCAAAGCAGGCGACTTGCTGGTAGTCTCCAGTGAAGTGCGACCTTTTCTTACTAATTGCTGAATTGTTGGCATCTTAGTTTAGTTTTTTACTTTGTTTGAAAATTTAATTATTACTTAGCTTCTAAAATGCCCTTTGGGAATTGCGCAGTCCTATTCATCTCTCACTAAATCAGTGATTTAGCCAAAGCAACAGGACGCTTTTTGCCCAAAAAGCGATGCAAAGTTACTAACTAATCCTCTAATAACCAAATGTTTTTATCCCTCAAAAGTCAGCATTTCACCCCTTTAAATATAATGTAAACTCCCCGAAACCACCTAACTAGGTAGATTTCAGGGAGTTTGCAAATATTGGATTTTTTCTCAGAATCCTAAAGATTTAACTTTATTTAACCTTACACCCTCTTTATCCTTCTCGCTGAGCAGCCTCTGTGCCGGGTCTATCTGCCAGTCGATGCCCAGGTCGGGGTCGTCATGGGCTATGGTCATCTCGCTCTGGGGGGCATACACGTTATCAACCTTATACTGGAACTGAGCCACGTCGCTCAGCACCACAAAGCCATGGGCGAAGCCGCGGGGAATGAACAACTGCTCGCCGTCCTCATGCGAGAGCTCCACAGCCACATGCTTGCCCCAGGTGGGGCTGCCCGAGCGCAGGTCGAGCGCCACGTCGAGCACACGCCCCTGCGACACCCTCACCAGCTTGGCCTGGCTGAACTCGCCGCGTTGCAGGTGCAAGCCACGCAGCACGCCGCGGCGCGAGAGCGACTCGTTGTCTTGAACAAAGCATACCTTGCCCACATGAGCCTCAAACTCCTGCTGCTTCCACGTCTCGCTGAAGTAGCCTCGGCTGTCGCCGTAGCGCTGTGGCTTGATGAGCCACACTCCCTTGATGTCTAATTCTTGAAATTCCATCTCTTAATGTTGCGTGCAGCCGTCATTAATCGGTCACACCTTATTATTATATATAAGCAGGTTATAAAATCGATAACCGCTGCAAAGTTACAAAACTTTTAGCACCTCACCTTTAGCACATGACAAAAAAGTTAAAAAATATTCCTAGACAGCTGAGTCCACTTTAAAAAATAAAAGCACACGAATTAAACTAATTACAACGAATTATATTTTGTTGATATTCAGCTTGATGGGTTTGTCTTCTTTTGTTATTTTAGTTGTTATTCAGTTGAGTGAGCTGTTTATATAACGCTGATATTGAGGTTGTAATCTCATTTTAGAAACTTGAGTGTCGGTAGTGCCAAAAGCAAGCAAAACTAATAATTAAAGCCCTTATTTTTCAGTAGCAAAAAAAATTAGTTTAATTCGCATAATTCGCCGTTGAAGAATTGCGTAGAAAAAATTAGTAAAATTCGCATAATTCGCCGTTAAAGAATTGCGTAGAAAAAAATAGCAAAATTCGGGGACACCTGCAAAAACCTGTGTTAGGATTGAGACATTGGGCATCGAAGATGCAGGGCGGGTCGGAGACCCGACTTCAATCGCAAGACCATGCAACCACGAAGTGCTCGGGGAGATTCAAAAGCCATAGTCGCACGAAGTGCGGTGGGCGGTGCCCGAAGGGCATTTGAACTCGACCCAACATTGAACCCCAAAGGGGTTCGCAGCTTGGTCCCTGCTGAATCTTACGAAAAGTGCCTCGAAGAGGAACTTCCACCACAGGCTTTTCATGTGAGCCTATGAAACAATGGGGTCAGACCCCGATGTTTCATAAGACAAGTCGGAGACTTGGCGGTGTGCGAAGCACATTGTGCGCTCCAGCTAGGAGAGCTGGGGCGCACTGTGTGTCAAACGGTGCATCTAATGCTGCACGTCGCAAGATGTGCAGTAGTTAATCGAGCTACCTAGGTGAACATGAAATCTCGCCACCGGTGCGCTCGCTAACGCGAAGCATTGATTTTGAAAGAAAAACTTGGCACTTGTAGAAAAAAACGCTACTTTTGCAGCCTGAAAATCACAAAACGCACACACTATGAGCAACATAATTTTCTTCGACGACAATGAGGTGCGCCGCAACCTGCTGCCACTCACCTACACACGCCCCACCGCCATGCTGCGCTGCGGCATCACCACCATCGCCAGCAAGTGGAAGGCCGCTATTGGCGACGAGAAGATGACCTACTCGTTCCTTACCACTCCCTACCTGAAGAAAAAGTTCCCTCTCATCGCACGACGCGCTAACCTGATGATTGCCGGCCATGTGCTGCCTAACGACACGCTGGTGCAGCAGGTGCTCGCCCTCAAGAGCGGCGAGGCGCTGATGCTCGGCGAGGAGCTGATAGCCTTCCGTGGCGCGGCACGCGACTTCGACAACCGCCACTTCACACATGTGACACACCCCACCACTAAGCCCATCATGCTGCACTACCCCTACGACATCTTTGAGCAGAACGCCGCGGCCATGGCACTCGACTTTGAGCGTCTCACCGCCGGCCGCAAGTCGCAGCCCATCTCCAAGTCGTGCACCGTGATTGGCGACAAGGAGAGGATATTCATCGAGCCGGGAGCTAAGGTGGAGGGAGCATTTCTCAACACCACCGAGGGACACATCTACATTGGCGCCGACGCCGAGGTGATGGAGGGATGCTGCATCAGGGCACCATTTGCCGCTTGCCGTCATGCCGTGGCTAAGATGGGATGCAAAATCTATGGCGCTACCACCTTCGGACCCTATTGCAAGGTGGGCGGCGAGGTGGCCAACGTGGTGATGCAGGGCTACAGCAATAAGGCTCATGATGGCTTCCTGGGCAATGCCGTGATTGGAGAGTGGTGCAACATTGGCGGCGGCACAACAGCCAGCAACCTAAAGAATGACTACAGCGAGGTGAAACTCTGGAACTATGCCAGCAAGAGGTTCATGCGCACCGGGCGCCAGTTCTGCGGGCTGATCATGGGCGACCACTGCAAGACGGGCGTCAACTGCATGATAAACACTGGCACGGTAATGGGTGTGGGCGTGAACCTGCACGGAGCGGGATTCCCACGGCCCTTCGTGGGGTCGTTCCTCGAGGGCAGCGACATGGCAGGCTTCAAGAACGTGAAGCTCGACGCTTTCTTCGCCACTGCCGAGCGCGTGATGTCGCGACGCGGCATAACACTCACCGACGCCGACCGCACCATCTACGAAGCAATCTACAACATCCGCGACAAGTACAAGTAACGGCTTATACACCCTCATCCAACGGCGAATTTTGCGAATTTTACTAATGGCTGACGCACTCTCTTTCAACGGCGAATTTTGCGAATTTTACTAATGGCTGACGCACTCTCTTTCAACGGCGAATTTTGCGGATTTTACTAATGGCTGACGCTCTCTCTTTCAACGGCGAATTTTGCGAATTTTACTAATTTTTTCTACGCAATTTTCCTACGGCGAATTTTGCGAATTTTACTAATTATTAAATTCTGACTATTTATAGTTTAGCTATTGTTTTATGGATGCTTTAATTTTTAAAGAAGAGTCATTCAAGATAGTTGGTGCAGCTATGGAGGTTCATAGGGTTTTAGGGTGCGGGTTTTCTGAGCCTGTTTATCAAGACGCTCTGGAATTAGAGTTCAAAGCACGCAACATCCCATACGAACGTGAAAAGACGTTCTATATTGACTACAAGGGCAATCAGCTAAATAAGTATTATCGAGTTGATTTCCTTTGTTATGATAAAATCATTGTTGAAACTAAAGCTGTATCCACACTAGATGAAGGCCACATGGCACAAATCTACAATTACCTTAAAGCTTCAAACATGAATTTAGGAGTTCTCATAAACTTCGGCCAACCAAGCCTTGAGACAAAACGAATTCCATGCACTACCAAATGGGCACAACAATAACACAAAAACGCTACTAAATAAACAATAAAATAATCACCCAAATTCGCCGTAAAAAAAGTGCGCGGCAGCCAATTAGCTAAATTCGCAAAATTAGCCGTAAATAAAGTGCGCGTCAGCCAATTAGCAAAATTCGCTAAATTAGCCGTAAATAATTAGCCGAAAAAGAGTGTGCGGCAGCCAATTAGCAAAATTCGCTAAATTCGCCGTAAATAATTAGCCGAAAAGAATTAGCCGAAAAGAATTAGCCGAAAAGAATTAGCCGAAAACGTTCGCCGTTAGAAGTCCAGGCCCAGGCTCAGGAAGAAGTAGAGCTTGTGGGTGTGGCTGTTCCAGCCCAGCGAGCAGCCCAGCGGGCCGGCGAAACCGCTGTCGTAGGAATATCCCAGCTGCACACCCCACAGCGGCGTGCGGTCGAAAATCTTGCCCAGGTCATTATTATGCTCGGCCACTGAGCCGTCAAGCAGCAAGAAATGGCGGCCCGTGATGCGCTGCTGCACGCGCAGCGAGGCGCTGACGAACTTGCTGTCGAAGAACTCGGCGTGACCAAACCCCGCCTGTGGCAGTTGCTGGCGGAAATACTTGCCACGCATCATGCCACCCGCCACATTGGCGGCGGTAATGGGCTGGTCGTCGCCAAAGAGCAGACGCCCCTGCACCTGCGGGCGCAGGTGGGTGCTGGGCGAGAGGGCAAAGGTAAGCTGACACATCGCCGTCACGGCATGGATGCCGGCATGACCCTTCCACTGCGCAAAGTTGTCGGTCACATACTCATATCGTGCCTCGGCACGCAAGCCACGACGCGTGAAGTAGCGCCGGTCCTCATTGTTGTAGCGCAAGCCCACATGATAGTTGAAGTAATGCTCATTCACAGGAAACGTGATGGTGCTGTGCTCGTTCCACATGCCCTTGAAGAAATGGTAATGCTCCCACCCCACCCCAATCTCGAAGTCGAAGTTCATCTCATCGAGCTGCAGCAGTTTCACGTTAGCATTCTGATAGATGAGCGAGAGGTTATTGCTGCGATGCCCCTGGGTGAAGAGGTCAAAATATTTATACCAGAACTCATAGCTCACTCCCATCTTGCGGAAGGTGCGAGGCTCTATGTCAAAGCCCAGGCGCAGCATCGAGCGCAGTCCCAGGCGTGCCACCAGGTCGAGCTCCTTGTCAACCTTGCCGCCCATGAAGTAGCGCCCCCTGAGCTTTAGGCACACAAGGTCCTCGGTGTCGAAGCGCGCACCCAGCGACGCTTCTATAGTGTTGTCATTATGCACATCGATAAGCCCCTCCTCCTCGTCGTCGAGGCTAGGAGGCAGCGTGCTCATGTCGCGCAGATGCAGGGTGTAGTCGCCATTAGGATTCACCCCCGCCAGCACCTTCAAGGTCTTGATAGAGTCGAGCTTCTCGCGGGTGGCCTTCTCGCCGCGCATCATCAGCGAGTCGAGAGCCCTACGGCTAAAGCTGCCACTGGTGTAGCCGCGCACCGGCACCTTGATGAGCACGTCGCAATATTTCTCATTCTCACGGGCACGGCGGCTCACGTCGCTGCCTGCCGAGCGCTCCATCACGTCCATGAGCTTGCGATACTGCACGTCGGCACCCAAGCCAAGCTCAAACTTCACGCCTATCACAATGTCGGCACCCAGCTTGCGCGCCACATCGGCAGGGAAGTTGTTTTTCGCGCCACCATCCACAAGCACCATGTCGTCGATGTGCATGGGAGTGAACACTCCCGGTATCGACATGCTCGCCCTGATGCTCTTCACCAGGTAGCCGCTAGTGATATCCACCTCGCTGTCGGTCACCAGGTCGGTGGCTACGCAGGCAAACTGGCGCGGCAGGTCGGTGAGGAAGTTGATACTGTCGGTGTGGCCATGCAGGTAGTGAGCAAAAGCCCGCTGCACATTAGTGCCACGAATCACGCCGCCGGGCTGCGGGTCGATGCCCGACCCCACATAGAAGTCACGGCCATAGATATAGGTGTTGCGAGCATGGCGGTCGCTGAGCGTGAGGCGGCTCTGGTCGTCGCGGTCAAGGAAAAGCTCGGTCCAGTCCATGGTGCGCAACATCGTGGCGATGTCGGCACTGTTGTAGCCCACGCTATATAGCGCGCCCACTATGCTGCCCATGCTGGTGCCCACCACCATATCCACGGGTATCCCCGCCTCCTCAATCACCTTGAGAGCACCCACATGAATGGCACCCAGGGCGCCACCGCCACTGAGCACCACCGCCACCTTCTTGCGCTGGCCAGAGTTGAGATTAGCAACTTGCGATTTCACGCTATCGGGCTCAGTGACTTGCGCCACAGCGGGCAAAATCATGAGCCATGCAAGCAATATAAAAAATAATTTCTTCTCCATTGGGTCGCAAAATTACATAATAATTCACTTTTCACCAAAAATTACCACATTTTACTCAAGAAATGCGATTAAGCTAGACAAAGCTTAACCTCACTTAAAGCCTTGCGAGCGTGAGCATTCTATCAAAAAACAGTGGCGGAGGGCACTGCTGCTGTCGCAGTTCTTCTCCGCCACTTTTTAGCGTGACTAATTTTTTAAAAAGATGTTACTTCACCTCGGCCTCGGCGGGCTTGAGCTTGAAGCTGTCGAGCATACCCTTGATGACGGGGTCCTTGATGTCGTAGCCAAACACCTAGTTTCCAAGCAAGATGTTATAAACAGCCGTGATGTCGCTTGATGTAATAGTGTTATCACCATCTTGGTCACCGTTAACGATATCCGAGTTGTCGCTGTTAAGCAAGTAGTTGTAGAGCGCGGTAATGTCGGAACTGGTTACCGAGCCATCACCGTTCACATCGCCTGGCATGGCTGGATTGGGAGGTGTGCCAGGCATAATTTCAATCTCTCCCCAGTACATGCCATTGCTGCCGTTAGCACAAATCTCACCGTAATCATCAACATGCCCTCCCACGGGCTTACTGATGTAGCAATTGTTGAGGGTGAGCGCTGGCGGTGTGCTTATGTAACCATCGGCTAAGTGGATATATGCGTTCTCTATAGTGAGCGCGCAGTCATTGTCCTCGTTTTGAATCTCACCTCCGGGCATTGTGATAGAGCAGTTACGGATGTAGGTTTGGGCAGGTTCGCCTTTCTTATGGGTGAAGTAACCTATGCCCATTTGATTGACACTCGATTCCATCGACAACACGTCATTCTCCACTCCATTGCCTGCGCCTTCAATTGCCACGCCATCACACTCTGTTAAATCTATACCATAGGTGTTGTGATGAGTGATGAGACGGTTGTAACCAGCAATTCTGATTTTCAGCCACTGGATGTCGCTGACGATGACCTGATACTCGTCCTCAATTGTGGCATTGTTCAAAGTCAAGAAGTTATTTGTCTGAAAGTAAGAGACCTTGCCATCGCCCAAGATGTCGTTGCAGTTTTGGGTAGTAACTTGCACGCCGCCAACCTTGAGGTCATAGGTACTGCCTATCTTCACAGTCTTGGCCTCTCCAGCGAAGTGCCTTATCATGGCATAACCGTTCTGTGGCAACACACAATCCCAATAGCCGTCATAAGGCTCCAAGATTTTAATGCCTGGGGCAAACGACATAGTGCCATACACACCATTATCCATATTGAAAGCGTGGTCGATGGCTCCGTAGTCGCTCCAAATCTTCAACGAGCCAGCATTCATTTTATAAGCCACACGATAAACACTGGTTGACCAAATGCCACGGGCCGATTTAATGGTAACATCGGGACCATCAAACTTGTATTGCACGCTATATCGGTTGAAAGCAAAGAAAGCAATATTGGTGGAGGTCATTTTCAGCGATCCATTGCCAGTGAAATCAATAGTCATTGGCTTGGTACTAGCAGCTGTGACATTAATACAGCTGAGTCCATTATCGACATTCTCATTACCTTCTTTTTTAGTTTTGAGTGTGCAATTACCTATCACCTCTATCTCAAGTTCCTCAAGCTGATAGGTCTCAATAATAGTTTTATCGCACAAAATATCGGCATTGTTGAGTGTCAATTTGTAGTTCACAGGATCATAGGCCACACTGCCGCTCTTCAAGTAGCCAGCCTCAGTGAGTTCCTGATTTATAAGCTGATAACTATTCTCATTGTAGGCCTTTCCACAAATCATAACTCCAGCAGCATTAACGCTAATGGCAACAAGTGCAATCAACAAAAAGGTAAAGATTTTCTTCATTTTTTAATTATCTTTTAGGTTATTTCTCAATATTAACGTGCAAATTTACGCATTTTTCTTGAAAAAACAAAATTGCATTAAGGGGTCACCTGAATCAGTTGGCGGTCGCTGAGCGTGAGGCGGCTCTGGTCGTCGCGGTCAAGGAAAAGCTCGGTCCAGTCCATGGTGCGCAACATCGTGGCGATGTCGGCACTGTTGTAGCCTTGCGAGCGTGAGCATTCTATCAAAAAACAGTGGCGGAGGGCACTGCTGCTGTCGTAGTTCTTCTCCGCCACTTTTTTGCGTGACTATTTTTTTAAAAAGATGTTACTTCGCCTCGGCCTCGGCGGGTTTCATCTTGAAGCTCTTGAGCATAGCAGCGATAACGGGATCGGTGAGCTCATAGCCTTGAACCTCAATCGAGATGTTGCCTTCGGGCTTTAATGGAGCTGTCATGTGCGAGATAATGCCACCACCATTGCCGGCAGGCTTAACAATCTTTTGGAACGCGATGCCACCAATGGTCTCTTTCTCAATCTTGGCATTCTCAACCTTGAACGCGCTCTTGAACGTCTCTTGATCTTGCTCAACGGTGTTGCTCTTAAATGGATAAGACTTAATAGTTGCCGAAACCAGACCAATTACGCCCTCGGGACGTACCAATGGCTGAATGCGGAGATAAGAAGAGCCCCTCTGATCCCTACCGGCAGTCTCGCTAACGACATACCAGCCCTCGGGTACGTCAACGCTCCAAGAGGGATTCTCGATTGTCACGGGACCCTTGATGGTGTCTTTCTCGGCCTTGGCCTCAGTTTTCTCGGCATCCTTAGCCTCGCCACTGCCGCTGATGCTGTCACTGCCACTAGTGCTGCCGCTGGTGGTTCCATTGCCTGTGCAGGACGCCATGAGGCCTGCAACGGCAAGCATTAAAAATAACTTTTTCATAAATCGAATCTTCTTGTTAATTACTTAATAGTTATTGCGTTAATAATTTCGTTGAGGTTCTTGAGAAGAACTTCCTTGAGCTCGGCCTTTTCCATTGTGGTGCCGCCAGGTGACACACTTATGGTAACAAAACCGTCGCCCTGCGGTACGATAGCCTCATATTCGGTATCTTTCTCATTGAAGAACACCTTATAGGTCTTGTCGCCAGCAGTGATGTCATCGGTGGGCTTGAAACCATTTTCAGTCAAGTTAGCGGTAATCTTGTCCAGGTCGTAAGAGTCAAAGCCAAGCACAGCGGTAGTGAAGGGGTTTTCACGCAACCTCAAGTTACAAGAATTTCCACCCACAACACGGCTTGTAGGTTTCCATGTTTCAGGCACTTTGAGATTGTAGGCATTAGCGTCAAGCTCCTTCTGCTCCTCGATAGGCACTTCCTCTTCCTGAGCTTGAGAGGCCGACTGCTCCACCGAGGTGCCACTGGCTTTAGACGCGCTTTCACTTGTGCTGCCACTGGTGGTTCCATTGCCTGTGCAGGACGCCATGAGGCCTGCAACGGCAAGCATTAAAAATAACTTTTTCATAACTAGAAATGTTTAAAAATTAGATGTGTTAATAAAAATTGTATTTCGGGAATCGGGGATCGGGGATCGGGGATCGGGGGTCGGGGATCGGAGATCGGGAGTCGGGGGTCGGGGATCGGGAATCGGAGATCGGGGGTCGGGGATCGGGGATCGGGGGTCGGAGGTCGATTCACCATCCACCATCCACCATCCACCATCTTCGATCCCCCATCAACCATCTTCGATTCACCATCCACCTTTAGTTTCCCAGCATGATGTTATACACTATGGTAACATCGGCGGCTGTGATGTTGCCGTCGCCGTTCTGGTCGCCGTTCACAATAGCGCTATCATCATTGTTGAGCAAGTAGTTGTAGAGCGCTGTCACGTCGCCGGCTGTCACGCTTCCGTCGCCATTCACGTCGCCGGGAACGGCAGTTGAGATCTTGGCTATCTCAACATTCTTAGCAAGCGCGCCATTTGCATCAACAACTCCACTATTGGCAACAAACGAACCGCCCACTGGCTTGATAATGCCTATATTACCATTCATGATAAGATTTTGCAGGCTTATCACCGCACCAGTACCGCTCATGGTGCAAATTGCCTCCAAATGAGCATTGTCGCTAACCGAGACAACCGCGCCTGCGCCTGATGTGAGGGCACGACCCTGGAGTGCATAATTCACGCCAAATACATGAACTTTCACGTTTTCGGTCAAATTCAGTGTGGATCCACGCAGCTGGACGCCATTGCCACCAGTTCCAAGTGGTGATATCATGTTCAACTCACCATTGCCAGTTAATGTTGTTGTGCATGAGCTTAGACGCAAACACAAACCATTGGTATAATTATTATAAATGTCGTTGGTGCCAATCAGGTTGATTTCCAAATCATTAATATTACTGATAATAGTAATAGGATTTGTATCATCACCGATGCTCACGTTGTTCATCGTGAGCACGTTGGTGGTGGGGTCGTAGCTCATGGTGCCGTCGCCCAGGATGTCGGCACAGTTGGTGCTGGTCACCGAGTCGCCAAGCACAACGAGGTCATACCTCTCCTCGTCCTGAGGGATGGAGTACAGGTCAATGCCCACGGTATTTAAGTCATTGGTCGCAGTCCTGGCAATTCTCACGTAGGCCTCAGCATTGTTAAAGGCGTGAGGGTAATACATGATCCTGTTAAATTGATTGTTAGCACCATCGAGGATGTAGTCGCTGTTACTGCTGCTGTTACTCAGGTTTCCACCCTCAGCCATGGGCATGATGAGGTTGGTAACGTCGCTCCACGACTGCGCGCCCTGAATGTCGCTTGTGCTTTTTGCAACCTTCAGCGGCACATAGTCGCTGGCCAAGTTATCAACCAGCACGCCGCGGCCGTTGCTTTCCTTGCCGCAGTTCCTGAACACGTTGCCGTTCACCTTCTGGGTGGTGAACACCTTGCGACTGGCATTATAGCCAGTGACGGCATAGAAGTCGCAAGCCGCCTGCATGCTCAGGTGCTCGGGGCAGCTGATGAGCTGCGGGCCACCGGTGTTGCGCAGGTAGGGATGCGTGTAGTACTCGGTTTTCCCGGCGCTGCTGGTCCAGTTGGGCATCACGTCCAGGCGCTCAGCAAGCATATTGAGCGGAACGTAGATCATGGTGCGAGGGGTGGATGTGCCCACATAGAGGGCATCGTCTTCCCACGTCTCGTCGTGGGTGTAGATGGCAGCGATGTTGTCGTTGGTGAAGAACGCCCGGCGGCCTATCTTACGCAGCGACTCGGGCAGCACGATATCGCCCGAGAGGGCAGTACAGCCAGAGAGGGCATACTCGCCAAGCTGGGTGACACCGTGGCTGGTGAGGAAGCCTATGTTGTTGAGTCTTGTGCAATTCATGAAGGCATAGCGAGGAATCACCTTGCTGGGGAAATCGGTGGCAATTTGCACTGCCTGCACATTAGAGCCGGCGAAGCAGCTGTCGCCCAGTGCCGTGCAGTTAAAGATGCGGGTCCAGCCGTCGTAGCAAATTTGGTTGATGTTCACCTGGCTCAGGCCGGTGGCGTAGGCAGGGCTATACACCAGTTTCGATGTCTGGCCGTCACTGTTCACGGTGAAATACTTGCTGTTGCAGTAGATGTCGTAGGCACCGGCCTGCACGCTGGCGGCCTTCGACATCACGCGGCTGTTGTTCTTGAACTGCTGCACGTAGCCCACGGGCACATACAGGTTGAAGCCCGACGGCACATAACCGGTCTCAATTTCTAATTGCCCCCAGTTGAGGAAGAGTCCGTCAGGGTCGGTGCGGTTGTAATACAGGTTCTGCAGCTTTGTCATGCCGCCGAGTGCGCGGTGCAGCTTGGTGATGCTGGAAGGTATCGTCAGCGAGGTGATATTGGTTCCAGCAAAGGCTTGATAGCCTATTTCTTGAAGACCGTAAGGCAGTTCAATCTGCGAGATGGGGGTATTGTAGAAGCAGCGAATGGGGATGCGCTTAATCTTCGACGACAGGCGCACGCTCGAGAGCGCCGTGCAACCCTCAAACTGGCTGCCTGAGCGACGATAGACTTCGGTATCGGACTCGTTTCCTGCGTAACCCGCAATAACGCCGCAGAGCTCTGTAACCGTCTCGGGGATGGTCACGCTGGTGATAGCGGTGTTGTTCCTGAAGGCTTGGCGGTTGACGCTGGTCACGGTGTAGGTAGTGCCTTCATAGGTGATGGTCATCGGGATGCTGATGGCTCCGCTCAACTGACTGGTGGGGAAGATGTCGCCGCACTCGCCACGCACCACCGACGCGGTGCCATGCTCCTTGTCAAGGGTGTAGGGCAGTCCTCCCACCACCACGTCGTAGGCACCCACTTCCACATGGCTGAACTCGCGGAAGAGGTCGCGGTTATGATCACCGGCATAGGTCTCGTGGGTCCAGTTCTGGTCCCAGTAACTGTCGCCGGCGGCAACCCACAGCGTGCAGCTGCTGCGAGGCACTCCATCCCAAGTTCTTTCATCATAATCAATAGGATTCACGCTATTGATAACTAAGTTCTTCAAACCGGTGCAGCCGTCAAACAAATAGGAGCCATAGTAAGTTACTGAACTCGGAATGCGTATGTTTTCTATCGCAGTGGAATAAGCAAATGCGCGAGAATATATATTCTCAACGCCAAAGGGGATGCCTATTGTCAAGCCACTTGCCTTTGTCATGTCGCTAAACGCGCAATTTAAAATCGTTTTCACAGTCTTTGGTATTTGCGGAGCCGATGTGTAGGCGGGAGGGCATTTCACGAGTGCGGTCATATCCTTATTGTAGAGGATGCCGTCTTGTTCGGCAAACGTCGTGCTACCCGAAGCGACTGAGAAACTTGCTAAATTATAACACGCCCAAAATGCGACTGAACTAAGATCGTATAACGTTGCAGGCAAAGTAATTGATGTTATTCCGGTGTTTGCTAACGCCATATATTCTATTATCTTTGCCCCCGACCCGAGTGTGAGATTAGTGAGATTTTGACAACCATCAAAAGCATATTCGTCAAATTTCTCGGCATTGGTGTTCACTGTGGTGAGCGACGGGTGGTTGGCAAAAGCTCTTTTACCGATTTTGCTGCCGGCGGGTGCGTTCGTCCAGGTGAACGACTGCACAGTGCCCTTGTTCATGAACGCGCTGTCGGCAACGGCGGTGATGTTGTAGGTGCGGCCGTCGTCAAGGGTGCCGTTGCTGGGCACGCGTATGGTGCTGCTGCTGGTGGAGCAATCTACGAGCATCATCGCGCCTGGGGTGCTGCCAGTAGCCATTTCGGTCACCACATAGTAGCCGTTGTAGCCCGACCGCTGGTAGTCGTAGGCCATGTTACCCATCTGAATCCAGTAATCCACCTGGCCAGCCACAGTGCTGTTGCCGTGGAAGGCGTTGTAGGCACGATAGGTCGATACAATAAAGGTAATCTGCTTGCCACTGTGGCCCGTTAATGCCGACGCGCTGAACGAGGCGGGCACGCTCTGGCCTGCCATCGCCACCACGATGGGGTTGCCGCTCGAGCCGGCACCGCTCACAATCTGGCTGCCCACATAGTTGATGGAGCTGGGCAGGCGCAGGTTAGTGAGCGCGGTGCAGCCGGCAAACGCCTGCTGACCCACTCGGGTGCAGCCATAGTTCACATACACGCGCTGCAGCGTGGTGTTGCTCACAAACGCCATCGAGCCGATGCGCGTTTGATACACGGTGCCGTTGTAGGTCACGAAACCGGGAATGGTGATGGTCGTCAGCGACGACGCACTGCTGGTCAAGCCGGTCACCTCGGCTTCACCATAACTGATGCGGAACTTAAAGTTACCGCTCTCGAACGATTGCGCCCGGGCCACCGTAGTGCCCAGCAGCGCCATCGCCACTACCAGTAGGTAAAGAATTTTTTTCATAGTCTCTAAATATTAGTTAATAAATTATGTGCATTATCGGGGATCGGAGGTCGGAGGTCGGGGATCGGGGATCGGGGATCGGGAATCGGAGATCGGGGGTCGGGGATCGGGGGTCGGGGGTCGGGGATCGGGGGTCGGAGGTCGGAGGTCGATCCACCATCCACCATCTTCGATCCACCATCTTCGATCCACCATCTTCGATCCCCCATCTTCGATCTACCATCTTCGATCCCCCATCTTCGATCTACCATCTTCGATCCACCATCTTCGATCTACCATCTTCGATCCACCATCTTCGATCCACCATCCACCTTTAGTTTCCAAGCATGATGTTATACACTATGGTAACATCGGCGGCTGTGATGTTGCCGTCGCCGTTCTGGTCGCCGTTCACAATAGCGCTATCATCATTGTTGAGCAAGTAGTTGTAGAGTGCTGTCACGTCGCCGGCTGTCACGTTTCCGTCGCCATTCACGTCGCCAAGAACACCACCAGGCTGACCTGCCTTAATCTCAATTTCACCTTGATAGACATACCAGCTTCCATCAAGCACGATTGAACCATCCCACACAACACCGTTAGCAGGCTTTGCAAGGTAGCAGTTGTTGAGGTTGAGGGTACCACAATTTATGTAGCCGTTTGATGTATAGATATTTGCATTGTCAATAGTGAGTTCTACCGATGCTTTACCATTTGTACAATCAATCGAGCCGCTATAAGCACTTCCGCCGTCATTAATGATTATGGTGACATCCTTGATTGTTGTTGATGCTTTGTTAAGCCTGTCGCAAATTATCTGCATGGCATTTTTGCCCTTTGAGTTGATGGTCACAGTGCCGTTGCCGGTGATGGTCACATTATCGCAATCCATGATATTTATACTTCTATAATTATCCCAGCCATTGGTAATGAAATTCTCACCGTTGAACACTATGGTCAAGCCAGGGATTTCCGACCTCAGGTTATTATTATTTGCTGTGAGATTGGCATTGGTGAGAGTGAGGGTGTTGGTGGTGGCATTGTAGCTGCAAGTGCCGTCGCCCAAGATGTCATTGGCATTGACACTGGTAACTGTCACACCGCCCACTGTCAAGTCGTAGGTCTTAGGACCAACTTCTACCGTGGTGCCGGCAACCAGGTTGCCATTAGTGTCAACAACACCATGAGCAGTTGAGCTCCATGTTGCACCCTCGGGAGCAACGATGGCATAATTGTTAAGGTTGAAAGCCTTGAGTTGGGCTACGCTGGCTGTGTTACCTATCGATAGCACCTTGCCGCCCTCCATGTTGAATGTGCCATTATAAACTGTTGTGGGGCTTGTCACCTTTGAGCCCATGATGCCATAGGTCGCTCCTTGAGCATCAAGGATGCCGTTCTTAACAGTGAGTGCGTTGTCGCACGTGAGCACCACGGCAGCTCCCTGCAATGAGCGCAGGCGCAGGGTGCGGGTGGCAGCATCGGGTTCATAGGTAGCGGGAGCATTGAGCTTCAAGACCGTTCCGGCATAACCCACATTGTTCAGATTGGTGCCTATCGACTTGATTTTAAGACCGTCGATATTGCTCTCGATTAGTGGAATATAAGTGTTGGTGCAATTCACTATGTTGCTACCGAAGCTGTCGAACGTCAGTGTCTTATAACCATCAAATTTTATGGCATTAGCAAACGAGTTGTTGCCAAACAGCTCACTCATGTGGCTCACCAGATAGTCGGTGATGGCCGCGCCCAGGATCTTGATACCGTATGTGTTGCCCACCCAGCCTATCTCGGCACTTGTGGCTTCGCTATTATCAGCAGCGCAAACGTAATACCAGTAACCAGCTTGTCTAATTATCTCACCGTGGCGGAAACCATAGTTGTCGCCACCCGATGTGAATCTATAATATATTGGGGGCACATCATCACCAGCGCCACTGCCAAAACTTATAGCACCTTGAGCTCCTGAGAATTTTGTCACTCCCGACTCATAATTAATCTGTCCAAAGTCACCATAGAAGCCATAACCAATGCTGGCATTGATAGTGAGCAGGGCAGGATCGTTAGGACCAGGGTTTATGTTACCATTGGTAATGGTGAATGTGTAATTGCCACTGCCATTGCCGGCATAAAGCATCGCTATGTTGTGATAAATGCCATTGCGAGTATTAATGGTCAAGTGAGCACCATTATAGAGCCGCAACTTCATGTTGGCCTTGTTGTTATCGATTCCAACCCTTGTATCGCCACCAAATGTGTTGTTACCTGAAAAAGTAACCAGAAGATTATTAATTCCAGGTGCATATACGCTGCCATCAAGGTTGTGATTTCCATTTCTCACTATCGCTGAAGAATAAGGACCAATATTATATTCTATATTGGCATTATAGAATTCGAGATCAGCGTTATCAGGAAGGTATTGTACTGTGCCACTCTTTAGATAGCCTAAGTTTGTCAGTATAGTGGTGAGCTTCGACGCATTGTCGGCATCGACCTGAACACCGCACACATACAGGGGATATTGCTCAGGACCAACGGTGAAGGTTTTTACCGAATTGCCACTACTATTACACATTGTGTACATGTAATCATCTTCACCTATATGACCATTTTCGGGATCTATCACTTTTCGCTTGTTACTTAGGTTCATTGCCGCGATGCCTTCATGCATGCAAGCATACACTGTTCCTGTGGCTTTAAACGTGCCATGGCCGAGCATGTATTGAAATGTGGTGCTACCCAGGCTGCGCACACCGGTGAATCCGTCACAAATGATGGTTGGCGTGCAACTCTCGGTTAGAGTGGTCACCGACACTCCACTGCGATTGGCCGCTGTGATGCCGGCACCGGTGCTGCTGCCGCCGTGCAGCTCAAGAGTGCCATCGCCACTAAATTCAAGTCTGGCGAAATCGCTACAAGCTGTGCCGCCCATGTAGATAGCCGAGCCACCTGAATTAGTGTTGGTGACACTATTTGTACCATTCAAGACTATTTCTAACTGGTCAAGTTCGATGTAAGAGCCTAAGCTACCATTCACGCCCGCCCAAATGACGCCGGTGTTTTTGTTGTAACTCAGCACTGCATTGGTGAGGATTAGTTTCCCTGTGTGATAATCACCTTGCCAGTCGTGTTGAAACTCAACGGTGCCACTCTGGAGCACGCCATTGCTCTGCAGTTGGCTTGTCAAGGTTGACGATGAAGCAGTGTTAAGGGTGTTGAGCTGAACACCGCCAATGTACATCGCAAAGTAATCTGTTGCGCCGGCACTCATTGCCATCAGCACAAATAGAAGTGAGGTTAACAGTTTTCTCATAATTTATCCTGTTTTTGATTAATAATTTCGCGTGAGTCTTGTGCCTGCGATGCATCGCTCGCTTGAGCGTGCCTATGGTCTTGCTCGTGGGCGTGCTTGTGCTCTTGCTCAGCAAATTTGCGCTCAATCATGCGCTCAAGCTTCTTCTCCACCTGCGAATCCACATAGGCTTCAAGCTCGAGCAAGTGGTCAAGATAGTCCATCGCATAACGCATGGCAGCATCGTTATATTTTTTATTTTCAGGCATCAAAAAAAAGTGCTAATTTCACAACTGCAAAATTAGCACTCCCACCCATTTGGGTTGTTATCATTTCGTCAAATTAAATTATCATTTCGTTTAAAAAAGCAGCATTTACAGGGGGTTACAATCAATTTGTTATGAGTTATAGTCGAAATATTACGTTAGCCCCTCTATCGCTGTGCAGCATATTGCGACGGGGTGATGCCAAAGGTGTTCTTGAAGGCGCGCGTGAAATTGGGGGTGTCGTTATAGGCACACAGTCGCGCCACGTCGGCGACATTGAGCTCGGGATGGTTGTCGAGCAAGTGCCGTGCCCTGCGCATCCTTATCACCTGGATAAATGCCTGGGGAGTGTTGCCAGTGATGGCCGAGAGGCGTTGCCTGAACTGGTAAGGACTCAGGTTAAGGCGTGCTGCCACACTTGCCGCATCAATTTGTCCATCACCAATAAGCTCGTTTATCACATTTACTGTGCTCTCAACGAAGTCCTTGTCGGCATCGGTTAAAGAGTCGGTCTCAACTTTCTTGGCATTAGTTGCCATTGCAGCATCATAGTTGAGATGAAGCTGCCGGTACTGCTCTCGCAGCTCGTCGATGTTGGCACTCAGTTGCTCGTTGATGGCATTCTGCCGCTTGTTGCGCCTTCGCATTATCCACCACACGAGGGCTCCTATCGCCAGCAACAACAGCGCCACCGCCACACCTATAAAAAAGACGTTGCGAGTGGTTTTGCGCTGAGCCTCGTTCTCTAGCATGAGCTCATCGTTGGCAAGCTCGGCATTGGCACGGCTCAAGCTCTGGGCAGCCTCGCTGCTGTAGATGCTGTCCTTGAGGGCCTTGTAGCGCTCCATCTCGGCCATAGCAGCCTTGGGGTCGCTGTCCTTGAGAGCATTGTAAAGCCCCAGTCGTGAGTGACTCTCGTTGTAATAGTCCTTGAGCTTGACAAAGATGTCGGCCGCCTCGCGGTAGTATTTCACCGCCTCGGCGGGACGCTTAGTTTGCAGCATCACACCACCCATCTGGTTCAGGGCGATGCCCAGCGAGGGCAGATTGCCGTCGGCACGCAGCTGCGGGATGGCAGCCTCAAGGTTGCTTTGTGCCTCGTCGTAGCGCTTGAGCCACAACAGTGCCGATGCCATGCCCACCTGTCGCATCGCGGCGCTGCTGAGGTCTCCCTGACCCATGTTGATGTCGTAGGCCAGCTTGGCATAGTCGTAGGCCTTTTGCTCGTCGCCTAGAGAGTGGTAAATCTCGTTGGCAGTGCCATAAATAACCGCCATGCGAGTGGGATTGCTGGCTTTCTTGGCATTTTCAATAGCTTTCAAAATGTAGCCCTCGGCAACCTTGGGTTGTCGCGCGCCCATGTAAATCTTGGCAAGCGTGTTGAGGCTTGAGCTCATCATGTCGGGGTCACCACTGCGCCGGTCAAGCTCATAGCACGCCGTGGCATGGACGGCAGCTTCTTTGTAGTTGGCAAGGCGAATGAAGATAGCCCCCAGCAGGTTCTCGCAGTCGCCCTCCACAATGCGGTTGTTACCCGTTTTGCAATGCGGCAGCGCCTTGAGGCCGTAGTCGCGCGCCAGCTCAAACTGCTGCTGGTCGTAGTACCACTCGGCAGCCCAGTACCACACCTGCTGACGCAGGGTGTCAGGGTGAGTGTTGGCAGTGAAACTGAGTAGTTCATCGGTAAACTTCTCATTGTCAAGTTCCTTAAAAAAGGCATTGGCATTATTAACGTTTTGGTCTCCATCAAAATTCTTGATGAGTTGGTCCACACTAGCGGCAAGAGACGATAAGGCCCACGCCAGCATCAATGCCACAAGAATAAATCTAAAAGCTTTGTGATTAGTCATTTTATTAAGAACACTGTGATAATTCCTTAGTTTTATTTGGCAAAATTAAGCATTTTCTCCCATTTTGCCAAATAATCGCCATGCCCACTTTGGCACGAAATTTGCAATTATCACAAAAAAAACATAACTTTGTAGCGAGAAAAAATAATATTACAATGGAAACAATTGAATATACCGAAAATGTACAACTTACTGTACCAACTAATGACATCAGTTTTCTTCGCTCCATCGCTAAAAGGATGGGGTGGGTAGTAAAACGCCCCAGAAAAAGTGGTATAGAAAAAGGAATGGAAGACATCCGTAAGGGAAACGTCTTTCATGCAAAGGACTCAGAAGATCTAATAAAGCAAATATTAGGTTGATATGTACGAATTAATCTATACTGGGCAGTTTAAGAAATCATTAAAGAAATGTGCTAAGCGTGGACTAAACATCCAAGCTTTGGTTGAGGTTCTTAATATTTTGCAAGAAAAAGGAGAATTGCCTCCTATATATCGACCTCATAAGCTATCAAGCGATTACAGTGGATGCTGGGAATGTCATATCCAACCAAACTGGTTACTGATTTGGGAACAAGACGACAATCAACTAAGACTCATTCTCATCGACACTGGCACTCATGCTGATCTATTTTAAAAATCAAAAATCAACACATCTTCTATAACACAAATGAAAGTAGCAATCGTTGGCGCCAGTGGCGCTGTGGGACAAGAATTTATGCGTGTGCTCGACGAGCAGAATTTCCCTGTCGATGAGCTGGTACTCTTTGGGTCGGCGCGTAGTGCCGGCCGCATCTTCACCTTCCGTGGCAAGGACCATGTGGTGAAGCTGCTGCAACACAACGACGACTTCCGCGACATCGACATCGCCTTTGTGTCGATGGGCGGTGGCCCGGCACGCGAGTTTGCCGAGACGATAACGAAACACGGCTGTATCATGATTGACAACAGCAGCGCCTTCCGCATGGATGACGACGTGCCGCTGGTGGTGCCCGAGGTCAATGGCGATGACGCCCTCAACGCGCCGCGACGCATCATCGCCAACCCTAACTGCTCGACCATCATCCTGGTGGTGGCCCTGAAGCCGCTCGACAACATCTCGCACATCAAGAATGTGCAGGTAGCCACCTACCAGGCCGCCAGCGGTGCCGGGCTGCAAGCCATGGACGAGCTGGCACTGCAGCAGAGCGAGATAGCGCACGGCAAGCTGGAGACCACGGTGAAGCATTTCCAGCACCAGCTCGCCTATAACGTAATACCTCACATCGATGTGTTTGCCGATAACGACTACACCAAGGAAGAGATGAAGATGGTGCGCGAGACGTGCAAAATCATGCACAGCGACATTCGCGTGAGCGCCACCTGCGTGCGCGTGCCTGTGATGCGCACCCACAGCGAGGCGGTGTGGATTGAGTGTGAGGAACCCATCACCCCCGAGGAGGCACGTGCCGCCTTGCAGCTCGCTCCCGGCATCGTGGTGATGGACGAGCCCGCCAGCAACACCTACCCCATGCCCATCACTTGCACGAGGAAAGACCCGGTGTATGTGGGACGCATACGCATCGACACCAGCAGCGACAATGGCCTCACCTTCTGGGTAGTGGGCGACCAAATCAAGAAAGGCGCCGCCCTCAACGCCGTGCAGATAGGCCAGTACCTCATCTCGCACCGCGGCTTCCCCAAGAAAAATGCATAATGCACAATGCATAATGCACAATGCACAATTAACACTTCACGCGCCTCGACACCTGAGTCCAAGACAATTAATGGCAAAGCCACTATAATTCTTTATTAAAGACAATTTTTGACTCACCACCCACAAGAAATGCCCTCAAGGTCTTCACTTTGAGGGCATTTCTTATTATGAGCGGATAGGCTCTACTTGTGTTTAGGATAAACGTCGTCGGTGACGGGCTCGAGCCACTCGTTGCTGGCACCGGGCTGCACATCCTTGTGATAGGTGAGGTGCTGGAACCAAGAGTCGCGGGCGGCACCATGCCAGTGCTTAACCTCGGCAGGAATGGCGATAACGGTGCCTGGCGTCATCTCCACCGGCTCTTTGCCCCACTCCTGATACCATCCACGGCCAGCAACGCAAATGAGCACTTGCACCTGCTTGTGGTGAACGTGCCAGTTGTTGCGGCATCCAGGCTCGAAAGTCACGTTAACTACTCCGCCACCCATGTTGGCAAGATAGCTGTGGCCGATGAAATACTGCGCGTAGGCATCGTTAGGGTTGCCCTTGGGCCACACGTCGAAATCTACAGTCTCGACCGCAGCGGGCTGGGGCTCATTAAAGACCTGAGAGAGCATCTTCTTGGCACGATTAGCCTCGGCCTCGCCCACCTCGCGCTGCAGCACAAGGGGTATCTCATGCAGTTGCGCATCGGTCACGCCCATGTTGCGCGCGCCGCTGATGTGCGCCATGAGCTGCGGCTCACAGCCTGGCAGTGCCGAGATTGCCGAGACGGTGACAATCTCGCGGTCGGCATGGGAGAGATTGTTGCGAGCAAAGATGTCGCCAAAGAGGTGCGCCTTGAGATAGTAGTCGGTCTGTGGCGCGAAATCATAGTTGAACGGACGGCCAGTGAGCTTAGTCTGCACCTCGGTGCCTTGCTTGAGCGCATCATAGTCTCGGGGCAGCGCGTCGGCCTCACGACCTGCCTCAGTCTTCTTGCCAGCCTCGGTGCGTTGCTTTATTACCTGCTGCAAGGCTCCCAAGGCATTGAGCGAGCGTGGAAATCCAGTGTAGGCATAGAGTTGCGACAGTGCCTCCTTGGCCTCGCTGATGGTCAACCCACCATCAAAACCTTTGTTAAGGGCCACTTTCAGCCCCTCGATGTTTCCCTTAGCCTCGCAGGCGGCAATCGTCACGAGGGCTTGTTGTCTTGTTGTTAGTGCATTCATTTTTTGGGCATTAATTTGCAGCGACATCACTAAGATTGCCGCCAGCATTATTGTTAGTTTCTTCATTATCATCTTTGTTTTTTTAATAAATATTGAGTCCTCTTGTAGGGACTTGTAGGGACAAGGCGTGCCTTGTCCGTGCCTTTTTAGGGCTCTGGGCCTTGGGCCAATGCCGTTGCAGCGATTATCACAGCCATCAAAGTAGTGCGAAATCTCATTTTATCCGTAATTCTCAATAAGATATTTCACGAATTGCGGGTCGCCAAAGTTGATAGTGCCCGTGTCGTGCTGGTTGAGATTAGCTATCAGAGACATGTCGTCGCTGCTGAGTGTGAAGTCAAAGACATTGAGATTCTGCTCCATGCGCTCGCGATGAGTGCTCTTGGGGATAGCCACGATGCCTCGCTGGGTGAGCCAGCGCAGCGCCACCTGAGCTGCACTCTTGCCATGCTTCGCACCAATATCGCCAAGCACCTTGCTATTGACGATGCCATCAACGCCCTGGCCTCCCAGTGGTCCCCAAGCCATCATCTTTGTCCCAAACTCGCCGTGCAGAGGCTCTATGCCCGTCTGCTGGATGAGGGCATTGCATTGCAGCTGGTTAACCATGGGCTTGAGGTCAACATAGTGTGCAAAGTCGAAGAAACGCCCTGCCTGGAAGTTGCTCACGCCAATGGCACGCACCTTGCCGTCGCGATAGGCCTTCTCCATGGCTCGCCAGGTGCCAAACACGTCGCCATAGGCTTGATGGATGAGCAGCAGGTCGATGTAATCGGTCTGCAACTTGCGCAGACTCTCGTCGATGCTCCTGGCCGCCTTCTCCTCACCGGCATTAGCAATCCACACCTTAGTCACAAGAAAGAGGTCCTCACGAGCTATGCCGCTCTTGCGCCAGGCATTGCCCACTCCCTCCTCGTTATAGTAGGCCTGTGCAGTATCAATGAGACGATATCCCACACTCAGGGCATCGCTCACGCAACGCTCACACTCCTGGGGGCTCACCAAGAACACACCGTAGCCCAGCAATGGCATCTCAACGCCATTATATAATTTCAAGTATTCCATAATTATTTTTTACTTAATATTAATAACCCAGGCCTTTGAGCCATTTCTCCACTTTGCCACGCTCGGAGCGCACTTCGTGACCATAGATGCTGAAGCCTTTAGTGACATTGGCTCCCGGGAAGGCCTCTTTAACGTCCTCCACGCAACTGGCAAGTCCACTGCCCTCGTGAGTGGTAAAGGGTATCACCGTCTTGCCTTTGAGGTCGTTTTGGTGCTTCTTGAAGAAGGTGAACATCACCTGGGGATAGGTGCCCCACCACACGGGACCGCCAATGAACACGGTGTCATATTGCGACAAGTCGGGGTCTTCGCCCTCGTAGGGAGGCAGCTCACCGTTGCGCGTCTCTTCCTGGGCGAGGTTGATGAGTGGCGTGTAGGCCATGCCGTCATACTTGTGAGTGACAATCTCAAACTGGCTGGCGCCAGTAATTTCGCTGATGTAGTCGGCAACGATTTTAGTGTTGCCCACTTCAATGTTTCCTACTGCGTAGTTGTCTCCCGCATGAGAGAAGAACACTACTAATGCTTTACCTTTATTCTCCATAGCTTTTTCTTGCTTTACGCCACCGTTGCACGCCACTGTAAAAAGCAATGCAATAGCAGCAACAATAATAGTCTTTATTTTCAACATGATTATGTTTAATAAAATATCACACTGCAAAATTACAGCTAATACTTGAGACACTGTTTTCACAAAAAGCACCACAATTTTCACTTTTTACACAAAACATTCTTTCTATATCCAAATTATTGCCTAACTTTGTGCAGCAAGCACAACACACAAAATCCATGGCGATAGATTTCATTTATTCTGACGATTTTTATGCGATGAACGCTCCCGAGCTGAGCCACACCTGCATGCACCTGCTGTGCACGGCCGGCGAGGGCAGCTTTGTCTTCAATGAGCATTGCTACCACATAGTCCGTAACGACCTCGTGGTGATGCCCTACCCTCACCGCGCCAGCAACCTGGCAGCACACCCTGGCATGAAAGTGGAATGGGTGGCTGCCGACAACAAGTTCTTGCAAAGCCTGCTGCCGTCTAACAACTACAGCATAGGCGGGAGCATAAGCCTTAACCACAATCCAGTGATACCGCTCAGCCACGAGCACGCCGCACGCCTGCTTGACGACTTCCACCGCCTGCGCGACCGCATGGACAACCGCCAGCACATATTCTATCGCGAGATAATGGGCAGCTTGTGCTTGACAATGATGTATGACATCTTTGAGTCGCACTCACAGCGCGATGCCACCAGCGAGCACAGCGACCGCACCGGCTACCTCGTGAAGTCGCTCATGCAGCTGCTATCCACTGGCATCAGCAGCACCGAGCGCAGCGTCAACTACTATGCTCAGAGCCTGAACGTGTCGGCAAAATACCTCTCGGCAACCATAAAACGACTCACCGGGCACAGCGTCACCTCGTTCATTGACCGTGCCACCGTGCCCATACTTAAAAATCTCCTTGAAGATGAGCGCCTGTCGCTCACACAGATTGCCGACCGCATGAATTTCGCCTCGCTGAGCTACTTCAGCCGCTACTGCACCAAGCAGCTGGGCATGGCACCAAGCGACTATCGACGCAGCCTCCAGCCGAGGATAGAATGACGCCGCACCACGCACAAAAGCCCCGAGACATTTCGCTTAATGCCTCGGGGCTTAACATTCGGTGAGTGGAGCAAGAAAACTTCCCGTTACTGCTCACCTTCAGGTGGATCACTGAGCAGCTTAGTCTTTGTTACCTGTAGAACACCCGAGTCGTTATAGACAAAGGCTATTACCGAGAGGTTCTTAGGGTTCCAGTCGGAGGCCACAGCGATTGAGTGCTGCAGCTCTACGGTGTAGCCTTCGTTCACCGTGATGTCCTCACCCCAGTCGCCATTGACGGCGGCGCGGAACACATGATTGTGGATATAGTCGTTGTTGCGCGTGCCATCGGGCATACGCTGGAAGGTGTTGATGCTGTCTTCCACAACCCACAACTGCAGCTTGCCCAATGTGTTGCCATCCACACCCATAACCTGAGTGTTGATAGCAATATTAAGGTTGTCGTCAACTACGGCACTAAGCTCAATATTCACTGGTGCCGTCTTCTGCAACTCCTGGCGCACCTGAGTGCCCCATGCGGTATATTCGGTAGGTGCTCCGCGGTCGATGAGTCCTATAGGCTGATAAGGAAGGTTCCAGTGGTTATAATAAGCATCACCAAGGTCGGTGCTCAGCCCCAGCAGGTTGTTACGAGTGTGAAAGCCTAACGGTCCCGAATGAATGCCCACAGCAATAACGACATCCTCGCCATATTGCTCAATGAGCTTCTCGATCTCTTGCGTGGCTAAGGGGCAGTTGATGCACATCTGCCCAGTGAAGTCCTCAATGAGAACGCTTCGCTCCACCGGCGCAGGTTTCACATATATCAGTCGCTCATCCTCGTCGATGTGGCTGCACGATGCCAAGAACAGGGCAGCCAACAAGAATGTTATGTAAACCTTGATTTTCATAAGATGCTGAAGTTGTAGTTGTAAGACAAAGTGAAACCTCTACTGGCGGGCACATAACGGCACACGCCACCCGAGCAGTTATAGCCGGCGCGAGTGCGCCCGAAGCCCAGCTGCACACGATGCCCCGAGCGGCTGAAGGTGACGTCACCATGGTAGTAGTGAATGTTGGTCTCGCCCACATTATACATGTCGCTCACCGAGAACATCCAGTTGGGAGCCAGCGAGAACTCCAGCAGGCCATAGAGCCAGTCGCCCTGGTCGTCGGGCGTAGAGAGGTATTGCAGCTCGGTGCGCAGGGTGGTCTTTTTCGAGAGCTGGAACTTAGCGTCGGCAATGAAGATGTTAGAGCGCACCATGCCACCATGGCCCTCGACCACCGTCTTGTTGTAGCGCTGGTTCATATACATCAATGCCAGCTTCACGCTGCTCGAGAGCTTGCGTGTCAAGGTCACGTCGATGTCCTGATAGAACGTCTCGCCCTTCCAGCGCACATGCGAGAAATTGAACTTTAGGTTCATGCCATACTTACCGCCAAGCTTCGACTTGCGCTTAAAGTTGTAGCCCACCTCGGCCTGATAGGCCCACTCACCGCCTGCCAGCTGTGTGGCGTATGGATAGAGGGCCGCCAGGGCATAAGTCTGCTCCTGCGTGAAAGCCGGCAGATGATTGATAAACGACGAAGTGCCTATCATGCTGCGACGGCTGCGCGACGACATGTTCTCGCTGCGCTTGGCCTGCAACAGCACGCTCAGCCCATTAGCAGAATAAGAGCCCGAGAGCACTGCGGCAGTGCCCTTCTCGTAGTTGTAGCCGTTGTCGAACGACGGGTCTTGCGTCTTCTGGGCATACTCGGCAAGCACGCTCCACGGGCCAGTGTTGAGCGAGGCACGCACGTCCCAGGAGTTGACATACTCTGGCAGGTTGAGCTTGTGGGTGGGGTCAACGAAGATGTCCTCCTGTTTCTCATATTTATTCACCCACGAGCCGCCAATCATCAGCTCCGTGCCACGGTCACGCAAAGCAGGTATCCACTCGTTGATATTGAGCTCGGCGTCGGCACCGCTCACCAAGCCCTTGTTCCAGCTCCAGTAGCGGCGCTGGCGACCAGTGAGAGCCTTGATGGTCACGCCCTTGGTGGGTCTCACCACTAGTCGCGCTCCCAGCAGCGAGTTGTCGATGCCCAGGGAGCGTTCCTCGTAGGTGCGCAAAATCAGTCCCAAGCCAAACTGCTCGTAGAAGGTGCCCACTGTGAGCTCGGCGCCCTTGTAGCGTCCTTTAGCCCAGAAGTGTGGCACGCCCCACCCCTTGAAATCCTTCTCAAAGCCAGGCAGCGGGTGGTCGAGATACTCAAACCTGAACCCGGCATCGACATACTTGCTTTGCAGCATGAGGTCGCCGTAGGTGTTGGTCTGGAAGTCCTCGGTCTTCTCGGCTCCGATGGCCTCGTCGCGCATGGGCACGAGCATGTCGCTCTGTATGCTACCGGTGAGTTTCACCTTGTGCTTGTCGCCGTTGTCGTCGGCCCAGGCAGCACAGCAGCAACACAGCAGGGCTATATATATCAGCTTACGTCTCATTTATTCACGAGTTCGCGCACCTTTTCCAGGAGCTCCTGCTCGGCGCCATCGGTATATCCAGTGTGCTTATACACGATATTCCCTTGCCCGTCAACAATCATGGTGAAAGGTATCATCTGCACGCCCAGTGCCCGCTTGAGGTCCTCATTGGGGTCGAGCAGCACCTCATATTCCCAGCCGTGGTTGCTCACCAGCGGTTTCACTTTGTGGATGTTCTGTGCCTGGTCGGTGCTCACGGCAATAATCTTGACACCAGTCTCCTCCTGCCACTCGTCATAGACCTCGGCAATGGCATCGAGCTCACGCAGGCATGGCTTGCACCAAGTAGCGAATAGGTCAATGATAAAGGGCTTGCCGTCGTTGGAGAGTTCGTTAATTTTCACCTCCTGGCCGTCGATAGTCTTTAATGTAATGGCAGGCAGCTGCGCAAACGCATCGCCCCATGCCACAAGAGCAAAAAGACAAAATAGTAAAGCAATTTTCTTCATTTTCTTTATCGTATATCTTAAATTATTACAAGGATGTTGCAAAACTGTTTTGCAAGTCATGCAACATCCTTTTAGACATTTAAATCGCCCTAAGGTTTATTTATTGCTACCGAGCAAAATGCTATAGATGGCGGTAATGTCGGCACTGGTGATCACACCATCACCAGTTTGATCGGCATTAACAACACCAGTGTAATCCTCGTTAAGCAAGATGTTATAGAGCAGTGTAACATCGCCGGCGGTAACCTCGCCGTCGCCATTCACGTCACCAGGAACAATAGGATTACCAATAGGATGAACAGTGAGGGTCATGCCATCGGTGTTGATGCTGAAGGTGTACTCGCCACCTTGCTCAATGCGGAAGTTGGCACCGTCAACCATAGCCAGTGGAGCGTTGAGCAGGTCGCTGTTAATCAGGAAGTAGCCAACGTTGTTCTCGTCAACGCCACCATACCAGGTCCAGCCGTCAGCACTAGGAGTAATAACCTTAAACTCGGCACCAGCCTCGAGAGTGCCAGTGGTCTCATAAACGCCCTCTACATCGGTAGCGGTGAATGCCAGGCGTCCACCATCCTCGGCTTGACTCCAGTCGTTGAACGTGCCCACCAGGTAGAACTCGCTAGGCACCACGGTCTCTTGATAAGGAAGAATTGTCGTCTGCCATGCGTTGACAATCTTGTTAGCATTGCGGTCGATGAGCAGAGCAGCGACTTTCAGTTTAGACTTGTCTTGGATGAGAGTCTTGGCCGAAATATCGCCTGTGTAGCTGAATGGCATCTCCTCACCAGCTTCAAATGTCGATTTAACCGAGCCGTTAAAGCCATTAGCGATTTCCCAAGCACCCACGGCCACAAAGTTGTACTCCAACCCCGAAACCTTTTGACCTTGACTGCACCACCAAGACATATAATCGGGATATCCGCTTTGTCCACTATAATAGTTGGACTGTGCCCAGCTAGAGCTAGTGCCCTTCATACCATCCTCGATGAGGACGAAAGCAATACCATAGTTAGAATTCTCCTCGGCAAAAGCGAACTTAGAAGTAGCATCCATCTTAATGGTCTTCATGTCTTCATCATTCCATTGAGCCGTAACCTGAACCATACCTACAGGAACCTCAAGCATGCTCTGTTCAATCTTGCTCTGGATTGCATCTGGGTTAGGATCAAAGTCGGTGTCACGGTTAGCACGAGCATCGGGGAATCCATCTACGGTTGCCATTACTGGATTATAGTCTGAGATTACCATGGGGTCGCCATTGTGGGCAGCGATGAGCACCACTTGGTCACCATATTTCTCATGTGCCATTTCCATTCCAACGAATCCACGAGGACACCAGCCGCACCAAGTGCCGGTGAACTCCTCGATAACAGGAACCCTTGTGAACAAGAAAGCAACCACAGTGAAATTACCGCTTGCCACACAGTCAGTAGCTGGAGCATCGTTAGGCTGTCCATTCACCTTGGTGATAGTGACAGTTCTAGTGTCTCTCAGTGGTACACTGGTATCGAATGAAACGTCGAATGTTGCAGTGGCTCCATTAACAATGTTATTGATAGGCACTGTAACCTCGGGGGTAGCAGTAGAAGGATCGTTATTAGAGGTAATAGTGTAAGAAACAGAAGTGATATTGTTCACACCTTTGTTCTTGATAGTTACAGGTACAACAGCCTCATCGCCCACTTGATAGTTGTGAGTTCCAAGATTCTTGTTAGTAAAGATAGCAGCGTTTTGAGGAATGTTAACGCCCTCACCCATGAGTTGCAATGCCAGCTTGCCATGGTTGGAAACCGAGCCCCAGTTGGTCTGCTGTGCCGAAGCACGGAAGAAGAATGTGTTAGGCTCATACTCGCCACCATTCATGATGGCATAATCCTGACTGCTAAGAGTCAATGAATAACCAAAGTAGGTGACAGCGTTATTAATGGCAAAAGGAGTGTTGAGCGCAATATCGTTGGCTCCGGCACTCAATGTTGACAAGTCAACATCTTGAGTATATAAAACGCCAGTTGCTGATAGATTTTTAGCCACCCAAATCTTCATACTGGTGATTTTAGGGATAGTGGTTGAGTTCAACCACAAGCGCATTGCTTTAACGGTGGCATTGCCCATTATTGGGTCATTCTTTAGAATTTTAATGGCAGCATCATAGTTGGCCAACGCATTGACACCGTAAGCACTAAAGTTACTGGCATTGAGGTCGTTGTCGGTGAAGTAGCCCCACCAGGTCTCGCCAGCACCAGGAGTGATAGTGTTTTTAAGAGTCATCGCCCCTTGAGCGAAGCTCGTCATTGCCATGAACATGGCAAGCAGGAGTAGTACTGTTTTTTTCATTGTTGTGTGTATTAAAATGTTAATTAAGAACCCAGAAGAATATTATATACAGCCGTCACGTCGGCAGCTGTCACTTGGCCATCGCCGCTCTGGTCGGCATTGACCACTCCAGTATAATCGTTGGAGAGCAAGATGCTGTAGAGAGCCGTCACGTCGGCGGCAGTGACATTGCCATCGCCGTTCACGTCACCAGGCACGACGACTTGCTGCTCGCCGTGAGTGAATTTTATCTTCACCGTGTGAGTCTCGCCGCCTATGGTGGCTGTGAGCGTGGCAAGCAGGTGCCCCTCACTCTGGATGTCCTCGGCATCAAATTGCACCTGGCAGCGACCTTCTTTAACCGTGAAATCTTTATTCAAGGAGGTGTTGCTGCCAAATGTCATGCAGTTGCCACCCATGCACCACAAGATGCGAGATGGGTTGAAAGTGTTCTCGTCGATTGTTACCGTGGCAGTGCCTTGAGCGGTATTGCCCGAGAGTAGTTTCAGGATAAGGCCATTGTAGGGGTCAGAGCTAGGATTGGTGTAGCAACACATCTCTCCAAACCCCCATTCGTCTTCCTCGGCCTCAATAGTCACCGTGGCACCATCGGCTAGGGGCTGACCATGATACCTAAACTCAAAACTCTGTGCCTTGACAGCTGGCATCATCACAAGCAACAAGGTTGCTATTAAGAGTAATCTTTTCATCATAAATATGTCACAAAAAGCGGGTCCTGAAGGTACACTTATAGAGCCACAAAAGGGGTGAACCCATTAATCCCCATCACAACTCTTATTTATCGTTACAAAGTTATATTATTTCATTAATATAACAACTTTTTCAATAATTATTTAACGTTTATTTACCTTATCTACCCCTTTCGTAACTGTTCAGCGATTGCGTCGAAGACGCTAAATGCCTCGTTAGAGGCTATTTATCTTAAAGACCATGCAAGAGGGTCGAAGACCCTCGCAGCTTGGTCCTTGATGAAGCTCATTGTGGTGCGCCGTAGGCGAACTTCAACGCTAGCAGCGAGTTGTATCTATCTTTCAGTAAGTTGTCACTAGAAGTTCGTCTTCGACGCACTAAGCTATTGATGCAATTTGGACCAAGCTGCGAACCCCTGCGGGGTTCAATGTTGGGTCGAGTTCAAATGCCCTTCGGGCACCGCCCACCGCACTTCGTGCGACTATGGCTTTTGAATCTCCCCGAGCACTTCGTGGTTGCATGGTCTTGCGCACAAAGTCGGGTCTTCGACCCGCCCAGCGTCTTCGACGCCCACTGTGGGTCAACCTAAACGCGTTAGAATCGCTGAACAGTTACCCCCTTTCAGTAACTACTCAATAAAGCGAAATGTCCTCAACAGGCGAGTCACCTGCTGGGGACATAACGTAGAACTGCAAGTTGTGAGCTACTTGAAGTGGGTGCCTCCATGCAGGTCGCTCAAGCGAGCAGCATTGATGAGTACCACCTCGTTCACGCCGTGGTCGATTGCCGAGAAGGCGTTGTCGATAGCGGAATAGGCCGAGGGGTTGATAAGGCCCTTCTCGCGCAAGGCCTTGTACTGGGCGCGACGCAGCATGGGGATGACGCTCGACGCGTTGTCCTGGCTCATGAGCACGCCGCCATCATCGTCCATCACGTTAATCACCGTCACGTCGTAGGTGCTGGTGAGGGTGCGCGCTATCTCATAAGCAAACATCTTGACGTCGCCATTGAGCAGGTTGCCCTTGCCATCGTGGGTGAGCGGAGCTATTACCGGCACCACGTTCTCCTCAAGGAGCTTGATGAGCATCGTGGTGTTCACACGGCGCACAGTGCCCACGCGTCCCACATTCACGGGCCTTACAGGCACCTTGGTGCTCTGCACCAAGTTCAGATCCACACCCGTGAGCCCCACGGCATTGAGGCCTCGCCACTGCATGATGGCAACCAGGCGCTTGTTGACGAGACCGCCATAGACCATTGTCACGAGGTCCATCACGCGGTCGTCGATGATGTCGCGACCGTCACCAGTCTGGCGTATGGTAATGCCCATTTTCTCGGCCACCATCGACGCCATGGTGCCCTCGCCATGCACAAAGAGCTTTAGCCCCTCGATAGCGGCAAAGTCACGGATGAGTGCCTTCAGGTTCTGCGGGTCCTCAACCACAATGCCATCCACATTAACTATAGTAAGCCTCTTCATCTTTGAGTTATCAAACGATTAAAAACGATTAAAAACTAAATTAAATCATCTTTTATAATAATATACAACTTGCCCATCAACACCCAGGATATGCTTAGTCTCGTCATCATAGAAATAACGCTCATAGGCAATGGTTGGTGGAAGAAAGTTAACAAGTATTCCACAACGCTTTTTAAGCAGTCTCATATAGTTAAATAGTTGTGCCCTATGAACTTTAACAATCTCTGGGACAGCTTTACATTCAACTATAATGTCATCCTTGCACAAAAAATCCAGCCGAAATAACGACTCCATCGAAGCACCATGATAAGAAGGATGAAACAGCATTTCACGGTTAAACGGAATATTTCTTTCACTTAATTCCATTTGCAGTCCTTCTTGATAGCACGATTCGTTCAGTCCAGGACCCAACTCGGCATGAACCTCATAAATAGCACCTATCACATCATAGATATTTTTCTTCAGTTCACTAACGTCGATCATTTATAAATAGTTCTTAATCGTATTTAATCGTTTGAATTAAAGAAAAATCGTTTGAATTAAAGAAAAACAAAAAGATATTGTCATTCATTGTCTTTAAAAAAGAGCTATTCGTCGGTGGAGAATTCCATCAAGTAGGCCTTTATGAAGTTGTCGATGTCGCCATCCATGACAGCACCCACGTTGCTGGTCTGGTAGTTAGTGCGGTGGTCCTTGACGCGGCGGTCGTCGAAGACGTAGCTGCGTATCTGGCTGCCCCACTCTATCTTCTTCTTGCTGTCCTCGATTTTGCGCTGCTCCTGGCGGCGGTGCTCGAGCTCCTTGTTGTAGAGGATAGACTTGAGGTTGCGCAGAGCATTCTCGCGGTTCTTGGGCTGGTCGCGCGTCTCGGTGTTCTCAACGAGGATTTCCTCCTCCTCGCCCGTGTAGGGGTCCTTGAACTGGTAGCGCACGCGCACACCACTCTCCACCTTGTTCACGTTCTGACCACCGGCGCCGCTGCTGCGGAAGGTGTCCCACGAGATGCGCGCCGGGTCGAGGACTATCTCGATGGTGTCGTCAACCATAGGGCTGACAAAGACCGAGGCAAACGAGGTCATGCGCTTGCCCTGGGCATTATAGGGCGACACGCGCACTAGGCGATGCACGCCATTCTCGCTCTTGAGGTATCCGTAGGCAAAATCGCCCTCGATGCCAATGGTCACACTCTTGATGCCCGCCTCGTCGCCGTCAACCAGGTGCTGGATGGCAGTCTTGTAGCCATGCTTCTCGCACCATCGCAGGTACATGCGCATGAGCATCGACGCCCAGTCTTGGCTCTCGGTGCCGCCGGCTCCCGAGTTAATCTTCATGATGGCGCTGAGCTTGTCTTCCTCACGCCGCAGCATGTTGCGCAGCTCCAGCTTCTCCACTTTGTCGAGCGCGTCGGCATAGAGCGCGTCGAGTTCGTCCTCGGTGAGCACGCCTTCTTTCACGAAGTCGAAGCCCACTTCCACTTCACCCACTGCCGCCTCCACTTCCTCGCATTTCTCAATCCACATCTTCAGTGTCTTGATTTTGCGCATCTGCGCTTCGGCCTTCTTTTGGTCACTCCAGAAATCGGGCACATGAGTGCGCAATTCCTCTTCTTCTACTTGGATTTTCTTACTATCGATGTCAAAGATACCTCCTCAACGCATCCTTGCGTTCTTGTATCTCTTTTAGTTGGTCGGTTGTAATCATCTGAGCTCAATGATTTAGGGGTTAATAAATTAAGTGTTAAGTTATAAATGTTAAGTGTTAAGCACTTCTATATTATGAATTATGCATTGCCGTGAATTAAAGAAAATCCACGTTTAGTTTTTCTTCTTTCTTGCCTTTGGGACGGTAATCGACGGCATACATCGCATCGATCAACTTGGCATAGCGCTTGTTGACCACCGCGCGCCTTATCTTGAGCGTGTTGGTGAGCTCGCCACTCTCCATGGTGAAGGGGCGTGGCAGCAACACAAAGCGCTTTATCTGCTCATAGCTCGCCAGGTCCTTCTGATACTCGTTGATGAGCTTCTCTATCATCTCGTGAACCTTGGGGTCGTTGACCAGCTCCTCGTTGTTCTTGAACTTGACTTTGTGCTTAGTAGCCCACATGCTCAGCTCGTCGAAGTCGGGGACGATGAGCGCGCTCACATATTTCTTGCCGTCGCCTATCACTGCCACCTGCGCCATGTATTTGTCCTGAGCCAGCAACGTCTCGAGCTGCTGTGGCGCTATGTACTTGCCGTTGCTAGTCTTGTAGAGGTCTTTCAGGCGCTCGGTCATGACCAGGTGCCCTTTCTCGGTGAGCTCCCCGCAGTCGCCAGTGTGGAACCATCCGTCGGCATCAATGGCCTGTGCTGTCTCCTCGGGCTTGTTGTAGTAGCCGCGCATCACGGTGGGGCCTTTCACCAAAATCTCGTTCTGGTCGCCTATTTTCACCTTCACGCCAGGAATGGGCTCACCTATGGTGCCCAGCTCCCACCCCTGATTAGGATAGAAGCACACCGAGGCGTTAGTCTCGCTCAGCCCGTAGCCTATCACGATGTTGATGCCCACGGCATGGAGCAGAGCAGTGATATTATCGCTGAGCATGGCCCCGGCAGTGGGAAAGAGCTTGCCGTTCTCCACGCCAATGGCCTTGCGCAGACGTGAATACACCTTCTTCTCGAAATACTGGTATTGCTTCTCGATGAGATAGGGTGCCTTCTTGCCGTTGCGCGCATACTTGATGTTGCGAGCCTTGCCCACGCGTATGGCGGTCTTAAACAACGTCTTGACCACTGGCTTGGCATTGTTCACGTTGTCCATGATGGCTGTATATACCTTCTCCCAGAACCGCGGCACGCTGCACATGCAGTTGGGGCTTATCTCCTTCACCGAGCGCTGAATGTCTCGCGGGTCGTAGTTGATGGCCACCACCAGGCCATGAATGAGGCAATACATGGTCCAGCCTAGCTCAAAGATGTGACTCAGAGGCAAGAAGCTGAGCGACACGTCATTGTCGTCAACGTAGGTGAGACGCATGCCATGAGCCATCATCGCCGCGCTGAAGTTGCTGTGGGTGAGCATCACGCCCTTGGGCTGACCTGTAGTACCCGAGGTGTAGATGAGATACATCAGGTCATCGGGCCGACCATCCTCCATGCGCTTAGCCAGCGCGCTGCGCTCTAGCTCTCCCGCCTGGCCACCCTCGCTCAGGAAGCGGCGCCAAGTGGTGACATTCTTCAGTTGCGTGTCAACCTCGACTTTGGTGTTCATCACCACCACCAGCTTCAGGCACGGACACTCGTCAAAGAGCTGCATGGCAATGTCATATTGCTCCTGTCCACCCACCATTAGCACCGTCGAGCCCGAGTCGTTGACAATATAGGCAGCTTCGTCCTTGCTGCTGGTAGCATAGATGGGCACCGGCACAGCGCAGTTGTAGAACGACGCAAAGTGCGTAATCAGTATCTCGGGGCAATTCTGTGAGAACACCGCCACTTTGCCCTGAGGCTCCACGCCAGCTTGCAGCAGGGCATGAGCGCAGCGCTCTATGTCTTGCTTGAAACTCTTCCACGACATCGACGTCCACTGGTCGGTCAAGTAGTCACGATAGCGCAACGCCTCGCGGTTGCCATATTTCTTCGCCTGGTTGCTAATCAGGCTCACAAATTCGTTTTGCATAGTTTTCCATTGATTTGAATTTGCAAAAATAGTGAAAAATCCTCTACTTTGCAACTATCTTTCCCATTTTTGACAACTTGCACAATTAACCACAGCAATAATTCGTTATAGTAGAAAAACATACGCTATTATGACACAAGAAATTTACCTGGCTGGCGGATGCTTTTGGGGCACCGAGCATTTCTTTAAGCTGATTGACGGAGTGGTTGACACCCAAGTGGGATATGCCAACGGCACTGTAGAGAACCCAACCTACGAGCAAGTGTGTACTCACCGCACGGGACACGCCGAGACCGTGCGCGTGGTCTATGACCCCGAGAAGATTGGGCTCGAGTTCCTGCTCGACATGTATTTCAAGGCCATAGACCCGACGCTCGAGGACCAGCAAGGCCACGACGTGGGGCCGCAGTACCGCACCGGCATCTACTACACCCACCCTGCCCAGCTGCCCATCATCAAGCAGCGCGTGGCAGTAGAAGCCGAGCGCTACTTCAAGCCCATCGTCACCGAGGTGCTGCCACTGAGCTGCTTCTACCCCGCCGAGGAGTATCACCAGGACTACCTCGACAAGAACCCCGACGGATACTGCCACCTGCCCCTGGGCCTCTTCGAGCTAGCCCGCCGCGCCAAGCCCTCGCGGTAACATTTAGCATCCTGGCTGGAGAGGAGCTGGGATAAGGGGGGAGTATGTCGCTGCGGCAACCTTGGTTAGTATATGTTTTTTAGAAAAAATGCGACCCGAGCGGCTATCATGTAGGGACAAGGCGTGCCTTGTCCGAGCCTAAAGACATTGCGAGCATTAACGCTTTTTAATTTAATTATCAGGCATTTACAGCATCGACTCACTAAAACGCCGAAGTAAGGTAATCAGGACATCCACACCAGTATTGAGATTGCTGAAAATAACAATCGGTCAAATCGCTAAAAACTAGCCATTTGACCGATTCATTCCTTTGTGATCCGCTTGGGGTCGCAAATTATGGTATTTTAAGATTTTTAGAGTTGCTCGTTGTTATGAGTAAATTTCTATAACACATTTATTATCAATACTATAATCAAAACTTCAACAATCCCTTTGTTAACATAGCGAATTATTAAAAAACATAAAATAACAACTGATATGGGGATTTATATGGGGATTGTTCTTTGTGGTCTCCATATATTATTGTACCTTTGTAACAGAATTAAACGATAGATATTGTCTCTTATGGCATACGAAATTTCCATATCGAAGAAAACTGATAACACTGGTCGCTCTGAATTATCATTGCGTTTAAGGTTGGGAAAAGTAGACCAACAAGCATCGACTCATTTATATGTGAATCCACAGCATGTACGCTGGGAGGACTATGTGAGCAGCAAAGGTCGTAAAAGCAAACGTTTAGTTTTGAAAACATCTCGCCTAAAGACAGACGAAGTACAGCATACTGAGGATGTAAAGAAGAAGTTGGAAGATTTGCTAGAGTTCATAGACAAAAATTTGCAGCAAATAGGTGTGAATAATGTTAGCAAGGGTTGGTTGGCTCAGCAAATATATGATTTCACAAATCCTCACGAGGAAGAAGTGGATAGTGATGAAAGTGCTACCGAACCGAAACAGATGTCCTTCTTCGACCTGTTTGACATCTTTCTTGAGAAACGTGAGATTTCGCAAGGCAAGAAGAATCAGTACAAGGTGTTTCGCCGAATCCTCCAAAGATATGAGATGTACAAGCAGCTGTTGGATCCAAAGTTTAAGTTGTCACTTGATACGCTTGATGGAAATGGAATTGAAGAAATCGGAGATTATATCAAGAAAGAATATAAACTGCTGGAGAAGTTCCCCAACATTATTGAAGCGGTCAACGAGAGCCGTCAACCTGGACCACGTGGCCAGAACACAGTGAATGGACATTACAAAAAGCTTAAGGCTTTTGTGAGATGGGCCATTGACAAAGAGTATATCACGAACAATCCATTCCGCAAATTCAAGATTCCGAAAGACATTTATGGCACACCGTACTGCTTAACCCTTGAAGATTTGAGTCAGTTAGAAAAGGCTGATTTGAGCAAACGTCCAGGCCTTGCAGTGCAGCGCGACATTTTTGTTTTCCAATGCTGCATTGGCTGTAGGGTAAGCGATTTGAAAGAGCTCACGATGGCTAACGTCATAAATAACGAGATTCATTACATTGCTCGCAAGACAAAGGATGGTAACCCAAAGACGATAAAGGTTCCTATCAACAAGACTGCGCAAGCCATAATTGACCGCTATGCCGATCCTAAACGAAAGGAGTTATTACCCTTCATCAGTGACCAAAACTATAATGAGGCAATTAAAGAAGTCTTCAAGCTGACTGGCTTAACTAGAAATGTAGTTGTTCGCAACTCGTTGACAGGAGAATCCGAGATTCGTCCTTTAAATGAGATTGCCAGCAGCCACCTAGCTCGCCGCACTTTGACTAATATTCTATATAAAAAGTATAAAGACCAATCCTTAGTAAGTGCAATAACCGGACACGCCCCCAATAGTTCCGCCTTCGCCCGCTACCGCGACATAGACGAAGACATGAGAAGAGAAATGGTGTCTGTTTTGGATTTATAAAACAAAGAGACTGTAGGGGACACCCCATATTGAGTAAGAAAATGATATTGTCATGTAACCAATATGTAACTGAGATGCTAGTTTTGCAGTACATTTCCACCATTATCAATTGGTTAATAACGTTTTACTACATAAGCCCACATATAACTCACATGTAACAGGAAAAATGTTTAGCAATTATACGTAAGTGCCATTTATATCGAAATATAATTAAGAACAAGACAGAAAAATCAAGTTTTATAAATGATGCTTTTGCAAGGTTAATAAATATAAGTAAAGATCAATTATTATCGTCATGAAAAGAGAATCAATTATTTCAGAACGTACAAAGTTAATATCATTAATATTGATAATACTAGTGCTTGGTGGACTTATTTTTTATGGATTTATTGCTATATTTACTCATATTCAAAACTGGCGGTGGATTGTTGGAGTTTTCTTGCTCTATTTTTTACTTTTTGAAGGTGTTTGTTTCATAAATAAACGTTTTAAATCTAAGTCTACTCAAGTTGTTAAACAAATATTACTTTTCCCTGTTATTGCATTAAAATTTATGTTAGATATTGCAAAACCTGCAGTTTATGTGTTAATGTCTCTTTTTTACATGATATTGGTGGGCTTTGCAGTTCCTTTTTCTATACTAACAGGCTTAAATCTATTATTCAATTGGAGCCTCAATTCAGAAACCATGTTGTTTATTGCATTTGCATTAGGTTCAATATTAAGCGTTCACCTATCAAAAATAATGCAATCTTTGATTTGTAAGATTCCTCCTTTGAATCAAGGTGAGCATAAATTCCAACTATTAGGGAGAGATTTAGCAAAATATATTTTACACCCAAGAAATCTGTCTTTTCTGTTTTTTCTTCTATATTTTATTTACTTATCAGTTTCAGGTTTTATCCAATTGCAATATAATGGTTTTCTAATAAGCAAAGAAATTGATGCGGCAATATTAAGAGCTTTCTTAGTTTTTATTGCATGTACAAATATGATTTCTAAATCACGTGAAGTTGATATTCAAGCAAAAGACCTATTGAAAAGAATGTTATGTTTAATGTTTGTACATGATGAAGACGCCTAAAGAGATTAGACAAGGTTGATACCCTCGGATGTTACAACGGATGAATCCTTTCAATATAATTCTAGTCTTTTTAATGATTACAAGTTAATAATATTTTTTTTTCAATACAACAATAAACCTGATGTGAAAATCGTATGCCCAAAATTGATAGATATAAATATTCTCATTACACCTTGAGTTCTCGAGAAAATAAGTAAATTTGCATATTCAATAATAAACCACAAATAGTAGAAACGGATTATGATTGGTTATTCATTTTATAGACAACAACACTTAATGAGAGATTATTTATCTCAAAACCTCCCAAATGGACTAGAAACTACATCTGACATGTTATTAGAGTTTCTATCTAGAAGCAGTAACGAGTACTTGAAAGACATAGCAGAGTTTCTCAAACTTTCTAAAAGAATTGACGAGATTAAAATATTGTTTGATTTTGCTTTAGCCGATATTGTTGGTAAAAACATTCATATAAGAGAGTCAATTTATGATGCAGGATTAGAGGGAATTTTAGAACTTCGCAATCATTTGGCCAACAAGTACGGTAAAAACGATTGGGAGAAATTTAGTCATGTGGTTTTCAATACTCTTAGCTGGATGATCCTAAGGACAGAAGCAAAGGAATATTTTTCAAAGATGGGATTTATAATTTAATGGACATCTTTGTTGCTGTTTTATTGTTAATTAAAAGAAGTTATATCGTATAGATCAAGAGTTTGTGGCAATAACGAGAGCTTCGGATATGGCACACCACGATTATCACCTGTTTTGACTTGGACCACGCAGGCGCTATACGCGCCATTATGTCGCTCAACCCGCAGTCCGCCATCTACCGGCCGCGTCTAACCATGAGCTTGTTATAAGACTGGGTGGAGATTCCGTCGCCCTTTGAATTCCTTGTGAGATGTATTTTTATCTTAAAACAAGACATTAGGACAATTTTTTTAGATAGGACACTATTTCGGTATGGTCATTGCTGCTGCAATAGAACCATTTGGTATAAATAAAAGAAACCTTCAGGACTTGTTTTCTTTATCCTGTTAATGCGTGTGTCAACTGGTTGCTTCACTTGCCAATCTCTCATATCGATGCCTGGATTGAACAACTTCTTGTCATTAATACCTTGCTTAACAAGTTCAATTAGATAAGCGACCTTGGCTGCATGAGTTATTGCTTTCTCATTACTGAATCTCTCGCCAAAGATGTAGCCATTGAGATGCTTGGCGCCATTACTAAGTATTTCGTATTGACAACTTTCATCAACAGCTATTTTCAAACATATAGAGAGCGCTGTGATTTGTGCATCTTTTAGAACTTCTTCTGGAGTGTACTTGTTCTCACGATAACCGCTCTCTATTTTACAGATTCGCTCAAACACATCTTTGACAACAGAAATGTCATCCACTTGCTCAAATAAACAACTTAGGTCGTACATCTGTTTGATAATTTCCATTCCTCTGTCATTTCCCCCTTTAAAATAAGGAATGCCAATAGTGTTGGGAGAAAACGCGGTTAGCTTATCTCCTGTTATACTGTTTATGTCAGGCATTGTTACCATTACTGGCTCACCAACACTCTCAATGAAACTCATATTCAAAGGTTTCTTTATTATTGTGAGGTAATTGACCTGCTCATGAAGCACTTCGAGCAAGATGTTCTGCTCCTTGCCGTCCATCACGCTTGATGGGTAAAACAATTTGTAGTGAGATTTATGGATTTGCCCTTTTGCTTGTCGTTCAATTGGCTCCCATTTGGTAAATTCTTGCCGCTCGCAAACCAAATCAAGTATTTTGGGTATATCTGCGTTATCGTCAGGTGCGATTATGTCGATGTCTATTGACATTCTACGTGGTGCTTCAAGCAACAACATAGTTGCAGTCCCACCCTTGAAACAGAAATCTAGTTCAGAGACCGCAAGCCCTTCAAGCAGCATCAATGCTCTAATAACTTTCTCTACTAAAAGTTTATCAGCATTGTTTTGCTTGATACTAACTTCTTTAATCCATTCTAAGGAAGTGCAATTGTGACTAATCATTGTTGTGTATTGTATTTAATAATACGTCAGTAAACTTATTTTATTGACGAATTATTAATTAATAGCTGTTCTATCTTCTCGCGTTGGTTTTTGCGCCCTGCATATCGCAGCAACTTGTTTTTGTTTATTATATATTGAGCTAATGCATTATCAAATATGTGCTGTATTTCATATCCTTGAAATGTGGCAAACTCATTATCACAGGCAATGTCGACCAGAATCTTTTCAAGAGTGGGAACTTTGATCTCTGATTTTTTCATCAGAGGAGAATCAGTAACGAGTTTTCTTACCAATATATAGGTGTTATAGTCTGCTAGATTATCAACCATACGTTTTGTCGTTACAACTTTTTCATGCATATCGCGTAGTTGCTGATATACGGCCTCAACTGCATCCCTATCAACATCGAGTATGCAAATGTTGAAATTTATAAGGTGTTGAGCCAATGAATTTATTGGAGTCAAATCCCAAACGCAGAAATCTATGTAGGGAAATTGCAGGGAGAGTTCTTTAGCGACATCTTTCATTTTCTGTGAAATGTGTAACTCAAAATCTGCATTATCGGATCTTTCATAAACACCTCTCCCTATTCGTTTAAGGACTCCACTATTTACAAGAGACCTTATGCGTGAATAGACCGTTGACTTTGGTAAATCGGGCATTAAATGAAAAAAATATTTCGTGGTCAAAGTTGACTCACAATCTGGTATTTTAAATGATAGTGTTCGCATCTTTATCTGATTTAGATTGCAAATATAATGATAATTCGTCAGTAAACAATATAAAATGACGAATTATTTAATTAATATTAAAGCAACGCAATCTATGGAATCAAAAAATGTCATTTTTGCTAAGATTATCCGTATGAGATTCACTAATAGAACTCAAACAGTTGAGTATCGACATTGACAAGGCAACAACTGCTATAATCAATGCCAAGCTATCCTTGGAATCTTCAATCCGCCAAACCCAGCGTGAAGAAGGAGTGCTCGGTGCAGCCGTGAATACCATCTGTGGCAAGGTTGATACCATCAATGAGCATATTGATCAAGTTATGAAAGATGCGCCCACAAAGTTGAAGGCTACGGTGAATGTGTCTGATGATGACAGGGAGAAGATGCAAAAACTCCATAACTAATGGATGGAACAGGAGAAACAGATGCTTGCCGACCAATACAAACAGCAGGAAGTTCTATGGCAGAAGCAGAGTCACAGACTTACTGACATTGTGAGGAACAACGAAGGTGTATGGCTGTCACAGCGTTTGTTCTACATCATCGGCTCCCTTTCCCTTCTGTCAATCATAACGATTGTGTTGGAGATTGCCTTCTATGTGTATTTCCATTGGATTCTTTAAAAAACTGTCTATACCCATCAAAATTTCGTAAGTCGGTTTAACTGTTGCAATATCAGTGAGGGCGCTTGAATGTCCGTGTTCTACAGATGTTATGAAGGATAATATCTCGTTGTAGTAGCATAAATAGCTCGCCCTGTTTCATTCTGCTTGGTAATGTCAGCCATGGCGGTTACGGTCGTGTCGGGATGCTCTTTGCGCAGTTCGTCAAGTAAATGCGTCCGTCGGCCTACGATGCTTATGCGATTGCTGATAGCGGCATATTTCTTGAAGAGTGCCCTACCTATGCTAGAAGTCGCACTAATAACAATTGTTTGTTTTTCATTTTTCGTGCTCATTTATTCTCAGAAATTACCACTATTACTTAGTTGCTCAAAAAGAAACGGTATGAATGCATAGGTATTGTCATGCTTCCCGATTCTAACCATAATGAGATTTTTATAGGGATTGACATAAAGCACCTGCCCACGAATGCCATGAGCATAAAAGCCTGGATATTGAGGCTTATCGGCACCGATGCTGCTCAGGTTGTACCAATTGAAATGATAGCCGTCATTGTCGGTTGCATAGTCGGTGGACTGGCGTATCCATTCTTCACTGACGATGCGCTTACCATTCCACACTCCACGGTTAAGGTAAAGACGGCCAATCTTCGCAAGATCCAGCATTGTGCAGGATATGCCGCCGAACGCATGGGCGACATCGTGCTTGCGACTGTCTATATTAATAATGGCCGGGGACTCCATCTGCAACGGCTTCCACACCTTCTCGCTGAGATAATCGGCATAGCGTCGGCCCGTAGCCCGTTCGATAATCACGCCAAGAATTTCTGACGTCATACTCTCATAGCAATACTCCTTGCCAGGTTCGCAACGGAACTTCAAGCCACGAATCTGCTTCATCATGTTGTGACCATAATTCAGTTTCGCCATCGCGTTGAGCCGTTTGAAATGCTTCAAACGCAGGGAATAGGTGTCGTCAAAATCCAGTCCGCTCTGCATGTTAAGTAGATGGCGAATGGTGAGACGCTGCCACATGGGGTCTCGTTTCTTCAGTTCCGGCAGATAGTCGGTGACTGCATCATCCACGTTTTTGATGCAACCCTCATCAACGGCAATCCCACACAATAGCGAGGTAATTGATTTCGAGACAGAAAACACCGTTGCCATCCTGTCAGCGGAAATATCTCCCCAATATTTCTCGTAGATGATGCTGTCGTTCTGGATGACGAGAACGCCCTGTGTGTCAGTTTTACCAGTCAAAGCCTCCTGCAATGTGGTGTTCTTGTAGTGCTTTCCTTGATTGAAGAAATGCAGGGTGTCAATCCAGATGGCTTGTTGCTTTGCGTATGGGAAACGAAAAGGAAACGTCCCATTATCAATGGTATCGTGAACATGATGCTCAAAACTATAAATATCCGGGCCGCTCTTGCCGTCTGCTAGATAGCCTCTTACAATAGAGCAAGAGGCGAGGGTTGAAGCAGCAACTATTATTAAAGCAAGCCCCCAAATCTTCTTTGTTTTCATATCTATTACATATCTTAGTCGTTTCATTCTGACATAAGTATTCTTAAATTCCTTTCTACGATTGACACGTCTTTAAATATCCCGTATTTATAATCAATCTCCAACTTGTCTGATAGGCGTAGAAGGTTGAATCCCGTGGCATAGTAATACTTGCGTCCAACAGTGTATAGCCATTTGGCATCAGAAAAATTGAAGTTTCCAAAATGTCGATACAGACAATATTCGATATAGCGAGCGGAACCTTCCATCGTTTCATACAACTGCTCCAAGGCTACAATGTCTATACCAAGTTTCTTTTTCACCCTTTCCCTGCGTTCGTTACGCGACTTAAAGAACGACTGGATATAGGCTCTTGACGCCTCAATATCGTTGGCATCAATTGCTTTTAGCAGAAAGTCGTTCTCCTGAGTGATGCTTTCTTTGTACCAACCATGACAGGCAGCTAATGCGATTAGAGTATCTGGCAAAACCGTATTGGTGATTGTTTCGTAAGTATCTAGATAGCCATCGTTCTTGAATTGGAAGCCATGAAAATACTCATGCATCACCATCGTAGCCCATTCGTTGACTGAAGTGACATCTGGAACAGCCCTACTAGTCAGCTCTAGACTGCTGCATCTCATGAAGGGTGTGCGGTAGTCGATGTTGCTTTCCTCATCTGTGAAAGTTACATGCATATGGAATGGTTTATCATCGACTTTCTCCGTCTGATAAATCTGGATGTTGTTGTCGCTATGTATCAAGACTGACGGATACTTAGCCAAGAACTTCTCCGTGGGATTCACCACATAGCAACAGGTATCGCCATAATATAGTAGAGGTACATCATATTGCTTATCAGCAAATCCACTCCAGACGCTATCGTTGATGACCACTTTAAGGGCATAGACATATTGCATCCTCTCAACATCCTTGTTAAGCCTCTGTGCATCGGCTGACATTGCAACGAGGGCGAGCAAGATGATGATAATGGTTTTCTTTATATTCATTTCGTTTTTATTTTATCTTCTTAAATCGTGCAGATTCTTTGTTTGAGGGTTCGACATGCTCATACTATCTCTCGATTTTAGTTCATACCCATGTACTGTCCAGTGACTATCGTTGAGCAAGTTTCTTATTTATTCATTTGAATCATCTATGACGATAAAGCAAATGTCGCCAAAATGTTGTTTTCCGACTTCCTCGCCTTTGAGAATGGGTGGCATTGCAATTAATCCCTTAAATTCGAGTATTTCAAGCAAATCCCACATTACTTCATGATAGAATACAATTTGTCCTAGCCTTTCCGAAGAAAGATTGTAAGCAGAATACCAAGTTTTACAGTAATTCTTTATGGCATTGCTTAACTTGTTGGTAATGCTCTTACAAAGTATATCGACGTCGTCATTGCTGTTACGGTGCATTACAGGAATTAAAATATTGCCGTTTTCGTCCGCGAGTCCCCAACCTGCAATAGCATCTATTACATCTTGGTTTTCAATACGATTTCCTCTCGTCTTTATTACCTCTCTTGCAAACGACATTAGTTTATTTGAATTAAGCCAATATCCGAGGCTGTCAGTCCAATTCTGTTTCACTGGACCATAGCCATTTGTTCCTATTTTAACATGCTCACGGCTGTCGAACATTGCCCAGTATGCCCCTCTCCACGTTCCATGCTCTTCACAGTCCTTTGGCGAGGCTAATCGTTCATTGTCCCAAATATAATCATCCAGAAGATATGAGAAAACAAGGCTATATGTATATTGAGAATAGTCTAATTTCTCAATGTTGGAAATAAGTTTCAAAATTTCTGGCTCAATTGCTGGGAATATGCTATCGGCAAACTCTTTGGATTGTTTACGGATAGCATCTGTTTCATACTTGCCAAAGATTGGCATAGAGGTTGAATACATGCCGTTATCAAAAGAAAGCAAATCTCCTACTTCAAGCAGCCTTAACTGACTCTTGTTATAATTTATACCAAGTGAGTCTAATTTTGCAGAAGTCCCTGGCTGTACAAATGCACAAAGAATATCCCAATTATTATCAGTAAGATATTGCGATGGATGAAATTTATTATAAACGCAAAAAGCCGATGTGTCAAAGGCTTTATAGGGTCGCCCTATGATAGAGCTAACCCTTTGGTTTATGGATGCTGGCAACTCATTGAAGGAGTGACCATTGATAATGCCCTTTTGCGTTGTCTGCGCCTGCCCTGTCATTGCGACGAGGGCGAGCAGAATGGTGATGATGGTTTTCTTGTTCATAATCTTTTCGTTTTATTGATATTCCGAGCCACAAAGTTACAAAAAGGCATAAAAATAGGCCCTTGGCTAAATCTGAAAAAGAAATGCCAAGGGTAAATGTCTCAACTTAGGTTGAGAGTTTCAATCTGTTATAGACTATTATTTGTCGCCAAATGTAATGTCACGCCGTATTTTGCTGACAGTATTTGGATGGACGTTCAAGAACGAGGCGATGTCTTGCAAATCAAGAAACTTCATGATTCCAGGGCAGCGTTGCAGTAACATTTCGTAGCGTTCACGAGGCGTAGTACAATGAAGGTCAAGATAGCGCGAACGGAATTGGCTGAGAATGTGCTCGCCAATCATGGCTCGTAATTTCATCGTTTCCATGTTTTGATTGAAGAATTGTTCCAGTTGCTGACCCGTAACCCTCAGTACGCGGCTAGGCACCATAGCTTCAATTGTAGCCTGTGACGGACGATCATAGAGAAATGTGGGGTAGTCGCACACAAATTCCCCCTCAAACGAGAACCATGTAATGTGTGCCTTGTCGTCGCTCATGGCATATTTTACATATTTGAAACAACCTTCAGTGACAAAAGCGAACCAGCGTGCTGGGTCACCCTCACGCTCCAACTGGTCACCCTTACGGTACTCCACCATCTTGCCCTCATGCTCGCAAAACTCACGCAGCACCTGTAGATTCAAACTGTTAATCCCGAATTTCTGTTCCATCTATTTGATATTATACCATGTTATATTTGTCGTTCTGACTGAGGTCTATGCACTCAAATCATTTTGATTTTTTATACACACGCCTTGTCCTGTTGAATGTCGGACACACTCTTAGTTCTAATTCGACTGTGCAAATTTACGAATTATTATGTGATATCGTTCCCTTTGCCTATACCTTTTATACCTTAATTCCGCAACACTATAATTTAACTTTATTTATAAGTTCCTGAGCAACAAAAAGTTGCCCAGGATTTTGCCATGTCAGAATTTTCACTTATCTTAGTGTTGCAAAAAGAAAACAAGCAA